>Ga0208883_100085_pt1 | contig 91695 bp, 76 predicted proteins | sample LakWasMet43_HOW7_2_FD_183881 | JGI IMG/M metagenome (GOLD analysis project Ga0208883, IMG submission 183881) | Freshwater sediment methanotrophic microbial communities from Lake Washington under simulated oxygen tension - Sediment Metagenome... | ecosystem: Environmental > Aquatic > Freshwater >...
CAAGAGGATGAGCATTACGAACAATTAAACCTTTGGAAAAGCTGATCGCCTTTAGGCGATTCCCGTACTAGCCCCTTTGAGGGGCTAACAATAATAAGCCCCCGGCTTTGCCGGGGGTGATTTAACTTAGTCAGTGGATCGTAAAACGCCAGCTGTCGTACTTGGTCCTCCATCAATTTATTTTCTGTAATGTCGCGAGTAACGCCGATAAAGTGTGCCAATTTGCCTAGATCGTCGCGGACAGGTGAGATCGTTAAATAATTCCAAAAAGTAGTGCCGTCTTTGCGGTAGTTAAGAATTTCTCCGGAAAAATCAGTCGCATTTTTAATGGCTAAGCGCATCGCATCTATAACTTGCGGATTGGAGAGCGGCCCTTGAAGAAAACGACAGTTTTGCCCTACGATTTCCTCCTGACTGTAGCCGGTAATAGACACAAATGCGTCATTTACAGAGAGAATGCTTTGATCTGAGTTAGTGATAATTACACCTTGTGAAATGGCTTTTAGTGCAATGTCGCTAATAAGCAGTTTTTCCTCTACTTGCTTGCGTTCGGTGATGTCGCGGGCTGCAGCAAATACGCCCTGCAGCCTTCTATCCCGATCGTAGAGGGTCGCTGCATTGTAGGAAACTACGGTCTCTTTGCCATTTCTGGCGCGTGCGGTAAGTTCGTAATTGATGACCTTTCTTTCGCTGAGTACCAGATTGATGGCCGCCTCAGCCCGCTCCTGATCGGTAAAATAATTTTTAAACGGGGCGCCGATCAATTCATCACGCGTGCAGCCTGTCAGCGATTCCATTTGTTTATTGACGTCGGTAATAATGCCTTCCGGATCGGATGTCATTAGCGCATCAATGTTTGATTCGAATAAGGAGCGCGTGTAGAACTGAAAGTCTCGCAGACGCTGTCCCAGTTGCTTTTGTTCCGCTTCGATCTGTTTACGTGCAGTATTGTCGGTGCCGATCAACAGATAGCCGATAATGCCGCCATGAGCATCGCGTAGCGCTGTGACCGATACCACTGCAGGGAATCGGCTGCCATCCTTGCGGATATAGGTCAGTTCATAGATGTCTTCAATGCCATGTGAAGCTTTGAACACCAACGCTTCAAAGCCCGGAGTAATTAAAGTGTCAAGTTCTGCGCTGAGCGCTTTGGCTCGCACGATCAATTCATGCGGGTCAGAAATATCGGCTGGCGTAATCTTATTCATCACGTCAACGGCTGCGTAACCCAGCATGCGTTCCGCGCCGACATTGAATATCTGAATAACGCCTTTCTCGTCTGTCGCGATACTTGAAAAATTAGCGCTGTTAAGAATGGCATTCTGCAAGGCGCCTGTTATCAGCAACGTTTCTTGCCGCTGGACCTCGGTAATGCCTCCGGCTGCTGGAATGTAGCTATCTGGATCGCGGATTGTTGTGATCATCACTTTATTGAGGTTCGAGTTTACCGGCAGGATGTTAAAGGCAGGAAGGTAGCGTTTGGTTATACACGCGTTCAGCGCACAAATTGTTATTTCTTTCACGGCTGGTGGTGTATGGGATGGTGGAAGCGATTGATCGTGATGCAAGCCAACAAACAGATAATTAAGATATTTTGAATTTTATGTTGCCCTCATCACTAATAGGCATAGCTGATAAATATGTGATAACCCAGCAAAAATACCAGACTTGTTGCCAGCCCGACATGCACTGTTAGCCATATTCTTCGAAACCACTGTTTGTGAATACCGGTAATTTCAACATTGCATAGCCCGGTAAGAAAAAGGGCGAAATACACCAAGCTCAATACTTGCAAGTATGCGTAGCCAATGTGCTGGGCATGCGCATAGAAAAATACCGGCGCTAAAGCCCCTAGCAGTTTATGTTGATTTAGCAGTTTTGCCGCTTGTTGCATAAACCCTTGGTTGCGCAGTATCGAACAGCGCCATTGGATCGCCAGATAACCGACTAACACAAAGCCTGAAAACTGCTTGTAGGCGTTATCCGCCTGCAATTGCGCCAACCACTGCCAGCTGAAATGAGCGAATTCTTGCAAAATAAACCCAGTTAGCAATGCCAGCCCCAGACCAAAATAGCTTTTGCTGAACGCGGATCGTGCTGGTTTACTTGTTGTACTAATTGTCGGCGACGACATCTGTTTTTTTTGCCGCCATAGCGTGATGAGTTTATTCAGCAGTATCACGACTGGAATCCTTCAACTTGTTATTCTGACGGGCGTTACTCAATGCACCTAAAGCGGGGAGGGTGTGTTGAGCTGTGCGATGTAAAAACGCCTGCATAAATACATCCAAGCTGGGCAGGTAATAACCGTCGCGCGGCCAGCGTTCACCGATCACGGGTGGATGTGTAAAGGTTTTAACTTTTTCCAAATAAGCTGCGTAAGAATCCTGTATCCCCCGATGTAGGACCATGATCGCCTTGAGCATGTCTTCTAGCGACACTGCCGAAGCCGGATACATCCAAGTCGCAGCCCCCATTACATCATTCAGACGCCAATCATTTTTAGGCGCTTGTGGGTGTTTGTTATGGCATTCGATACAGGGTGCCGCGATGGCAATATCGGCAAACATGCCGGTCTGCAAGCCGGTATCAGGCACATAAAAAAACTGTGGCTGTTGCGACTGGCGCAGAATTTGAAATTTCTCCTGCTGCAAGCCTTCAAAGCGGTTGCTGGGGCTGATTGGATAATCCGATCCCAAAAATAAACTCAGCCGTAGCGGGCTTTTTTCCATGCTTTTTGCCGTCTCGCGCAAAAAAAGTGCCGGTAATGGCCCTGCTTCCAAATCGGTATCGCGCCAATGTTCATCAAATTTAAGGCCGGATTTTTTACCTGCGCCGACGATTTCTTGGGTCCATATCGCCCGCGCGACGGCGTTTTCCGCTTGCAACAGGGTGAACATTTGTTCCACAGGAATAGTCGCCTGCTCGGTTTTCTTATCATCCAGCAATGGCGGCGCGCTGACGAACAGGTAAATACCCAGACAGCCAAAGGAAAACAACGTAATCCAGAAGTTTTTACTCATCATAATTAGCCTCCTTTTTGGCTGTGTAGCGGCGTTCATCTCCGTAGGGCGATGGGCCGCCTTGAAAATACGCCCGAATTTTTTCAGCCGGAATGATTTGTTCAACTGTCTTTGATGTTTTCATGAGGTGGTTGCCATGAAAATCGTGGCAACCCAGACAACTTTCCCAGCGCTTCAGTGCGATTAACCGGTCATGCGGCACATCCAACGGGTCTTTTCTGAGCTTGGTTTGCTTGTGGCAGTTCACGCAATAACCTATTTCCGGGAGCGTGACCCGTTGTCCTTTATGTTCTGTATGGCAGGAAACACACTGCTGGGGGCCGAGGTTTTCTCTGGCTTTGAGGAAACGCGGCTCAAGAAAACGATAGACCGGATGCCGGTCATTAGGACGCTCGTGGCAACTCAGGCAATTTTCATTGCTGACGGCTTGATGACCGAAAGGCGCCAAACGCTTTCGTAAGCCAAGCGCATAGCGCAGGTTTGCCTGAATTTGTTGACGGTAACTGCCGGGCGCATCTTGATGACAGGACTCGCACTTAATGGTGTCATGCCCGCTATTCATAGGGCCATGAGCATGAAAATTATCATAGTCAGGTAACAGCAACACAGCCAGACTAATCAGGCCGATGATAATGCCAAGTTTGTAGGCCTGATGCTGAGGTTTGCGTATTTCCTGACTCGATGTCATTTTTCACCAGCCTTCCTTCTAATTAACTTAAACCGTGGCCAGTGATGCCAAGCCAATTGCAGAGCAAGGTTTGACGATCTATATATGAATTAAACCAGTCGCCACTATTCTCTTTCCAGCGCGCATCTATAACTTGGTGTTCGCCTATAAAACCCAGCAACGTTATGTCAGGCAATAATTCCGGCAACCTTTTGGTGACATATTTTTTTATTTCAGCTAACGCTACAAGCGGAATTTTATTGTAGATAATGCCTATGTTTGAGAGGCCCTTGTATTGCATAAAGGATACGCACAGCACGGTGTTGTCTATGGCCGCGCCAATGCCCGGCTTACCGACAAAAATAACGCTGCAATGCAGTGATAACGCCACATCGACATTGGATACACCCACTACGCTACCCACTGAAGGATCGCCAACACCATCGATGATGACCACTTTTTTGCCTTTACCAATACTGAGTATCGAAGACACCACGTCAGACAGCAGTTGATCGGTACTTTTAGTTAATCCGTCAATAAAGTCCCTGCTAAAGCCTGGTTTAAACACCAGATTGCCTATGTCTAGGCAGGGCACTTGGGTTTGTTCACAGAACGTAGCGACTGGCTGTTTTGCAATGCACTGAGTCACTGGTTTTATGTAGGCCAATTGCCCGGCGTTAAAACCAGCTGCTAATAATTGCGCCAAGATGCCCATACATACCGTACTTTTTCCCACACCCGATTCAGAGCCCATCACATATAGATATTTAGTATCCATATTAATATTATCTCTCATTCAGTAATAAACCGATGTTTGCTAGGCGATAAAAAATGTATAACGAATTTTAAATTTTTATATTAAATATTTATTTTCTACATGTCATTAGTTGGCCTAATTCCAGCCCATATAATTTCAATATCCCAGCCAATCCATTCCAGCTTAATAATTTCAATTACTTCATTGATGCCAATCCAAAAAAACTCCTCGCTTCTGACAACATTCTGGCCATTTTTATTTTTACATATAAAATTTACCGTATATTTGTTCATTGCTTTAACTCCCACATTAATATAACAGGTCGTTTATTTAATTATTACTTTATAGTCTTTATACAAATGGATTTTATAGTAGTTTTATTCTAGGTAATATTAAAGAAAAGCGTTTTCAAGTTCTTGTTTTTTCTGGTAAACATTAAACGCCATGTCAGAATTAATAATGTGATTACCCCACTTATCCATAAACTCCTGAATATCGTTTTGTTTCCAGTCATCATTGGTTATTTTTTGATCGATCTCAGCTAATTTTTCCAACATCACACTATGTTCCCTTGCATGGCCTTTATAATTTTTAAACGCTAACTGCTCCATCAATTCTTCTTCAGCATTAAAGTGTTCTTTTACATGATGAACTATCAGTTGAATGTTTTTGGTCAACTCTTCTCTGTTTACAGAAGAGACCAACTGATTAGCCAAATTAAATAATTCTTGATGCTGGTTATCGATTACAGCATCGTTCATTTGGTAAAAATCCTGCCAAACAAAGTGGTACATACTTCCGGGCGATAATTTTTTGGTTTGTCCCTTTTGCTGACGATGGTTGGCTATGTTTGCAGGCGTTGTTTTGTCGTTGCTGGTCTTATAAACAAACTGTTGTCTGGCACTGTGGTAATTCTCATTGCCATAGAAATTTGCATACATTTGCGTTAATTCGAATTGCCTGTAAGTCGCTAATGCTTTTAATGATTCGTCATAACAACGCGTTTTGGCTTTGGCTGTTAAACACTGTCTTAACGTTTCACTATCGGTAACCAAGGCATTGACCAGCTGTTTAACTTGGGCGGCAAAAATCTTATGATTTTTATCCAATACCGTGTCGCACATGCCTATTTGCCAAGCCTTTTTGGCGCTAATAGGTAAGCGCTGCTCAGTTAATGAAGTGGCCATTTCTTGGCCGACACGCTTGGGCAATAAATAGGTCCAGTACTCTGAGCCATAAAGTTCGCCCATGTTTTTATAATGCGGATTGAAAATTACGCCTTCCCTGGCAAATACCTTGTCAGCCGCCAACGCCATGATTGCGCCGCCGGCACCGGCACTGCCGGCAAGCGCGGATACCGTTAATTTGTCCAGGGTAGTGATAATTTGATGGATAAGGTCGTCAATGGCATTGATATTTAGCCAGGATTCATCGGCAGGGCTTGCCGCGACCTCAATATGATTAAGATGAATGCCGTTTGACCAACATTCTTCACCGCCCATTAACACTATCGCTTTGACAGGCAAGGTTGCGACATGCTGATAAACCGTTAACAAAAGTCGGCATTGCTCAGTGCTCATGCCGCCATTGTGAACAGGAAAATACAGATAAGCGGCAGCAGCGTCTAATTCGTACCATATTTCTTGGCAAGGCAGTTGCCGTCCCGGTTTGGTGTAGTCAATATCAATGTGTTTGATGGTTTTTGATAGCAGCGCTTTTAGTGAAGAAACTGTCTTGGGCATTAAGTCTTTTAAAACAAAAGTTGCTGGCAGTTTTATGCCTTTAGCGCCGGATGCCAATTTCGGTTGCAAATGCCCAATCCAGATGGCGCCATCGACGGTTGCCCGACAAATCGCATGATTGGCTGTTGCGATGATCTCGCCTGGTTTACCAGTTAAATGGCTTTCTTTATGGGCATTAAAAATAAAAACAGCTTGGCCGTAAATTTCATCCAGCACGCCTGGACTGCCGTCAGCAGCATTTATGCGTCTTAAAATTTCATCGGTTTTATGAATCTTCCAGTTAATGGCGCGATCGGCTTGTTTGATTGACGGTTGTAATTTGCCTGTATAGCCCGGCTTACGGTAATCCTGTACGTCCGGTTTAAAGTCCGGGGCATCAAAATAGCTTAAAACTTCCCACAAACAATCGATTGCCGCTTGCGTCACTTCACGATAAAAGATGCTGCTTTTGGTGGCTTGGCGCATGGGGAAAGTTTTATTCGCCCAAATAGCGCCGGCGTCCATCTCATCAGCTGCTTCCAGCAAAGACACCCCCCATTCCGGCTCGCCATTCTGAATAGCCCAATCCAAAGAGGACGGACCTCTATCGCCCTTAATGCCGGGATGAACGATGAGACATTTATAGTTCTCATAAATTTCTTTGGGCAGGCGCTTTGTTAAAAAAGGGCACAGTATCAAATCCGGTTTGAATAACGACACGCCTTCTAATAATTGCGCAATGTCGCCGGAATGTAATTCAACTGAGACTAAAAATCCGGCATCTTCCAGTTCCGTATAAAAACGCTGTGTTAACCCGGAAAATGCTGTTGAAATGAGTAGAATACGCATAAATTTCTCCTAGCTTAAATCCTGAGTTATAAACAACACTTTTAAGGAAAATGGTTGGTTTTTTAGCCTCTACGCCGCTTTGATTGAATATGGATTAGCGCTACCGAAACGGTCGCGATAACTTTGCGGATTAACGTTTAGGTGGCGAATAAAAGCACGCCGCATGCGTTCCGGATCCACAAAACCGGATTTTTCTGCCACAGCTTCAATCGTTAACTTGGTGCTGCCCAGATAATGTCGAGCGGCATCAATCCGAGCCATTTCGACAAATTTGGCGGGTGTCATGCCGGTTTCTGTTAAGAAAAACCGTGCAAAATTTCTTGGGCTCATGCACATACGCTCTGCCAGTGTTTCGACGCGCAAATCTTCGGTTAAATGCATCATGATCCAGGCTTGTAAATCTTTAAGCTCAGGACGGTGCGCCTCACTGGTTAGGTAGGCACTGAACTGGGACTGGCCGCCCGGTCGCTTGAGAAACACCACCAGATAACGCGCGACCAGCAAAGCCAGCTCACTTCCCCAATCTTCTTCCACCATCGCTAGCGCCATATCAATGCCGGAAGTGATGCCGCCTGATGTTGAAATAAAGCCATCGCGCACAAAGATCCGATCCGGCTCAACGGTAATCGATGGATAATCACGCGCCAAGCGAGCGCAATAGTCCCAATGGCTGGTCGCCCGAAGACCATCCAAAAGACCGCTTTCCGCGAGTAGAAAAGCCCCTGTGCAAACTGACGCAAGTCGATTGACCCGGGGCGCTATGGATCGAACCCAATCTTGTAATGCCGGATCGCACAACAGACAATCCACCTCCGGAGTACCTGCAATCAGCAGGGTATCGATACCATCATGGACATCGCTATAAGCTTTATTGGCGATAATCTGTAGACCGCATGATGTCGTTATCGGCCCAGGCTTTGCCGCTAACACTTCCATTGGATAGGCCAATTCACTACACACGCCAGATCGCTGCAAGCCATGATTAGCGAAAGCAAATACTTCCATCGGGCCGGTAAGATCAAGAATCTCAACGCCCGGGTAGGTGACAATACCGACAGGTCTTATTTTCGTTACACGAACCTGCGGACTCCGATGATCTGATGGGGGCACAAAAGGGGTAGTCATTAATCCTCCTTACGTAGAAATCGTGTATCGCGACTAAAAACTCCTTCCATGATCTAACAAAAATGTCAGAGTCTTGTTTTTTTGAATGTCCGAATTAATTTACATGCTCCTCCATTGCCGGTTTTTACACAACGACAGACATGCCTCGTTTTCTGCCAAAATAATGACGGCTGGATTTCTTCCCGGCCGTTCAATGAAAAATGGCGACAGTTTGTTTTGTGTCTTATTAAGCGTTTTTTTTATCGAAACAAGACAACTCGTTTAACTGCAAATTTTTCATGCTGTCTGGGCTGCCGGTTTTTCGCTATGATCCTGAAAAGTATTCTATTTTGGAGTTAATTCGATGAGTAAGCTGATATTTACTGTTCTGTGGCTGATAGCTCTATTTGTGGTTTTTCCGGCGAACCATCTTTATGCCCAACCAACGGCTGAGGCTGTTTCTATCAATGGTAGCGCCGCTTATCGCCAGCGTATCGCAATGCCGCCTGATGCGGTACTCACGGTTCGCGTCGAAGATGTGTCTCAAGCCGATAAACCCGCAGCGGTGCTAGCTGAGGTTCATGAGCCTTTCGGCCCACGCCAAGTGCCCATCCTGTTTTCGCTGCAGATACCTAAAACACACATCGATCCAAGTCACCGGTATGCCATACGCGCGACCATATCGGTGAACGGGGTGCTTCGCTTCACAACTACGCGACACTATGTCGTGTTAACTCGAGATGCCCCCAGTCACATTGATTTATTACTTGATGCTGTACAGCCGGCATTTAAAACGCCGGCGCCGATTTCAAGGAATGCACTCGCGGTTGCGTTGCCTGCCACTTTTGTCGGTGTTACGCCCTGCGCCGATTGCAGCGGCATTGAACAAACCCTCACCTTACGTGCCGATGGCCTATATCGCTTACGCCGCATTTATCAGGGCAAACCTGATGGCACGTTTACAGAACTCGGGCGCTGGTCGACAGATGCAAGCTCTAAACGACTTACTCTGCTTAGCGGTTCGGAGTTGCTTTTGTTGGAAGTAAGAGATGGTGACACCTTGCGCCAGCTTGATCGTTTGGGGCAACCAATTACATCGCCAGTCAACCAAGACTTGCGACGCACTGCGCAGGTTGACCCGATTACCGAATCGCTGCACTGGCATGGCGAGTTTCGCTACTTGGCGGATGCGGCAACATTTACTGATTGCGCTAGCGATAAACGCTGGCCGGTTGCAACACTTGGCGATTATCTGGCGGTCGAACGCAACTATTTGCAGGCTCGTAGCGCGCCGGCGGCACCGCTGTTAATTAACTTTGATGGTCGGTTGGAGGTTCTCCCTGCAATGGAAGGGCCGCCAATCGAGCAAATTGTGGTTGATCGATTTGACGGTTCACAGCCCGGAGCAACCTGTAGTTCCCTGAAACAGGATAAAAACAGCAATGCCGCTTCGTTAACAGACACGTACTGGAAACTGATAGAGCTAGAGGGAGATAAGGTTGTAGTAGCTCCCACGCAACAACGCGAGGTGCGGATAACCTTGGCTAGCGAAGGTTCCAGGGTTAATGGTTTCAGCGGCTGCAACCGGTTTATGGGTGGGTATGTCAAAGATGGCAACAACCTAAAGTTCACGCAGATGGCCGGTACCATGATGGCTTGTGAAGCACCGCTCATGGAACTCGAAAGTCAGGTGTTAAAAATGCTCAGCGTTACTACCAGCTACCGTATCGATAACGGACAATTGATTTTCCTGGCGGGTGATAAGGTGCTGGCGCGGTTTAAAGCTGTCTATTTGCGATAAATTTAAGGAGCGAGAGTCATATAGTCGAGGTTTCTTTTGAAGGTTTCAAAGTTACAGCCGGCGTTGGATATGGCTGGCAAAATGCCAAGTTAGCTGCTTTGAACGTTTGGTGGTATTAAAAGTATATGAAGCGACAAGGCCATTTCTATCCTAGCTGACCTTAAAGGTTTTCCGCGTTCAGCAGTATCACTTCAATCTCCTCGGTAATTTCTTCCTGGCGATAGATTTGCGATTTTCGCTTAAGAGTTACGGTTTCATCATCCAGGTGTGTTACCGCACCTTCCAAATGCTGCAAGCGGCGATGGTTTTCTGCGGTGAGGGAGATGTAAAGAATTTCATGCAGCACGGCAAACAGGTAATGGCTAAGCAGCTCAGATAAAAATACATCGGGCGTTAAGTTGAGTACCGGCGGATGAGGGTAGCGCGGTGATTGTGCTGTTTGCCGTGGGAAGGGCGGCAGCAGTTGGCGCCGGGCAATTTGGTTGGTTACGCTGTCGTGATAAATAGCTGTTAGCCGTATTCCAGGCTGTTGGCCGGGAGCAATGCTTTCAATCAGGCGGTTAACAATAATCGGCACTTCTTCTGCCACATTGGCACCGGCGATTATCTGTATAGCTTTATCCTCGGCCAGTTTGCCACCCAGCCTACCGCCAATGGCGATAATCTCGGCAGTTGTTTGTTCATCGTTGGCGTCGATCACGTTCTCATTAAAATCACCGCAAAAGCCGCGCTCTGCGCCTATCAGTAGACAAATCGAGCGGGCATTATCACTGGCTATTGCCAGGTGCGGGTAGAAATCCAGCAAGTCGGCGGCGGCCTGTTCAATAACGACGACGGCCTGGCTTTGCAGGGTTTGAAAGCGCACCAGTTTATGCACTTCAATCAAGGCCAGGTTTTTCATGGAATTAAGGATGCTGCGTATCTCCTCCAGTTTGGTGATATGCAGCTGTAGTTCGTGGCTTTGGCTCATGTGGAAGCTTGCGAGTTAAAGCCTAGCCAATCACGGATTGCCGATTGCCATTGTTCCGAACTGCTGTCCAGGGTTAGCGTCGTGGATTTAATGCCTTCTTCAATATGATCAAGCCAGATTTTTATATCCTTGAGTTCCGCCTGATCAAGCAAACCGGTATTAAAGGCAATCAGCCAGGCCAGTTGAAACAAACTGTCGAGCGGCACCAAGCGGTCTTGTTTAAGAATTTCCCGTAACAGACGACCGCGTTTAATCCGCGCTTCCATCGACGCTTCCAGGCGCTGGCCGAAACGGGTAAAAGCTTCCAGCTCCAGAAACTGCAAGTAATCCAGTTTCATTTGCCCGGCCTGATTGCGGATGCCGGCATGTTGGGCTTTACCGCCTATGCGCGATACCGATTTGGTGATGTCGATAGCGGGTCGAAAACCGGACACAAATAAATTGGTATCCAGATAAATTTGTCCATCGGTAATGGAAATCAGGTTGGTAGGGATATACGCGGCAATTTCCCCTTGCTTGGTTTCGACGATCGGTAACGCGGTCATGCTGCCGCCACCGTTTTCGGCATTCAGGCTGGTTGATCGCTCCAATAACCGCGAATGCACAAAGAAAATATCGCCTGGATAGGCTTCCCGGCCGGGCGGCCTGCGTAACAGCAGCGATAATTCCCGGTAGGTGCGGGCATGGGTGGATAAATCGTCATAGACAATCAGCGTGTCGCGGCCTTGGCCCATCCAGTATTCGGCTAACGCGCAACCGGCGAACGGGGCAATGTATTGCAGGCCGGGCAGGGCGCTGGCCTCGGCGACTACACACACGGTGTAGTCCAATGCGCCATGCGCGCGCAGCGTTTCTATGGTGCTGACCACGGCGGAGCGTTTCTGGCCGATCAGCACGTAAATGCACACGACGTTTTTGTCTTTTTGATTGATGACGGTGTCGATGGCGATGGAACTCCGTCCCAGACCTTCATCCCCGACCAGCAATTGTCGCTGGCCTTTGCCTATCGGAATCAGCGTGTCGATAATTTTAATGCCGGTGTACAGCGGCTTCTGGACAAAATCGCGGGCGATAATGGCGGGCGAGCCTTTTTCCAGATTTTCCCGACCGGTTGCCGCTGGAGCCGGCAGCCCATCCAGAGGCAAGCCCAATGGGTCGATGATCCGGCCGATAAATTCATTACCGACCGGAATACCTAACGGGTGTTTGGCAAGATGTACCGTGGTGCCTGCAGTCAGCGCGTCGGTTTCATACAGCAAAATCGCGCCGATTTTGTCGCGGTTAAGGTCGAATACCATGCCCCGACTGCCGTCGGCAAACAGCAAAATATCTTCGATGGCAGCCGACGGCAGGCCTTTGATCCAGCTGATACCGTCGCCCACCGACACCACGGTACCTTGTTCGACAATGCGTAAACCGGGCTGATAGTCGGCCAGCCATTCGGTTTGTTTGTCCAACAAACTTAGGCTATTCGGACTCATTGGCAAGCTCGGCAAACCCGATCAGTTCGTGTTGCAAGTTGGCGTTTAACACCCAGGCACCGATGTCTATACGTAAACCGGCAATCAGCTCGGCATCTTGAAGGTATTGAAAATTAACCGGATTGGTGATGTGCGTACTGAGGCGTTGTTCCAGTTGTTGTCGTTGTTCGTTAGCCAACGGATAAGCGCTGGTTATTTTAATCGGCACAGGTTTCTTGCTGCCCAGCGTTTGTAAACACAGTCGGCAAGCTTCCGGTAAGGTAGATAAATGGTCGAACAACATGGCGAATAATCGTGCCTCCAGTTCCGGCCCGGTTGCTTGCTTGAGCAGTAAACCGGCAAATTTGGCGGCGTTTTCCAGTGCCTGTTTTTCGGTTAGTTGCTGTAGCTCATGTTGTTTTCGAGACAAAGCTACGTTGATTTTTTGCCGTTCCTGTTCAAGATCGATTTTTAGCTGGGCCATTTGTGCTGTTCTTTCAGCGTCCAGTTGTTGTTGCAAGGCGATAAGCGCTGCCTGTTTTTCTTGCTCCCACAGTTTTTGCCGATTTTCATAAAGACTGCGCTGTTGTTCCGCCTGCTGTTGGATGGTTTTAGCATCGGCCAGCGTTTGGTCGATAAACTGCTTACGTTTGGCAATCACCGCCAACAACGGTTTATAAAACAAGCGCTGCAAAATCCAGATCAGAATCAGGAAGTTGATGATTTCAAGAATAAAGGTGGAGAGGTCGAATTGCATGGTTACTTAACGATGTGTATTTAAGCAGATGGGCGTTTATAAGCGGGCTTCGATTTCTCGCGATCGATTTAAAACGCGAACAATATCAATGCCGTCAGCCAGTGGGAAATAGAAAATCAGATAGCGGCCTATTGTATGGCTGCGTAATCCTGTCTTAAGTTCGTCGCGTTTTGTGCCCATTTGTGGAAAGTTAGCCAGAGCCAAACAGCTTTCCTGAATACGATCAAGGAACCTATCAGCGTTGGCCGGATTATCTTGCGCGATATATAACCAAATATCGACGAGGTCGTTTTCGGCTTCCGGGCGTTTCAAACAACGCGGCATCAAGTTCAAATTTTTCTTTGTTGCGCGGCAAGCCGCTCGCGGCCCCGTTCTTTAATGGCTTCTATATCTAGGGGCGTTGCTTCGCCGCTGTCTAAGCCTTTTTGGATGTCACTCCTTAAGGCTTCAAACCGCAGCTTGTCCAATTGGTCGCGCTCCTCCAATAGTTGCAACGCTTCGCGCAGAACCTCGCTTGCTGAGCTGTAAAGGCCGCTTTCAACCTTATTTTTCACTAGATTTTCAAGTTGGGGGGGTAAGGAAATATTCATTAACTTGCTCCTTTATTTGTATTTGATCATAACAAAAACCAACGTCACTTAACGATGTATTCAAGCAAAGGATTTCTGAACAGCACAATCAGAATAATAACCAGACAGTAGATCGCCAGCGATTCGATCATCGCCAAACCGATGAACAGCGTGCGCATGACTGATTGTTCCGATTCCGGTTGCCGCGATAGCGCGTCCAATGCGCTGCTGATCGCTTTGCCCATGGCCAGCGCCGGTAACATGACGCCCAGCGCAATGCCGATAATGGCGGCGACGCTGGAGCCGAGGACGATCATCGATATATCAGACATAGTTATTCCTGTGAATTAAGTTGTTGGGATTGTATTGCACCGGCTAGGTAAATCAGCGCCAGCATGCCAAAAATATAGGCCTGCACCAAGGCTTCAATGATATGCAGCATTAAAATCGGGATCGGTGCGAGAAAACCGGCTACCAGCAAAATCAGCATCGCCGCCATTTCCAGGCTCATCATGTTGCCGAACAGTCGAACGGCCAGCGCCAGTGTGCGAGTGAACTCGCTGATGATATGAAACGGCAACAAAATCGGGCTGGGCGTCAGGTAATGATGCAGGTATTTTTTTAAGCCTTGGGTTTTTATGCCGAACCAATGCACGGAAAAAAATACCAATACTGCCAGCGCCGAAGTCACGGAAAGATCACGGGTCGGCGAATGCAGGCCGGGGATCAATCCCACCAAGTTGGCAATGATTAAAAACAGCCATAACGAGGCAATAAACGGTAGGATTTGCCGACCATGTTCCGGTGCCACTGCGAGTATGGCGCCATCGATTGCTTCGACAATGCTTTCAACTACCGTTTGTAAGGCTCCCGGCAGCACTTCCAGATGCCGGGTTGAAAGCCAGGCAATTATGGTAATGACTAACATGATGCCCCAAGTGGTCAGCAGCGATAAGCCGATCACCACAGGCCCCAAGTGAAAAGAGAATTCTTGTTCCATAACTCAGCCGCTATTTATATTTAATCAAAAAATACACATTAAACATTCCAATCGCCACGCCAGACAGCAAGAGACTCAGCGTCCAGCGCGTCGAGTATCCTGCCATCAAACTGTCCAACCAATGGCCCAGATAAACGCCGCCAACAATCGGCAGCACCATCACCAATCCCAGCGTACCGATGTAGACCGTTTGCGACAATAGATTAGGGCGATCGCGCTCGGCTTTTTTAATGCGCTTAATCTGGTTTTCGATGGTTTTTTTTAGTTGTTGTTGCGGATTCATGATTGCCATGCCGTTTTGCGTTTAAGCGTCAACATGCGTTTTAGCATGGCCTGTTCCATGCGATCCAGACTTTCTCGGGTAGCGCGCAAATCATCTTCTTCTGCAGTCATTTGCTGTTGTAAAACGCCGCTGATGCGTTCAAGGTCGCTATCGATTAAAAAATGTTGGGTGCTGAGCGTTAATTCGTTATTGCTGAAGACCAGCACCGCGCCCGGTAACGCTAGGTATTGCCAAGCTTCCGCAGCCACTTTAAACCGCGCCAGCCCAAACACCAGTGTGGTCATAAAACGGGCATGATGCGCCTGAATGCCGAAAGAGCCGGAACTATCTTCACCAACAAACGAGGTGACACCTGCGATGCGTTGTTCCTGCGTGGCGGCAAATAGGTTCAGGGTAAATTGGTTCATAACGCATCCTCCATCGAGCCGCGCATATAGCACTGCTCCTCGGAAATATCGTCATAACGCCCACTTAAAAAGCCTTCGCAATCGGTTAATGTTTGCGCCAGCGGCACGGAAACGCCGGTTTGTCGAGTATGTTGGGCCAGTACCGAAAACGGTTGGGTAAGATAACGTTGCAATTTACGGGCGCGCATCACTATCTTGCGATCTGCTTCGGATAATTCGGCAATACCCAGCATGGCGATAATGTCTTCAAGTTCTTCATAGCGTGCCAGATGTTCGCGCACGCCTTCGGCAACGGCGACATGCCGCTCGCCCAAGGTATGCCGGTCCATCAGTTTACTGCTGGAACGTAACGGGTCAACGGCCGGGTAAATGCCTTTGCTGGCCTGATCCCTGGACAGAATGACCGTGGTATCTAAATGGCTGAGTATCGCGCTGACTGCAGGGTCGGTCATGTCATCGGCGGGCACGTAAACCGCCTGCACCGAGGTGATGGCGCCATCGCGAGTGGACAGGATGCGGTCTTCAAGTTCAGCCACTTCGGTAGTCAAGGTGGGTTGATAACCGACGGTCGCGGGCATGCGCCCCAACAAGCTGGAGATTTCGCTGCCGGCCTGGACAAACCGGAACACATTGTCGACCACAAACAGCACTTCTTTGTGCAAGGTGTCGCGTAAATATTCGGCATAGGTTAAAGCCGACAAGCCAATGCGAAAGCGCACGCCGGGCGATTCATCCATTTGCCCGAACACCATCAAGGTATCATCCATTACGCCGGCTTGCTGCATGTCCTGCCACATCTCATGCGCCTCGCGAATACGCTCACCAACACCGGCAAATACCGACACACCTTTGTGAATGGCGGAAACCGCATGGATAAATTCCATCACCAACACCGTTTTGCCGACGCCCGCGCCGCCAAACAGGCCGGTTTTGCCGCCTTTAACAAATGGACAGAGTAAATCGATGACTTTAATGCCGGTTTCCAGAATGCCGCTCATGCCGATAGCTTCAGATAGCGGTAAGGGTTTGGCATGGATGTTACGAAACTGATTTTGGGGCAGGGCAGGCCGGCCATCCAGTGGTTCGCCGAAAATATTCAGCAACCGGCCTAGACACTGGTCGCTTACCGGCACCTGTAACGGCGCGCCGGTGTCATAAATAATCATGCCGCGACTCAAGCCGGCGGTGCCATGCAGGGTAATCGCCCTGATCCGGTGTTCGTCGAGATGCTGATGCACTTCGAACAGATAGGTGGTGTGGTCGAAACAGGTACATAACGCCTGCCGCAAGGGCGGAAGCGGATTGCAATCAATAATCACCACTGGACCATGCACTTCGATAATGGTGCCGATGGCTACTTTGTTTTGTGGATTAATCAATGTTGCGCTCCGCAGGGTTTTAAGATTCCTTACATCTAATTTAAGATTTTACCAGACGATAAAAAATGTGTTTTGCCAGTTCTGCCGTGGAAATGTAAAGCAAAACTATCAAACCAATCTGTCCAAGTAAAGACAGGGGCAGCGGTACAAAGCCTATTAACGGCGCAATTGGCGTGTAGGGTAACGCGACAGTGATTGCGACAATCGCCATGGTTGCAGCCACCAGATATTTGCCGGGGCGGCCTTTGTAAAAAGCGCTGCTGCTTCGCACTACAAACACGATTAACGCGGCGGACACTACTGATTCCATAAACCAAGCGGTTCTGAATTCATTTTCCGGTACATCAAGCATCAACAGCAGTCCAAAGGTCATGTAGTCGAACACGGAGCTGACGATGCCAAAGGTAATCATAAAATTACGAATAAACTTGATGTCCCAGCGCCGTGGCTGAGTGACCATTTCCGCATCGACATTATCAGAGGCAATGGTCATCTCAGGGAAATCGGTCAATAAATTGGTCAGCAATATTTGCTTGGGTAATAACGGCAGGAACGGCAAAAATAACGAGGCACCGGCCATACTGAACATATTGCCAAAGTTGGAGCTGGTTGCCATAAACACATACTTTAAGGTATTGGCAAAGGTAATGCGGCCTTCGCGAACGCCTTGCACCAATACATTCAGATTCTTTTCTAATAGTACGATTTGCGCAGTTTCTTTGGCGACATCGGCAGCGCTATCAACGGAAATACCGACATCAGCGGCATGTAATGCGGACACGTCATTGATACCGTCACCCATATAGCCGACGACAAAACCGGCTTTTTTCAGCGCGATGATAATGCGCTCTTTTTGGTTGGGTTCGATTTCAGCGAAGACATTGACATCCACCACCTGATTGACCAGTGCCAGATCGCTCATTTGACGTATTTCGGGGCCGGTCAGAATCTCCCATTCCGCAAGCCCCAGTTGTTTACTGACTGTTGTGGCGACCAGTTTGTTATCGCCGGTAATTATTTTTAAATTGACGCCAAGTTGGCGCAGCTGATTAATAGTGTCGATGCAGCCTGCTTTTGGTGGATCGAAAAAAACCAGAAAGCCCAAGAAACGCATGGTGCTTTCATCAGTTTTATCCAGCTCGGTTTGATTAGACATGGGCTTGTAAGCCAATCCCAAGGTGCGATAACCCTGTCTACTGAATTCTTCATAGCGTTGCTGAATGTCTTGGCGCATGTCCTCGAGGTTTTTTAAGCTGCCGTCGCCCATTTCCACTTCCGTGCAGACAGCAAGAATATTGGTTAACGCACCTTTAGTAATCAGCAGTTTGCCGTCCGGCTGAGCGATTAATACACTTAAGCGCTTGCGGTAAAAGTCATAGGGAATTTCCGCCAACTTTTTACAATCGGCCACATCAAATTGCCGGTGTTGCCTGATCGCTTCGTCAATGGGGTTGATGAAGCCAGTTTCATATACAGAGTTGAGATAGGCGAATCGCGCAACTTTTTCACTAGGTGCGCCTGTAATATCTAGGGCGCCTTGCAGATGCACAATACCTTCAGTCAGTGTGCCGGTTTTATCTGAGCACAACACATTCATACTGCCGAAATTTTCAATCGAAGCCAGCTGCTTAACAATAACTTTTTGCTCGGCCATACGTTTAGCACCATGGGCGAGATTGATGCTGATAATGGCCGGAAGCAATTGCGGCGTTAAGCCAACGGCCAAGGCTAACGCGAACAAAAACGAATCCATCACCGGTTTTGCCAGATAGACATTTACGGCAAAGATGATAATTACCAGCAGCAGAGTGACTTCCATCAGCAGATAGCCGAAACGCCTAATACCGCGTTCAAAATCGGTTTCCGGGGCTTTTAACTTAATGCGTAACGACAATTTGCCGAATTCGGTGCTTTGTCCGGTTGCTACAACCAATGCCTTGGCTGAACCGCTTTGCACATGCGTGCTCATCCACAATGCGTTGGTGCGTTGGCTCAAGGCGGTATCAGTCGGCAGCACTCCTGGCAATTTTTCAACCGGGTAGCTCTCGCCGGTGAGTATTGCTTCATCAACAAACAGATTGTCGGATTCAACAAGCAAACAATCGCCGGGGATTACGTCACCTGCTTTGAGTATGACAATGTCGCCGGGTACCAGCTTTTCCAGAGCCGTTTCTATGGCAGTACCATCGCGTAGCACGCTGACGTTGATTTGCACCATGGCGAGCAATTGTTTAATTGCGTTAGCGGCGCCTTTTTCCTGCCAGAAGCCCAAACAACCGCTGATCATGACGATAGTCAAAATAATTGCGGCATCTACACGGTCATGTAAATAGAAAGACAAGCCGGTGGCGAATAGCAATATCAGAATTATCGAGCTTTTAAACTGAGCAACAAATAGCCGAACATTGCCAGTGTCTTTTTTGCTATTCAGTTGGTTGCTGCCAAAGCGCTTTATGCGCTGGTTAGCTTCTTCGGTAGTTAATCCTTGAGCTGTAGCGTTTAACTGTTGGAGTTGCTGGTCAATGGAAAGACTCCAGAAAGTAGCTTGAGAATTGGAATTATCTGACTTGTACAGAGCATTTTTCATCTTAATTTACCAATTTAGAAAGCTTTGCTTATTTGATTCATCCTAACACCTTTCGAGGACGGTCTATGCAGCTCTGTGTATGCGGGAGTTTCTCTCTGCCAAATTTTGTGTTTTGTAATTTTTAACGTCTGGTTGTAATGAACCTATTGGTTGATATGCCCCGGAGTATAAGGTTGATTTGAACCTATATTGATTGATATTAATAATGCTTATATTTTTAATATATTGAATTTAAAGGTAAATATATTTATTTTTTAACTTTGGCGTGTAAGTTGCTCCTAATTACCCTGTCCTTGTTAAGGATAAATAAAAAACTTAAATTCTAAGGAGATGCGCCTATGCGATATTTTTTCCAACGCCCTAACAACGCGGCTTGTTCACTTGCTTCACTATTAACGTTAACCGCTGTCATGTTAATAACCAGTTCGGTAGCTGAAGCGGTACCCAGCTTTTCCCGGCAAACTGGCGCTGCGTGCAGTCAATGTCATACGCAATCCTTTGGACCTAACCTAACACCTTTTGGCCGTGATTTTAAATTGGGCGGTTATACGCAGGGCGGCGGCAGTGGCACCAATGCAAAGTTACCGCCAGTAAGCGCTATGGTCATGGGGTCATTTACTAACACCCAAAAAGATCAAGATAAGTCTGGATTTGAGCCTGGCTACAGCAAAAACAACAACTTTACGTTTGATCAAGCTTCTTTATTTTATGCAGGAAAAGTTTACGGTAAGGTTGGCGCGTTTAGTCAGCTTACCTTTGACGGTTATAGCGATCGCTTAGCGCTTGATAATACAGACATTCGTTTTGCCGACACCGCAGACATTGGTGATACGCCAATCACTTACGGTATTTCGGTCAACAACAATCCGACCGCTCAAGATCTTTGGAATACCACGCCAGCGTGGGGATTTCCTTATAACGGCAGTCCAGTGCAGCCTGGTGTCGGAGCCTCCACCATGCTAGATGGAGCTTTTGCTACACAAGTGGGCGGCGCCACTGCTTACACCATGATCAATAATCTGTTGTATTTGGAAGCGGGCGGTTATGCCTCACTTGCGAACAATATGCAAAGAGGCTTAGGTGTGGCGGATGCCGGTCAACAGCTAATTGATGGTGGTGCGCCTTATTGGCGTGCAGCGTTGCAACAAGACTGGAAGGGGCATTTTTTCTCGCTAGGCCACTACGGAATGATTGCCGATGTTTTTCCAGCACGCGAACGTAGTAATGGCTCTGATCACTATACCGATGTTGCTGTTGATGCCACTTACCAATATATGGGTAATCCAAAGCATATCTTTGAAACCAAAACATCTTATATTTACGAAGATCAAAAATTATCGGCAAGCAGGCTGGCGGGTGAAGTGGCGTCAACGGGTAACACTTATCTTACGACCTTTAAGTTCAATACCGCCTATACCTTCGAGCAAACCTACGGATTTACTTTCGGTTACAACAGAATTACCGGATCTAAAGACGCTAATCTTTATGCTGCTAATTCGTTAAATAAGCCTAACAGTGAGTTCTACACCGCGGAGCTTGTGTATGTTCCGTTTGGAAAAACGACGTCGACGTTGAGTCCATGGCTTAATTTGCGCACCAGTCTGCAATACATCGGCTATTCAAAATTTGATGGCACAGCGGATAAAGCCAGCCAAAAAAATACCTTTATGGTCAATGGCTGGGTGGCGTTTTAAGGCGCTAATAACTGTATTTTCTGATCCAAAAATTTATGCGGGCAGTATTGGTTGATATTGCCCGCTAACCATCTCCGTTTCCACAGCTATTCCGCTACCGAGGAATTCGTATGGCTCCAGAACGTTATACCCGCTTTAAAGACATTTCGATCAGTGAACGAATTTTAAATACTGTATTCCTGCTTACCATTGGCCTGGGCTACATAGCGGCTCTTGCCAATATGTATTACACCCACCAAGGCCTTGACGGTAAAGCCGGGCTGTCAGTTGAAGATGTGGTGATCAGTTATCACGGTTCCAATACCCAGACCCGTTTAGGCACGGCGATTAACGGCATCATGGAGCCGAACTTAAAATACAAAAGCGACAAAGACGTTATTATGCAATGGATACATGTGGGTGCTGACGAGCCGGAATATAACGAAAAAATCGCCCCGATTTTAAATCGCGACTGTGTGCTTTGTCATACGCCCAGTGTTAACCCATCGCTGCCGGATTTAACCCATTACGCCACAGTTGCCGAATTAGCACATGGCGGCGGAGCAACTATCCCTACCTTGGTCCGTGTCTCGCATATCCACTTATTTGGTATTGCCTTCATTTTGTTCTTTATCGGCAAGATCTTTTTGCTTTGTGACATCAATGTGATTGTCAAACGCGTGGCCGTCGTCATTCCGTTTGCAGCGATGCTGTTGGACGTATTGTCTTGGTTTATTACCAAAACCAATTCCTCATTTGCTTATGTCGTGATCGGCAGCGGTGCATTAATGGGGATTTCGATGGGATTGCAGATATTACTCAGCGTTTATCAGATGTGGTTTTATTCGAGGAAGTAAGGCTTATTGTCCAACAATAGCAAACTCAATCTAACAGGATTGCCTCATCACTTGTTGGTGAATGTAGATTGAGATTGCTTGGTGTCACATTAGGGTTAACCCATTGTGCCGTGAGTTATGTCGATGATAAGTTTGCTTAGCAAAAAGTGCGCTGATTAGCAGTAAACACAGCTGAAAAAAAGCCATTCCTGCTATTGAAAAAACAGCCACCAATAAAATTAATATTTTGATGAATTTCATGAAGCACTCTCAAGTGGTTTTTTTAAATTGAGGCTCAATCATCTGCTAAATAAATCAGTAAAACAAGTGGTTTAATTTGTATTTTAATGGCGTAACACCAGTATTATAGGGGCTTTGAGAGGGTTGTCGTGTTTTGACAACACTATACTTACGCTCGATTCTTGAAGTTAGAAAAGCACTTCTTACTGGTGTTGGACGAGCCTTGCTAAAGTAAAAACAGATTAGGTTTTGGATTGTGTTTTGCGTAAAAACAACATGATATTCAGTGTTTTTAGGCATTAAATAAATCGAAAAATGTAAGAAAAAACATAATTTATTGGATGGGTATGGCGTTGCTTTACCCATCCTCGAAATTATTGTTTTTGTGTAAGGTGAATTTTGCAGTTGATTGAACTTTCGCGTCTTGTAACTAACCAAAGTATAAGCATTGCCGCTAACGTTGATGTGCAACTAACCATTGCTCAAGGCTAATCAATATCCAGATCATCACTCCGTAATACGAGGCGTGGCCTTCTTTCTGGGCTTTAATCAGGTTGTCTATGTAGGCAGGATTAAGAATGCCGCGTTGCGCAATGCCCTGTAAGTTGGCTTCGGCAAATTGGCGCAGTTGCTCATTGCTACTCATCCAAACGCCAAAAGGTAAACCAAAGCCTTGTTTACTTTTGTCCAGGGTTTCTTTGGCTAGAAAATCTTTCATGCCTTCCCGATAAAATGAGCGCAGTTCAAAACCTTTCATCAACCATTTCGATGGAATGGTTGCGGCAAATTCCACCATGTTTTCTTGCAACATCGGATATTGCACGTTAATGCCCGCCAGTTCGCACATGCGATTTACTTTTCTCAGGTCATTGTCGGCTAAGGTAAATTTACCATCCAAAAACAACATGCGTTTAATCAAGTCATCGGTCGGTGCGCGGTTGTAGGTTTCTGTTAAGTTTTGTATTGGTAATTCCGGATTAATTTTGCTCAAGAAATCCTCTGAAAAAATCTCCTCCAAAGGTGTGCGATGCAGAAAGTTGTAAGTTTCCATGCGATCCGGCATCGGAATGTTAGCTTGCTCGATATAGCTTTTGGCTTTACCCAGCAATGGCAAATTAGAGGCCAGCGGCTCCAATACGGCTTTGGCAACGCCAGGGATATGTCGATACAGATCAAACATTTTTTGTTTTGCGTAACGGGCATTACCGGCAAAAATCTCATCGCCGCCATCGCCTGCCAATAATTGGGTTATGCCTTGTTCGCGGGCGAATTTGGCGCAATAGTAGGCAGGAATAGCGGAGGCATTGCCGAACGGTTCGTCATAGGTTTTTGCGATCAGCGGCAATGCAGCCAGAACATCTTCAGGCGTCACGTAATATTCGTGCAATTTAACGTTGAAATGTTTGGCGGTGGCGCGCGCGAACTCCATTTCGTCATAACCATCAGCATCAAAACCGATTGAAAACGCATCGATAGGCCGGTCTGAAAGTTTTTGAAATACCCCGGTAACCGTGCTGCTATCAAGGCCGCCGCTTAGGAAAGCGCCGGTGTGTTGATCGGGGTTACAGCTCTGTGTTGCTTGTTCAAGCTGGCTGTGTAATTGCTCAAGCAGTTCTTGTTTGGAATAATGGCTGTCATTATGCTCAAGCTGCCAATAAAAATTGCGTGAAATTTGGCCATGATCAAATTCCACACATTCGCCGGGTTGCAGCTTACTAATTCCGGTGTAAATGCTGCCTGGACTGGGCACCATGTGAAAGTAGAGATAATTGAAAATACCCTGCGGATCGATCTGAGCGTCGACGCTGGGGTGAGCGATAATCTGATCAAGTTGTGAACCGAATACCAGCAAATCGTTGTTAGCAAAAAACGCCAGCGGCCTGATGCCAATTCGATCGATGGCTAGCAAAGCATAATCACCGTCCGGTACCAGTACACAGCAACCAAAAGGGCCGTGCAGGTGGTTTAATACCGTCTTTCCGTATTCTAAAAAGCCTTCAGCTAGGGCTTGAGCGTGCCCTTTATGTTCAGCAATACTGGCGAGTGTGCTGTCTTGCCATTGCGGCGAGCCTTCGATAATGGTTAATAACCGTCCTGATTGGTAACTCGATGGCGCGTCATAACGCCCCATGCCCCCGACTGCTGCTTGTGGCTGATGGTCGGTGGTTGTGTTGTCGCTGCTAGGGCTTCGGGTTGCGGCTTTTTGCTGGTCAATAATTGCCGAAGAACGCTCGTTTGCGGAGGTAGACAGCCAGCCATAAATGGATTGCATAACACTTTTCTCAGGGTTGTCGGTGACTAAACGGTTAATATACAAGGCTTGGAAGTGAGGCTCAAGGTGCCTGACAGGCAATCAGTATAGTTGTCAGGGCTGCTTTATGAGCAATTACCTGATCTAAGAAAAAGCATTTTTTTGATTTGCGTATTGAAGTGACTAACATTTAGGGCCCAACTTTGTTGGGCTTTTGATTAATGGAACCTTAGAATTTAAACCGATCAGCTAAAGCAAATTGGACGTGAGAAATCAGGACTTATGAGTAACGAATATAACGCCGCGGCGATTGAAGTTTTAAGCGGATTGGAGCCGGTCAGAAAACGCCCCGGCATGTATACCGACACCACCCGACCTAACCATTTAGTACAGGAAGTGGTCGATAACAGCGTCGATGAGGCGATGGCGGGGTTTGCCAACGCTATCGATGTGGTGTTGTACAAAGACGGCTCGGTGCTCGTCAGTGATAACGGCCGCGGCATGCCGGTCGATATACATCCGGAACAAGGCATTCCGGGCGTCGAAGTCATCCTTTGTACGCTGCATGCGGGCGGTAAGTTTTCTAATAAAAACTACCAGTTTTCCGGCGGCTTGCATGGCGTTGGCGTGTCGGTGGTGAATGCGTTGTCTGCCAAGCTGGAGATAGACGTCAAGCGCAACGGCAAGATTTATCACATGGAATTTGCCGATGGCGACAAACAAACCGATTTAACCGAAACCGGCACCGTCGGCAAAAACAACACCGGCACCACCGTTAAATTCTGGCCCAACGAAAAATACTTTGATTCCAGCAAAGTGTCGGTTTCCAAGCTAAAGCACAACTTGCGCGCCAAGGCGGTACTCTGTCCGGGGTTAAAAATCACCCTTAAGGTTGACCAAAGCGAAGAGGAATATGTCTGGTGCTATCAGGACGGTCTTAAAGAATATTTGCTCGATCGCCTGGGTGATATTGAGTTTTTCCCCGAGCAACCCTTTATGGGCAACATGGCCGCCAATCATGAAGCCGTTGAATGGGGGATCGTCTGGGCAGTAGAAAATCCAGCAGAAGTATTGACCGAAAGTTACGTTAACTTAGTACCGACTGCCCAAGGCGGTACCCATGTTAATGGCTTACGTGCCGGCTTAACCGAAGCCATGCGCGAGTTTTGTGACATCAGAAACATCCTGCCGCGCGGCGTTAAAGTCGCGCCGGAAGATGTTTGGGAAAACTGCCATTTTGTGTTGTCAGTTAAGCTGGAAGATCCGCAATTTTCCGGACAAACCAAAGAGCGCTTAAGCTCACGCGAATGTGTGGCCTTTGTCTCTGGCGTTGCCAAAGACGGCTTTAGTTTGTGGTTAAACCAAAACCCCGCAGAAGGCGAAAAAATCGCCGAAATCATTATTTCCAGTGCGCAAAAAAGACTGCGTTCCAACAAAAAAATCATCCGTAAGAAAATCACTTCTGGCCCAGCATTACCGGGTAAATTGGCGGATTGCTCTGCGCAAGACATTAATCGCACTGAGTTGTTTTTAGTGGAAGGAGACTCAGCGGGCGGTTCAGCCAAGCAGGCTCGGGAACGCGACTTTCAGGCAATAATGCCGTTACGTGGCAAGATACTCAATACTTGGGAAGTGGAATCCGAGCAAGTGATGGCTTCGCAGGAAGTTCACGACATTGCCGTGGCCTTGGGTATAGAGCCCGGTTCCAGCGACTTACAACATCTTCGCTACGGTAAAGTCTGCATTCTGGCCGATGCCGACTCGGACGGTAACCATATCGCGACATTGATTTGCGCATTGTTTTACCAGCATTTTCGGGCCTTAGTGGACGCAGGTCATGTATTCGTGGCAATGCCGCCTTTATATAGAATCGACGTTGGCAAACGAGTTTTTTATGCTCTGGATGAATCCGAGCGCCAAGGTGTGTTGGACAGAATCAAAGCCGAAAAACTCAAAGGCCAAATCAACGTGCAACGCTTTAAAGGCTTAGGTGAAATGAATCCCAGCCAGCTGCGGGAAACTACCATGAACCCGGATACACGGCGCTTGGTGCAATTAACCGTTGAAGACAACGACGACACCAATGCCCAATTGGATTTATTGCTGGCAAAAAAACGTTCTCAAGACCGGAAAACCTGGCTGGAAACTAAAGGCAATTTGGCCGATATAGCTTGATGTTTCCCTTTAATACACCGTACTAATTCGCTATTTATCAGAGGAAAAATTTATGTTGAATTTACAGATTCCCGACGACATTGAGCAGCAATTAAATACACTAGCGATCAGTGCTCAAAGTACTGCTTCAGCGATCGTTTTATCGTTAGTGCAAGACTATGTTAAACAACACCAGCAAGAACTAAACCAGCAACACGAAGAAAAGGAAGCGTTGCAGATTCATGAACAACTCATGGACCAATATGCCGAAACGTTTCAGAAGTTAGCGCAATAGTGAGTAACCTGTTTTTTATCTCCAAGTCGCTGGCTTTAAAAATACATCAGCAACAAGTTGAGCTTTTTGGCGGTATACAGGGTGTCAGAGATGATGGTTTGCTTGAATCTGCTTTAGGAGCGGCTCGGCAAACTTGGGATTACCCCGGATAGTAAAAAAGAACAACCAGGTAACCCATCCCCTCACAATAACGTAGCGAAATCTGACATTTATGGACTTTTATAATCTTATCTCGGCATTTGCCATGGGGGCGTTCGTTTTAGGCGGCGGGCTTTTGTACCTCATACTTACCTCGATTGCTGTCTTTGTGATAATTGCTTTATTTGTTATCTGGAAGTTTCGCACACGCCCTTTGATTGTCGTACCCGCAGTGGTCATACTTGCATGGGGGATTGTAAATATATCCATCAACATGAACGCCATCCAAAGTCTGCCAAATTTTGACTTTGCAGGAGAGAACGCGATCCGTAAAAAAGCGGAGCTTGCGTGTGAAAACCAGTTACCTCAGCTGGCTGAAGCCTACGAAGTGGATGCAATCGCTGACACAGTAACGGCACTCCACGGCATATCCATCGTTCGCTTGCTGGTAGACAGGCAACTTGCATTTATTGAAATCAAAGTTCAGCCACCGCAACGTCGTGGTACTCAACATCACTGTCCTCCAAACCCTAAAAATTGTGTTGAGCCGCCGCCTAGCAATCAGCCTTACATTTTGCCATCCACAAGCTTTCCCGATAACAGTTGGACGGTTGATTCAGCCGCCGGAAGTTATGCAAAAATAGAACTGGTAGATAAAAGTACCGACACCTGCGCGCCAATATCGTCATTACATAAGTCAATTACAGAATATCTTCGTGCGTACCCGTTGCCTTTCAATAAATGTATAAAGGTGAGTTTCAATCCCTTACCGACCGCACGGCATCTGTTGCGTTATCAAGCCGCACTAAATCAAAAAAAAGGTCTATTAGATTATGAGTATCGGTTAGGTTATTACCAACTGTTTGACAGCAGAAACAACAGCGTGTTGGCTCAATTAGCGACATCAGACGGACCACGGGATCCACACATTGTGAGCGTAAGCATACTAAACACAAAGCATCAGCAACCATCCTGTCTCAATCCACTCAGCGTATTGACAGATAGACTCTTTGGAACGAACTATAAGGATCATTAAAACTCCCCGACGCAATAGTCTGTGCAACAGCCATTAATGAACAGGCGATATTGTTGACGAATGATAAAAAACTACATGCGCTTGATGGTTTGCAGTGTCGAGCATTGGAAATAAGCCTAATGAAAATCCAAGAAAAATCCCTAACCATGACCGTGCTGATGACGCCGGATATGGTTAATTTCTCCGGCAAAGTGCATGGCGGCGTGATATTGAAATTGCTCGACCAAGTGGCTTATGCCTGTGCTGCCAAGTATTCAAAAAATTACGTGGTGACTGCGGCGCTGGATAATGTGTTTTTTAAGCAAGCAATCAATGTCGGTGAGCTGGTGACTTTTTACGCTCATATTAACTACGTGGGTAAGGCGTCGATGGAAGTCGGCATAAAAGTTGTTGCGGAAAATTTGCGCACCGATGAGAAAAGACACACAACGTCTTGCTATTTCACCATGGTGGCGGTTGATGAAGACGGCAACAGCGTTGAGGTGCCCAGGCTGCAAGTGAATACTGAAGTAGAAAAAAGATTGTACGAAGCCGCAGTTGCACGTAAGCAAATGCGCCAAGAAATTTTAGAAAAAAATAGAGCATTACATGTCGATTTACCAGAAACAGGTTTGTAACCAATGATTTTACAAGGGAATTTTGAGCAACAACCGCTTAAAGAATTTGCCGAGAAGGCCTACCTGGATTATTCCATGTATGTCATTCTCGATCGCGCATTACCAAATATTGCCGATGGCTTAAAACCGGTGCAACGGCGCATTGTTTATGCGATGTCTGAGCTGGGCTTAACGGCCATTGCCAAATATAAAAAATCGGCCAGAACGGTCGGTGACGTGCTGGGTAAATACCACCCGCATGGCGATTCGGCCTGTTATGAAGCCATGGTGATCATGGCGCAGGATTTTTCTTATCGCTATCCGTTGATTGACGGCCAGGGCAACTGGGGCTCGCCGGATGATCCCAAATCTTTCGCCGCGATGCGTTACACCGAATCGCGATTGACCGCTTATGCGAATACCTTATTAAGCGAGTTGGGACAAGGCACGGTTGAGTGGTCGGACAATTTTGACGGCACCCTGAAAGAGCCGGTGTTATTGCCGGCAAGACTGCCCAATGTCTTACTAAACGGTACCATGGGTATCGCCGTCGGCATGGCGACTGATATTCCGCCGCATAACTTAAGAGAAGTGGCGGCAGCTTGTATTGAGCTTTTAGATAATCCCGATTGTTCGTTCGACACCATTTTTAGCCATATCAAAGGCCCGGATTATCCGACCGATGCAGAAATCATTACCTCGGCGGATGACATCCAAAAGATGTATTTAAGCGGTGGTGGTTCGGTAAAAATGCGCGCCAAGTATGAGGAGGAAGATGGCGTTATCGTCATCACTGCATTGCCTCATCAAGTCTCCGGCGCCAAATTGTTAGAGCAGATCGCCGCACAAATGCTGGCGAAAAAACTGCCAATGATCGAAGACTTGCGTGATGAATCCGATCATGAAAATCAGACCCGCCTGCTGATTATCCCCAAATCCAAACGCATCGATGTCGACGAGATCATGTCGCATTTATTTGCCACCACCGATCTGGAAAAAAGCTACCGCGTTAACATGAACATGATCGGCCTGGATGGTCGGCCGAAAGTTAAAAACTTGCGGGAAATCCTGGTGGAATGGCTGTCCTTCCGTACCGAAACCGTGCGTCGGCGTTTGCAGTACCGGCTGGATAAAGTGCTGGCGCGCTTGCATATTTTGGACGGCTTGTTGATTGCCTACCTTAATATCGACGAAGTTATCGCCATTATTCGTGCTGAAGATAATCCCAAGCCGGTATTGATGGAACGCTTTGGCATTACTGACCTGCAAGCTGAAGCGATCTTAGAATTAAAGCTAAGACACCTCGCCAAACTGGAAGAAATGAAAATCCGCGGCGAACAAGCGGAGCTTGAAGCAGAACGCGCGGCACTGGAAAAAACCTTGGGTTCGCCAAGATTGCTTAATCGTTTGATCAGAACCGAAATCGAGCGCGATGCTGAAAAGTTCGGCGATGATCGTCGCTCGCCGATAGTAGCCAGAGAATCGTCACAAGCTCTGGAAACCACCGCATTAATAGCCAATGAACCACTCACCGTGATCTTGTCGGAAAAAGGCTGGATCAGGGCGGCCAAAGGCCATGACATTGACGTGGCATCGTTAAATTACCGTGCAGGTGACAGTTTTCTGGAAGCAGTCAAAACCCGCTCGACGCAACCGGTGTATTTACTGGATTCAACCGGCCGCGCCTACAGCACCTCGGCGCATGACTTACCGTCGGCGAGAACCCAAGGCGAACCGCTCACCGGCCGACTTAATCCGCCTGCGGGATCATCGTTCACTAATTTGTTAGTCGGCAATCCCGACGACTGGATTGTGGTGGCCAGTGATGCCGGTTACGGCTTCCGCGTGCAGCTGAAAGAGTTGCTGAGCAAAAACAAAGCCGGTAAAACCCTGCTCACCTTGCCGGACGGCGCTAAAGTGCTTAAGCCCGCCGCCGTTAAAAGCGATGAAGACTTGCTGGCTGTAGTTACCTTACAAGGCCGCTTGTTAATTTTTCCAGTCTCTGAACTGCCCGCCTTGGCAAAAGGCAAAGGTAACAAATTGATACAAATTCCGTCCGCCGACTTAAGCAACGGCAGCGACAAAGTGGTGGCGATTATCGCCATCGCCGCCGCTGGAGAGTTAAAAGTCATTGCCGGAAAACGGCATATCCAATTAAAAGGCGCCGATATTACTCATTACTCCAGCAGTCGCGCCAAACGCGGCTTGGCCTTACCCAGAGGTTTTCAGCGGGTTGATGGCTTGGAGAGTGAGTAAAAATTTACTCTTTTACATCATGTGGTGACGTCAGACTGCGCTTTACGCGCTACTGCACAATATCTGATCCACATCGCGGCCTCTTTTGAGGCCGCTTTTTTATGTGGCGAATTACCTTGAAACTGATTGCTATATAATCGAACTGCGGCAACGAAGCTGTGGTTCTGCACAAGCCCTCAAATCCGAGCCGCAGATCTGGTACGTGCAGGTGCCTGATTACCTCTAATAGATAGCCAGCGCGTCGGCTGTTTTACCGGTTATATTTACTCCGTAGCGATAGAAGAGGGCTCCTACAACTCGTTACCCAACCAAACTCCCCCATGACTAAAAACCTCACCATAAGCCTTAAGCCCTAGCAACAACCCACACGTCCACCCGAGCAACCCCGGCTTTTTTTAACACCACCGCCAATTCATGCGCCGTGGTGCCGGTGGTCATTACGTCATCAATAATCGCAACATGCTGGGCGGTGATTGGCTTACGCAAAGAAAAAGCGTTTTTCATGTTTTTACGGCGCTGTTTGGCGGGCAGGGCGATTTGATGCGGGGTGTCGCGATGACGAATACAGCTGTCGAGATCTAACGGGATTTGCAATTCTTTCGACACGATTCTGGCAATTTCTATGGCTTGATTGAAACCACGCTCCCGATAACGCGATTTATGTAAAGGAATCGGGATAATGCAGTCGGGTTTATCGGCGCTATCGTGCAGGTAGTCACTTAATAAATGGCCGAGTAAGCGCGCATTTTTATAATCAGCGCCAAACTTCAACGTGGTAATCAAATGCCGGATGGCGCCTTGATAAATAAACGGCGCGTAGGTTCTGTCGTAAGCGGGCGGATGGCTTAGGCAGCGGCCGCAAAGCATTGGCCAAGACGATTGGGTTTCTAGTATTTCTGCGCATTGATGACAGCACAACACCACTCTGGGTAAGTGTTGTAAGCAGGTGTCGCAAATGTCGTGTCCTGCTTGGCCGGGGGAATTGCATAAGATGCAGGTGGCCGGAAGCAAGTGCTTCTGTATAATATCAAGCCAGTTGTATACTTTAATTCTTTGAACAGGTCGACGAATGTTCATTGAAAGCCTCTAAGCAATCCGACACTGGAGAATAACAGCATGTCTGCAAGCCCCGCAATACGCCATGATTGGCAGTTGGAAGAAGTACAAGCGCTTTTTGCCTTGCCTTTTAATGACCTGATTTTTCAGGCGCAAGTCACGCATCGTGGGCATTTTGATCCTAACGAAGTGCAAGTCAGCAGTTTGTTGAGTATCAAGACCGGCTCATGTTCGGAAGATTGCGGCTATTGCCCGCAAAGCGCGCGTTATGATTCTGACTTAAAACCGGAAGCGTTAATGCCGGTTGACGCAGTTTTAAAAGCCGCCCAACAAGCTAAAGACCAAGGTGCGTCAAGATTTTGCATGGGTGCGGCTTGGCGCTCACCTAAAGATCGGGATATTGAGCGCGTGGTCGAAATGGTGCAGGGCGTTAAGGCCTTGGGCATGGAAACCTGCGTAACGCTAGGCATGCTGACTGACACGCAAACCGCGCGTCTTAAAGAAGGCGGTTTGGATTATTACAATCACAATTTGGATACGTCCGAAGATTATTATTCCGAAGTCATTACCACACGTACTTATCAAGACCGCTTGGATACTTTGTCGCGCGTCAGGGATGCCGGTATTAACGTTTGCTGCGGCGGCATTGTCGGCATGGGCGAGAGCGATAAGGATCGCGCCAATTTGCTGATTGAACTGGCGAACATGCCGAAACATCCGGAAAGCGTGCCGGTCAATATGTTGGTACAAGTGGAAGGCACGCCGTTAATGGGCACCGAAGCTTTGGATCCGTTGGTGTTTGTCAGAACCATCGCCGTGGCTCGCATTTTGATGCCGCAATCCCGTGTACGTTTGTCAGCCGGTCGAAAAGATATGAGTGATGAAATGCAGGCCTTGTGCTTTCTGGCCGGTGCCAATTCCATATTTTACGGCGACAAACTGCTGACAACCGACAACCCGATGACCAATCATGATCTGGCTTTGTTTGATCGTTTAGGGCTGCATTCAGGCGGTTCGAGTTACGCTTAATGACAGAGCAAGCTTGGCAAGATGAGTTAGACGAAAGAGCGCAGCGAGGGCTATATCGTTCCAGACGCATTATTGAGTCCCCCCAAGGCATTCATTTGCAGATTGACGGCAAACCGGTCGTCAATTTTTGCAGTAATGATTATTTGGGGCTGGCGAACCATCCGGATGTGGTTAAAGCCTTTAAAACCGCTGTAGACACTTATGGCGTCGGCAGTGGTTCGGCGCATTTAATTTGTGGCCATAGTCAGGCGCATCATGCACTCGAAGAAGAATTGGCTGAATTTACCGGACGCGAGCGAGCGTTGCTGTTTTCAACTGGTTACATGGCCAATATGGGCGCCATTTCTGCGTTGGTCGGGCGCGGCGATTCTGTTTTTGAAGATCGTCTTAATCATGCCTCGCTGCTGGATGGTGGCTTATTGTCTGGGGCAAAATTCAAACGCTATTCGCATGCTGATGTCGAACATCTTGACGTCAATCTCGCTAAAGCCACTGGCAATAAACTGATTGTCACCGATGGCGTATTTAGTATGGATGGCGACTTGGCACCGCTGCAAGCATTGGCTGCAGCAGCAAAACGACACGATGCCTGGTTGATGGTTGATGATGCGCATGGGCTGGGCGTTCTTGGTGCATCCGGCGGCGGCGTGTTGGAAGTTACTAATTTGGGGCCGGACGACGTGCCAATATTGGTCGGCACGTTGGGTAAAGGCTTTGGTACTTTCGGCGCTTTTGTTGCCGGGGCTGACGCATTAATTGAAACCTTGATTCAAAAAGCCAGAACCTATGTTTACACCACTGCTTTGCCCGCAGCGGTCGCCGAAGCTACCCGCGCCAGTTTAAAAATCATCATTGCCGAACCCTGGCGTCGGGAGAAGTTGGCAAAATTGTCTGAGCATTTTCGCTTAGGCGCGCATCAGCTGAGTTTACAGCTGATGCCGTCGGCTTCACCGATCCAGCCGATCGTCATCGGTGCTAGCCAAGAGGCAATGGCAATCAGTCAGCAATTATTGAACGACGGTTTTTTAGTCAGCGCGATTCGTCCGCCGACGGTGCCGCAAGGCAGCGCCCGTTTACGAGTGACTTTTTCGGCATTGCACGAGTTTGATCAGGTTGATCAGTTATTGAGCGCCATCGCGAAAGCAGTCAAATCATCCAAATGACCAAAATCCACCAAGAAACTTACGGCAGCGGTAAGCCTATCGTACTGGTGCATGGCTGGGCGATGCACACCGGCATCTGGCGAAATTTCGCAAAGCAGTTGGCCCAAAATTATCGGGTGACGTGCATTGATTTACCCGGTCACGGCCAAAGCGAAGCGCTACAGCCGTTTAATCTTGAACAAATTAGCGAATTATTGGCCAACAGCGTCGACACTGAACCGGCTTGCTGGCTGGGCTGGTCGCTAGGTGAAACGGTAGTGCTGGATTTTGCCAGACGTTTTCCGGAGCGTTGCTCGGCATTGATACTGATGACGGGTAATCCGCATTTTACTCAGTTGAGCACCAGCGAAGTGCAGTGGCCGGGAATGAAAATAGAATTACTAGATAGTTTTGCAAGCAGTCTTCAAGAAAACTGTCAGGCGACCTTGCTGCGTTTTCTATCATTACAGGTCAATGGCTTACAAGATTACAAAAAATTGATGAAAGAATTGAAAACGGCTGTGGCTGAATATTCCGCCCCGAATGAGGCGACTTTGAAAGGTGGTTTAGAGATTTTAAAAAGCGCCGACTTAAGAGCAACATTGAGTGAACTGTCGATGCCGATGTTATCAATATTGGGTGCTAAAGATGCGTTAGTACCGGTTGCTGTCGGTGAGTATCTACAAACGCTCTCTCCGAATATGACGGTTAAAGTCATCGACAAAGCCGGTCATGCACCGTTTCTATCCCATCCAAACGAAGTCATGGAATTGATGTCAGATTTTATCGAACACCATGTTTAATCCAGACAAAGTCAGAATAAGACAGTCATTTGCTGCCGCCTCAGGCACTTATGATGGCGCGGCAGAATTGCAGCGCAGTGTTGGCAGAGCCTTGGTGGCCGATCTAAATGCAGAAATGCTGACCGGTACGATGTTGGATCTGGGCTGTGGCACCGGTTTTTTAACCGGTGAATTATTGTCAACAAAAAACCAAAACCCGCCGCAGTCTGTAATCGCCGTTGATATTGCTTTTGGTATGCTTGAAGCCACGCGCAGCAAGTTAGCTGCTCATAACAATGTCAGGTATATCTGCGCTGATGCCGAGCAGTTGCCAATCGCAGCAAGCACGGTCGATGTCGTGGTTTCCAATCTTGCCTTGCAATGGTGCCGCAATCTTACCGCTGTTTTTTCTGAGCTTAAGCGGGCATTGAAACCGGGTGGACAATTAGTATTTTCAACTTTCGGTCCGCACACATTGCAGGAATTAAAAGCCGCCTGGTCTGAGGTCGATAATTACAGCCACGTCAATGAGTTTTATGGTGTTGCAGACATCGAGCATTTTTTACAGCAAGCAGGTTTTAGACGGGTGCGTATTGAACGCAACACACATTTATCAAAATATGATTCGGTGTTGGCATTGATGCGCGAGTTAAAAGCCATCGGCGCGCAAAATGTTATCGGTGAGCGCAATAAAGCCATCACTACACAAACGCAGTTACAACGCATGATTAAAACGTATGACTTACATCGGCTCGAGGGCATGATTCCTGCAACCTTCGAATGTTTCTTGATACGGGCACAGGCATAAGCAACATGTCCCAAGGCTATTTTATTACCGGCACCGATACCGATGCAGGCAAAACCTGGGCAACCTTGACGTTGATGGAATATTTTAAGCAGCAGGGCAAAACAGTTGTGGGTATGAAGCCGGTGGCCGCCGGTTGTGCTTGGCAAGATGGGCAACTGAAAAACGAAGATGCGTTGTTGATTCAGGCTCATGCTTCAGTTGCTGTCGCTTATGAATTGGTGAATCCTTACGCTTATGAGCTGCCGGTGTCACCGCATATTGCAGGTAAAGATAATCCTGTGGTTTTGAGCGAAGTGCTGGCTAAGTTCGATGTGCTAAAACAGCAGGCAGAAATCATCCTGGTGGAAGGTGCGGGCGGCTGGTTAGCGCCGATAAATAACGATCAAGACATTAGCGATCTGGCCAAAAACTTAGCGTTGCCAGTGATTATGGTGGTTGCCATTCGTTTAGGTTGTATCAACCATGCTAAGTTAACGCATCAAGCTATCAAGCAAGCCGGAGTGTCCTGCGCAGGCTGGATTGCAATCTGTACTGATGCTGACATGCTAGTGCGAGAGGAAAATATTGATACCCTGAAATCTGCTCTGAGCGCGCCATTGTTAGGCGTTATACCGTTTACTAAAGTACCTGATTTTAAGAAGTTGGCGAGTTGTTTGTCTTCGCAATTAATGACGATTTGCCGCTAAAAACTGCAGTCATACAATGAAAGTGCAACAAATCCACAGTATCACCCAAGTTAATTCAGCAGACTGGAATCGCCTTGCCGGTGTGGATTACCCTTTTCTACGGCATGAGTTTTTATTGGCAATGGAGCAAAGCGGTTCGGCTTCTGAACAAACCGGTTGGTTGCCTGCGCATTTGCTGGTGATGGATAAAGATGAGCTGGTGGGCTTAATGCCGCTGTATCTCAAACAGCATTCGTCGGGAGAATTTGTATTTGATCAGCAATGGGCTCAAGCCTACGAACAACACGGACTCGATTATTACCCAAAGTGGCTGACGGCCATTCCGCTGACGCCTTGTCAGGGCGCGCGCATTGTCGTTAAGCCGGGTCTCGATCTTAGTGATGTTACTCGCCTACTGCTGACATTTATCAAACAGCTTTCCGAACAGATTGGTATTTCTTCCTGGCATTGCTTATTTCCTGTCAAAGAACAGGCAGATCTGTTGCGCTCATTAGGTTTAAGTATTCGTGAGGGCGTGCAGTTTCAGTGGTTTAACAAAGGTTACCGGGATTTTGACGATTTCTTGCAAACCTTGAGCGCCAGCAAACGCAAAATGCTTAAGCGAGAACGCCGCCGGGTTGGCGAGCAGGGCATCAGGCTGTTGCGGATTGCCGGGCCAGATGTCAGCGATCAGCAATGGCAGCTGTTTTTTGAGTTTTACACGATGACATATTTAAAACGAGGCTCCCGGCCTTATTTGAATATGGCATTTTTCCAACAAATTGCCGCCACCATGGGCGAGCAATTGTTGCTGGTATTGGCTATCAACAATGATAAAACCGTCGGTGCCGCATTAAGTTTTGTCGGCACTGATACCCTGTACGGCCGCTACTGGGGCTGCTTTGATGAATATAACTCGCTACATTTTGAAGCCTGTTATTACCAGGGGCTGGAATACTGTATTGAACATGGTTTGCAGCGGTTTGATTCCGGCGCCCAAGGCGAGCACAAAATTGCGCGGGGGTTTGAACCTATCACGACTTATTCTGCACATTGGCTTAAAGATCCCCGTTTTGCCCAAGCGGTGGATGACTTTGTCATCAGAGAGCAAAAAGCTGTGCAGCTTTATAAAATCGATGCAGCATCGTATTTGCCGTTTAAAGAAAACAACTAAATGCATGAGGAGTTTTGAGATGGCTGAAGCCGCCCATTCGATAGTAGATACCGCTAATTTAATACCAGAAATTATCGCCAATATCGATGGCATTAGACAAATACGCCGCGACATTCACGCTCACCCGGAATTGTGTTTTGAGGAAGTGCGCACCGCCGAATTGGTGGCAACAAAACTAACCGAATGGGGTATCCCTATTCATCGCGGTTTAGGCAAAACCGGTGTGGTCGGTATTATCAAGGCAGGCAACTCCGAACGGGCTATTGGACTGCGTGCCGATATGGATGCCTTGCCGATGCACGAACAAAACCGTTTCGAGCACACATCACGCCATCCCGGCAAAATGCACGGTTGCGGTCACGACGGCCACACCGCAATGCTGCTCGCGGCTGCGCAGTATTTGGCTGCGCATCGCGATTTTAACGGCACGGTGTATCTGATTTTTCAACCCGCGGAAGAGGGCGGTGGCGGCGCTGATGAGATGATCAAAGACGGTTTATTCGAGCTGTTTCCGATGCAGGCAGTTTACGGCATGCACAACTGGCCGGGACTGGCGGTTGGTCAATTTGCAGTCAGTCCGGGGCCGGTGATGGCGTCGCTTAACACCTTTCGCATTGTTGTTCGCGGCAAAGGTTGCCATGCCGCAATGCCGCATTTGGGCTTAGACCCGGTGCCGGTAGCTGCGCAAATCATCATGGCCTTGCAAACCATTCTGACGCGCAACGCCAATCCACTGGATAACGGCTTGCTGTCGGTGACCATATTGCGTGCCGGCGAGGCGACCAATATCATCGCTGACAACTGCGAACTGGCCGGGACAGTGCGCACCTTTTCCAAAGAATTATCAGCATTGATCGAACAACGGATGCGTGACATCGCGCTTCATACTTGCCTGGCGCATGGCATGGCTTGCGATGTCGAGTTCACCCGCAGCTATCCCGCGACCGTCAATCACGAACAGCCGGTTGCCGTTGCCAGGCAGGTAATGGCGGGTATCGTCGGCGACCAGCATGTGTTGGCGCAGCAACCCACCATGGGCGCAGAAGACTTTGCGTTTATGTTGCAGGCAATTCCCGGCTGCTATTGTTTTATCGGCAACGGCACTGATTCAGGCGATCACCGCAGCGCAGGACACGGCGAAGGCCCGTGTACACTGCACAACACCAGTTACGATTTTAATGATGACATATTGCCAATCGGCGCGACTTATTGGGTAAAATTAGTTGAACGATCCTTAGCAGTATGTGGGAGCGACGCCCTCGTCGCGACCTAGCATCGCTCCGATAAGTTTGATTTGACAAAAAAACACAAAATTTTATAGAGGAACATTATGAGTAGTTATGAACAAAGCAAAACAGCCCGACGCGTTGCATCGATAGTTTTTCTATTAGTATTAGGCGTAGTCGTGGGCGGAACGTTACTGTCGGAACAGCAAAAATCGGCATCTCAAGAACTATCGCCAACATCAACAAAGACTGAGGCGCAAGGCTAAGAGTAAGCTCTAAACCACTAAGGATTTAGCTGATTAAAACTAAGTTAAATCTGAGCGTTAAGCCATTCGTGATAAGCCCTTCGACTGAGCTTATGAGATTCTTGTCGAACCATAAATGGCTTGCCTCAGCAAACTCTAATTCTGGATTCATGGTCTGTCTTTAATGGGCTAGTACTTTTTATCTATCCGCTTTGTTAGCATTTGGGGAAGGGGATGATATTAGGATTTCGCCGCTTTAACCTACAGAGTTACGATTGCCTTGTAGTGCACCACATGCTTGCCATACTTACTGTATATTGGACTCTGATTGGTCGCAGAGTTTGGTACAAGATAAGCTCACCCTTACAGCAAAAATCTTTTTACAGTTAACCAACTAAATTTGGCAGCTTTGCTAAGAGTTACTAATCAAAACTGTTATAACAAAGCCAATCAAATACCATTCAATTGAAGCGATAGAAACTGACTCAAATCTGAATTTATTGCATCATTGCTTCGTTTGGTTTTTAGCAGACAAATATAAAGTATATAAAACAACAAGATGATTGCTGACTTCAAAAAAATTGATTCTCTTACTTCTTCTGACTTTGAAATTTTTGTTCGGGACGTTTTTGTAGCCGCTGGTTGGTCAGACGCGATGATCACCAAAGTCGGACAAGAATTTCAACACGGTGATGGCGGGGTTGATATTTTTGCCTTCAAAAACAAACGCAAATTTGCTATTGAGGTTAAGCAAAGGCAAGTAGGAGCAACCGTTGATGTCAAAGCCTTAAATCAATTGGTTACAGGCGCAAAGCTTGCCAATGTTACCAATATGATTTTAGTGACAAATTCTTACTTTACATCTGAGGTCAAAGTAAGAGCCTTAAGGTTAGGCGTTGAATTAATGGATCGTGATGGTTTGCAGGATTTATGGATTAAAAAACATTCAGAAATTGGTCGGGAAATTAAACCCAGAAAATATCAAGAAACCGTTATAGAAGATAGTTTGACACGCTTTAATGCAGGCAAAAGCCGCTTACTTATTGAAATGGCAACAGGTTTAGGAAAAACATACACAGTTGCCCATTTACTTAAACAATTATTGCAACAAGGCAATGTAAAACGTGTGTTGTTTTTAGCGCATCAAGTTGAAATTTTATTGCAATCTGTGACAGCGTTTAAGAACGTATTAGGTATTGGTACATACTCATTTTCTGCCTGTTTTGGTGGAGCAACCCCTGAACATACAGATTTTGTGTTTGGCAGTTTCGACACCCTATTTAGCAAAATAGACACCTTAGAAAAAGATACTTTTGACGTGGTAATTGTTGACGAAGCGCACCATACTCCAGCCACTACTTACGCGACTGTCGTTAATCATTTTCACCCCAAATTGCTAGTAGGCCTCACAGCAACGCCGTTTCGTGAAGACAACAAAGATGTATTAGCATTCTTTGGAGGTTCGGCGGGGCACGTTGGTAAATATAATTTAACCTGGGCCTTACGGCATAACAAATTAGCGTTCCCAAAATATTTGGTTTTGCTTGATGACTTGGACCAGTCTCGTATAGATCAACTTGATCGTGGCATGTCGATCAGCGATTTAGATCAACGACTTTTTCTGCATAAAAAAGACGAGGAAGTTGTTCGTATCATAGAAAAAACCGTACAAGACAAACAAATCGCTAATCTTAAAGGTATTGTTTTTTGCCGCAGTATTGCGCATATAAATTACCTAATTCAATTTTTCCCCGCAGGTAGTGCAACTTTTGTGCACTCCAAAATGACTGATCAACAACGGTGGCAAAATATTCGTGATTTTCGCGAAGGCAATTACCGTTACATTTTAGTCCGCGATTTATTTAACGAAGGTGTAGATATTCCAGAAACAAATCTATTGGTTTTTATGCGTTACACAGGGTCACATACGGTCTGGTTACAACAACTTGGTCGAGGTTTACGCAAAACACCCAACAAAGATTATGTCCATGTATTGGATTTTGTCGGTTCATTAGAACGCTTAAACGAAGTGCATCAGCTGACTAAAAGAGTAAACAATATTCCGATTGATAGAGAAAACTGGGAGCCTGCACCGCGCGACAAAAAAGAAACGCTACATAATTCCTCATTGGAAGTGAACTATAGCCAATCTGCCGCACAAGTATTACAACTTATAGAAGAACTGCAATATCGCCTGAAATCACGAATGCAAGCTATTGAAGTGTTGCGAAGATATTATGAGGATTACAACAAAATCCCGGCACTGAATGAAGTAGAAATTGTTTTGACTGACATCACTTCAGATCAAATCGCCACACACTTTGATTCGTATTTTGGTTATTTGGAAGCAGCTTTAACAGGACAGTACGATCAAAGCTTTTTTCGTAATCTATGCTTGGATTACGCGCAACGGTTTTATCAGCAAAACAATATTTGCCCAAGTTTTAGGGCAATCAGTCTAGCTAATCAGCACAACGGCCTTCTGGCTTGTTCTGAACCGGAAGTTAAGTTTTTTCTGGATAGTGAAAGTGAATTAGAAAATTATTTGGCAGGAAAAAATAAAACGCTTAAATCTATTCATCAAGTTGTTACGGAACCGTATGAAATAGTATCACCTATTAATACAAAATTTACTGATATAAACGAAGAGTTGTTACTGATTGATAAATACTCAATGATTATAAAAACACGGCAGGATTTATTAACCCTTTCCAGTGAAGACAGAGCAGAAATTAAAAAAGTATTTAACTCGGAATTTAGATTTTTTAGTTGTTTGCAGGGTAAATTAAAAAGTAATTAAGGATAAATTTATGGATGAAAATACCGAAATAGATATTTCAGAATACTATCAAATACCTTTAACCAGTCTTACGCTCCCAGATAATTATGAAAAATTGATAAAAAGAATAATCGGGCTTAATGGCTTTAATAATTCATTAGGTGAGAAATTTTTTGTTGAAACAGTTAGTGATATTGTTGACCTTGAACCCAATCAATTTTCAAAATGCCAAGGTGTTGGCAAACTATACGTTGACACGCTGATTGAATTTAAAAAAGAATTGCCATATTTGTTGAACAAACTAAAACAAGAGCCAAACTCTGTTTTTATAGAAGGTATTTTTACATCGATCGATAATTGCTATGATTTTGAAACTCCAATAAACAGGCTTGCTTTATCACCTAAATATCAAAAGCTCATAAAAAGAATTTCAGTGGTAATAGATAATATAAATACAGTTCAAGATGTTATCAATATTGACGTTGCCGGTTTTTCTAAATTACCTGCCGTAGGTAAATTGTATATTGAGTCGCTAATAAACTTACAGAATGCTCTCTCACCTACAGATATTAATCACTCCAATGCTGATATTGAAAAAATAGAAGAATTACCACCGCAAATCATGCTTTCATCAGCACAGTTAGAAATGCCATTAAATCAGCTTGCCTTATCAGCGCAATATCAACGACTCTTAAAAAGAATTTCAAAAGCTGTCGGCAATGTAAGTACCGTGAAAGATATTTTTGAAGTTGACCCTATCAGTTTTTCGAAATTGCCCGCAGTTGGTAAGTTGTATGTTAATCAACTAATTGAGTTCAAAAAACAATTACCTATTTTTTTAGAAAAACAAACGAAAAACTTAGCACTATTTAACGATAATTACTCAATTTATTTTAATGAAATAGATTGCATCTTAATAGAAGATGTTGAAAGCTATTTATGGTCATTGGATCAAACAAAAATGGATATTGCACTAAAGTTCTAAATGAATCCAAAGTTGCCATGACTAAACAAGAAATAGCCGAGCGCCTAAGAAGTAAAAGTACTGCCCATGCAACTTTTTACATTAACAATCTAATGGAAGAAGGCAAAGTAGTGCGCATTGATCAAATGGTCTACACCACACCGGAAAAAGCCTTCAGTAATATTGATACCAAAGCTATCATACGGGTTATTAGAGACATTATGAGCACATCCAGTACTATTGTTGAAGCCGATGTATTTCGTGAATATGTTAATTTTGAGCTTAATTTAAGCTATTCAAAATATATTTATTCCGCTTTAGTAAGAACCAAAATTAAAGAATTGGGCTGGTATCGTAATGGCACTTTATTCAGTAAAGAAGTAATACCTTTCAAGAGCCTAGCCGATTTATGCCGTCAATTGTGTAATCCAGCCTCGGCAAATGATCAAAACAAAAAAATTCTACAAGAAGCGGTATGGCTAACTGATGCAGTAACGGCAGATGCAATTCAGCAGTGGAAATGGTGTTTAGCTCATCCTTGAAATATAAGCGCTATTTTTATTGATTATAGAAATTACACAAATCATACAAAATTTAAACGTAAGCCAATATGTCTAAGCTAGATAGCATTACTATAAGGGGTTTTAAGTCAATTCAAAATTTGAAAAATTTTAAATTGACTAACCTCAATATTTTACTGGGCGCAAATGGGGCAGGGAAAAGTAATTTTATTTCGGTGTTTAAATTTTTGGCAAAAATGTATGAACAGAATCTACAGGATTATGTACAAACTAGTGGTGGGCCGGATGCCATATTACATTATGGACGAAAGATAACAAAGCAAATCGATATGGCATTTTATTTTTCCGAAAATGGATATGAGTTTAGTTTAAAGCCAACTTTAGATAATCGACTTATTTTCAATGAAGAGAATCTTCACTTTACCGGAGACTATATAAGTCAATTTGGTAATCGTATTTGTCCATCTTCAACAACTATAGGAGTTGGACACCGGGAGGCTTCGCTAAAAAATTCTCCTCATAAGTATGCGCAATATATTAAACCTGCTATCGAAAGTTGGCGGGTTTATCATTTTCACGATACCAGTGACACCGCTACTGTTAAACAGGTCCATTCAATAACAGATAATTTAAAACTAAAAACTGATGCTGCAAACTTAGCTGCTTTTTTAATGCGCATAAAACGTGACTATCCAGAAAGCTACCAGCAAATTGTCAACACTATTCGTTTAGTTGCGCCATTTTTTTCTGATTTTGTACAAAGGGAAGATGTTGATAATGTTCAGCTTGAATGGTTTGAGCGAGGCAATCCTGATACGCCGTTTAAAGCGCATGTTTTATCAGATGGCACGTTACGGTTTATTTGTTTAGCCACTTTGTTGCTTCAGCCATTTCATTTGATGAACGATACCGTATTAATTGACGAACCTGAACTTGGTTTGCACCCTTATGCTCTTGCAGTTTTAGCTGATTTAATCAAAAGGGCGGCTGAAAAAAAACAGCTCATCATTTCCACTCAATCAGTCGAACTGATTGATCATTTTTCGGCTTACGATATTATTATTGTCGATCGAGTAGATGATGCGTCAACTTTTAAACGCCTAAATGAAGAGACCTTAAAAGATTGGCTTGAGGATTACAGTCTTGGCGATTTGTGGAAACAAAACATTATCGGCGGGAGACCGTCGCGATGATAAGAATGTATGTGGTTTGCGAAGGTCAATCTGAAGAAACTTTTGTACGTGATGTGATTGCACCAACTTTTGCAAATCAACAAATATTTTTAACTGCACGATTAATTACAACTTCAAAAGGCCATAAAGGCGGTGCTTTAAGTTATCAACGCGTAAGGAAATTCATTTTTAATTGTTTGAAGGAAGAAACCGACACATTAATAACTACCTTCTTTGATTTATATGCACTGGATAGTGATTTTCCTCTTTTTGAGGAAAGTCTGAAAATCACCGATGTCTACCAAAGAGTAGCTCAACTTGAAAGTAGTTTTAAATTAGATATTGCAAGTGAAAATAAGTTGTATGAGGGTCGTTTTTTTCCTTATATACAACCTTATGAGTTTGAAGCCTTATTGTTTTCTGATATAGCAAAACTCATTGAATTGGAATCAGATTGGAAAAGTGCTTTTAAAAAATTACAATCGCAAAATTCGGCATGGTTCGTTAGCGATTCAAAGTATTGGTATTGATAAATTGTGTGAACAGTGTCAACACTTTGCTGAGTGGTACACGAAATTAAATAAATTAAGGCGCTCCGATTGATGTTATGGGATTTGCCTACCTCGCTGTAGGTCGTACTTAAAAATATTCAAACAAGGCTCATGAAATACCTTCTTTGCCCAGAACGCTATTATTCCCAATGTCTTTGAAATAGCTGATCCCAGAGATTGGTCACCTGCTTGCCGGGTGCGAAGAATAGGTAGCAAACCTCGCCGCAAATGCCTTAGCTGCTTCCTCCGCCTTGCAGCAGCCTGGATTCACTCCTTGGCAACGGTGGTAATTTGTCCAAGTCAAACGCCGCGACAGTAGCAAAGCCCATTGCTTGAGAGAAGCTAATCGTTGGCGGCCTATTTGCAAGTCGCTACAATCGCCTGATTAAAAATATCCGCACGACTTTCCAGCAGAGTGAAGTTGTCTTTTGCTCGAGTAATGCCGGTGTAGATCAGTTCACGGGTTAGCACCGGGGTTTTGGTTTCCGGTAAAACCAAGGCGACATGGTTAAATTCGGAGCCTTGGGATTTATGCACTGTAATCGCAAAGGCGGTTTCCACATCCGGCAAACGCATCGGCGATACCCAGCGGATATTTACCGTATCGCCGGAGTTCTCTGAAGGAAACGCCACTCGCAGTTTACCGGTGCTGTCTTTGAGCGTGATGCCCACGTCGCCGTTCATCAAGCCCAGGTTGTAATCATTGCGGGTAATCATTACCGGGCGGCCTTCATACCAAAGGGCCGGGAGTTGACCGGCAAACAGCCATTGTTCTATGCGTTGATTCAATCCTTCAACGCCCCAAGGGCCTCGGCGCAATGCACAGAGAACTTGAAACGTATCAAACGCGTCTAAGACCTGCTTTGCCCAGTGATTGTATTGGGTGGCATCATTAGGGGAACTATGATCAGGTCCTTCGACAAGCTCAGGACGAACGGTATTTTGTGGGCTACGTTCGTTCTGAGCGTAGTCGAAGGACATCAACTTGTTTAAAGTTTTATTGGGACGCTGTTTGATAACATCAAAATAATACCCATAACCTTGGCGGTTTGAATTCTTTTCGCCTATGTGAGTTATCAATTGTTTCAAACGTCTATCGGCAACATCGCTTAACACTAGGTGTTTTAGATCTTGGTAAGTGATGGAATCGCTCAAAATGGCGTTAGCACTTGAAACATCACCATAATTAACCGCCTTAGCCAATTGACCGATGCCGCTGTGTTCGCCAAAACGGTGGCTATAACGCAGCATGACGGTTTGCTGGTTGATCGCTGAGCCAGCGCTAGCAGGCTGATTGAGCACTTCGCCCGTATGCGAGCTAATCCATTGCCGGGTTTGTTCATCATAAGCCGCGTTTTCGGCACCATGACATAAATCGCCCATGACCGAACCAGCCTCGACGGAAGCTAATTGATCTTTGTCGCCCAGCAGTATCAATTGAGTCGAATCTGCCAACGCATCCAGCAGCGAGGCCATCATTTCCAGATCGATCATCGAGGCTTCATCGACGATGACGATGTCGGCGACTAGCGGGTTGTTGCGGTCATGCAAATAGCGGCGCGAGTCGTGACGACTGCCAAGCAAACGGTGCAGGGTGCTGGCTTTTTGTGGAATCAGCTGCTTTATGGCATCAGATACTTCTAATCTATCTAGCGCTTTGCTGATCGATTCACTAACCCGCGCCGCCGCTTTGCCGGTCGGGGCGGCCAACAGAATATTGAGTTTGTGGGCTGGGCTGGATTCATCGTTAGCCAGCTTAATCAGCAAGGCCAGCAGCTTGGTTAGGGTAGTTGTTTTGCCGGTACCGGGGCCGCCGGTAATAATCGCAAAACGGGCGCGCAAGGCTAATACGCACGCTATTTTTTGCCAATCGAGATGTTCTTTGCTTTCAGGAAACAGCGCTTTAATGTCGTCCTGCACAGCAGCCGGCAGTGTGTCCCTGATTGGTTGCAGGCGCTGCTGGATAGCTTGATCGAGGATTTGCTGATATTGCCAATAACGGCGTAAATATAAGCGCTTACCAGACAGCACCAACGGCGTGTTGCCATCTGCTAAACCAACTAAAGATGACTGGCTAAGCGTTGATTGCCAGTGTTCTAATTGATGCTTTGGTAATACGTCAAACGATTCGTCGTGTTCAAACTGTCCGGCATCATCTTCGTTGGGCAGTGCCAGCGTTAATCCGGGTTGTCGACAGAGTTTTTCCAGGTCAAGAAACACTTCGCCACGACCCAATTGATGGCTGACCAGCACACCGGCCCAGAGCACCAGGTCATCAACGTCAGGTTCCTGATCTTGAAGAAAACGCACGAACGCCCGGTCCAGATGACTTAGCCAACCCAAACCGATCCAATTATCAACATGCTCAAGTACTGTCATGCGTTTGCTCCCTTACCGGCAAATAGGTTATCCATGGCTTCAATCATTGTTCGAGGCGGTTTATCGAACACCCGGCCACCTGTTGGACCTTGCCAGCCGCGCAAAAATAGGTACAGGCCGCCGCCGACATGGCTGTCGTAATCGTAGTTTGCCCCCAGCCTGACTTTAAGCAGGCGATGCAGCGCCAGTAAATACAGCGCAAACTGCACGTCATAGCGCTTGCTGAGCATGGCGGCTTCCAACACTTCCGCGGTGTAAACGGCATCGTTATTGCCTAGGGCGTTGAATTTATAATCGGCGACGTAATATTGCTGGTTGTGGACAAACACCAGATCGATAAAACCTTTCAGCAAGCCGTTAACTTGTGTGGCTAACAAACGCGGCCGTGGTTTGCCGCTAAAGGTATGTTGGGTGATTAGTTGATCCAGAGCATGCACATCGACATTGTCGGCGCCGATCAGGAATTCCAACTCAGCTTGATATTGACCAGTACTAAGATCCGCTAATGTCACATCGGTGTCTTCCAGCAAGGGCATTGTCAGCCACTGTGGCAAGGTCTCGGCAATGATGGCGTGCTTGTCATCCCAACTGGTATGGCTAAAGATCTTGTTGACCAATGGCTCTGGGGCAGATTGCACGGCTTTAAAGCCAAAATAGGCAGTTTTTTCCAATAATTCATGAATCAGCACGCCGGGGCCTGCGCCTCTGGGCAGGCTATGAATTCCACTTAGCGTTGCGACTGGGCCAAGGTAACTGTCGGCTTCGTCAGTTTGTTTATCATCATGCGCCGTGTCAGCGGCGGCACCTTGGATTTGCTGCTTGTTGTCAGTCTGCAAAGCGCTGTAGCTGGCTATCCACCAGTTTTCGGCAATCTTGGTAGTTGCGATACAAGTTGCATCACGTTGCTCTTGTTGTTGCGGCGGACGGTATAGATCAAAACCAGGCTCGGGCAATTTAGCAATTGCTATATCAGCACAGTCGCCTTTTAGCTGGGCGATATGGCCGCCTAAAGCCGTGGCAGGCGTTTTCGGTTGCCAGCCCAGCAAGTAGCCGATGGCGCTTTTATCCAGTTGCGAGTCTTTGGTATTGCCGACTTTAATCGCGGCAACTCCAAGCCAACAGCCATAACGCGCCCGTGTTATCGCGACATAAAGCAGCCGCAAATCCTCTTGCAGCCGTTCTTTATCGCTGACCAGCTTGGTTTCGTCGCTTTTACTCAGGTCAATGCTTAACTGTTGATCGGCATCGTGGTAGCGGTAAAAACTGTTGTAGCGGCCGCTGACTTCCCTAAAGCTGCAAATAAAAGGCAGGAAAACCAGCGGATATTCCAGGCCTTTAGATTTATGGATGGTGATGATCTTGATCAGGTTGGCATCGCTTTCCAGCCGAATCACGCTTTCTTCCGCCGCTTGATCGGTTGCGGCAATTTCCTCAGCTAAATGCCGTATCAGTGCTTGTTCGCCGTCAAGCTGGCTGCTGGCTTGCTGCAAAAGTTCGGCCAAATGCAGCAGATTAGTCAAACAGCGTTCGCCGTCATTGGCTTCAGCCAGGCGTGCATGCAAGCCGTAATCGTTAATCAATTGCCGCAAGGTCGGCAAGATGCCGTCTTGTTGCCAACGCTGCTGGTAGCCAAGAAAATGTTCCAGCTGTTGTTCCCAACTCAGCTCATCTTGCGTCAGTTGCTGTAGCGTTTGATAAGGCCAGCCGAAAGTGGCGGTGCTTAACGCCGCGCGCACTTTGCGTTCGTTGCGCGGTTCAGCAATGGCTTTCAGCCAAATCAACAGGTCGGCCGCTTCGCCGGTGGCGTAAATCGAATCGCGCTCGGAAAGATAAACACTGCGCAAGCGCCTTCTTGCCAGCGCGTTGCGCATGATTTTAGCTTCCGTGCCGGTGCGCACTAAAATGGCAATGTCAGACGGTTGCAAGGCTTGAATGTTGCCGGACTGCGACTTAAATCCCGTTTGCCCCTGGTTAGCCAAATTAAGCAGGCGCACGATTTCGCTGGCGGTGACTTCGGCTAATTCTGCTCGATAGGCCGGCATGCCGATGGGGTCAGGTGAATCCCAATGCCAAAGCGTTAAGGAGGATGCAGATTCGCCATTGACTACCCATTGTTCATTACGGCCTTTGGCGTTGACTGCAATAAACGGTAAGGGATTGTTATCGCCTTGTTTAAACAGAAACGCGCCTTCGTTTTGCTGATCGGCTTGAATAAATACCTGATTGACCGCCCGCACCAACGCTTGGCTGGAACGAAAATTAGTCCCCAGTGTGTAATGACGCCCCGCCGTGGCTTCATGAGCTTTCAGGTAAGTATGAATGTCCGCGCCTCGAAACGAATAAATCGCCTGCTTGGGATCGCCAATCATAAAACAGCCCAAATCCGTGTTGGTATCAGCCGGATACAGGGCGGCAAATATCCGGTATTGCACCGGGTCGGTGTCCTGAAATTCATCAATCAAGGCGATGGGATATTGCTGGCGAATAGCCGTCGCCAATCGTTCGCCGTTGCTACCACGCAGCGCAGTATCCAGACGCGTCAGCATGTCGTCGAAAGTCATCCGCGCCGCACGTTGTTTTTCGGTGTCGTAGCGGTGCCTGATCCAGTGGATGGCGTGCAAGGTGAGTTTTTCGCTGATGTCCAGCTCTTGCTGGGCATGGCTGACTAAATTGTCGATAGCTTGAAATGCCTCGTGTTGGATTTGTTCGGCTTTGTCTTGATGTGATTTAACCAGCCCGGCATGCAATTTTGCTTGGCTGAATTTTGCCAGCGCTTCAATGTCCACGCTATCGCCAAACTGAGCCCATGCCGCCAGTTCTGCCAATTTGCTGTGGAAAGTTGCTGTACGGTATTGATTGCCGTTTAACCAGCGATTATCCGAGGCATCGTTTAACAGCGTTGCTATGGTCTGTTGATTATCGCGCCATGCCTTGCGGGCAGCGGTTTCCAGCTCATGCCGGGTGTGCTCCCATTGCTGCCACTCTTTAAACACAACGGCAATATCATTGTCGGTACAGTCAAGGCCCAAGGCCTCGGTTTCCGACAGTAAGGGCTTTAGCAATTTCGTCAATTCTTTAGGTGAACGCGCCAGTTTAAAAACGGCCTGACAACAAATCTCAGGTAAGGGGTAAAAAAAAGTCCGCCAATAATCCCGCACCACTTCGTTTAACAGTTCCTGATCGTCGGTATTGACCTCCTGTCGAAACAGGCTGCCGCTGTCAAAAGCGTGTTGCTGCAACATGCGATTACACCAGCCATGAATGGTGTAGACAGACGATTCGTCCATCCAGTTGGCGGCCAGTTCCAGACGATGCGCACAGGCTGGCCATACACTCGGCTCGATACTGTCGCGCAGTGGCTTGAGGAAATCATCGCCGTCATCCAACTGTTGCCGAAAATAGCGCGCCGCCTGGGTCAGGCGGGTGCGGATACGTTCACGCAGTTCTTTGGTGGCGGCTTCGGTAAAGGTCACCACCAGAATATCCGGCGGCAACAACTCACGGACAGGCAATTCATGGTCTTGTCCGTGGCCAAGAATCAGGCGCACATAAAGGGCCGCAATGGTGTAAGTCTTGCCGGTTCCTGCGCTGGCTTCGATCAAACGCGTGCCGGATAGCGGGAAAGTCAGCGGATTTAACGGCGTAGCGGTACTCATGATTGCACGTCCTGTTGTGTAATATGTGTAAACGCCGATCGATAAAGCGTGTCTGTCCACTTCAAAAAGCCATGTTGAGGGTCTTCCGGGTTTAAGTCGGCAAAGGTGGGGAAAAACCGCGCCAGATAAGCATCGTAATCAACCTCACCGTTATTCCAGTCATCACCTTGATATTGCGCCTGTGCAGTATCCAAGGCTTTTTCCGGTGCCGCGCTCAACCATGCAAATGCGGTTTTACAGGATACCGGCAGCGGCTCCTGCATACCTTGATACCAAGCTTGCACCAGCGTGCTAAGTTGCGTCAGTGCGGCAGATTGTTCAATTGGCGCGATACTAATTACTGTGTCGGCGGCTATCACCAGCGTCTGCAGCGGCATGCCGTCGGCGCAGCCAGCCAAGTGTTGTACCCAATGTAAAAGCAGGTTGGGGTACTTGATGCCGTTTTTGCTAAGTAATGATTGGGCGGTTAACTGAAGCATGCCGACCAGTTGATCGTTGTGGTGCTGCCGCAAATTATTCAGGTCGCAGGTTAATTGGACGTTGACGCCATTGGCCAAGGTAAAACTTAAGTCAATGGCGCGCGGCGGTACTTCGTCAGGCCAATTGTCGAGCTCTGCTTGGTATTGCAGCCAAGCTTTGTTAACCGGACCGGCAATCTCTGCAAACGCCGCATGAGCAAAGCCGCTTAACGGCAGTTTGCCTTTGCCAGCCAGAGTTTTACGCTGCTCGGCAAAAAATGTAGCGGTGTCGGCTGGGTTTTCGCTTTTCAATTTAACCAATAATTCGTTACTTAAAACATAACTCTCCAGCCGGTTAAATCCGAACGGTTCGTTATCTTCGCTAGTGATGGTTTCGTCATCAAAACCAAATTTGAGCGTGTGATTGCAGAAGGATTTGACCGGTGCTTTTAGAAAACGTGCCAAAGATTCCAACGATAAGGTAAGCGTCTTTTCAGTGGGCGGCGAGATGGCTAAGGGGGCATTGATTAGCATGGATTCTTCAAACCATTCCCGTGCATAAGTAAATAACCGGTCATCGCGATTTTTAACCACATATTGTCGGCTAAAAGGTTGTAACGGGTGGGCTACGGTTATTTCTGATAACAGGGTAGGGGAGTTGTCTGCAAGTCGCCAGCCTTGTTCAAGGGTATCGCGCAATTGGCTGATCAATACTGACGGCGGACGTTCGCTGTTGTCGCGAATATTGCGGCCCACCCAGCTGATATAAAGTTGCTGCCGTGTCGACAACAGCGCTTCCATAAACAAATATTGATCATCTTGCCGACGCGAGCGGTCGCCGGGGCGATAATGTCCACGTTGCGTCATCAAATCAAAACTCTGCGCTTGCTGGCTGCGCGGGTAGTCGCCGTCATTCATTCCCAGCAGGCAGATCAGTCGAAACGGGATGGCGCGCATCGGCATCAGTGTGCAGAAATTAACCCGGCCGCTGAGAAAACGCTGATGAAGGCTCGGTTCATCTACCGCCGCCAGCCAGGCTTCACGAACCACATTTAACGGCAGGACGTCGGCTGCGGTTAAGCCTGCTTGTTCGCAGTTGTGTGTCCAGCTCGCCAATGACTGGGTCAGCTTTTCCAGGGTTTTGCGCTCGGGTTCATTACTGACGACAAAGAAATCTTCCAGCAGCGCCAGCAATGTACTTTGCCAGTCGGCAGATGACTGATCTTGTCGCAACAGGATGGAATATTTCTCCAGGGTTTCCAGCAAGAACGACAGACCGCCGAGCCATTGCGCTTCCAGTCCGCCAATTTCTTCATAAGGTTCAATGCCGTTAAATGCAGCACCTGTGCCGACTGCATATCCGAGCAGCATCCGTCGCAAGCCGCTTTGCCAGGTGTTGGCTTCAAGATTAGTGGGCATAGCGACAGTTTGCGCGCGTTGTTGGGCGTTTAAGCCCCAACGGATACCGGCTTCTTCTACCCATTGATGCAATTTGGGAATGGCAATTTCATCAATTGCAAAGCGCTGTCTTAATGCCGGTACCTCAAGTAGCCCCAAAAACTCACTGACGGCAAAACGCGAGTCAGGCAGGTTGAGCAAGGCTTCCACGGCAACCAAAAACGGATTTTGTCCGCGTTGTTGCTGATCGGCCAGGGCAAAAGGAATATAACGAAGATCATCGGGCTGAACTTGACCAAATACCGCCTGGATATGCGGCGCGTATTTATTGATGTCCGGTACCATCACAATCACGTCGCGTGGATGCAAGTTGTTGTCGGCATTAAATCGAGCCAGCAGTTGATCATGAAGAATTTCGACTTCGCGTTGCGGACTGTGCGCGACATGAAATACCAGCGAGTCATCGGCCTTAAATAACTCAACAGGTGTGCTCGGCACCGGCTCCAAATCCAGTATCGATTGTTGCAGATGTTGTAATAAGCTTCGATTTTCAGGTTCGCCGTAGTCCTTGAATAAATCTATTTTACTGTCCGGCCAATGCCAGTTTGCATAGGCTTGGGTTTCATCAAACTGATCCAGCAAACGAATATAATCGCGCCCTTGTTTACCCCAGGCGGCTAATAATGGGTTGGCATGCTGATGCAGTTCTTCGCTAGTTAATGATGCGTTCATACCTGCCTTATAGGCATGACGCCGACGTTCGGCTTTGAGCAGTTCTTTGTCCTCAATAATGTCCGCCCAGTAATGTTGGCAAGGGTTATGGACAAACAACACAATTTGGCAAAACTTGCCCAGCTTGGCTAATACTTCCAGCGATTGTTGCGGCAACGACGATAAGCCAAACAAAATGATCCGGCGCGGTACGCCAGTAGGTCGATTTTCCAGTTCGTCAATCTGCGCCATAAACTGCGTATGCACTGATGCGCGACTCGCGGCGGGCGTGTAGTCCTCGCCCAAATCGGTCAGTACGGCCCGCCACAATGCGGCTTGCCAGCGTTGTTGTTCCGGCATGGGTTGGCTTTGACCATGAGCATCGCGCAAGGTGTTGTGTCCGGATGCCCAATCGCTAAGCCAATCTGAGCGATACACCTGATATTGATCGAATAGGTCGGCCAATTGTTCTGCGAGTTGGTAACGCTTTCGGCTGTTGCTGTCTTCGGTCAAAAAACTGGCCAGTGTTGCAAAGCCGGTTTGCGAAATTAAGGTGGGCAACAAACGATACAAGCGCCAAGTCAACGGTGCTTTTGCTAACGGTTGTTCTTTGGGAATTTTCTCGCCCAAAACCGCGCGGTAAACGCTCCAAATAAATAACGACGGTAATTTCATAGTAATCGCCGCCGCGATACCCAGTGCGCTATTTAAAGCCAGGTTTTGTTTTAGCCAATGCCCCATGCCATTGCTCTGCACCAGGAAAACCTCATTTTCCAAAGGCGCCAAGGCATGCTCCCGCAGCCAGTATTCGACAACATCACTGAGTTCTTCCAGTTTGTTGGAGTGAATAACAGCAATACCGCTGTCCAGCGGTTTGGCGTGGCTTGTTTCGGTCATGGAATGTCCAGTTTATTGAGGCGAACGAGGATGTTGTTTAACTCGCCGATTGTCGAATTTTGACAGCGCAATGGCAACGCTTATCTGTGGCTTTCATCTAATCGAGTGATTTCCGGTGGCCTGTTGGCGTTTTATCAATAAAGTGAACTTTGCCGGGTGTAATTCATAATTTAGGCTAGGCTTGGGAAGCAATGGGGGCATTCGTCCCCATTTTTATGAGCCAGTAAAAAAATGGAATCCTGTTAAACTTATGAGTTTTTCGGCTTTTCTCGAAGAATCATCGTAACGGGCTTTTCGAGGTGGCTTTAAAAAAAATGGTTAATTTTCAGAAAATTTATAACATTAAGAAATGGAATGAAACCCACAATTCAATCTGATATTAAGTTTGCTTTAAAAGAGTGTAAAGGCGCATTTTTATCGGCGGCAGGATTCAGTATGGTGATTAACCTGCTGATGTTGGTGCCGTCTATTTACATGCTGCAAGTTTATGATCGCGTGGTGCCTACCGGTAATAAGTCTACGTTGCTGATGCTGACGTTGATTGTATTTATCTTGTTTTTGACCATGAGCATTATCGAGTGGGTGCGCTCGCAAATTCTGGTGAGAGTCAGCGCTAGACTTGAAACATTGCTGAATCAACGGGTATTTGCAGTTGCTTATAAGCAATCACTGTATTCGGGAGGGCAGCGCGCTAGTTCGCAACCACTTGATGATTTAACCGGGCTTCGCCAGTTCCTTACTGGCAATGGCTTATTCGCTTTTTTTGATGTGCCATGGCTGCCGATTTATATAGCGTTGATGTTTGTGTTTCATCCATGGTACGGCTGGTTTTCGGTGGCGACTGGTACGGTATTGATAACACTGGCAATTGCCAATGAACAAGCCACTGCCCATACGTTGGAAGAAGCTAATAAGCTTGCTATTGCTGGACGTGGGCAAATTAGTCGAAATCTTAGAAATGCTGAAGTGATTGAATCAATGGGCATGTTGGGCAATGTCCGCCAACGCTGGTTAGCGACAACCAACCAGGTTTTGGTGTTGCAATCAGTGGCTAGTTCTCGAGCTGGCTTGATAAGCGCGGCTTCAAAAGTTGTCAGATTAACATCGCAATCATTAATTCTGGGCTTGGGAGCCTATTTAGTCATTGAAAGGGAAATCACCCCAGGCTTAATGATTGCCGGCTCTATTTTATTGGGACGAGCGCTGGCACCAATAGATTTAATGATTGGATCGTGGAAAGGGTTTGTCAATGCGCGTGGACAATATCAACGATTAACTGAAGCGTTGTCACAAATTCCCGCTGACACGGAAAAAATGTCTTTGCCTGCTCCGACCGGTTTGGTTAAGTTTGAAGAAGCTCAGGTAGTACCGCCAGGCGCTAAAACACCCGTATTAAAAGGCATTAGCTTGACTATTCAAAGCGGCGATTTGTTGGGTGTTATTGGGGCTAGTGGTGCGGGTAAATCGACTTTTGCACGCGCTTTATTGGGTATTTGGCCAACCGTAAGCGGCAAGATTCGCTTGGATGGCGTGGAGGTTTTTGCTTGGAACCGAGATGAACTCGGGCCGTACATCGGTTATCTGCCTCAGGATGTTGAGTTATTTGAAGGCTCAATTAGTGAAAATATTGCCCGCTTTGGCGAGATTGATGCTGACAAAGTGATTGATGCAGCGAAAATGGCCGACGTCCATGAGCTGATATTACATTTACCGGATGGCTACGATACCGTTATTGGCGCCAATGGCGGGGCTCTATCAGGTGGACAACGGCAACGCATCGGTTTGGCGCGTGCTTTATACGGTAGTCCTGTGCTGGTAGTTTTGGATGAACCTAATTCAAACCTAGATGAACTGGGTGAAATTGCACTTAGCAATACCTTGCAACGCTTGAAAGACAAGCAAGTTACGGTGGTTTTAATCACTCACCGGCGTAATATTTTAAGTAAGGTCGATAAATTATTGGTCCTGAAAGATGGGCTACTTGCTGCTTATGGTCCTCGTGACCAAGTTATTGCCCATTTGCAACAATTGTCTCAACAGGAGCCTTCCGGGCTCCCTTCAGATCAATCCAATCAACAAACATCCAAGCAATGAACGATCAATCTAATATAGATAATCAGTCGATTAAGGTGATTATCGACGACAGACCTATACGCATCATAGGTTTGATTGTACTTCTATCAACACTGGGCGTATTTGGTGTGTGGGCATATCTTGCCCCCATTGAAGGCGCTGCGCTTGCCAGTGGTTTTGTGGTTGTGAAATCGCACAAAAAAACGGTACAGCATCTTGATGGCGGCATCGTTAGTCAGTTGCTGGTCAAAGATGGAGATATTGTTAAAGAAGACGATTTGTTATTAACACTTGATGGCACCGAAAACAAAGCTCAATTGGAAATTGCACACGGTCAATATGTGACTCTGGCCGCTCAGGTTGCAAGACTAGAAACTGAAAGGGATGGCAAGCAGGCCATTTCTTATCCTGATACGATTGATGATCTCGAAGACCACCGGATTATTGAGGCTAGAAAAACCGAAGATCAGCTTTTTTTAGCTCGGAAAAATGCTCACGAGGGTGAAATGGCAGTTCTGAAGCAGCGCGTTGGCCAGCTCAATTCAAAAATGGATGGCTTAAAAGGTCAACGCAACAGCAAACAGGAGTTGGTGGCTTCTTTTAGCGAAGAAGTACGTGATCTCAAAGAGCTTCTGGCAGAAGGGTTTGCAGACAAGCAAAGATTGCGTGATGTTGAGCGTAATTTTATGACTGAAAATGGAGAAATATCGGCATTAAGTTCTGAAATTGCGTCTAGCCAAATTCAGATTGGTGAAACTAAGCTTGAAATTTTACAGTTAGAGAAAAAATTTCAAGAAGACGTTTCAAGTAAATTAAGCGAAGTGCAAGCTGATTTATACGATGTCACTCAACGCATGCTGGCTACTAAAGATAAAGTGTTGCGGATTGATATTAAAGCGCCGGTGTCGGGTAGAGTTATGGGCTTAGCTGTACATACTCTTGGCGGTGTGATTTTGCCAGGTCACCCTATTTTGGATATTGTTCCGCAAAAGGAAGAATTAATTGTTGAGGCGCAAGTATCGCCTTTAGATATAGACAGAGTGAGTGTCGGCTTGGTTGCCGAAGTACGGTTTACAGCTTTCAAGCAAGCATTAACACCCGTGATAGAGGGTAAAGTAATCACCTTGTCAGCCGACCGGCTTGTCGAAGAAAAGAGTGGCACGCCTTATTATCAGGCATTAATTGAATTGACTCCGGAGAGCTATCAAAAAATGACACATCTTGAGTTAATCCCCGGAATGCCAGTCGAGGTGTTAATTAACACGGGTGAAAGAACTGTTTTTGAATATCTCACTAAACCTATCAACAACGCCTTTGCGCGCGCATTTATTGAGGATTGATCGTTATGCTCAACATAAAAAGAGCAATTTTGGCGACCCTGATTGTGTGTGCTCAACCTGTTGTTGCAGAAGACTTAATCAATATTTATTCACAAGCGTTACAAGCGGATCCGCAACTGAAAACGGCTGAATTAAAGGTTGAAGTTGGCACTGCTCAAAAAGGCCAAGCCTTTGGTCAGTTGTTGCCGCAAATAAGCGCAACCGCAAATTGGTCGGAAAACAATCAAAAAGTCACAGGTCGGAACAGCGTGGACTATAAAGGTTCTCGTTACTATGTATCATTAACGCAGAGCGTCATTGATTTTGCTAAGTTTTGGGACTGGCGACGCGCGCAGGAAGTTGAAAATCAATTTTCTTCAGAACTTATCGATGCTCAACATGGGCTAATGTTTAATGTCGTTGAGCGCTATTTTTCTGTGCTGGATGCTGAAGATCAGCTGTATTTAATTCAGTCGGAAAAACAAGCTACCGCCTCTGAATCGGAACAAGTTAAAAAATTATTTGCCAAGCAGCTGCTGAAAATCACTGATCTTTATGAAGTAGAAGCAAGATTAGATCAACTCAATGCCGATGAGATTGCCGCTGAAAACATTTTGATCATTGCCAAGCAGGCACTTAAAGAGTTAACTAATAATTTACCTGAGCAGCTTTACAAGTTACGTGATGGCGTAAGCTACAACGAACTGGAAGGTAAACTTGACGACTGGATAGAGGTGGCAAAAAGCCAAAATCCTATTCTTGCCGCCCAACAAAGTGCCATTGCAACCGCCAGTAATAACGTCGCGGTACAAAAGTCGAGATACCTTCCGGTTGTGGATTTGCAGCTTAATTACTACGATACCGACACGGGTTTTCAAAGCAGTCAAACCAATCAAACTCAGACCCAGGTTGCAGCACTTAATGTCAATGTGCCTCTGTTTACGGGTGGGACAACAACCCATCGCATGTTTGAGGCTCAGAGTCGTCTAGCCATTAGCAAGGAAGAAAACGAAGGGAAGATTAGAGCCTTGGTAAAGGAAACAAGCGATGCTTATTCAGCATCTAATGCTAATGCTAGGCGTATTAAGGCCTCTGAAAAGGCGCTGGTCTCGGCGACCAAGTCAAGAGAAGCGATGCAAAGCGGACTCAGGTACGGGGTCGAAACCATAGCCGACGTCTTAAGAGCGCAACAGCTTGAGTTTAGGGCTAAGCGGGAGCTGTCAAAATCAAAATACCAATATGTTACGAATCGCGCCCGCTTTTTGAAGGCCATCGGGACGATCAATGAAGATAATTTGCAAGAGATCAATGGCTGGTTGAGCAAACGATAATATTTATCGGCATTTAAACACCATCAAGGTGATGTCATCGTCAAAAGCTGTTCGATCACCAAACTGTTGTAATGCTAACAACAGAGCTTCTATGATTTCTTGTGGCGTCTGTTGAGCAGTTTGGCGTAACACTGACTTAACGCGTTCCAGACCAAAAAACTCTTGGTTAGTGTTTTCAGCTTCAATTAAGCCATCGGTGTAAAAAAGGATCACATCGCCTTGGGCAAGCGTTAGAGTTTTTTCTTCAAAAAACACCTCTTTTCTAATCCCTAAAATTAAACCTTCAGCATCCAATTCCTTACATCGGTCATTAACTTGGTTAAGCAGCAAAGGCGTTGGGTGTCCGGCATTGGCAAAGGTTATTTGCTGTTGGTTGATGTCAAATTGCAAATAGAACAGGGTGATGAAGTAGTCTGAATTGTTAAGATCGTCAAACAGGAAGCTGTTTAATACGCTTAGGGTTTCTGCAGGCGTTGCCGAGTGGTTATTTTGTGCTCGAATTGCGCTGCGGGTTTCTACCATAAACAGCGCCGGACCGATTGCATGCCCGGACACGTCGGCAATAACAATATCTAGCTGGGTTTCATTGCGAAAAAAGTAATCATAATAATCGCCGCCGACTTTATTGGCGGGCAAACAAAAACCGGTTATTTCAAATTTATTCGATTTGATAGCAGCTGAAGGCGATAGCGTGGCCTGGATTTGTTGGGCAATCTTAATTTCGTTTTGTGCAATCGCTAAGTTGACTTGAGCTTGGCGTATTTGCTGCTCTGCGGCTTTGCGGCCGGAAATATCATGAATAAAACCGCTAAAAATATACACGTTGCCCAGTTTTAACGGCGAAACACTCAGTTCGACCGGAAATTCCGTGCCGTCACGACGCATGGCAACTTGCTCAGTCTGTCGATTTAATATCGGACCATCGCCGGTTTGTAAAAAATCGTATAACCCTTGCCGATGGGCTTTTTGAAAACGTTCAGGGATAATTAATTCATCAAGACGCTGACCAACCGCCTCCGCATGTAACCAGCCAAACATCTTTTCAGCGCGGTGATTCCAATCGGTAATGATGCCGTATGAATCCATGAGAACGATCGCATTGATGGAGCTTTCAATAATCAGCCGGGTGCGTTTTTCAGAGTCGATCAGCGCATCCTGAAACTGCATTCTAGCGGTAATATCACGATCGACACCTCGCCATTTGACTAGCTCGCCCTCGGCATTGATTATCGGTAAACCAGTGGATTCGGTGAGCACTTGCTGCCCGTTTTTATGCTGATAGTGGTTGATTAAGGCATAAAAAGGTTGGTGGCTGGCGGCAAAAAGCGTTTGAGTTTTCTTATCTTGGGCAGTTAATAGTTCTGTGTAATGTTTGCCGATAATTTCTTCCTGGCTGAAGCCCAGAATTTGTTTTACGGCGATGCTGCTGTACAGGTAATAGCCTTTGGGGTCTTGTTCCCATAACCATTCTCCGGCCATTTCCGCCATTTGCCGAAAGCGTTTTTCGCTTTCCATCAGTGCTGATTCCACTTCTTTTCGATGGGTAATGTCTTCTTCGACAGCCAGAAAATGAGTGATTTCGCCGGTGGTGTTTTTTATAGCGCTAATGCTTTCATAGACCCAATAAACGTTGCCATTTTTGTTTTTGTTCTGAATTTCTCCTTGCCATTCTCCGGTGGTGATCAGCGTGTTCCACATGGCTTGATAGTGTTTTGATGACATCTTCCCAGACTGAAGTAATTTGGGATTTTGCCCGAGCAATTCACAGGAGCTGTAGCCGGTAAGCTCGGTAAACTTTGGATTTACATAGGCTATGCGCCCAGTGCGGTCAGTAATCATCATGGCACTAGCGCTTTGTTCAACAACCCGGCGCATCGCAAATAGATCATTGCCGGGCTTGATGGCTTGAATCAGTAAGATACTATCGGTAAATTTGTTTGCTGCCTCGCTGGGTATGGCAGATACTGAGAGTAACGTCGGAATACTAATGTTTCTCTTGGTAATTAGTTCAGCTTCAAAGCTGTTTTCACTGTTTGTGTCGGTTATTTTTGCGATAGCTTCCTGCCACAGCGATAGTCCATTGGGTGTAGCAAAAAGTCGCTCAAGCGGCTGGTTAATGGGGTCGTTTTCACTATAACCCAGCAGGTTTGCCGCAGCGTGATTAATCTGGACAATAGTAGGCGCAGCATCGCCGTGTTCAGTTCTGAGTATGATCAGATTGAAGTTCAGGTTATCGATAAAATGTTGCATAGTTGAGATTGTATCCGTAGCAGTGCAGTAATAACTTGTCTGATGACAGTTCCATCGTCAGGATTATCCGTTTCATCATTTGATTTTGAGTATAACAGGAGGAAATTAACCGACAACCGAAACCCATGTACCTCTGAAGCTAAAAATAGTAAAACACTTAATTTAGATGAAAATATTGAATGTTGTGCATGGCATCAGCACATAATGAAGCCGTTTAAACGACGTAAGGGTTTATTGGCGCTAATGGCAAAAAAGTTACCGTTGGTGGCTGATAGAAATCAATCCATATTACTTTTTGGAGTTGAAAATGAACGAAGAAACCTTGAATATTGAAGTCAGGAAATTTCTGAAAAATGTCGGTATCACTTCACAACGTGAGATTGAACATGCCGTCCTGAAAGCAGTCGAAACGGGGAAGTTAGACGGCTCTGAAACTATAGACATTAAAATGACCTTGGAAGCCGACGTTATCGGTGTCAAGCATTGCATAGAAGGCAAAATCGCACTGGAATAGTTCCTTGAGGAGGACGCGCCATGAATAAGCACTTGAAATTAGTAAGAGAACTTCACGAAACGCTGTCATTGCCAAAAAGCGACGCGGGTGCAGCGGGGCATTTTTCTGACATGGACATCGTTAAGCATCAAGCCCTGTTGATGCAGGCAGGCAGCGCCACGTTAAAAGCAATCCACGCCGGGGAGATGGTTGATGTGTTGCTTGGCCTGATTCAACTTGCCACGGTTGCAGTAGAGGCTATCGCTGCCCAAGCAGGAGATGTTATTGAGACGCCTGTTGCATGGCGACATGATGGCTCTGTGGTATCGGTCATGCGCACGCTGTCAGACAAAATTAATCAATGCAGTTCTGGAAAAACAGAAGATTATTCAGCGGTCTATTGTTTGTGTGTACATTTAACAAGGAGTTTTATCAATGCGGATTTTGATAAAGCCTTTCGAATATTTGTTGAAAGCCGGCAACACGCTGGACTGCAATCGTTAAAACCGCCTACAGCGCCGGATTTAAGTGATTGCCTGTATGAATAAACCCATCTCTAATTAACCACCATTGTTCCTGCAGACTGCAGAAACAATGGTGGAATTACAGTAATCAGTCGATTCCTTGCGTAAAGAGGTTATTAATCTTTACCGCAATCCACATGATGAACTTTGTCTTGTTTAAAAAACACTTTACATGAATTATTGTGTTCATTTTCCGGATGATCTGGATCTACTAGATCATCATATTCCCAAATTTCTCCCAGTTCGCCTACAGAGGATTTGGACGGATGTTTGAACTGTTCTTTAATTTGAGCCTTTGTCATCCCAACAGTGTCAGGCTGTTTCAAGTCAGCGTATTCATTGAAAACGGCTTTATCCGTTGCGTTTGTAGTTGATGAGATCAGGCTTAATAGCGAAATAATGGCAATATAAATTAGCTTGTTCATTTGTATTTACCCCTTATCTTATGATTAAAGTTAAGCTTTTGATGTGACTACACCAAATCGGACACACAAATATTTTTATTCTAAAACCTACCGGCCGAATTTGGATCATCCGCATTCAAGCAGTCAGGGCCTCAGATGCTAATTAAAACACCTGATTCGATCATTTAACCGGAAAAGTATTGATACATCAATAGCGAACGTAAGTTATTAATTTATATGACAGCTTTTGAATTTTATCGTTATGAATGCTGAGTTTATCGAATTGTGCTAATTTTGTTTGGCAATAATTTTTGGGGAGATGCCAAAATGTGTTGTGAATGCAGTTGTGAAGTTGCTTGCATGGTTATATCCGACTAAATCCGCCACCACTGCGACTTGGTAATGAGTGGATTCAAGTAATTGATAGGCATGATTCATTCTATGTTCGAATAATAAGCCATAAGGCGTGTTATTAAAAAAATGATGAAATAGTTTTTTTAATTTAAATTGATTTGTTCCTGCTCGTTTTGATAATTCCGCTACTGAAGGTGGATTTTTAAATTCATCCAATAAAATATCTCTCGCCAACTCAGCAATTGCTTTATCACGTTGATTATATTGACCTGGATATTGATTATTATCTTCAAAAAGATGCGCTAATTCAGCGGCTACTATAGTCATTGCTTGTCCATGCATATAAATAAGCCTTAGTTCTTCGGCAATATTACAGTTTGTTAATTGTTGTGCCGACATAATGCCTTGAGTAGATATTGGCTTATGACTTATTACTTTGGCATTATTTTTTTTAAAAAATTGCGCGGATTTGATTTCACCAAAATATTTATCCAGCCATTGCTTACCAATAGAAAGTCGAAGCTGCCTTATTGATTGTTGAGCGTCGTATTGTCTTGCGCCGGCGCTTGAATTGAAGCTGGTGATAGTGGTGAAGCCTGCTTTAAAAATAACTTCACTATCAACATTGCCTAAAAAACAGGAGTTTCCTTTTAAACCTAGCGTGACTACTATCCGTGGCTCGTGATTATCCATTTTGCTTAATATCGTCAGGTCATTTGCCGGTGTGTATTGAGTGTCGATAAAACTCAAATCTTGATCAAGCTGAAATATAGTGGTTTGCCCATCGCCTAATTGGCTTGGCAACGATTGCTGAAGACAGTTTCTCTGTTGATGGAACTGAATCGGTAAATCACCACTATCAATGCTAAAACGGCCATGTGTCAAATATGCAGCTGGTTTCATCGCTCATCTCTTATAAGGTAGATAAAAGTAATCAGCAATAATTACGCCCATATTTTTTAGGGTCTATTTTTCAGTTGCTTAGTTATTAACGATTAGCCAAAGAAATTGTGCTTACCGATATAAGTGTGTGATATGCCCTATTTTTCTTTAAAAGTAGGGCATATCACACATTTATACGTTTGCCATAAGAAATGCTACTTACGCAATACGAATCTGCAGTACAGCTGTTTGGGTTTGAACTATATGATGGCTCCCGAATAAGTTTGATAGTAAACGGCATTAATTTATGCCGGAAAGTTATTTAAAAACTTCTTCAAATTATTTAAATAAATAACTACAAAAATATTGGGAATAAATCATGAATAAAATTTTGATTATCGCGTCAACTCTTTTGCTTTCCACTCAGGTCCAAGCTGCGCCTCCTTCGGCTTGTACCCAAGCTAATTTAAATGGCAACTACATTATGTATCAAGCTGCCATCAATCATCATTTTCATACTGGTAAGTGTGAGATAAATATTAACAATGGCAATTTGACTGGACATTGCGCTTTTGATCCTTCTGCTGAAAATCCAGTTAACTTTAATGGCCCAGTTTATGGAACTGCGTCCATGAATACTAATTGTTCAGCGGTAGCGACAGTCAGTTTCGATCCTGTACCTAATGTTGTTCATATCGACTCAACTTTTGACCTGCAATTTACCCCTGACAAACAGTCCTTCATGGGGAAATTTATCAATACCTTCGGTGTTGAAGGTACGACTAGCGGCACACGTTACTCAACCGTTCTTCCAGCGACAACTGCACAATAGGGTTTTAACATGACTATTAAATTTTTATCATTAGCAATTGCTGCTGGCTTAGCGCTATCGGCACCTGCCGCTAATGCTGCAGTCTACAGCTTTACTCAAACAGGTTTTGAGGAAGGCGCTTTTGTTTCTGGAACTTTTGAGGCCAGTGATTCGAATGCTGATTTAATTATCGGTGGCGGGACACTGAATTCAATTCAGGAAATTACCGCATTCACCTTGGCTTTTTCGGGTAATTCACTTGTCCAGGCATTTACTCATTCATTTTCTGATTTAACTACGTTGAATTACCGGCCTGCAAAATCATTTTTTGGTGATGCAAATCCAGAAGGGATGGCGAGTAACTGGTTTGGCTCAACAGGATTTTTCTATGTTGGCGGAACGGCAGTTGCCGGTGAACAGGGGGGATATGTACAAAATATCGATACCGGGTCATGGTCTCATAGTGAAAATCTAGTGTATGTAACACCAGCCGCTGTACCCGTTCCTGGTGCTGTCTGGTTGTTCGGTTCAGCATTGGCTGGATTTATTGGTGCTGCGCGACGCAAAAAAAGCTAATTAATTATTAAAAGTAGTTGATACCTTTTAACGCCCTTCGGGGCGTTTTTTTTACTTTCAATTTTGAAAGCTTGTTGGATAGTAAAAAATTGCTCAGCAATTGACTCAACATCAACAAAAATCCTTTTGCAGGATTATCATAAGGGCTATTTAAATCGTGGAGTCGGGTAATGAATCGATGTATCTGGGCGCAATCCAGCCCGCTTGAACAAGACTATCATGACCAGGAATGGGGCGTGCCGGTGCATGATGACCGTTTGCTGTTTGAGTTTTTGATTCTTGAAGGCGCGCAAGCCGGATTGAGCTGGGTCACCATTTTGAAAAAGCGCGATGCGTACCGGCTTGCCTTTGATCACTTCGATGCCGAAAAGGTTGCCAACTATAACGATGACAAAATTGCCGAGTTGCTCGCCAATGCCGGCATTGTTAGAAACAGACTGAAAGTGCAATCGGCTGTCATCAATGCGCGCGCCTTTTTGGCAGTGCAGCAGGAGTTCGGCAGTTTTTCAGACTATATCTGGCAATTTGTAGAGGGTAGGTCGGTGGTAAATACCTGGGAAAAACATACCGATATTCCCGCCTCAACGCCTACATCAGAGCGGATGAGTAAGGCATTGCTAAAGCGTGGCTTTAAATTTGTCGGCCCAACCATTTGTTACGCGTTTATGCAGGCGACTGGCATGGTCAACGATCATGTTACCGATTGCTTCAGATATGCAGAAATCACTACAAATAACCATGAATAGATCAAAGTCACGCATAAAAAAGACGCCTACTTATAATGACGGTCAAGCACTATCCGGTTGGCGCGAATCCCTGAATGACATCATTTTTGGTTCGGAGACGCCCGCCGGAAAAGCCTTCGATGTAATTTTGATTGTTTGCATAGTCTTTAGCGTCATCGTGGTAATGCTGGACAGTGTCAGCGATATTCAACAGCGTTACGGGCAACTTTTATATAGTTTGGAATGGCTGTTTACTGGGCTATTTACGATCGAATATGTGCTGCGTTTGATCACTGTCAGACGGCCCTGGCTTTATATAACGAGTTTTTTTGGGCTGGTCGATGTGCTGTCTATTTTGCCTAACTATCTGATATTGCTGTTTCCAGGCATTAGCATCAAATATGTGTTGGTGATTAGAGTGTTGCGTATGTTGCGGATTTTTAGGATTTTAAAACTCTCAGCATACACGCAGGAAGCCGACATATTGATGGCTGCGCTTGCTAACAGCACCCGCAAGATTACAGTTTTTCTGTATGCGGTTCTGACTTTAGTGATAATTTTTGGTTCATTAATTTATGTGGTCGAAGGCAGTGAGGCAGGTTTTACCAGCATCCCCACATCAATGTATTGGGCCATTGTCACCATCACCACAGTCGGTTACGGTGACATTGCACCAGCAACGCCGTTAGGACAAATGATTGCCGGACTATTGATGATTACCGGTTACGGTGTAATTGCCGTGCCGACCGGCATATATAGCGCGGAAATTATTAAATCTTATAAGAACGAAAAAATCAGAAATGACGCTTGTCCGAATTGTGGTGCAACAGACCATGATTTTGATGCGAGTTTTTGTAAATTTTGTGGTCATCGATTGGATGAGGGTTGAGCTGTCATTTGACGTTTCAAAAATCCCCCACCGCCTTTTTTAACGGTGCTTTAAAGGCGAATATCGCCAAACCGGTTGTTGCCCCTAAAACAGCCAGCAGCAAAAAGAAACTGTCTTTGGGCATTTTTTCGTAATAAGTGCCGATATAACCGGACAGATAATTACCAAAAAATGTCGCCAAAAACCACATGCCCATCATCATCCCGACCAATCTGGGCGGAGATACCTTAGTAACCAACGATAAGCCTATCGGAGACAGAGACAGCTCGCCTAAGGTATAAATCAAGGTGCATAGTACCAACCAAAGAAAGCTGATTTTCACGGTCGATTCAAGGCCGGAAACCGCAACAATCAGCACCAAAAATGAAGCCCCGAGCAAGCCCGCACCGAATGCCATTTTGCCGATACTGGATCTTGTTTTGCCTTGCCCTGCAAGCTGCGCTGAGCGTCTGTCTAGCAAAGGCGCCAGAAAAAAAATGAAGGCGGGATTGAGCGACTGAAACCAGGTCGACGGCATTTCCCAACCAAACACATGCCAGTCGGTGTTTTGATCGGCAAAAAGTTGCAAGGTATTGCCCTGTTGTTCATACACCGCCCAAAACATAATGTTGAGTACAGCCAACACGATCAGTCCGCCGATAGCTTGCCAATCTTTTCCGGTTAACGGCGCATCATCCAATGGCTTAGCTGTTTTTATTGTGAACGGGTCTTCAGCCAGATATTTTTGTCCGGCTAGATAAACCAACAGTCCCAGCAACATACCGACACCAGCCGCGCCAAAGCCATAATGCCAACCGTAGCGCTGGCCCAAGGTGCCGCAAACTAACGGTGCGAAAAACGCGCCGAGATTGATGCCCATGTAAAAAATAGTAAACGCGCCATCGCGGCGAGGATCGCCGGGCGGATACAGACTGCCGACCTGTGTGGAAATGTTGGGCTTAAAACAGCCACTGCCTAAGATTAATAACAGCAATGCCACCAGAAAGAATGCTTCGGAAGCCATTAAAAAGTGCCCCAGGGCCATTAATACCGCACCCACCACAACGGTCTTACGCTGTCCCCAAAACCGATCTGCCAAAATGCCGCCGAAAATGGGCGTGAAGTAAACAAAACCGGTATACAGCCCGTAAATCTGTGAAGCCAAGGGCTGAATGCTCATTGGCCCAAACACAAATTCTAATCCTGCCTGTAGCGCCGTAAAGCCAATCACGGTATCGCCGGTTTGTGCAGATTGAATCAGATGCTGGGTCAGGTACAACACCAACAGCGCGCGCATGCCGTAAAATGAAAAGCGCTCCCACATTTCGGTGAAAAACAGCACAAACAAACCGACGGGATGTCCAAACAACGTTTTTTGCTTCATAGCCGTTTAACGTTTGCGGTATCCGGCATTGCTTGTTTTATGGTCTGATCAATAAAACACCACAAATGCTTTTGATTAATAAAACCATGATTTGGAATAATGCTTTTATCTGTTTGCACGACCCAGTAAGGATCGTAACTGGCTGAATTTTTTAAATGCCGTAATTCCATTTTGGAAGAATCTTGAAATAAGGACGCGGCCTCATGCCCGTTCCCCGTATCCCAGCCCTGGCCGGTTGTGGGCTCGCCCTTACTGAGTTGTAAGCTTTTCTGACGAGCTACAGCACTGTTTAACCAGCCAGATGTTGATGTGCAAGCATAATCTGGTCCCGGAGAATCATTGGCTTCCAGGCGATGGGTGATGAACTGATTGAAATGCCCCACTGCCGTGGTATCTAGCTCCCATTCTGAAAGAGCATGGGTGTCATTTTGCTCCGCGTTGACCGTTCTATGTTGTTCAAACAACGCCGTCAGGGTTCTACTCACCGCAAACGTATCTTTGGTGGTGGTATCCGCTTCTGAAGTTGCGATAATCAATAATGGATTTTGTCTGTCGCTGAACGAATATTCGCGATTATGACGTTGTGCCGCTTCCCGAATCGCCGCAAAGCGCATGGCTTCAAAAGCAGGATTGACTAACACTACCAAATCGCCAAATCCGGAACGTAATTCAGCATTTTCCGGCTGGGCCAAGCGCTGCAATAGCACCTGATGAAGAGAATTAAAAATCACCGACGCACCAAGGCTGTGACCAATGGTGAGTAATTTGTTATTGCTGCCATCCGCCTTAACGATGGATTCCACGCGCAACAAAAAATCCAAAAGGGAATTTCGCCCGACTTCTTCACTAACAACTTTTCGGTCCCAAAAGGTCAGTAATCGTAGCCAGGGCAGATCTAGCGTCTCCCCTCGCCAGCCGACATAAATGCCGGTCACGTTATAGTCTGGATTCTGCTGTTTGGTTTCCTTAAGACGCTCTTTAAACCGCCGCACATTGAAGTCATTGTCGCTGGCGTTATGGTGCCAGCCATGCACATAAACTGTGACATATTGCGATTGCCGCTCGCTTTTAAGTAGCTTGATTAAGGCATCGACTTGGCCGTTGTCATAAAATTGCCCTTGGTCATCAATCTCGACAAAGCCCAACTTGAAATCATCTTCTTTGCTTGCGACCAGGTTTGCCGTGTCACACGATGTTGTCTGAGTTAGCTCGCAGGGCGTTTCGGTAATGTTGGTGCGAAAATATTCTTTGGGCGCGCAGGCCGACAGTAATACTAAAAAAACAAGGTTGATGGGAGACTTATTCATGGTAATTATGATTAACAACAGGCTTTGATGGAGTATAACAAAACTGAGTGCGCGGTCAGTGAGCTTGGCTGTAATGCCATTTTTTAAAATCGATTAGGAGTAATGCTATGCGTTATTTACACACCATGATTAGGGTTCGTGATCTTGATGAATCACTGGATTTTTTCTGTAACAAACTGGGCTTGGCTGAAAGTAGCACAATAGTCAGCGAAGCAGGGCGCTTTACCTTGGTTTACTTACACGCGCCATTGGATGCCGAGTTGGCTGCAAAAACGCATGCGCCTTTATTAGAGCTGACATACAACTGGGATGTTGAAGAATATGGAGGAGGGCGCAACTTCGGACACTTGGCTTTTGAAGTCGATAATATTTATGAAACCTGCCGAAAACTGATGGATGCCGGTGTAATTATCAATCGTCCACCGCGCGATGGGCGAATGGCGTTCATCCGCTCACCGGATAATATTTCTATTGAGTTTTTGCAGAAAGGTTCCGCGTTGGCACCGGCGGAACCTTGGGTTTCTATGGAAAATATCGGGAGTTGGTAAAGGTTCGTTATTAAATGTGAGGTTGTGCTGCAGACTGTCGAAGCTGCCCAATTGAGGGATATTTGAGATTGATTTTTTTTCCTGTATTATTATGAAAACGTTTGTTCAGTTGATGTCGGCATGGATGCTGGTGAACTCTATGGTGTTAAGCCTCAAGACGGAAAGACGACAAATACCTACAATTCAATAGCTTATTGTAGGTTTTTTAATGAATTTACAAATTTGATTTTCCATGAATATTTTTAATAAAAAAATTATTAGTGCAGTTGTTACCACAATCGTGATGGCTTCTTCCGTGTCTTTCGCTAATGCATCACAACCAGCACCTGCACCTATTTCTATACTGGATACTTTAGGTACTGAAGCCTCACCGTTTAGTCTCGGTGATTTGAGTAATATTGTTTATTCAACAACCAGTTTGCAGTTTGCAGATCGTATTGCTTACGGAAAAAATGCTAATTTTGATAATCAAAGTCCAACCACGGTTGGTGAATCGATTCTGTCAATTTTTAATCTGCCAGGTCTGTATTTGAGTTCTTATACAGATGGTTCGACAGGAAATAGCGCAACCCAAACCGGCAATGGCAATAAATCAGGGTCTTTTACCAGTAATTTTGCATATCAATTCTTGGCTGTGCATTTTGGTAATAATGAATTGCTGTTTGATTTTTCCTCGACTGGAGGCATTGCTGCTGGCCAAACTTTCAACATTAGCAATTTACCGAATGGCTTGAGTAACTGGCGGTCTTATAACATCTTCCCGGTCAATCCAAGTAATGATAACCCTATTGGTTCACCGGTTCCGGTACCCGCAGCCGTTTGGTTGTTTGGTTCTGCATTAGCTGGTTTTGCTGCTGTCACTCGACGTAAAGCTAAGACTGCTTAAAAACGGTCGTCTTGATTTGATTAAAAACCGCCTTCGTGGCGGTTTTTTTTGGGCTATTTAAGCCTCAGCCATAAATGACCAATTAATACTAAAGTCTGGGAAGAGTTGTACCGCAGTGGGTTCATCCATACCAAACACACCGGGCTGTCCGTAGCGGCCTTGTTCATCCAGGGTATAGACCATAAGCCAGCGGTCTTCCGGATGGACAAGCCAATATTCTTTCAATCCATGCTGCTCGTAAAGGCTGCGCTTGGTGTTCATGTCCTTCAGCATAGTGGAAGGCGACAGCACTTCGACAATCCAATCCGGTATGCCCCGGCAACCCAGCTTATCCAGTTTTGACTGATCGCAAATAACACTTAGATCCGGTTGTACGACCGTTTCTACTTTGTCATCTGCTTCGTCTTGGCGGGGCAGGCGCACATCGAAAGGGGCAACATAACCTTTACAGGGCTTGCCTTGCAGGTAATTGCCGATTTGTCTGGCTAATTCAAACACAATATCTTGATGCAACCGCAGTGGGGCTGTCATTGCATACATCTCGCCGTTAATCAATTCCCAACGATTATCGTCGGGCCATTGGGCATAATCGGCATAGGTGTATCGTTGTTGCAATTTTTCAGCGGCGCTCATTGTCTTGTCTCCAAGCCACGTACCCTAATGAATTAAATCGCCTTCTTAATTCTTTCCAATGCATTTTCGAGATTCGCCATGCTGGTGGCGATGGAAATTCGAATATGTCCAGGGCTGCCAAATGCAGAACCAGGCACTAACGCGACACCGGCTTTTTCTATCAAATAATCGGAAAATTCCAAGTCGTCGTTGATGCCACCCAGGCGAGCAATTAGCGGTTCAATATTGGGAAATACATAAAAAGTACCGTCACTGGGCAAACAGTGTATTCCTTCGATTTTGTTGAGTTCCGCGACCACATAATCATGACGTTTTTTAAACTCCACGCACATGTTGGTGATAAAGCTTTGGTCGCCGGTTAATGCTGCTTCCGCCGCTACTTGGGAAATAGACGTGGGGTTAGAGGTACTTTGTGATTGCACAGTAGTCATCGCCTCAATCAAATCGGCCGGGCCTGCGGCATAACCTATGCGCCAGCCGGTCATTGAGTATGCTTTGGATACCCCGTTCATTACTACGGTGCGATCATAAAATTCCGGGTGTGCATTCAATATATTTACAAAGGTGCCGGGTTCCCAGAGGATATGCTCGTACATGTCATCGGTGGCAATGATGATGTTGGGGAAATCTTTAAGCACATCGCCCAGTGCTTTAAGCTCGTCCAACGAGTAAGCCACACCGGACGGATTGGACGGGCTGTTGATGAAAATCAGCCGGGTTTTGTCGGTGATTGCAGCGCGCAGTTGCTCAGGTGTGATCTTGAAATGTTGCGCCTGGGTGGTTTCAATAATCACCGGCACGCCATCGGCCAATAAAACCATGTCAGGGTAAGACACCCAATACGGCGCAGGGATAATCACTTCATCGCCGCTATTGAGTAGCGCTTGGGTTAAATTAAATGAACTTTGTTTGCCGCCGCAAGATACCAGCACTTGATTCGCTTGGTAGTCGAGCCCATTATCTTTTTTGAACTTGGCGATAATGGCTTTTTTCAATCCTGCGGTACCATCGACAGCAGTGTATTTGGTAAAACCATCGTTAATAGCTTTGATTGCCGCTGCTTTGATATGGTCTGGGGTATCGAAATCAGGTTCACCAGCACCTAGGCCGACAATATCATGGCCAGCTGCACGCATTTTTGCCGCTCTTGCGGTGATGGCTAAGGTAGGGGAGGGTTTAACTGCCTGAACTCGATTGGAAAGTTTAATGGTCATGTTTCGCCGTGTAGAATCATTGTCAAAGATGCTCGGGATTATACCCCATGTGTTAAGCCATATTAAAACCATCCCACGATAAACAAACTGTAAACAGAGACCGTCACTTGAAGAAAAAATTTAAGATTCATAGCCGATTTCAACCCGCCGGTGACCAGCCTACTGCGATCAGACAACTGGTTGAGGGCTTGAATGATGGCGAGGTACATCAAACCCTGTTGGGGGTAACTGGTTCCGGCAAAACCTTCACAATGGCTAATGTTATCAATGAGGTACAGCGGCCGACCATGATTATGGCGCCCAATAAAACCTTGGCGGCACAGCTGTATGGAGAAATGAAAGAGTTCTTTCCTGAGAACAGCGTCGAGTATTTTGTTTCTTATTATGACTACTACCAGCCGGAAGCCTATGTGCCGGCGTCCGACACTTTCATCGATAAAGATTCCGCAATTAATGAGCACATTGAACAAATGCGCTTATCCGCGACCAAAGCCTTGTTTGAGCGGGACGATACGATTGTTGTGGCATCCGTGTCTGCGATTTACGGTTTGGGAGAGCCGGAATCGTATTTCCAGATGGTGCTGCATCTGGTTAAGGGCGACATGATCAATCAGCGCGATATTCTGCGGCGCTTGGCGGAAATGCAATATACCCGCAACGATATTGAATTACGTCGGGCCACCTATCGTGTGCGTGGCGAGGTGATCGATGTATTTCCGGCAGAGTCGGAAAAAGAAGCGCTACGCATTGAGCTATTTGATGATGAAGTGGAAAGATTGTCATTATTTGATCCGCTTACCGGTGAAATTATGCAACGTTTGTCGCGCTACACCGTCTATCCGAAAAGCCATTACGTGACGCCACGCGAACAATTGTTGTCTGCCGTTGACAATATCAAAGCCGAACTTAAGGATCGGCTGGAATATTTGAACTCGCACAACAAACTGGTCGAGGCACAGCGTTTGGAGCAGCGCACTTTGTTTGATATTGAAATGATTCTGGAAGTCGGTTATTGCTCCGGTATCGAAAACTATTCGCGTCATTTATCCAGCCGCGGGCCGGGTGAAGCGCCGCCGACTATGTTTGATTATCTGAAAGCTAATGCGCTGGTCATCATCGATGAAAGCCATGTTACCGTGCCGCAAATTGGCGCAATGTACAAAGGCGATCGATCCCGTAAAGAGACCTTGGTCGAATATGGATTTCGGTTGCCGTCGGCACTGGATAACCGACCATTAACCTTTGACGAGTTTGATGCGCGCGCACCACAACGGATTTATGTTTCGGCGACCCCAGGACCTTATGAGCGAACGCATTCCGGTGTGTTTGCAGAGCAGGTGGTCAGGCCGACAGGTTTACTTGATCCGGTAGTGGAAGTGCGACCGGCAACCACGCAGGTGGATGATTTGTTGTCGGAGATCAACCTGCGCGTGGCTGTTAATGAGCGCGTGCTGGTGACGACGCTGACCAAAAAAATGTCTGAAGACTTAACCGAATACCTGAGCGAACACGATGTGCGGGTGCGCTATTTACATTCGGATGTCGATACCGTGGAACGGGTGGAAATCATCCGTGATTTACGTTTGGGCAAGTTTGATGTGTTGGTGGGTATCAACTTATTGCGTGAAGGCCTGGATATACCCGAAGTGTCGTTAGTGGCTATTCTCGATGCCGATAAAGAAGGCTTTTTACGGTCGGTGGTGTCCTTGGTGCAAACCATTGGCCGAGCAGCGCGTAACGTCAAAGGCAAAGCTATTTTATATGGCGACCGCATCACCAAATCCATGCAGCAAGCGATAGAAGAGACTGAGCGTCGCCGAGAAAAGCAGCATCAATTTAATATCGAACATCACATCACTCCTGCGACTATCTATAAGTCAGTTACCGATATTTTGGGCGCACCGATTCCCGGTGCCGGTTTTGCCAATGCCAGTAAAGCCGCACTTGCTAAAGTGGCTGAGCAGCCCGCTTCTTATAAGGCAATGTCACCGAAGCAGTTAGGGAAAAAGTTAAAACAGTTGGAAGAGGCCATGTATCAGCATGCTCGTAACCTCGAGTTTGAACAGGCGGCGGCAATCAGGGATGAAATCAAAATGCTGGAGCAACAAATGTTGGCGTAAAGCTTGCGTAAGTAAAAACAGTTGGTATAATGCGCGCTCTTGAAGTGACAAGCACTTCAGGCGCGTAGCTCAGTTGGTTAGAGCACCACCTTGACATGGTGGGGGTCGTTGGTTCGAGTCCAATCGCGCCTACCAGATAAATCAAAGGCTTAGAGTAAAACCTAGGCCTTTTTTATTGCCTGAAATTTTCTTTGGCGAACTTTCAAATAACACCCTCAACACTTGCCGAGTGCTATTTTTTGCGGTTGATCCAGTACTTCAAATCCTAGAAACCAAGTTTGTTGGTGAATTGACCTGGCATGAATTTTATTTACACACCTCAATATTCCCAACCAAGTTGTTCAATTACATAGCTAAAAACTGCATCCAGCGGCGCCGTGATGTTGACCGGCAGGCCGCTGGTTGGGTGAATAAAAGACAGCTGAGTGGCTGCTAACAGCAGCTGATGGCAGTTAAATTGCTGTCTAAAAAAAGTATTCTGCGCGCCATCGCCGTGACTGGTGTCACCGATAATCGGATGAAAAATATGCTTTAAATGGCGTCGCAATTGATGTTTGCGGCCTGTTTTCGGAGACAATTCAAGCAGGGAATAGCGACTGGTCGAATATCGACCGACGGGAAAGGGTAGCTCTGTGGTGGTCAGTCGTCGGTAATGTGTTATAGCTGTTTGCGCGGCTTTATCTTGGTTGGCCTTAGCATCGGTCATTTTATCCAGTTGTTCTTTAAGCGGATAATCAATTACATCTTGTTCGGTCGTATGACCTCTAACTATTGCAAGATAAGATTTGTTGACTCCCGTCCCCATAAAAACGTCCATCATTTGCCGGGCGGCAACTGGATTCAGAGCAAACAGCAGAACGCCGGCGGTGGGTTTGTCGAGCCGGTGGACAGGAAACACTTTTTGCCCCAGCTGATCGCGCAGCATTTGCACGGCAAATTGGGTTTCATGCCGGTCAATTTCAGATCGATGCACCAGCAATCCAGCCGGTTTATTGACAGCGACCAGTTGCTCGTCTTGATACAAGATGTCCATAAAGATTGCTTAGTTGTTGGCAAGGTGGCTGTAAAAAACTTAAAAGTATGACGTCTGCAGGAAATCAATTGCGTTATTCACAAGATTCAGCTGCCTACCGATGGCGTCATTATAAGGCAATAGCGGCGCCATTATTTCTATTGCCAGCCAATCCCCTTTAACAGTTGATTGAGCGTTTCAAACCATTAGTGACCTGAATTTTTGTTTCTTTGACTTGAAGAGTAGGCGTCTTCTAACTGTTTAGTGGTTTGTTGGTCGATTAACAGCGTTGCAAGCCGATCCAATTTTACGTTTAAATCCGCAACATATTGTCTGAGTTGATTGAGTTCTTCTTGTACGCCACGCGTATTTTCATGAATATGTTGAAAATGAATTTGAAAATAGCGAGTTAGCGGGAATTCAGCGGCAAGGTTGTCTTGCCGCGATATTTTAAATTCGGTGGTTTCATTTACTGGTTGTTCTTGTAAAAGTTTTAATGTGCTCATTTAGGGTCTCAATCATAAAACAGAGAAGAGTTAATAACGCCAAGGTCTTCGTCTTAATAATTTCTTAATGACTGACTAACGTTTGTAATACTGTGTCGCATTAGGGTGATGGTTGGTTTCAAACCGGAACCGCATCGAAAGCTATCCGACACGGCAATAGGTTTGAGTTTTACGTACGTGAATTAGTGACTAAGCATGTATTGACTGATCATCATTAATTCAGCATCCGACAATTGCGGAAAGCCGGGCATTTTCATACTATCGGGACGTTTTTTTCCTGGTGATTTGGTCCAGGCGACAATACCCGCAGGGTCGTTGGCATAAATTGCGTTGATCTCCTCAAGTGCCGGTCCGACCGTGGGCAGCGTGGCGTGGTGGCAAGCCGCGCAGTTTTGGTTAAATGCCGTGGCGCCGGGGAGAGCAATATCCGTTTCTTTCGCTTTTATTGCTGCCAGTTGAGCTTCTTCACTGGCTTCTTTAACTGCAGCCTGATAGTTGATGGTTTTTTCAGCAATTGCTGCTTTGTGATCCTCTAAGGCGTTTTCCCGATAATCATGTCTGGCAATGCCCATGATGAGGGCTGCGCAGGCAAAACAGGTAATTATCTGTTTAAAGTTGTCATCAAGCAGATGGCCGGGGCGCGTCAGGTTTTGCCACATCCACCAGATTGCCGGCAGTACGGCGAGGCCGCCTAGTAGTAGCAACACAGTAAATCCCCAGCCCATGCCTTGCGCCGGTAAAGATACAAATACCATCAGCCCGGTCAGAATTTGAAAAATGGTGGCACCAAAGGCAAACGCATAAAAGAAGCGGCGTACGTCGATAACCCGCAATTCGCTGAATTGGACTTCAACCCGAAATGTTTTACGCCCGCTCCACCAGACAAAAAATAGCGAGCTGAATAGCACGGTGGCCGAGACAAAATGCAGATAGCGCAGCAACACATTGGGCAGCAGCATTGCTGAAAAGAAACCTGTAACCTTCGGCCAATACTCAGGAAACAACATCAGATTGACATTAGTCATGAATATCAATGGGATAAATAGAAACAGAACTGTTTCTAACGCGGCAATACCAATGTGCAATTCGGGGATGTTGAGAAAGTGATTCCACCAGAACTTATGTGCATAAGCCAGTAAAAACGCCAGCGTCACCAGCGGAATCACCGCCATCCACATATCACCTATCAAGGCACTGGAAGCGTAAAACTGCGGCGCATAGAGGGTGTTGATAATTAACAATGGGGCAACGCCCATGACTACGGCAAGACTCTTATTGACCGTCACCGTCTGCATGATGCGATAGGCCAGTTTTTCATAATCAGGTGTTTTCAAGCCCCTGATTTGACAGACCAGACTGAACATGGAGCCGCCGATCATTAAATGCACAAATAGGATGTGTACCAGAAATGCCGCAATCAGTAAGATTTCCAGCAATCCTTCCAGAGCAGGTAACGGTAATGGAATGTCGCGAGGGATAGGGGCGGTCATTATTGTTGTTCTCCGTGTGGGTTGGCCAGATTGGGCAGGGTGCCGTAAACGGTCGAGGCTGAAATTTTGTCAGGCTTAGGAATACCGTTGGTTTGTGCGCCGTTAAACGCGGTTGCCCGTTTTTGCTGAGAGGCGAGGTAGACGGAAAGGGCGTCGAGTTCGGCTTTGTTACCTGGAAACGGCGGCATGAAATAACGCGCGCCGTGCATGTTTTCGATGTATGCGGCAATCACTTCAGGCTGCCATGGCTTATCGCCGTACATGGTTTTCAGCTGACCGCGAATGCTGTTAATGCCGTTGACGGTATGGCAACGGGTGCAGGTTTGTTCGAATACCTCGCGACCGGCGGCGATTTTGTTATCGGCGGTCACTTCGCGAATGCCGGCATAAGTGGCATGTTGCAGAATGCCGTCGCGTTGCAATAACGGGTAATCTTCCACTCGAATGCCGTTGGCGTACATGTAGTTACCGATAATGAAAGGTTTGCGGATAAACTCCCGCACCCGCTCAAACTGGCCCAGCATCGCAAACAGCAATAACACCGAAGCCAGGTATTTGGCGCCATGCACTTGTCCGGGATGCCTGATCGATGACCACAATACCCAGCCGACAAACGATAAGCCGATCGTCAACAACCACTTTAAACTACTGTTCCAGCTGACATATTCTTGTGTGGTCACGGCGACGGGGATATTGGCCAGCATGTGTTGGGGAATAACCTGGTAGTACCAGACCGAGGCGATAATCAGCGCCAGCATCCAGATGCCCGACCAACTCGATATGGCGCGTAACACCGTTGTGCGAAAGGGAAGGTCGTTGCGGGTGAACAGGTACGTCAGGCAGATCATGGTCATGCCGCCCATTACCATCGCCAACGTGGTTCGGAACGCTAACTGTGGAAAATACATAGGATTGAGTACGCCGGAAATCAGCGTGCGTTCGCTCATCCAATTGCCCGGATCCATCATAAAGCCAAGAATGGCGACGATAATGGCCATGGTAATCCAGGAGAAAATGGCCAGGAAAATGCCTAAACGCAGGTGTTTTAACTTGGCTTCCGGGGTGCGTCCGGAAGATTGCCAGCTTAAAAAGTAGGCCATGATCAGGCTGACTTCAGCCACAAATACAATCCATTCGACAAACCAGCCCCAGAAAAATACCCGGATCAAGCTGCCGATGGCGGCAGGATTGATCAGCGATGCCGAAAACCAGATGCCGACGCCGGTTAATGCGCCGACCGTGGTGGTAATGATGAAGATGACTTTTAACAGTCGGTATGCCAGTCTGTCCCAACGCGGGTCCTTAGTGCGAATGCCGGAAAATTCCAGCAAGGCAATCACCGGCAGCGCACCGACAGCGAGTGCATGATTGATGATGACATGCAAAATCGCATCGACCGCAATCAGCATGCGATTGCCGATAAAGTCGATATGAAAAATGGGAAAATCCATAAATACCTCTAGGTTAGACAGATGACTTAGTTCATTGTCATGACCTGGAAATATGAAAAATTACCGGCGGCATGACAACACTGGAGAACTAAGCAGTAGCCGTGCCATAAATTATGGGCCAACAAAGATGTACGCCGAAAGTGACGAATTTAGCGGGATGAACGTTGTGTTGGTTAAAGTTACGAGCTATGTGCTTTGAAGAAGATGGTGCTGATTAGACGTCTAATAAAACGACACTAGCCATGATGTGAACAGTTTCAGATGATTTTTTCCCGGCTTATTTGGCGCTAACCTGCAGCCGGGCCAACTGATTTTTAGACGTCAATGCCATAGAGAGGAGGCATGAATGTTGCTGGAAACGCAACGATATCTCCACTATAAACGGCGTTGAATCTTCTGCATTTATGTAGCCGAAGGTTTACGTGCTCCTATACCTAACAATACGACCAGACTTGACCACAGCATAATAGGGACAAGCCAAAACCATTGTTGGTAAAAGGTGACTGGCGGGATTTTAAGGTAGGGCACTTCATAAACGCCTGTCCACGGTTGATGGATGGGTGACCGCTCCAGGATTTCTCCTGATGCCAGGGATACCGTGGAAATGCCGGTGTTGGTCACTCGTAATACCGGCCTGCGAAATTCAACGCCGCGCGCCAAGGTCATGTACATGTGCTGATAAGGTTCTTGCCAGGTGCCATACCAGGAATCGTTAGTGACATTAACGATAAATTGCGCGCCCAAGTTAGATAAGTCACGCGAGAATTTGGGGAAAAGACTTTCGTAACAGATTTGAGGACCCATTTGATAGCCGTTCCATTTCAGTAGGGTAGTCGGACCGGGGCCTCGAGCGAAGTGACCGGTGGCAGGTAGCCAGTCGCGAATTGCGGGAAACCATTGCTCACCGGGGATATATTCACCAAAAGCCAATAATACTGTTTTGCTGTAATTAGGAGGTACGATCTCGCCGTCTTTGTTGACGACAAATAAGGAGTTAGTTAGCAGTTTTTGCAGCGGGTCGACACTGTAGGCACCAGTAATCAAGGGTAGTTGCCTGGCACGCAGAAAATTAGCCAGCACTTGCGGTGATTCGTCATATTTAAACTGCTCGCCCAGTAGCGCAGGAAATGCTGTTTCCGGCCAGAGCGCGAAATCAATCGGCGCACCTTGGTGAGCTTTAAGGGCCTCGTCGGTAAGGGTTAAATAGCGACGTAGAATTTCTTTGCCGAAGCCTTTGCCTAGTTCGGCAGCCAGTTTTTCGGCATTGCCGATATATGCCTGAACCAATAATGTTCTGAATGATGCATCAGGTTGCGGCAGCCGGTTTTTAAGCCACAGGCCACCTAGATTTAGTAATAAAAATCCGCTAATCACCGATGCCAGAATTAACTTACCGGCGGTTTGTTTGCGCTTTTCCCAAGCGACATAAAGTGGGAGATTACACAGCAATGTGGCAGCACTAAGCCCACTAAAGCCAATAATTTCGGCCCAATGGTAAACCGGAATATTGGAGCCGAACCAGGTATAACCAAAATTCCAGTCGAATAGAGTGAGCGAGTTGGCTTCGCATAACACAGTGATCAGTGCCATCAACCATAAAGATAATCGCTTTGACCAGTTGAATTTTTGCCGTCCCCAAAACCAAATGGCACCAGCCAGAGGCACATATAAATGTGCGATTAATCCATAAACGATCATGCCGATAGCCGCTATAGACCAGTCTAGGTGGGCAAACTCGTGCAAAAGATAAGTGACCCAGTTGAAACCAATCAGCGTAAATACAAACGAGGTAATCATGCCGCCTATCACTACGTCTTTAAAGCGCGTTTGTTGGCTCCAGAACAACCACAATGGTACAAAGCAGAATAACGACGCCCACGGCGGGAAAGGGATGTAACTGGTGCCGATGAAAAGACCGGATAAAACAGGCAATATCCAGCGTGTTAGCTGGTTTGGTTGACGCATAATCATGATGGCAACGAGAGACTGGGTTGAAGCTTGGCGGAGGAGGGCGCACAAGGGCAAGATCTACCCTTGTGCATTTTGCTTGCTATCGGTGTATTTCGTTATGTAAGGCGCGGTATTCGTCGGTCAGCTTATGGTGCGGCACGTAATGCACTAATGGCTGAGATTCACTGTGCGACTCCCTAACTTTTACTGACGGAGAGATCATTGATGCTAGTACCGGTAAGCCTTCGGCAATAAGTTCTTCTACCAACTGCCGTGGTAGGTTGGCTTGTTTTTGATACTGATTGACAATGATGCCTTCAATTTCCAGGCCTTGATTATGATCGGCTTTAACTTCGCTAACGACTTGCATCAGTGAGTACAACGCTTCACGAGCAAAGGTGTCGCAGTCGAAAGGAATTAAGCATTTTTCTGCAGCAATCAGGGCTGACTGACTGTAGAAATTCAGGATTGGCGGGGTGTCCATGTAGATTTGATCGAAACCTTCAAGTTTTTCTAAGGCTTCTTTGAGCTTGAAAATCTTCATTCTTGATTCCAAGCGACCTTGCAATGGATCCAGTTCCGGATGTGAAGGAATCACGAACAGATTTGGGAATGGTGTTGCGTGTATCACACTATCCAGGCTGAACGGACTGCTGTTGCCAAATAAAGACAAGCTCAAACAATCCTTAAAGAAATGGGCAATGGTTTTGTCACTATCGGTGACTTTTTGCCCCAATAGATACTGACTTGAATTGCCTTGTACATCTAAATCAATCACCAAGGTACGCTTACCTTCAACAGCACTGATGGCGGCCAAATTACAGGTGATTGTGGATTTGCCGACGCCGCCTTTCTGATTGAAAATGACTCTGCGCATAATATTCCTCGTGAAATCAGATAGATAAAGGGTGGATTATAAGTTTAAGTGCCGCAATATCAAATGCGGACAAAGATTTTGCCATGGCAAGCAGGGCATTCTGGGATTTCGCTAGGTGTTTTAAAAGCAATTTCTTTACCGCAATTGTCGCAAATAAAACTGCCGGGGCCAGTGATTTGGCCACTTTCGTAACTGTGTTTTTGTGCGAGTTGCTCAAGTTTTGCCAGTTCTATACGGGTTTTGTCGGCAACACTTAAAAACGCATCAAGAGCAAAGTTTTCAATCAATTCAACGTCAAATTTAAACCATTCGGAAAGTGAATCGCTTTCTCTATCAGCTGATAAATTATGCGCAGCATGTTCAACGTCACGCCGCACATAGCCAGATACCTTGTCGATGTCCTCTTTAGAAAGATCACTGGTTTTTCCAGTTTTCTCTTTTGAGATTTCCAAGGCTTCAGCAAAAGAATGCAGAGTGTCTTCCATGGTTTCATGAAGATGAGTCACAAACTCGGAATAGGCAGCAATTAGTTTATTTTTATTCATGATGGCTCCTGAAAATGGCCCTTTAGATTTAAGCGACTGTACGGTATTCTACCGCTTTTGACCGGTAAAAGACGAGAAGGATGCAAGAAAATTATCAACCATTGACCATCGAGCAAGATGCACAAAACGCTTGGGAAACCTCGGGTGTGTTTAATGTTTCAGAGTCGTCCACACAGGAAAAGTATTATTGCCTGGCCATGTTTCCTTATCCCAGCGGCAAACTGCACATGGGGCATGTGCGAAATTACACCATTGGTGATGTGATTAGCCGTTATCAGCGCATGCTGGGCAAAAACGTCCTTCAGCCTATGGGCTGGGATGCGTTTGGCCTACCTGCCGAAAATGCCGCGATGAAGCATGGCGTACATCCGGCCGACTGGACCTATGAGAATATCGATTACATGCGTAACCAGCTTAAACAGCTCGGCTTTGCTTATGATTGGCATAGAGAATTAGCTACATGTGATCCTTCCTATTACAAATGGGAGCAATGGTTTTTCTTGAAGCTCTTGGAAAAAGGTCTGGTTTATAAAAAGACGGCGCCAGTTAATTGGTGTCCGAACGATATGACCGTGCTGGCTAACGAGCAAGTAATTGAAGGCTGTTGCTGGCGTTGCGATACCCAAGTTGAACGCAAAGAAATCGCGCAATGGTTTCTTAAAATTACCGATTATGCCGATGAATTATTGACCTCGCTAGAGACCTTAGATGGCTGGCCAGAGCAAGTGAAAACCATGCAGGCCAACTGGATTGGCCGTTCTGAAGGCGTTGAGTTGGATTTTTCTGTCCCAGATTCAGATAAGCCGGTCAGAGTTTACACCACTCGTCCAGACACCCTGATGGGCGTAACTTATGTGGCTGTCGCCGCAGAACATCCATTGGCATTAAAAGCCGCTGAAACCAATCCTGAAATAGCCGCATTTATTGCTGAATGCAAGCTGATGGAAACATCGGAAGCGGCTATGGAAACCATGGAAAAGCGCGGTGTGGATTCTGGAATCAAGGCTGTTCATCCGCTTACCGGCGAGCAAGTGCCGGTATGGATCGCCAACTTTGTGTTGATGAGTTACGGCACCGGTGCGGTGATGTCAGTGCCTGCGCATGATCAGCGTGATTTTGAATTCGCGAAAAAATATAACCTTTCAATTAAGCCTGTTATCGTTCCAGAAAGCTGGAAAAACAAAGATATTAACCAGGAACTTATAAGTGAAAGCGTTGATAGAGGTCTTCATGAAGAAGCCCCCTCTCTAGGCACAGAAGGTGAAAATCCTTTAATTTGGTTAGATTGGGATGACAGATTTAGTAAATATGGAATCTGTATTAATTCTGGCGAATTTAATGGCTTAACTTCTGCGCAAGCTTTTGTTGCGATTGCTGAGAAACTAGAAAGCGAAAACAAAGGCCAGCGCAAAACCAATTTCCGTCTACGTGATTGGGGCGTTTCCCGGCAGCGTTATTGGGGCGCACCGATTCCGGTCATTTATTGCGATGATTGCGGTACGGTGCCGGTGCCTGAAGCTGATTTGCCGGTTGAATTGCCCAGAGATGTCGTGCTGGATGGTTCACAATCACCGTTGGTTGCGCATCCGACCTTCTCGCATGTTGATTGCCCCAAGTGCGGCAAACCAGCACGCCGGGAAACCGATACCTTCGATACCTTTATGGAATCGTCCTGGTATTTTGCCCGTTTTACCAGCAGCAAAGCTGACAGCATGCTGGACGCCAGCGCCAATTATTGGTTGCCGGTTGATCAATATATAGGTGGAATCGAACATGCAATTCTGCATTTGTTGTATGCGCGTTTTTATACCAAATTACTGCGTGACGAAGGCCTGATCGTCTGCGACGAGCCGTTTAAAAAGCTGTTGACTCAAGGCATGGTGCTCAAAGACGGCAGCAAAATGTCCAAGTCCAAAGGCAACACTGTCGATCCGCAAGCCTTGATTGACCAATACGGCGCCGATACCGTGCGTTTGTTCATTATGTTTGCCGCGCCACCTGAGCAATCACTGGAATGGTCTGATAGCGGTGTGGAAGGCGGATTCAGGTTTCTTAAAAGATTGTGGAAACTGGTTTATCAGCATGTGAAGGCGGGCAAAAGTCAGCCGTTAGATAAACAAGCTTTAACCGAAGAACAGCAAGCCGTGCGCCGCCAAGTGCATCTGACGATTCAAAAAGTCACTGACGATTTTGGTCGTCGTTTAACTTTTAATACCGCTATTGCCGCCAATATGGAATTGGTCAATACCTTATCGCGGTTTGTCGACGAGTCTGACAACGGTCGGGCAGTGCGGCAAGAAGCGCTAGAAAGTATCGTATTGCTGTTATCCCCCATTGTGCCCCATGTAACTCATCAGTTGTGGCTTGATTTGGGTCATCAACAAGCTGTTGTTAGTGAACAATGGCCTAAAGTTGACGAGTCTGCGTTAGTGCAAAATACACTTGAATTGGTAATTCAAGTTAACGGCAAGCTACGCAGCAAGTTATCGGTCTCTGTGAATGCCGGCAAAGATGAAATTGAAAAACTGGCCTTAAGTGATGAGCAAACCATACGATTTATGGAAGGCAAACCAGTTAAAAAAGTAATTGTAGTGCCAGGCAAGCTGGTCAATATTGTGGTCTAAAGAGGTGTCAGTGGTTATAAGAATTGGTTTGCTGTTTGCGGCGTTGCTGTTAAGCAGTTGCGGGTATCATCTGAGGGGGGCTTATGCTTTACCTTCAGACCTTAAAAAAGTCTATGTGACTGGAGGTACGCCGCAGCTGCATGAGCAATTTAAGCAAATCATGAAAGCGTCGTCAGGACAGTTGCTTACGTCACCAGAAGGCGCGAGCATCGTTGTTAAAATTACCAATGAAGATTTTCGTCGTAGGGCGCTGTCTTTGAGTTCACGTGGTAAATCCAACGAGTTTGAACTGCTTTATCATCTTGAGTACGAACTTACCAATTCCAAAAATACTGCTTTAACTGAACTTTTGCCGCTGGAAATCAAACGCGAATATTTCAATGATCAGCAAGATATTATGGCCAAAGATAATGAAGAGGCTGTGATTCGCAAAGAAATGTATGAACAAGCCGTGCGATCTATCGTTAATCGTGCTCGAGTTGTTTTAGAAGCAAAAGCAAAATAACCATGCGCAGCAACCCTAAGCAAATAAATGCCTTGTTGCAAAAGGGGTTGCAGCCGGTTTATTTGATCACTGGCGATGAACCACTGCAGCAAGGTGAAGTTGCCGATGTCATCAGGAAAACGGCTAGAAAAGCTGGATTTATCAGTCGAGAAGTGTTGTCAGTCGATGCGGGTTTTGATTGGAATAGTTTGGCGGTTTCTGCCGATTCGATGTCAATTTTTGCTGATAAACAAATCATCGAATTACGATTTACGACGGCAACGCCGGGCGCTGAAGGTTCAAAAGCGCTAATCAGTTATTGTGATCGACCAGACAGCGATACCTTACTGTTGATCACCATGGGCAAACTAGGTAAAGACGCTTTAAAAGCCCGTTGGTTTCAGGCCTTAGATAACGTTGGTTGTGTCATACAAGTATGGCCACAAGAAGGACAAGACCTGATTAGTTGGTTGCAACAGCGCTTACAACAGCGAGGCTTAGCTGCTGATACTCAAGGCTTGAAAATTTTGGCGTCGAGGACTGAAGGCAACATGCTGGCCGCCGCCCAGGAAATTGAAAAACTATACGTTTTATATGGTGCTGCAAAACTGAGTCTTCAGCAGATTGAAGACGTGGTGGCTGACAGTTCTCGATACGATGTTTATAAGCTCGTTGATGCGGTATTATCCGGGAATGTTAAACGCATATTTAAAGTCATCTCCGGACTGCAAGCAGAAGGGGTTGCAGCGCCGATCGTGCTTTGGGCGCTAACTAAAGAAGCTAGGAGTTTAATTAAGGTTCAGCAAGCCATTGCGCAAGGGCAAAATAGGGCCTTGGTATACAAAAACAATCAAATTTGGGATAAGCGCCAACCGTTGGTGGAAAGTGTTTTAAACAAGCTACGTGTAAATGACCTTAATAAAATTTTGCTGTGGAGTGCTAAAGCGGATCAGCAAATTAAAGGTCAACAATCGGGCAATGCTTGGGAGACAATTTTAACAGTATGCCTGTTGTTTGCGGCCGTCAAACCTATGGCAAATACAGACTAAATCTGGCACCACCCAAGCTGCTGGCATTGTCTGTCTTAATGTAGCCATGGCTGCCACCTTGATGATGCATTTTCGCAATAGTCGCCACAAAAAACAGTCCCAATCCAGTGTTGCCGGTGACTACATCAATCCCGAACGTTTTTTGACTATCGGCTAGGAAGTTCTGTGGATAGCCGGCACCATCGTCTTCGATATAAAAAACCACATACTCGCCTTCCTGTCTGGCGGATAACAAAATTTTGCTGTGACAATAACGCTGAGCATTATTTACTAATGTGCTGATGGCATTACTGACCAAAGTGCTATCGCAAAAGCAAAATAAATCGTCGTCACACTCGGCAATTAGCTCAATTTCGCTTAGTGCCAACAAGCTGGATTGTTGAGCAACAATCTCATCCAAAATATCTCTTACGCAGCTTTCATCGACATTAAGATTAAATTGCGAGGCATCGATTTTATAGAGAGTCAGTAACTGCATCAGACTGTTATTTAAACGATTTGATTCAAATTCCAATTGTTTAAATTCCGGCGGCTTAGATTCGGGATACTGGCTTTCTAGTTGGCTAATTAGCGCACGAAGATTACTCAGCGAATTTTTCATATCATGGACTGAAGACGCCAAAATCGCAGGAAAGTGAACAGTAAGAGCTTGTGAATCTGTCATGAAATCTATTTTATTTGAGTTTAGTGCTGGCGAGGCGGGCCAGTTCCGTTTGTAGGCCACCAATTTTGTCATGGGTAATGCCTAGTTGAACGGCCTTGTTAATATACGCTTGAGCTTTCTGGACTTTGGCCATGGTGCTGCCTGATGTTTTAAGGTCATGCAGCATAATTTTGGTGATATTCAGTACGATAGTCTGATTGTTCGGCAGATTGCCAACAGCTTGCTCTAATATCCCCAAGGCTTCTTTAATTTTGCCTTCTTTAAACAAGCTAACGCCGTTGTTATTTATATCAACCAGCTCCTGTTTAACTCTATGTATTAAGGATTCAGCATAGTTTTCACCCATTACCGTGGTACAGACCTGGGTAATGGTTTCAAGAAATTTTTTGTCGTCAATATTGGTTTTGATCAAGTCTTGCATGATGTGATCAAAAACTTCGGCATCTCCTTTTTTAAAGCAGGCTTGTGCTATTTCTAAACGAAGTTCTCTTGGCGCTTCCTGACCAAATTGTTCATTTAACTTGACTGTTTTCTCGTAAGACTCCTGCGCCAATACGTTTTTTCCTAGGGCGCCATAAATTTCACTTTCTAAGGTAGCGGCTCTGAGTCTTGCTTCGGGGTCGTTTGGAAATTGTTCTAACAAGTCACTCACCAAATTAAGCAAGTTGCTGTTTGGATTATTTTTTAATAAATTTTTGGCTAACCCAGAAAAGTCACGTGATGATTTGTGTACAGAATGCTTGCCTAGCTTAATAGCCGCTCTGTAGGCTTTGTTGGCAATATCAACTTGCTCAGCTTTGTCCGCTAACAAAGCGATTTGTTGTTGGCGTAATATGGTTTGCGGCGACAGCTCAATAGCTTGATTTAATGCTGTTAAGGCAGCTTGAATATTACCCGTTGCTTCATGCGCTTTTGCCAGCCAGTCGTAGGCTTCCAATTGCATAGGAAACTGCAGAATAATATCTTGTAAGCCCTCTATTGCTTGTTCGTAATCCGCTTGCATAAAAGCGATGACAGCGAGGCCTAATCTGGCCCACGGCAAGTCTCGTTCTAATAAAACATCAAGATAAATTGCCTTGGCAGTTTTTAAATCACTGATTTTAAGGGCAAGTTCTGCGCGAATTTTTAACAACTGCATGCGCATTTTTTTATCATTTTGGGCTAGCAGCTTTTCACAATTGCCAATAGCTTGATACAAATTGCCTTGGTCCAGTTCAATCTCAATATCGGCCAGGGCTTGCTTGCGCATAAAACAACGTTCCAAGCGATTTAACAACTGCTGACCGTTAAACGGCTTAATGAGATAATCATCGGGCTTATTGTCCACGGCACTAAGAACCATACCCGGATTTTGTTCGCTGGTGACCAGGATAAATATCGCGTTGAAGGGGAGTAATTTAAGGTGTTTAGCTTCTTCAAGCACCTGCTGACCATTTTTGCCAGTGCCAAGATTGTAATCGCACAAGACTATGTCAAAACTGGTCTTACGCATTGCTGCGATGGCATTCACCCCCGATTCTGCTTCAACAATGCGCTGCGCATTCATTTCATACAAAATATGTTTAAGGGTTTCGCGCATGACCGCTTGGTCTTCCGCGACTAGGATGTGTTGAGAGTTGAGATTTAGCTTCATATGGGGTTAAAGGGTAGTGCCATATTTTTTGCTGTCCAGCTTAGGCTTGAAAAAAAACAATACATCCCCATAAATGCAGGAATTGATTTTTTATAACTGAAGAGGAAAAAACTGAAAATGACTGTTGAAACCAAAAAAGAAACCTTAGGCTTCCAAACTGAGGTTAAGCATCTTCTACATTTGATGATCCATTCGTTGTATAGCAACAAAGAGATTTTCTTACGCGAGTTAATTTCCAATGCCTCAGACGCCGCTGATAAGCTCAGATTTGAAGCATTATCCAACGAAAGCCTGTATCAAGGCGATAGCGATTTAAAAATTCGTATCGAATTTGATACCGATAAACGCACTATCTCCATTATAGATAACGGCATCGGTATGACCCGAGCAGAAGTGCAAGAGCATATAGGTACGATTGCCAAGTCCGGCACCAAGCAGTTTTTTGAAGCCTTAACTGGCGATCAAGCTAAAGATAGTGAATTGATTGGCCAATTCGGTGTGGGCTTTTATTCGGCTTTTATTGTTGCCGATAAAGTCACTTTAACCACTCGCAAAGCGGGTACTGATAAATCCGAAGGCGTACGTTGGGAATCAGCAGGGGAGGGCGATTACACCTTAGAAACAGTTGAAAAAGAAGGGCGCGGTACTGAAATCGTTCTGCATTTAAAAGCAGATGAAAGTGAGTTTTTGGACGGTTTCCGAATCCGTTCTATCGTCAGAAAATTCTCTGATCATATTTCCTTGCCTATTGTCATGGACAAAGAAATTACTCCGCCAGTTGAAGAAGGTGAAGAGCCAAAGCCGGTAGAAATCGTCGAAGAAACTATTAACAGCGCTTCGGCCCTTTGGACCAAAGCGCGTCATGAGATTTCCGAAGAAGATTACAGCGAGTTTTACAAACACGTAGCTCATGATTTCCAGGAGCCGCTAACCCATGTCCACAGCAAGGTCGAAGGTTCCAATGAATACACCTTGTTACTGTATGTGCCGTCACGTGCGCCGTTTGATTTATGGGACAGGGATGCCAAGCACGGCGTCAAACTGTACATACGCAAAGTGTTTATTACCGATGATGCCGAGCAATTGATGCCGCGTTATTTGCGTTTTGTTCGCGGCATTATCGATGCCAACTCGTTGCCGCTGAATGTTTCCAGAGAAATTCTGCAACAAAGCAAGCAAATCAATTCCATCAAATCCGGCGCAGTTAAGAAAGTCCTCGGTATGTTGGAAGATTTGGCTAAAACCGACGCAGAAAAATACGAAGGTTTCTGGTCACAATTTGGTAACGTCATCAAAGAAGGGCCGGTTGAAGATCACAGCAACAAAGAACGTATTGCTAAATTGCTGCGTTTTGCCTCGACACACGGTGATTCTGACAAGCAAACGGTATCGCTGGAAGATTATGTTAGCCGCATGAAAGAAGGTCAGGATAAGATTTATTATGTGACCGCAGATAGCTACACGGCCGCCAAAAACAGCCCGCACCTGGAAATCTTCCGTAAAAAAGACATCGAAGTATTGCTGTTGTCTGACCGTATCGATGAATGGCTGGTTGGTAGTCTGGATGAATTCGACGGTAAACATTTGCAATCTGTTACCAAAGGCGATCTGGACTTAGGTGAGCTGGATGACGAAGAAGCCAAAAAGCAGCAAGAAGAAATCAGCAAAGATTTCGAGTCGCTGATTAACCAAATCAAGGAAGTACTGGGCGAAAAAGTCAGCGATGTCAAAATAAGCCACCGCTTGACTGAATCACCAGCCTGTTTGGTATCAGATGTTTACGGCATGACTGCCAACATGGAAAGAATCATGAAAGAAGCCGGGCAATTTATGGGCATGGGTAGAAAACCCACATTCGAAATTAATCCAACTCATGCGTTGGTAGTGAAGCTGAAAGAAGAACAGGATGACAGCAGATTTGCCGATCTTACCCACATTTTGTTTGATCAAGCCATCTTAAGCGAAGGTGGGCAGCTGGACGATCCTGCTGCATTTGTTCATAAACTCAACGGCTTATTGCAGGGCTTGTTGAAGTAAAATAAAAAAGGCTGGAGTGATCCAGCCTTTTTTTTGTCTGCTAGTCAGAAGTTTAAAATAACAACTACCCGCCAAACGCCTCGATCTTCGCCTTAATCCCCTGCACATCCAATCCACACAATGCCAACAGTTCTTCACGACTGCCTTGTTCGACAAAGCTATCCGGCAGGCTGATGTTCAGCACCGGCATCAAGATGCGTTGCGCTTGCAGGAATTCATTGACGGCACTGCCGGCACCACCAGCAAGAA
>Ga0208883_100091_pt1 | contig 82900 bp, 68 predicted proteins | sample LakWasMet43_HOW7_2_FD_183881 | JGI IMG/M metagenome (GOLD analysis project Ga0208883, IMG submission 183881) | Freshwater sediment methanotrophic microbial communities from Lake Washington under simulated oxygen tension - Sediment Metagenome... | ecosystem: Environmental > Aquatic > Freshwater >...
ATCGACCGATTGCATTTTTCCATCGCAAACAGCACGCTCGATAAAACGCCGGAACGATATAGCTACCGGCGACTAAGATTCACGCACCTTCCGACTCCGGTTCGGTGCATTCCATGAATCTCAGCGAGGGAAGCGCTGATTAAATCCTTCGACAAGCTCAGGATGAACGGTAACTTATTGATTTCGTTCGTGGTCGACTGCATGGATGCAGGAGGTAGGGCAATGCATGGAGCAGTTGCCGAGAGCTTGTCGAACCATGAGCGAAATCGATTTGTTCAGCACTTCCCTAGCTAGCCCAAAATCCGCGCATAAGATTCTTTATCAGCCCGATAACATCCGCAGGACGCAGCCTCCAGACCGGCGCGGTCGATAATCGTAATATTGCCGCGTTGGTAGCTGATCAGCTTGCGCTTCTGTAGTGCATTGGCAGCTTTGGTGATACCGACCCGACGTACACCTAAGATGTACGCCAAAAAAACGTGGGTCACATGAAAATAATTAGAGTGCGCTCGGTCCTGCGTCATCAGCAGCCATCGGGCCAGGCGCGCCTCCACCACATGAAAACGGGTACATGCTGCGGTTTGTGCAAGCTGGCTCATCGACACATATAAATAACGCTTCAACTTCTGCTGCAACGTAGCGCTCTGTCCAAGTTCACTTAAAAATGCTGCGGCAGTCATCCGCAACGCTGGACCGCCCCCCTGCACCAGTGCATGAAACGGCGCGAAATCGACACCTAGCATCAGAGTAAGGCCCAACATGCCTTCATTGCCGATCAGCCCCACTTCTAAGCCGGACTTGCCATCAACCGGAGTCACCAAAGAAATAAAGCTGCCAGTGGGGAAATACACATACGAAATGCGTTCCCCCGGACGGCACAGCACTTCGGCAAAATTAAGCTCAATGTGCTCGCATTTGCTAAGCAGCTGTTCGCAATCCTTGGGCGGCAAAGCATCCAACAATTGATTAGTCGCTTGAACAGCGTGATTGAAAGGCAAGGGATCTCTCCTGTGAGTTGGCTAAAAGTCAGATTAAGAAATTCTAAAATCTATGCCTCCTCAGGAAAATATCTTTAAGTTAAGGATTAACCGTTCGCGCAGAGCTTGTCGAAGCGTGAATGGTTAATCCGTACATGGTTCGACAAACTGCTCCATGCGTCGCCTAAAGCGCCGTGCCCTAGCTCCTACATCCCTGCAGTCGACCACGAACGGCTTAACTTACCGGCCCATCTTTGAAAGAGGATTTTTAGCGTTGCCCTAATCTGAGATCAAACAGTACCGAAGAACGCGCTTGTCGTCTGTATGCTAGCGCACGTAGATGAATTAGATTGTTAAGTTAAAATCAGTTATTAAGACCATTTATTTGCAACTATTTTTCCCCATTCTAAGTGGTGAAATCTGTTATAACTAACCCCACAATATTACCGTCAAGGTCTCAACCTTCGTTGTTGTGCTGGTTTCTAACCACTCAGCCACACATACTTCAGAGTCAACCTTATGGTCAGCGCGCTTTCCGAACAGCCTTCCCCCAAGCAAAACCATCTTCTCGCGGCCCTACCGACAGAAATCTTCGCGCGTATTGCTCCCTACCTGGAATTGATAGCACTACCGCTAGGCGACGTGCTTTATGAATCTGGCGATCAATTGCAACATGTCTATTTTTTAACCTCCGCGATCGTGTCGTTAAACTACTTAATGGAGAATGGCGCGTCAGCAGAAATTGCCGGTGTGGGTAATGAGGGCGTTCTTGGCGTGTCCATTTTAATGGGCGGTAATACCACCACCAGTCGCGCCAGCGTGCATACCGCAGGCCACGGTTACCGCCTGAAACGACACGTGATGATGACCGAGTTTAATCGCGGCGGGCCGATGATGGCATTGATGCTGCGTTACACCCAGGCGTTAATGACGCAGATTTCTCAAACTGCCGTTTGCAATCGACATCATTCTGTCGAGCAGCAACTGTGTCGCTGGTTGTTGTTAACCCTCGACAGACTGCCCACCAGTGAATTGATCATGACTCAGGAATTGATCGCCGGCATGCTCGGCGTGCGCCGCGAAGGCATCACCGAAGCCGCCGGCAATTTACAGCGCGCCGGGTTTATTAGTTACCGCCGTGGTCACATCACGGTGATTGATCGCTCAGGATTAGAGACTCGAAGTTGTGAATGCTACGGCGTCGTCAAGAATGAATTTCATCGTTTGCTTAGTGATTTGGGACGACATGAATAACACACTTACATCGTTCCCATTTATACCTCGGATTCTTCCATTCACCCTTCGACAGGCTTCACCGCTAGGGTGATCTATGGACAGGCGAACGGAAAAAATCTTCTAACTATTCAGCCTTTAATCTGAGTGAGGCAATGCGTTTATTGTGTAGGGTGGATAAGCAACCCGCATCCACCGCAATTGCCGGATGCGCTAACGCTTATCCAGCCTACGCATGACTAATAGAGCATCATGATTACAGTAGGAGCGGGCCTTGCCTGCCAATGATTGCCGCAATTATTGAAGTTGTTCCACATTATTCGCGGGCAAGGCCCGCTCCTACAAAGGTCAGTTCGGCAATGACACAAAGCATAACATCATGAATCACCAACAAAGCTAACCAGTCCTAGGATCATCATTCTTGAAAACAAATAATAAGCTGGTTTTTTCAATTGCAGGCGCATTGCTCCTGGTGGCGCTGATTGCGCTGATAGTTGCAGCATCGTTCTGGGCGTTTAAACAAAGTGAAACCGCTCTCGAAGCGCGGCGGCATACCAGTGATTTAATTCTCCGCGCCAACGCCTTGATGTCGGAATTAAAAGATGCCGAAACAGGGCAACGCGGCTATTTATTAACTGGTGACGAGGCATTTTTAGAGCCTTACTTGATGGTGCGCGATCACATCATTGGTGACCTGGATCAATTGCGGCAACTTAACTCAATCCCCGCAGCCAATAAACCGCTGAATGCTCTGGTGCCCTTGGTGGATGCCAAAATGGCAGAATTAGCCGAGGTGATTGAATTGCGCCGTAAGCATGACATGGCGGCTGTGCTGACATTGCTAAGCCATAGCGGTGGTCAGCAGTTGATGACGTCAATTCGTGCCCAAATGAGCGCCTTCAACGACATCAAGCACACTGAGCTGGCCAAGCACGAAGCCACCCTGTTACAGAAGATGAGAAACTTATTTGTCATCATCGTTTTTGCCAGCCTGTTGACGCTGTTGTTTGCGCTTAGCCTGCCTTATTTTATTTATCGCGAATCCCAGCAACGTATCAAAAATTTATTGCATATTGAAACCGAGCATTTGCTGGAGCTTCAGGAACAGACCAATAAAAAACTACAACAAACCAACGTCAACTTAGAAATCAGCGAAGAAAAACTTGCCGTCACCCTCAACTCCATTGGCGATGCCGTGATAGCAACCGATGCCGAAGCACGGGTGACCGTCTTAAATGCCGTTGCGGCAAAACTTACCGGTTGGACGCAGGCAGAAGCCACGGGGCGCCCGGTGGCCGAAATTTTTCACATCATCAATAAACACAACCGCGAACCGATTACCATTCCAGTCATGGCAACGTTAGCGAACAGCACAGTGCAAGGTCTAGCCGATCACACGCTACTGATTGCACGCAATGGCAGCGAGTTTGATATAGCCGACAGTTGTGCACCCATTCGCGACCGCGACGGTCAGGTACTGGGCACGGTCTTAGTGTTCCGCGACATTACCGAAGAACGAGCCGCTCAACTGGCCTTGCGCGAGAGTGATGCGCGCTCCAACTTTATTCTGGAAATGACTCACACCGGCGGCTGGGATCTTGACTTAATCACCCACGCCACCCATCGTACAATGACGTGCGACCGCATTTTTGGCTACGATTCATTCCAGCAGGAATGGACTTACGAGACTTTTTTGGAGCACATACTCCCCGAAGACCGCGCCGAGGTCGAAAGGCTATTTCTTGTTGCCAACACTGAAAAAACCGACTGGAATTTTGAATGCCGTATTCGTCGTGCCGATGGTAAGGTGCGTTGGATTTGGGCAACCGGCGAACATCAACGCGATATGACCGGCATCAGTCATCGTATGGCGGGCATCGTTCAAGACATCACCGAACGTAAACAGATACAGGCGGCATTACAGGAAACCGAGCGTAGGTTCCGCAATATGATTGACGCACTGCCAATTGCTATCTACACGACTGACGCCGAAGGCCTTCTTACCTATTTTAATCCGGCTGCAGTCGAATTCTCCGGTCGGACCCCGCAAATAGGCACCGATAAATGGTGCGTAAGCTGGAAAGTTTTTCTAATGGATGGCACACCAGTGCCGTTCGACCAAAGCCCAATGGCAATGTCAGTACAAGAAAATCGCTCAGTCACGGGTATCGAAGCCATTGCGGAACGGCCAGACGGCAGTCGCGTTATTTTCAGGCCGTACCCGACGCCGTTAAGTGATGCTCATGGCAACGTCATCGGCGGCATTAATATGCTGTTGGACATCACCGAAACCAAGCTCGCCGAAGCAAAACTCCACGAAGCTATTACCACTGCAGAACAAGCCAACAAAGCCAAATCGGACTTTTTATCGCGCATGAGCCATGAGTTACGCACTCCGCTCAATGCCATCCTTGGTTTTTCCCAGTTACTGGAAGCAGGCAATCCGCAACCCACCGCCTCCCAACATGAACGAATCGCGCAAATTATCAAAGCGGGCTGGTATTTACTTGACCTGATCAATGAAATCCTTGATCTGGCCTTGATTGAGTCCGGTAACCTCTCGTTATCACAAGAACCGGTATCACTGATTGATCTGTTGCTCGAATGCCAGGCGATGATCGAACCCAAATTACAAACACGGGGCATCAAACTGGCCTTTCTGCCTTTCGATAATACCTCGTTTATCTATGCCGATCGAACGCGAGTCAAGCAGGCGTTGATCAACTTACTTTCCAATGCCATCAAATATAACTGCGAGCATGGCACGATTGACATCAAACTAACCTTAACCAGCCCGGAACGCATTCGCATCAGCATCATAGACAGTGGTGTGGGCTTACCCGCTGATAAACTGGCGCAGATATTTCAGCCCTTTAATCGACTTGGACAAGAAAACGGTAGCGTGGAAGGTACCGGCATCGGCCTGGTGGTCACCAAACAACTGGTCGAAATGATGGGCGGCGCCATCGGCGTGGAAAGCACCGTCGGCGTAGGTAGTGAATTCTGGATTGAATTGCTCCGCGACGATACTTTGCCACACACGGATGATTTACCAATACTCGCCAAGCTGAACACACATGAACACAGCCAAACAACACCGTCCACGCTACTCTATGTAGAAGATAATCCGGCCAACTTGATGCTGGTCGAGCACTTAATTGAAGGCCACCCACATTTAAGTTTAATAAGTGCACGTGATGGCAATCTCGGCATATCAATGGCACGCAAGCATCTACCCAATGTGATTTTAATGGACATTAACCTGCCCGGCATCAACGGTATGAAAGCGCTAAAAATTCTGCGCGAAGATCTACAAACACAACACATCCCAATTATTGCCCTGAGCGCCAATGCCATGCCCCATGACATTGAAAAAGGACTGGCGGCGGGGTTTTTTCGTTATCTCACCAAACCCATCAAGGTCAAAGAATTGTTGATTGCGTTGGATGAGGCCCTAAAACATTCGAACTTGGAATTGGTCGACGCCAATGAAACCGGACAAATACAATGATTAGTAAACAAGACATTCTTAACGCCAGCATTCTGATCGTTGATGATCAGCCATCCAATGTAATGTTGCTTGAAGAAATGCTTCGCGACGCCGGTTATACCTGTATCGCCACCACCAGCGACCCTTATGAAGTTTGCGCACTGCATCAAAAAAACAACTACGCCCTGATCTTGCTCGATCTGCAAATGCCCGGCATGGATGGCTTTGAGGTAATGGAAAATCTTAAAGAAATAGAAACAGATGATTACCTGCCTGTTATCGCGATTACTGCCGAACCAGGCCATAAACTGCGAGCGTTAAAAGTTGGCGCCAAAGATTTCATCAGCAAACCGTTTGACCTGGTCGAAGTACAAACACGTATTCACAACATGCTGGAAGTGCGGCTGTTATATAAACAACTGAAAAATCACAATCAAACTCTGGAACAAACCGTGCAGGAGCGAACCGCCGAACTACAACAAAGCGAAGAACGTTTTCGCCGCCTGACCGAGCTATCATCCGATTGGTATTGGGAACAGGACAAAGACGGCAAATTTTTCAATATTTATGGTCCGGTACTGGAAATGCTTGGCATCCTGACCGACGATCAAGGCACCGCTCAAGAAAGTCATGTCAATATTTGGAATGCAGACGAACGGCAAATACTTGAGGCCAATATCGCCGCCAGAAAACCGTTTCTGGATTTTGTCTACAGCCGAACCAATCCCGATGGCACGCTACGCTATTTGATGGTCAGTGGTGAACCGATGTTCGACCCCACCGGCCGTTTTACCGGCTATCGCGGCACCGGCAAAGACGTCACCGATGCGATGAGCGCGAAAAATAAATCTGGGGATTAGAGGCTGAAGGCATAAGTATCAATACTAGGCTTTTAGCGCCTTCTCCCACCGCACCCTAAAGGGCATAAAGGAGAAGGCTGGGATGAGGGGATCAAAATAAGCATTTTTCCTTGCTTTAGATTCCCCTCGGCAACTGCTCCTACGTCGCCTAAAGCGCCTACTGTTGGTGTCCCACCTCCTGCAGCCCGATGAAGCGGGGCAGGCTCTCCTTGCAGTCGTCACTCTACCCTCTCCTTTATCCCCTATGGATAGGCTGGTGAGGGGCTGTTGAGCTTCGCGCTGAATATTTACAAAACTGATTGATTTTAATCTCCTCACCCCAACCCTCTCCAGCAGGAGAGGGAGTAAATGTTTTTACAACTCATTGATTCTAAATTGTCAAGCGAGTCGCTAAGTTTTGAAGGGTAATTTCCTTGCTCCTGCGTGAAATCATCAAAACTTAGCGACGGTTAGATTGCTACGCAAGCCCCGGCTGTCCTGCTCCAATATCGTTTATCCACGACAAGGTGGCTAAACATCGCAGCAATGACGTTACGCTATCGGCATCGACCGATTGCATTTTTCCATCGCAAACAGCACGCTCGATAAAACGCCGGAACGATATAGCTACCGGCGACTAAGATTCACGCACCTTCCGACTCCGGTTCGGTGCATTCCATGAATCTCAGCGAAAGAAGTTGTTTAGATACCTATGTTCCTAAGGATGATGGGAAATAATAAAATCATTCAACTGTCTTTGTAATTTCTAGAATAGCCAAATGAATAGCCTCTAAAACACCCACAGTATTTTCAATTACGTCATTATTCCAAAAACGTATGACTTTAAATCCACGTTGTTCAAGAAACAAACTACGTTGATTGTCATAGTCAATTTGGCTGGCATGCTGCCCGCCATCCAATTCAATAATCAGTTTTAAGTCAAGGCAAACAAAATCGGCAATATAAGGCTCAATTGGAAATTGCCGACGAAACTTATAATTATAGAGTTGCCTGTTGCGCAGATGTTTCCACACTAGCTGTTCGACATCGGTTTGATTTTTTCTTAGCGACCTTGCTTTGTTAGTTAAATTCATAGCACTTTGTCGAATTAATTTCCCCTCAGCCATAAGTATCTGCACTAGGCTTTTAGCTCCCTCTCCTGCTGGATGCCTGCATCCAGCAGGAGAGGGAGTAAAATGGTTTTACAACTCATTGATTCTAAATTGTAAAAAGTTGTGTAGATATTTATGCCGCCAGCGAGGGTTAGCAATTAGGCAACAACGCCTCAAACTCTGCTAGCGGCACCGGCTTACTGAATAAATACCCCTGACACAGCCCGCAGCCGTTGTGTTCCAAAAAGACGCGTTGGTCTTCGGTTTCCACGCCCTCGGCGATAATTTGCATATCGAGTAAGTTGCTGGTCATACCGATAAGGGTTTGCACAATGACCGAATCAGTGTGGTTGACGCCGATGTTATGCACAAAACTCCGATCGATCTTGAGTTGATCAAACGGCAAGTGCGTCAGGTAAGACAGTGACGAATAGCCGGTACCAAAATCATCTAATGAGAAGCCTACGCCTAGTACTTTAAGTGCGTGCATTTTTTCGGTGATTTCAGTTTGCTCATTGAGCAACATACTTTCGGTAAGCTCCAGCTTAAGGCGGGAAGGATCAATAGCCGACTTTTCCAGAATGTCAGTAATTTGTTTTACAAAGTCGATTTGATGAAACTGATGCGCGCTAACATTGACAGCCAATTGTAAGTGCTGCGTTTGCGGGTTGTTTTCCCAGTGCTTAAGTTGCGCGCAGGCAGTTTCCAGCACCCATTGCCCGATCGCTAAGATCAACCCGGTTTCTTCTGCTAACGGGATAAAATCCATCGGTAGAATCAAGCCACGCTGTGGATGTTGCCAGCGAATTAATAGTTCGGCCCCCACAATCTGTCCATCATGGGTGATTTGCTGTTGGTAGTAGAGAATGAATTGCTTTTGCTCGAGAGCAACGCGCAAATCGGCTTCCAACTCAGCGCGTTCAGTAATTACCTCTTGCATCGCCTGATCAAAAAAACACAGATTATTGCGGCCTCTGTGTTTAGCTTGATACATAGCAATATCGACATGCCTTAGTAATTCATCTTCCGGCACTGCATGATCGTAAAACATGGTCGCGCCGATACTGGCGGAGCAACGATAATCATGGCTGTTAAGTAGATAGGGAGTGTTCAAGGCGGCCAGTATTTTTTTACCGGAAATCTGTGCATGGATGGCAGCTTCTTGCGCATTCTCACTCAGGTCTTCCAACATCACGACAAACTCATCGCCGCCTAGACGGGCCGCAGTATCATTCTGACGCACACTATTTAACAGCCGTTGGGCAACTTGCTGGAGTAATAGGTCGCCGATGTTATGTCCTAGCGTGTCATTCAAGGTTTTAAAATTATCCAGATCAATAAACAGCAGCGCGCCGTATTTCCTGCTACGCGCGCTAGCGGCCATCGCTAAGCGCAATCTATCTTTTAGCAGTTGCCGGTTAGGCAAATCGGTTAAAGGATCGTAAAAGGCCAGATGCTCCAACTGATCTATGGCAGTTTTTTGTTGAGTGATGTCGGTCAGCGCGATGCGCAACACCGGTGCCGCATCTGCAGATAGCTTGGGTAAGCAGTTGAGATGGGCATAAAAGCGAGTGTCGTCGGCGTGCGTCATCTCCAATCCCAATTCATGCTTGTTACCGTTGGCATTCTCCATCATGTTCAGGAACAGGCGATGCCAACGATCACGGTCTGGCAGCGCGACAAATTGCGAGAATCGCCGTTTGAGCAGTTTAGTACGCTCCCACCCCAACAATGTAGCTCCGGTCAGGTTGATTTCGCTAATCAGACCTTCACGGCTGACCGTGATGTAGCCCACTGGGGCAAACTCATACAAATCGATATAGCGATCCCGCGCTTCTTCCAATGAGCTATAGGCTCTGCGCAATTCCTCATTTTGCATTTCCAGTTCGACTTTGTGGACAAGCAGTTCATGCAGCAATATTTCGGCTGGCTGAGAACTTATCTGGTCTGGCGATAAACTCACCACCATAGCTTCGGCTTGTTCTCTAAGTGATTTGCGCCGCTCACTGCCATCCCATTTTTGGTTCATGACTTATTCTCCTTAACTGGTTCATCACCAATATCTTCAGTGGTCAATAAAATTAACGCGGATTGGTTGGCCTTACCAATCAAGCGGCGTGCATTCAAACTAATATTGTGATGCCCGATAACCGGAAAATCATGCTCCACTACATAACCTTCTACCGCCTGATCGCGGGGCAAGATAATTTCTAACAATTCACGCAAGGCTGGAATATTCCACTGACTGTTGCCCAAATCGTAAATCTTGCGGCCAACCGTGTCTGAAGCAATTACTTGAAAATACTGATAGAAGGCGCGGTTGGCAGATACCACCTGCAAATCACTATCTAATACCAATAGCGGTGCGCGGATACTATCAACAATGCTCTCGGCCAGCTCTCGCGCCACTTGCACAGCCGCCTCCGCCTCAATGCGTTTGCTGATGTCGGTAAAGGTCAGCACCACGCCTTCAATGATGTTATCCAGCGTGCGATAAGGCTGGAGCCTTGCTAAATACCAAGCGCCGTTATCGGTGCGAACTTCCTGTTCAATCGGCACCAGCGACTCCAGCACCGCCTGTGCTTTACTGAGCAGATCGTCATTATCAAGATTGGATTTAATGTCAATCAACGACCGGCCCACGTCGGTAGGCACCAGCCGGTAGATATTGGTGGCCTCGCGCGTGAAGCGGCGTATAAGCATTTGATCGTCCAGAAATACAGTGCCGATATTGGTGTTGTCGAGCAGGTTTTTCATGTCGTTTTGCATGCCCGCCAGTTGTTCTATTTTGGACTGTAGTTCTGCATTAACGGTGATGAGCTCTTCATTGACCGATTGCAGCTCTTCTTTGGAGGTTTCCAATTCTTCGTTGGTCGATTGCAACTCCTCATTGGTGGATTGCATTTCTTCGTTGGTCGATTTGAGCTCTTCATTAGAGGCTTGTTGCTCTTCACTGGCGGCTTGATGACTTTCTTTCAGGTAAGCTAAATCGCGTTCCAGCTCTTCAATCCGCCCCAGTTCGGCTGTTTTCAGCACACGCTTACGCCCCGGTTTGGCAACTGGACTGGCGATGTCCTGAAAACTGACCAGCAATAGATTTTGATTACCTTCCTGGTTTGGCAAGGGCCGAACACTAAGACTGACCGTCGAAAATCCGCCGTTGGTTTTGACCTGTATTTCCCGATTAAGCGTAGGCGTACCGTCACTGGCCGCGGCGCGCATGGCACCACGCAGCTCCAGCTCTAAACCTTCTCGGGCCATTTCCACGATATTAAGACTCGCCTGTCCGGGTGCCGGACGCAGGTATTTACCGGTGTCGCCATGTACATAAAGTAGCTCGCCCTTCAGGTCCGTTACTACAGAAGCAGGAGCAAAGCATTGCACCAACACTCTACGGGTCAGTTCGGCAAAGTTGGTTTCTTTAGGGTTTTTCATAACTTCATCAGGCGCTTTGCTGGCAGAATCTGCCGTCCAGGATAAAACTTGTGTCATCGCTGTGCGTGTAGAGGTTTTGGTATGGATGGCGCGATAGAATTTCCATTTGCGGTTGAGTGCTGAAAACAGATCGATATGGTTACCAATACTCTCCGAAGGCGACAGAAACAGCACGCCGCCCGGCTTAAGTGCGTAATGAAATGTTGGAATCAACCGGTGCTGTAGTTCGCCTTCCAGGTAGATCATCAAATTACGGCAACTGAGCAAATCCAGTCGAGTAAAGGGCGGGTCTTTAATCACGTTTTGGATAGCAAACACCACCATTTCGCGAATTTCTTTTTTCACCCGATAACCGGCATCTTCCTTAACAAAGAAGCGACGCAGACGTTCTGGGGTGACATCTTGGGCAATATTGGGTGGATAAATCCCGGCGCGAGCAATGGAAATAACATCTTCAGACAGGTCGGTGCTGTAAATCTGCACTTTAAATTCTTGATGCGCTTGCTCCAGCAACTCGCGCAGCAGTATCGCGATGGAATAAGCTTCTTCGCCGGTCGCACAACCTGCCACCCAAACACGGAATAGATAATCATCAGGTTTGTCTTGGCACAATTGCGGCAGGATTTCATTTTCCAGCACGGCAAATGCCTCAACATCACGGAAAAAGCTGGTGACGTTAATTAATAGCTCCTTAAACAGGATCTGCACCTCAGCCGGATTTTCTTTGAGAAAACGCGCATAAACATCGGTGTCATTGATACTGTGCTGCGACATGCGGCGCTCAATGCGGCGGCCGATGGTACTTTTTTTGTAGTGCGAAAAGTCATGGCCGGTACTACTGCGCAACTGCATCAAAATATGATTTATGCCATGCACAGTTTGCGGCTCATGAGATGTTTGTATTGGGATGATAAAACTATGCGTCCCCACCTGCAGTGCTGCCGGCATTTTTTCGACGGGCAATACCTGCGTGGCATAACCCGCCTGAATGACGCTGGCCGGCATACCGTCATATTTAGCCGTGGCCGGTGTTTGTACCAGCGTCACACCACCAACACCAAGAATGGCGCGACATCCGAGCGTACCATCGGTGCCGGTACCGGAAAGAATAATGCCGATGGCCTGTTCTTGCCGATCTTCAGCCAATGAGCGCAGAAACGCATCAATCGGCAAGCGCTGCCCGCGCGGCTCGCTGGGAATGGTCAGTTGCAGTTTGCCGTGGAAGATCGCCATATCGCGATTGGGCGGAATGACATACACGCAGTTGGGCGCCACCGCGATTTGATCTTGCGCCTCGACCACTTGCATGGTCGTGGTGCGCTGCAGAATTTCAGTAAGCAGACTGGCATGGCTGGGATCAAGATGTTGCACCAACACAAACGCCATGCCGCTATCAACAGGGGCATGGCGGAAAAATTGTTCCAAGGCTTCTAAGCCACCTGCAGAAGCACCTATGCCGACAATCGGGAAAGATGCGCTGATGTGTTTAGAAACCTCGAGGGACTTAGTTGAATGCGGGCTTGGCGCTGTCGATTTATTCGCTTTCAGAAAAACTCCCTGGCGGAAAATTCAATTGTTTATTCATTCTACAGCGTTAGTTTCTGGATGTCGGCGGTTTGCGCCGTACATCTACAAATCATGTAGGGGCGAATTCATTCGCCCAGTCGGACAATATCGAAGCTCATGAGGCGAATAAATTCGCCCCTACATTGGATTCGATGAATAGTTACTAAAAATAAAGTCAATCAACCTGATATTCGGTCGTTAGACCATCGAATTGTTCGGTGTCTGCCTCGGCATCGGCGCGGGTATGGTGGATAACGCCATCCCGATGGTTAGGCGGTGAATAGAGCGTATACAGCTTTAACGGCACAGTGCCGGTATTAATAATATTGTGATTTGTTCCCGCCGGAACAATGACCGCAAAGCCGTCTCGTATCGCCGTCTGAACGCCATTGAGAACAGCTTCGCCACTGCCCTCTTCCACCCGAAAAAACTGGTCTAGCGTGTGAACTTCCGCACCAATTTCTTCGCCAGGTTTTAACGCCATCAATACCAACTGACAATATTTTGCCGTGTAAAGCACTTGCCGAAATTCATCATTATTGACGGCGAGCTCTTCTATATTTTGTATAAAACCTTTCATAACTGTTCCTTTTTGGTTTCCTTAAAGCGCCTGATCTCACTCGTCTTCTATAAAGTTTGGCGACGTTGACGACCACTCTTGCATCGCTTTATCGCCAGGACGATCGACGATTACTTTGCCATCCTCGATTGAGGTTACCCAGCTTAATGGAATGTAATGATGCTGACCGGTCTCATCTTTTGTCAGCTTGATGTAACCTGGCCCTTCTAAATGATCGACAGTGGCAAACTGGCCGCCTTCAGAACAGACAATCGGCATATCAGGTTGAATTTGGTCAATGTTGATCATGACTTTTTCTCCATTGTTGAAATTAAGCACACGCGCTCGCTAAAGTTCGCTTAGTAGCTGTCGCAATTTACAGTTTGAATATATCCATATAGTCAAATGCCGTCTGTTCGACAGCGAACATATAAAAATCACGACATTCTTAAACCGCTGGCTGAGCGAAGTCGAAGGGGGTCAGAATGGCTTGACGGATTTATCGACGCTATTCCCTAAATCACCTTGTGTACGCTAGCGAACTGTCCAGCGCTGTAAAAGAGCATCTAATCAAAGCCGATGGTTCTAAGACCCGGTTGTTTTGTTAATTGGCTCATCGGAACTTCGTTGTAGAAATTGGACATCGTTGCAACAACAAATTTCATTGCAAGGATAGTGTTCGACGCTTAACTCAAAGGAAAAAATCATGAACAACAACCATTCCAGATTCACTCAAATAATGCGCAGTATCAGCTTAACCGCTGTTGCGGCAGTCTTGGTCGCAGGTTGCGCAAGTATTCCGGCACCGACCGAGCAAATCGCCGTTTCTAAAGCTGCGGTAGACAATGCAACAAGTGCCGGAGGTAATGAATTTGCGCCGGTGCAATTGCAATCAGCATTAGAAAAACTGAATGCTGCAGAACGGGCCATGGCAGAAGAAAAAAATCTAAAAGCACGCCAACTGGCTGAACAAGCCGAGGTCGACGCGCAACTAGCCGCTGCGACAGCGCGAGCTGCCAAGGCACAAAAAGCGGCCAGTGAGCTGCGCGAAGGCAATCGTGTGCTGCATCAAGAAATCGACCGTAAAGCCCAGTAATATTAAGGAATTCGACATGTTAAAAAATATAAACATCCCCCTGACGTTAATAGCTGCGGCAATTATTTCCGGTTGTAGTGCAGTCCCGACTCAATCACTAAATGAAGCTCATAGCAGTTACAACAGTGCACGCGCTAACGCCGACATCACCGGTCTGGCGCAGCTTGAATTGAAAGAAGCAGGCGACTCTTTAAGTAAGGCCGACAATGCTTTAAATGAAGGCGAAGACGATGAGACAGTTGATCACTTCGCTTATTTAACTAAGCAACAAGTGGGCATAGCGCAAGAAACTGCCAAACGTAAAGCAGCGGAAGCAGCAGTCGTCACTGCCACTGCCGAACGTAACCTGGTTCGCCTTGATGCCAGAACGGCTGAAGCCGACGCCGCTAAGCTGCAAGCAGAAAATGCCCAGCGAACCGTCAATCGACAAGCAACTGAGTTAGCAGTCGCCGGGGCTAACACTGAACGTGACCAAGCACTGATTGCCGCTCAAGAAAAATTGCTCAAGGATTTAAATGCCAAACAAACCGAACGCGGCTTAGTTATTACGTTAAGCGATGTATTGTTCAGCACCAACCAAGCGCAACTGAAATCAGGCGGCGTGCGTAACGTTTACAAAGTGGCTGATTTTCTTAATCAATACGCAAAATACAAGGTGTTAGTTGAAGGTCATACCGACAATGTCGGCACTGACGAGCACAATCAGGATCTGTCAGAGCGACGCGCTTTTGCCGTACAAAACGCCTTGGTCGATGCCAGAGTCAGCAGCGACCGCATCAGTGCGCGCGGTTATGGTGAAGGTATGCCGATTGCCAGCAACGACAATGCCGGTGGTCGACAACTAAATCGACGAGTGGAAATAATCCTGTCAGACAACGAAGGTAACATCGCTCCTCGCTAAACATGGCAATGCTTCGGCAGTAAAAAACAACTGTCGAAGCAGCCACTACAAATACCCAAGAAAACCATGCAAACCAAGGGTACATACTTACAAAACCTGACTGCAGCTCTTAAAAAATGGGGCAAGCAGAATAAGCTTTTTGCTGCGAAAGCTGAGGCCAAATTCGCACGCTTGAAACTTAAACTCTTGCAAGAACAAAATGCCTTACAGAGCAAACAGCACGACTCCACTAAAAATAAATGACACTTAAAAATCTTTCAGCGTCTTGAATGAAATTAAAACCCGCATCAATAACACCGTTGCCATTTTAATGAGCCGAAGTTGAGCTTGCCGCTAAAAGGTTTTTTCAGTTAAGTTAAGAAAACACTTCTACATCTCTCAACACAAATCAGGACATTCCCCATGACAACTAAAGCCTACGCCACGCAAAGCGCCACTACACCACTTGCCCCTTTCAAAATTCAACGCCGCGATCCCGGCGCGCATGATGTACAAATCGAGATTTTATTTTGCGGCGTCTGTCACTCAGACCTGCATATCGCGCGCAACGAATGGCAAGGCACCACCTATCCTTGCGTGCCCGGTCACGAAATTATCGGCCGCGTCACCAAAGTCGGCGCTCAAGTCAGTAGCTTCAAAGAAGGCGATCTGGCCGGTGTGGGCTGTTTGGTCGATTCCTGCCGGACTTGTGAAAATTGCGCGGATCACCTCGAACAATTCTGCGAAAAAGGCCCGATCTTTACTTACAACTCCCCGGACAAACATAGTGGCGGCCTGACCTACGGCGGCTATTCCGAAAATGTAGTGGTGGATGAGGCGTTTGTGCTGCATATCCCGGACAATCTGGATCTTGCTGCCACCGCGCCGTTGCTGTGCGCAGGCATCACCACTTATTCCCCACTGCGCCATAACAATGTCAGTAAAGGCCAAAAAGTAGGTGTGGTCGGCCTGGGCGGCTTGGGGCACATGGGCGTGAAATTGGCGAAAGCTTTCGGCGCGCATGTGGTGGTGTTTACCCACTCGGCAAGCAAAATTGCCGATGCCTTCCGACTGGGTGCCGATGAAGTTGTCAATTCCAATGACGAAGATGAGATGAAGAAACATCTCAACAGCTTCCATTTCATTCTCGATACCGTATCCGCGCAGCACGACATCAACGCCTACCTACTTTTATTGAAACGCGACGGCACCCTCACCCAAGTCGGCGTGCCTCCGGAACCGCTTGCCCTGCAAGTCGGTAGCCTTATTTTCGGACGGCGTAATTTTAATGGTTCGCTGATTGGCGGCATTAAAGAAACGCAAGAGATGCTGGATTTCTGCGGCGAGCACAACATCACTGCCGACATCGAACTCATCCCGATCCAGAAAATTAACGAAGCCTACGACCGTTTGTTGAAAAACGACGTGAAATACCGCTTTGTGATTGATATGGCATCGTTGCAAGCATAAATACAACAGGCCTCTTAGGCTGAGATGAATTGCTCCCGTTATTCCGCCCCGAGCATCGCAGCTTTTGGCGAAATAGGCCCGCATGGGGAGCGGCAAGGATGCCGCTCGTTTTCGCAGGGCCAGGGATGGCCCTTCGAAAACCCTCGCCAAAAGTGAGAAGCGCAGGAAATTGGCGGAATCCGGGTCGCCTTTTCTTTGGCTACTTTCTTTTGGCGAAGCAAAAGAAAGTAGCTCGCCTGTCGGTGCGAGAACCGACACTAAAACAAACGTCGCGATAGCGACTCAACTTTGAACAATCTCGAGCAAATCATCCAACTGCGTAACATCAGTCATTTACCAAAAGGAAAAACATGTCCACCTCAAATACCACCGACACCCTACCCGATTTATTTAAGCCCGTTCAATTCGGCCCTTACACTTTATCTAATCGCATTGCGATGGCGCCACTTACCCGCAGTCGGGCGCAAAAAGGCGATATTCCCAGTTTATTAGCGCCTGAATATTACCGTCAACGTGCCGGCGCCGGTCTTATTATTGCCGAAGCCACCCAGATCTCGCCGCAAGGTAAAGGCTATGCCTTCACCCCCGGCATTTATAACTCAGCGCAAGTCGAAGGCTGGCAAGCTGTCACCGACGCCGTGCATCAAGCAGGCGGGCACATCTTTTTGCAGCTATGGCATGTCGGTCGTATCTCGCATCCTGCCTTGCAACCAAACGGTGAATTACCGGTCGCGCCCTCGGCAATCAAACCAGAAGGTAATGCCTTTACTGAACAAGGTTTTGTTCCGTTCGTAACGCCGCGCGCGTTAGAGACAGACGAAATCCCCGGCATCATCGAACAATATCGAGTGGCCTCGCAAAATGCTCTCGACGCTGGTTTTGATGGCGTTGAAATCCATGCTGCCAACGGCTACTTGATCGATCAGTTTTTGCGCGACAGCACTAATCACCGCACCGATGCTTACGGCGGCTCACTGGAAAACCGTACCCGGCTGTTGAACGAAGTTACCGCAGCAGTCGTTAGCGTTTGGGGTACCAAGCGAGTTGGTGTGCGTCTGGCGCCAATCAGCCCGGCCAACGACATTAGCGATAGCGACCCGGAGACACTGTTTACTTATGTCGTCGAACAGCTCAACAAGTTCAACCTGTTGTATTTGCATCTGGTCGAAGGCGCCACCGGCGGCCCACGTCAGGTCGAAAATGGTTTTGATCTGCAAATTTTAAGGCGTTTGTTTAACGGCATTTACATCGGCAACAATGGCTATGATCGTGAGTTGGCATTAACGGCACGCCAACAAGGTTTGGTTGATTTGGTTGCTTTCGGGCGTCCGTTTATCTCCAATCCAGATTTGGTCGAGCGCCTAAAACTAAATGCGCCGCTGAATGAATGGGATGTCGATACGTTTTATGGCGGCGGTGCCAAAGGTTATATCGATTACCCATTTCTTGGCGAGTAGAACGCCGGTTGATTGCGTATAGGCCAAAGCAAAAATTGCGATGTGATTTAATTTATCCTGATGATAACTATCGATTTCGACCCAAAAAAATAAAAGGAGTGCATTAAATGCAATTACGAAATAACACAGCGCGTTACGGCTTGCTGTCCATTGGGCTGCATTGGTTAATGTTGCTACTGTTTATAGCTGTGTATGCCTGTATTGAACTTCGCGAGTTTTTTCCCAAAGGCAGCGAACCTCGCGAAGCACTAAAAACATGGCACTTCATGTTGGGGCTGTCGGTGTTTGTTTTAGTCTGGTTGCGCTTGCTGGTAAATAGGCTCGGTCATCATCCGCGTATAGAACCTGAACTGCCAACATGGCAGCAGCAATCAGCCAAAGTCATGCACTTAGCACTTTATGGCTTGATGATCTTTATGCCATTGGCCGGATGGTTGATTTTAAGTGCCTCAGGAAAAGTCGTCCCATTCTTTGGTTTGCAGCTGCCGCCGTTAATGGATGAAAGTAAAAATGTTGCTGACTTTGTCAAAGAAGTTCATGAAACGGTGGGCACGCTGGGCTATTTTCTGATTGGTTTACATGCCGCTGCGGCGCTGATTCATCACTACTTCTTAGGTGATAACACTCTAAAGCGGATACTACCCAACAGAGATTGAGCCAGACCACACATCAAAGCTACTGTTAACAAATCATCTTATGTAGGAGCGGGCCTTGCCCGCGACCACTTTAATACTCGTAAAGGTAGCAACATGGAACAATCCGCAAAGAATAACGAACCCTTAGGCCTAACGTCAGCGATGGTGACGGAGCGTCTTAAAAAAGACGGCTACAACGAGCTGCCCAGGCCCGATCAGCGTGGATTTTTTCGCATCTTGTTCGAAGTGTTGCGCCAACCGATGTTTGCGTTGCTCATCGGTGGCGGTATCGTCTATTTATTGATGGGCGATCGAATGGAAGCCATTATGTTGCTGTTGTTCGCCTGTCTATCGGTGACGATCACCATTGTTCAGGAATCTCGCAGCGAAAAGGTATTAGAAGCACTACGCAATCTCGCCAGTCCACGCGCATTAGTGGCTCGTGACGGCAAACGGATTCTCATTGCCGGTAGAGAAGTGGTGCGCGATGACTTTATTGTGATTTCTGAAGGCGACCGGGTAGCGGCTGATGCCACGTTGTTTTGGTCGCATGATTTATTACTCGATGAATCGCTACTTACCGGCGAATCCGTGCCGGTTCGTAAATTAGCCCAAGAGCTTGAAAGAAAATCCGTCGTGCCAAGCCCCGGTGGCGAAGACTTGCCCTTCATCTTTGCAGGAACTCTGGTGGTGCGAGGCACTGGGCATGCCATCGTCCACGCCACCGGCATCCGCAGTGAAATGGGCAAAATCGGCAGAGCCTTGGGTAGTATCGAAACCGAACAACCACATTTGCAACGCCAGATACACTCGTTTGTGAAAGTCTTCGCCATTATCGGCGCACTCTTGGGCGGTGCTATCGTTATTCTGTTCGGATTATTACGCGGCTCATGGCTTGAAGCCACGCTGGGCGGCATTGCGCTGGGAATGTCTTTGCTACCCGAAGAATTCCCGCTGGTGATGGCGGTATTCATGGCGATGGGCGCGTGGCGTATTTCACAAGCTAGAGTATTGACGCGCCGTGCCTCAGCAATCGAAACCTTAGGTGCAACCACGGTGCTGTGTACCGACAAGACCGGCACACTCACTGAAAACAAAATGACGGTGGTTGCATTAGTCAACGGCGGCGCGCGTTGGGATCAAGACGGCACGACACCCGTGCCCAATGAACTTCGGGCAACCTTGCAAGCCGCACTATTGGCGTGCCCACACACCCCCACCGACCCGATGGACATTGCCGTGCATAAACTCGCGGACCAACATTTGGGTGCTGATAAAACCAGCGTCGCCAATCTAACGCTGATTCGCGCTTATGGTCTTAGGCCGGATTTGTTTGCGGTAGCGAATATTTTATCTAACGAAGGCGATGAAAACGGCACCGCTTATGCCAAAGGTGCGCTGGAAGCCATTGCGGAATTGTGCCAACTGTCCGCAGACCGGTTGGACAGTATTCGCGAGCAGATGGATGGACTAGGGCTTGATGGCGTGCGCGTGCTTGGCGTAGCGAAAGCCGGTGTTAACAATGTACAGCAGCAAGAAAATCTCCCCGAAACGCCACGTGGCCTGTCGTTTGACTATGTCGGGCTTATCGGCTTTGCCGACCCAATACGGTCAAATGTGCCCGCCGCCGTTGCCGAATGTCGTTCTGCGGGCATCAGAGTCGTAATGATCACCGGCGACTACCCCACAACCGCGCGTGCTATTGGCCTGCAGGCCGGGTTAGACGGGGCGAATGTGCTGGCCGGTGACGACATCGAAACAATGACCGATGAGCAACTGGCTGAACAGGTGAAATCAACATCGATATTTGCACGCATCCAACCTAATCAAAAACTGCGTATTGTTCAGAGCTTAAAAGCCAATGGCGAAGTTGTGGCGATGACCGGCGATGGTGTCAACGATGCTCCGGCCATTAAAGCGGCCCATATTGGTATTGCCATGGGCGGACGCGGCACTGACGTAGCGCGTGAAGCCTCGGCAATTGTGCTGCTTGATGATGATTTCGGCTCCATCGTCAAAACCATCCGCTTAGGGCGGCGCATTTACGACAATCTGCGCAAAGCCATTGAATACATTGTCGCGGTGCATATTCCGGTCGCCGGGCTCGCGCTGCTGCCGCTGTTACTGGGTTTACCGCTGATCCTCACGCCGATTCATATCGCGTTCTTGGAAATGGTGATTGATCCAGCTTGTTCGGTGGTGTTTGAAGCAGAGAAAGAAGAGGACGATGTGATGCAACGGCCACCACGCGATCCGGCAAGTCCGTTGCTACAGAATAAACGCATTGTTTGGGGAGTTCTGCAAGGCCTGATTGTACTGGTGCTCTTAGCCGGTATTTTCATCACCGCAGCGCGGTTGGGTATGCCTGAACCGGATTTGCGCGCACTGGTATTTACCTCACTTGTGTTCATGAACATGGGGCTGATTTTGGTCAACCGCTCGTTCAAAGCGTCTTTGATTAGCGCGATTCTGCGGCCCAACCTGTCGCTGTGGATTCTGCTTAGCGGCGTCACCGCACTGTTAGCAACAGCAGTATTTTGGCCGCCAGCACAAAAGCTGTTTCATTTTGGCCAATTGCATTGGGATGACCTTGGTGTATGCGCAATCGCCGGTTTCTTCAGCTTACTGTTATTGGAAGCCATTAAGTCGTTATGGTTTCGCGTTGACCGCAAGACGGGCAAGGCGATAGCCAACTCGTAAGACCGGTGTGCAGCCAAAAAGCCGGCGTTTTACTTGCGCGAAAACGCCCTCCGGCTAATTCGAAATAATCATTCCGGCCAATTACACATTTAATTACACTTATTTTAACGAATACTTTCTAACAGCTGATTGACCATTATTGCCGTTTCGGGGCTGTTTAGAATACCCATATGCGATTTTTGGTATCCATACATACGATTAGCTTCTTCTTGGGCTTCAGGCCGTAATTCGCTCGCCAAACTCACCGTGCCATCCCCTGCCCCGCTATCAATAAATGAAAACAGTAGATGCTTTGACATCGCTTCCGGCAACTTGCGCCGGGTATCGTTAACGTAGAAAAGTTCTTTCAGAAAACGGCTTCCGGGGGCTAAATCTTCCCAGGCATAGACGGGGGTTGGAGCATGATCGACGCCTAATTTTGCCGCCATGTGACCGTTCCAGGGTGTGGAAATGGAAATAAACAAAGGGATAGTCACGCTCTTCGAATTATCGAGATGTTTAAGGATAAAGCTTCTCGAGACCAAGCCGCCCATGCTGTGAGCAACCACGGCTATTTTGTCGAATTTATATTTGGCGTGCAGTTGTTGCAGCATTTGATCGACATAGCGGGACACATTATCGAGGTAAGCCCCTGATGGATAGTAAAGCACCCACGGCTGGAAATGCGTCCGATCCATTTGCTTGATCAAATACTCAAAATTACGCGGCGTGCCATTGATGCCATGTACGAAAAGAACCGGAATCTTTTCTGCAGAGTAAGGTTCAAGAAAATACAGACCGGTATTGCCGTCGATCAAAAAATCCAGCGGCCGCCATAGGCTTTGTTCGGCAACTTCATCGGCAAAGCGTGGCTCATCGAGTGATGCCAGAGTACCAATTTGCGTGACTTGCCCGAGTGAAATATCGAGTTGTTGCTTGGAGCTGCGAATTTGCAGTTTTGCAATATCTAAAGGCGCTTCAGCACGCGTGCGGCCTTGTTCGGCGATGACTAAGTTAATACCGGTTTTTACTTCGCCCGGCTGGCATTGCACTATATTTTCCGGCGTTGGAGCAATGGCAGGCTCATCAAGTTGATAGATCAAATCATCATTAACATCTTTAAATGCAGCGATCAGGTAACTACCCGAGGCGGTTGAGAAATACCATTTCCCCGGACTGTCGTTAACAAAATGATCGAACAAACGCCAATTTTCGCGTTTTGTGATGTCACCTCCGTTATGCTTAAACAGGAGCACGATCATCTTTTTGCCATTATCGACTTCGGGTTTTACGGTGCCGTAAATATTGCAATACGTGGCAATTTTCTGTTGCTGTTCTTTAACGGCAAATAATCCGCAGCCTGACAAAAAACAGAGCGTGAATAAAACAAGCCCAATTGCATAATGTTTTTTGTACATTTCTCCAACTCCGCAACGTGTCTGATGGGAACTTCTAAACCTTGCACTCAGTTTTTTCAGCTTGATAGTGGGCTTCAAATTTTTCCGTTCGTGCTGAGCACAGTCGAATGGCTCAGCACGAACGGCTTGATGGGTACCAAAAAACCGTCGGCTGTGCAAAGCCGATGGCCTAGCTTAAAGTAGGCTTGGGCGCTTTAGCCACTGAAGCGCTTGATTTTTTAGGTTTTCTAGCCTCAAAAACCACCACGCTACGCGCGTGAACTTGCTGTATTTCCCATTGTACAGGGCGCTGACGCTTGTACTCTATGATGTCATTCGGTGACGGTTCGGCGGTATCAATCGCCAAATACCAGTGTCGTTTCGGGATCTCAGGAAGTCGCACTTCAATACCTTGTTCGGACATATTTAGAACGATATGCACATCCTCCTCGGTAGTCGTGCTGCCTGCGAGTGTAAAAGCCAGCACTTGCGCCGACTCATCAGCCCAGAGCGGCTTATTTAACTGCAAGCCATGCCAGGTAACATCGGGAATGCCGTCTGCAGATTCCGGCCGACCAGTCAAAAAATGCGAACGGGTTAAACATGGATGACGGTGACGAAACGCGATTAGCTCACGCACGAAGCGAATCATGTCGTGATTGGCTTCGGCCAGTTGCCAATCTAGCCAGGAAATTTCATTATTTTGGCACCAGGCGTTATTGTTGCCATGTTGGGTATTTAAAAATTCATCCCCCGCCAAAAACATCGGCACACCTTGGCTAAGAAACAGGATGGCCATAAAGTTGCGTGCCTGGCGCTGACGTAGTGCCAATATGTAGGAATCGGTAGTTTCGCCTTCGAAGCCGCAATTCCAGCTTAAGTTTTGATCGGTGCCATCACGGTTGTCTTCGCCGTTAGCCAGGTTGTGTTTGCCGTTGTAACTGACAAGATCCCAAAGCGTGAAGCCGTCATGACAGGTGATGAAGTTGATACTGCTGGTTGGTAAGCGATGTTTGTCGGCATACAAATCGCTGCTGCCCGCCATGCAGGTAGCAACATCACGCACTAAGCCGTGATCGCCACGAATAAACCGCCTGATAACATCGCGATAGCGGCCATTCCACTCCGACCAGCGTGAACCGGGAAAGGAACCCACTTGATACAGACCGGTAGCATCCCAGGCCTCAGCGATAACAGGGGTATTCGCCAAGACATGCGATAACTCGATACTCCAAGGCAATGACGGATTGGTTAGCACTGCGCCGTCTTCGCCCCGCGAAAACACGCTGGCAAGGTCGAAACGAAAACCATCCACGCGCATAGTTTTTACCCAGTATTCCAAGCAATACACTAATAAATGCGTTACCAGCGGGTGATTGCAATTAATGGTATTACCGCAACCAGTAAAATCGCGGAAATGCGCGCCATCGTGATGATAAAAGATGTCATCCGCCAAGGCCTTAAAGTGTATTGTTGGTCCATCAACGCCACCTTCGCTAGTGTGATTAAACACCACGTCCAAAATAACACCCAAATCGGCCGCATGCAGCGCTTCAACAAGCTCTTGAAATTCACGCACCGGCTCGGGCGTTGAGCAAAAATGCGGATGCGGTGCGTAAAAGCCATAAGGACTGTAGCCCCAATAATTTTTATTACCGCGTGCAATTACCCCTTCAGGCGCATCTTGTTCATCGAAAGCCATCACGGGAAGCAGCTCGACATGCGTGATGCCCAGCTCCTTAAGGTAAGGTATCTTTTCGATCAAACCAGCGAAGCGACCCGGCTGTTGAGTGCCGGAAGATGGATGCTGCGTGTAGCCGCCGACATGGACTTCATAAATAACGGCACCATCCAACGGCTTGGGCGTAAACGTTGCATCGAACCATTCATAATGGGTATCTGTGACGATCCCGCGCAAGCCGTTGGTTGGAGAAATCGGTTGACCGCGATCCCAGCCTTCATCACTAACCGCACGCGCCCACGGATCAAGCACCTCCCACCAAGCGCCGTCCCGCTTTTGCACGTGCCAATTGTAATAGGTACCCACAGGCAATTTCTCAACGAACACATGCCACGAGAAAAAAGTCCGCTGTGTGTTCGGATCCAGTTCAATCACTTGGAACGGTTTGGTGCTGGTAGCGGTTTTGTACAGCAGTAACTCGATATTGATAGCATCGTAGCTATACACAGAAAAATTTGCGCCTTCCTTACTCCAGGTTGCCCCGCCGGGAAGCCGGTTGCCAATACGGGTACGAAAACGTGCAGTTGTCGCTATCATGCTTTATCCCCTTGGTTTAATCTTGATTTGTTTCGCGGCCTTATAGTAGCCCGAATAGGCAAAAACCGTCCCACTTCAATGCTTAAAAATCTACGTTTTAAATAACTATGCAAGCCGCAGCTGCGCTAAAGAAGCCACTCTTTGGCCCCCGCTTATCTCAGGAACAATGTTCAACTCAAGCACAGTGACTGCTGACAGATCAACGCGGTAATCTTCTGTTTCAGAGGTTGTGCCCAACGGACTAAAGTTCCATTGCTGGCGCACGATTTCATTAAATGTGTGTCCGCCATCCGCTGACCAACGCAAGACAAATTCTTGTGTGCGCTCAACCTCAGTTTCCACAAAACTGAGCCAGATTCTGCTTAGCTGTTGCGGATGTATAAAGATAAGCCTGATCGTTTGCTGTCCTGGCCCAGCAGCACGCCAACCCGAGCTCTGCCCGGCCACTAATGCCGATTCAATGGGGTGCGCAGCATCTTCCGAAGTGATTTCCACCTCAGCAAGGGCTTCTAAATCCAACCATTCCTGTGCAGTACCTGCGGTGACTTGTTGATCGGGGGTAATAATTCGCTTACGCATCAGTGATGGCTCCTGGAATTGAATTGAATAAACCTAAATGACTAGGTTTGTATAACGTCATTGCGCCGTAGGCCATTGTATAGCTACTTTTAGCTGAAAATACGTTATTCATTAAATTCAGCAAGCTTGGCTAAAAACTCACAAGGCAGTGATTTGTAAATACAAAAACCAGATGAAATTTATTGGCTTCGACCCTGAAGCTATTATTGAAAGCTAGGGAAATAAGTAGGGTGGACACCGTTTTTGTGCGCACACGGGAAATCGAGAACGGTGGGCAGAAAAACTTTGCCCACCTTAATTGTCCAAAACAGTCTTCGATAATGTTTGGCTCTTAATTAAGAACATCCCAAACTAAATCGTTTTCTATAGCGTTGGCAAATTTCTCAGCCGCGTAGGTCGGGCATGCGTTTCTGCCCGACATCATAGCGACTAAAATGTCGGGCAACGAAAAGCGGTTGCCCGACCTACCCGAACTATTCAGCGTTGTTTAGCTTTGATAAGTTGAGGCAATTAACATTCGCCCGGTCAGACTTTATCGAAGCACTCCTACGGTTACCCCCAATTCTCTCAACTCTCAGCACACATCAATTACGGCTTGCAGTGTATGTTCGATAGCCGCGTAGGTCGGGCATGCTGTTTCTGCCCGACATCATAGCGACTAAAATGTCGGGCAACGAAAAGCGGTTGCCCGAACTATTCAGCGTTGTTTAGCTTTGATAAGTTGAGGCAATTAACATTCGCCCGGTCAAACTCTATCGAAGTACTCCTTACGGTTACCTCCCCCAATTCTCTCAACTCTCAGCACACATCAATTACGGATTGTCAGCCGCGTAGGTCGGGCATGCGTTTCTGCCCGACATCATGGCGACTAAGAATGTCGTGCAACGGAAAGCGGTTGCCCGACCTACCCGAACTATTCAGCGTTGTTTAGCTTTGATGAGTTGAGGCAATTAACATTCGCCCGGTCAGACTCTATCGAAGCACTCCTACGGTTACCTCCAAAACCCCCAATTCTCTCAACTCTCAGCACACATCACTTACGGATTGTCAGTGTATGTTCGATAGCGAACAGACTGCGTTCGATGTTAACGATAAGCTGAAATCTCATTTAAGGAGGTCGTTATGAATTTCGCAATCGAACCATTACTTGCTCTGGTCATTGGCATATTAATTTTGCTGGTGCCTCGGTTTTTAAATTACTTCGTGGCCGTGTATTTGATTGTCCGAGGTGTTTTAGGACTCATGCACATGTAAATTGCTGTCTCCTACGCGACGCCGTGTTAACGGTGATCGCTTTAACGTTGTTTTCAGAATAGGAGTACCATCATGTCAGTAGGCACTATCTTACTTGTCATTCTCATCTTGATGCTTGTTGGAGCTATTCCAACTTGGCCACATAGCCGGAGCTGGGGTTATGGACCCAGCGGCGGTCTCGGGCTGATTTTTATCATCTTATTGATTCTGGTGTTATTAGGCAGAATCTAGCCACAACTTATCATAAGACTATAGGCTGTACTGAACGCAATAAAGCGTTTCTATCGATAACGCCCTGCGAGTGCATATACGCTGCGACCCTCGGTACATCCTATCAGTCTTGCACAAAAAGTCGGCCAGACCATACCGCATGGTCCCGACCAAGTTTACATGCATTGAATAGGTAAATTTTCCACACTTACGCGTCATCGCCAGTAGTGCCCTGCCCTCCGCGCTACAAACAAGAGACTTACAATGAAAGCGAACAGCAACACCCATTTCGGTAGTCTTTTTGAATGGAAAGCAAAATTCCTTAAGAGCGGCGCGTCACGAAACCAAGCCATTGAAGAAGCTCCGTTAAGGGCTGAATTATTCAGCGCCGACCAAATGGAACGGCATGGCAGGACATTAGCCAACTCTCACCAATTAAGTAAACAATCGGCACCGGATCAGTTGTTGAGCCGCTTGTCGGATAATGAAGATGTACTCGTAGACTGTTCACGCCTATTAACTGCAACAGTCAGCGCAAGCGGTCGACTTGCACCGGCCGGCGAGTGGTTACTCGATAACTTTTATTTGATTGACGAGCAGATTCGCACTGCCAAACGGCATTTACCTAAGGGCTACAGTCGGGAATTACCACGCTTGTTAAACGGCCCTTCCTCTGGGTTGCCACGCGTATATGACATTGCGCTGGAGGCGATTGCCCACGGCGACGGCAGGATAGATCCGGACATTCTCAGCCGTTTCGTCGCTGCTTACCAAACCGATATTCCCCTCAAACTTGGCGAATTGTGGGCCATCCCCATCATGCTGCGTTTAGCATTGATTGAAAATTTACGGCGCATTGCTGCCCGCATTACCGCCGGCAAAATCGACCAAGACCTCGCCGATGTTTGGGCAAACCAGATGATAGAGGTCGCAGAAAAAGACCCTAAAAGTTTGATTTTAGTTATCTCAGACATGGCGCGCTCTAACCCGCCGATGACCACTGCCTTCGTATCGGAATTTGCCCGCCGCTTGCAAGGCCAGAGCTCAGCACTGGGACTGCCACTGACCTGGATCGAACAGTTACTTGCCGAATCGCATCTAACTATCGAGCGCTTGGTACAAACTGAAAACCAGCAACAGGCCGCCGACCAGGTATCGATAGGTAACAGCATTGGCAGCTTACGATTTTTAGGGGCGATGGACTGGCGCGATTTTGTCGAAGCCATGAGCATTGTCGAACAGACCCTTAGCGAAGATCTTGATGGCGCTTACGCGAGTATGGATTTCGCCACCCGCGATCATTATCGCCACGTCGTCGAAAACATCGCCAGAAGTACGCGGCAATCGGAAAGCGACATAGCAAGACTAGCCGTGCAGCTAGCTCACGAAAGCGCGGCCGACAAAGGTGGCAATGACCGAACGGCGCACGTGGGCTTCTACCTAATCGACAAAGGCTTGCCGCAACTTGAAAAAGCCGCGGAAGCCCGGTTGTCACTGCTTGTCGCGCTAAAAAGAATAACCTGCCGTTTTCCGTTATTCTTTTTTCTTGGCGCCATCACGGTACTGACGGCTTGTTTCACTGGTCTTTTGGTGTTGAAAAGCTATGACGATGGCTTACGCGACTGGAGACTTGGGCTCTTGGCTGTGCTCGCAACCATAGGCACTAGCCAACTGGCAGTGGCGTTGGTGAATTGGCTGGCAACCTTGTTAACGACGCCACATACCCTGCCGCGCATGGACTTTTCCGACGGGATTCCAGCGCAAGCCGGCACCATGGTCGTCGTGCCCACCATGCTGACCAGCACTCAAAATATTGAAGACCTGACCGAAGCGCTGGAAGTCCGATTCCTAGCTAATCGCGATGCAAACCTGCATTTTGGCTTGTTGACTGATTTTTTGGATGCGCACACAGAAACGCTGCCATCGGATGACTCTTTATTGCTGCTGGCGAAGACCAGAATCGACGAGCTAAACGCAAAATACCCTGCGTCGGCAGGCGATACTTTCTTTCTTTTTCACCGCCCACGCCGCTGGAATCCACGAGATGACATTTGGATGGGGTACGAGCGCAAGCGCGGCAAGCTTGCCAATTTAAATGCGCTGCTGCGTGACGAAGGAGCGGACGGTTTCTCACTCATTGTTGGTAATACGGTAAACCTGTCGAAGATAAAATACGTTATCACGCTGGACACAGACACCCAGCTACCGCGCGACTCTGCCCGCCAGTTTGTCGGCACCATGGCACATCCGTTAAACCGAGCCTGTTACGACGAGACTAAACAGCGTGTGACTGAAGGCTACGGCATCTTACAGCCACGCGTCAGCGTCAGCCTATCAGGTTCAAGCCCATCAAGGTATGCGCGCTTATATGGCGGGGAACCGGGTATCGATCCTTATACCCGCGCCGTCTCCGACGTTTACCAAGATGTATTTCATGAAGGCTCATTCATTGGCAAAGGTATCTATGATGTCGATGCCTTCGAGCACGCCTTAAGCCACCGTCTTCCCGAAAACCGCATCCTGAGCCACGATCTGTTAGAAGGCTGTTATGCGCGGGCCGGACTACTCAGCGATGTGCAGTTGTATGAAGAATATCCCACACGTTACAGCGCCGATGTCAGCCGACAGCATCGCTGGATTCGCGGCGACTGGCAGCTTTTAGGATGGTTGTTGCCAAGCGTTCCCGGATTTGGTGGTCGCCGTCAAAAGAATCCATTATCAGCATTATCGCGCTGGAAACTCTTCGATAATCTTCGGCGCAGCCTGACCTCTTCGGCATTAACAGCACTGTTGTTGACGGGCTGGCTGGTATGGCCATCGGCTTGGTGTTGGACCGCAGCCGTGCTGGCAATACTGCTAATTCCTTCCTTAAGCGCCGCACTCCTGGATCTGTTTCGTAAGCCTACCGAACTGTTACTAAGACAGCACCTTGTTACCGAACTGCGTTCGCTGGGTGGGCGCTTGGCTCAAGCGGCACTGACGCTGAGCTTTCTTCCGTTTGAAGCAAGCTTCAGTCTGGACGCCATCATGCGTACAGTCTGGCGGATGTTGATTACGCGCAAACGGCTGTTGGAATGGAACCCGTCCAGCGAGGTCAATCTTTCTAGCCGCAACGATCTGCCCAGCTCGTACCGTTTGATGTGGATTAGCCCACTTATTGCCGTAAGCACTGGCGGCGTTCTGGCAATTACCCGGCCCGACGTGCTTATTCTGGCTGCACCTATTTTGGTGTGTTGGTGGTTTGCGCCCGTCATCGCTTGGTGGATCAGTCAACCGCTCGCTCGCCGCGAGGCAAAACTTAGTGCCGAACAGCTTTTCTTTTTACGGAAAATTACTCGTAAGACATGGGGTTATTTCGAAACCTTCGTCGGCCCGCAAGATCATTGGCTGCCACCCGATAATTATCAGGAATATCGAAATGTCGGCGTTGCTCACCGTACCTCGCCGACCAATATGGGCCTTGCATTGCTTGCGAATTTGTCCGCTTACGACTTTGGCTACCTTCACGCCGGCGGTTTGATAGAGCGGACCAAGAACACGCTGGGCACCATGGCGATGCTGGAAAAGTTTCATGGCCACTTTTACAATTGGTACGACACCCATTCGCTACAACCCTTACTGCCGGTGTACGTTTCAACAGTCGACAGCGGCAACCTCGCCGGGCATTTATTAACTTTGCGGCCTGGTTTACTTGAACTACCCGACCAACCTGTCTTGGGCGCACGCTGGTTTGATGGCCTACTTGATACCTTCGGAATTCTGGTCGAAGCCACTGGAGGCGTTACGCCCATCCAAATGACTCAATTTCAGGCAGATCTGAAATTCGCCTGCGAGGCTTATCCATCGTCGCTGGCAGCGGCATACCTCAGTCTGGATCGACTGGCAACCCGCGCAGAAGAGTTTGCCGACAGCCTCTATGCCGTTACCGAAACCGACGTCGATGGTTGGGGTCGGACACTGGCCCGACAATGCCGCGCCAACTTGGACGAGTTATTATTCCTAACACCATGGATTGAACTGCCGGCGACGCCACGTAGATTTGCTAATCTACCCAGCATCAACAAGATTCCAACACTTAAGGAACTCTCTCGACTTGATGAACAGGTCTTACCGGCCATTGACCAAGCACTGACCGAACCCAGCACGGCCGACGAGCAACTTTGGTTAGGACAGCTGCGGCGGCTTATTCAGGAAGCCAGCCGCCGCGGTATCGAGCGGCTTAATGAGATTGAAGAGTTGGCGCAACAGTCCGCTGATTTTGCACAAATGGACTATGAGTTTTTGTTTGATAAGCCGCGTCGCCTGCTTGCCATTGGCTACAACGTCGGCGAGCGGCAACGTGATACGGGTTATTACGATTTACTGGCGTCCGAAGCCAGATTTTGCAGTTTCGTGGCGATAGCCCAGGAACAAATACCTCAAGAAAGCTGGTTTGCGTTAGGGCGGTTATTGGTAACCACTGACAACGAGACAACACTGTTGTCTTGGAGCGGTTCCATGTTCGAATACCTGATGCCGCTGTTGGTCATGCCCACTTATGAAAATACCCTAATCGACCAAACGCAACGCGCAGTGATTAAGGGCCAAATTGACTATGGCAAACAACGCGGCGTGCCCTGGGGTATTTCTGAATCCGGCTACAACACTGTCGATGTGCATCTCAACTACCAATATCGCGCCTTTGGCGTACCTGGCTTAGGTCTTAAACGAGGCCTTGCCGAAGATTTGGTTATTGCTCCCTATGCCTCAACATTAGCCTTGATGGTCGCACCTGAAGCCGCATGCATTAATCTACAACGACTCGCCGCTGATGGCATAGTCGGTAAATACGGTTTCTACGAAGCGGTCGATTACACACCATCAAGGCAACGCCGGGGAGAATCGAAAACCGTCATTCAATCCTTTATGGCTCATCATCAAGGCATGAGCCTATTATCGTTGGCGTATTTATTACTGGATCGCCCGATGCAGCGGCGCTTCGTATCTAATCCATTATTTCAAGCAACGTTGTTATTGCTGCAGGAGAAAATCCCCAAAGCGTCGGCGTTCTATGCCCAAACCACCGAAGTGTCGGATGTGTTGACGGCCGCCAGCGAACCGCAAATACCGTTGCGCGTTATCACCAACCCGAACACACCGCTACCGGAAGTGCAGTTGCTGTCCAACGGCAGGTACCATGTCATGCTTACTAATGCCGGCGGCGGCTACAGTCGCTGGAAAGACCTTGCTGTCACGCGTTGGCGCGAAGACAGCACCACCGACCATTGGGGCACGTTTTGTTATATCCGCGACCTAACCACCGGTGCATTTTGGTCAACCGCACATCAACCGACGCTGAAACGCTCGCAACATTACGAAGCGATTTTCTCAGAAGGTAGAGCGGAATTTCGTCGCCGCGACCATGATTTCGACACCCATACCGACATCGTGGTGTCGCCGGAAGATGATATTGAATTGCGCCGCATGCGCATCACCAACCGCGCACGCACCCGCAGAACCATTGAAGTGACCAGTTATTCCGAAGTGGTGATTGCCTCGGCGGCTTCGGACGCGCTACATCCGGCATTTAGCAACCTATTTGTACAGACAGAAATCATCGACGAACATCAGGCGATTTTATGCTCTCGCCGTCCGCGTGCGACTAATGAACAGACGCCGTGGATGTTTCATTTGCTGGCCGTCCATGAAACCGAATCCAGCGGAGTCTCGTATGAAACTGACCGAGCGCAATTTATCGGCCGGGGTAACGACCTTGCTGCGCCTGCCGCCATGGTCAATCCCGGCAAGCTGTCCGGCAGCATGGGCGCGGTGCTGGATCCCATCGTGGCGATTCGCCATCGCATCTCGTTAGCGCCGGAAGCCTCGGTGACCATCGATATGGTGATGGGCATGGCGGATACGCGTGCAGCCAGTCTGGAACTGATCGAAAAATATCATGATCGACGGCTCGCCGATCGCGTGTTCGATCTGGCCTGGACCCATGGTCAAGTGGTGTTAAGACAGCTTAATGCCTCTGAAGCGGAAGCGCAGCTTTATGGTCGCCTCGCCAATTCGGTGATCTACGCCCATTACTTAATGCGTGCCGACACCAGTGTAATAAGCAGTAATCGCCGTGGGCAATCCGGTTTATGGGCGCATGCTATCTCCGGCGACTTGCCGATCGTGCTGCTGCAAATTAAGGATTCGAGCAATATCGACCTGGTCCGGCAATTGGTAAAAGCCCACGCTTATTGGCGCTTAAAAGGCCTGGCGGTCGATCTGGTAATCTGGAACGAAGATCGTGATGTCTACCGGCAAGTGCTGCAGGAACAAATCATGGGCCTGATCGCTTCCGGCGTTGAAGCCAATTTAATCGATCGCCCAGGTGGCATCTTTGTGCGCCATGCCGATCAAATATCCGGCGAAGATCGTATTTTGATTCAATCAGTCGCACGCGCCATCATCAAAGACAGCCGAGGCACGCTGGCAGAACAAATCAACCGCCGCGACCCGATGGAAGTCAGAGTACCGCGCTTCAAGCCGACCCGCAGCCATCTGCCTGCTCCCTTGGTTACTAGCGAATTACCGCGCGGTGACTTGATTCTATTTAACGGCTTGGGAGGCTTTACCGCCGATGGCCGCGAATACGTTATCACCCCGGCACCCGGCCACAAAACACCGGCACCGTGGGTAAACGTATTAGCTAATCCGCACTTTGGCACCATCATTTCCGAGAGCGGCCAATCTTACACTTGGGGTGAAAACGCCCATGAGTTCCGCCTCACTCCATGGCATAACGATCCGGTCAGCGATGCCAGCGGCGAAGCACTTTATCTTCGTGATGAAGAAAGCGGACACCTTTGGTCGCCGACACCATTGCCCTGCCCCGGCACCGGCGGTTACATCAGCCGACATGGCTTCGGTTACAGCGTATTTGAGCATAACGAAGACGGCATCCACTCGGAACTGACGGTTTACGTGGCTATTGATGCATCAGTCAAATTCTCTGTACTTAAAGTACGCAATCAATCGAACCGAACTCGCAAACTCTCAGCAACCGGCTATGTGGAATGGGTACTGGGCGATTTACGGCCAAAAACCACACCCTATGTGGTTACCGATTGCCCCGTTCCTGGCGGTGCGTTATTCGCCTCAAACCCTTACAACACAGAGTTTGCCGATCGCGTGGCATTTTTTGATGTCGACGATGTCACCCGCACCAAAAGTGGCGACCGTACCGAGTTTATCGGCCGCAACGGCACGCTGAGCAGACCGGCCGCGATGAATCGTTCCTATCTTTCCGGCAACGTCGGCGCAGCTTTAGATCCGTGCGCTGCGCTACAGGTGGCGTTTGAACTGGGCTCAGGGCAAGAGCGAGAGGTTATCTTCAAGTTGGGGTTAGGCCGAGATATTAACGATGCCAACACCTTAGTGCAGCGCTTCCGCGGATCTGCCGCAGCACTCGATTCGCTAAGACTGGCTCAACAATATTGGTCGAAAACCTTGGGAGCGGTTCAGGTAGAAACGCCCGACGAAAGTATTAATACACTATGCAACGGCTGGCTGTTATACCAAACGCTATCCTGCCGTGTCTGGGGACGTAGTGGATATTATCAATCCGGCGGCGCTTTTGGCTTTCGCGATCAGTTGCAGGACGTAATGGCGCTGGTCCATGCCGAGCCGCATCGAGTGCGCGAGCAACTATTATTAGCCGCCAGTCACCAATTTACCGAGGGCGATGTGCAGCATTGGTGGCATCCGCCATCAGATCGCGGGGTAAGAACGCATTGCTCGGATGACTATTTGTGGTTGCCGTTAGTGACCTGCCGATACATTCTGACCACGGGCGACTTTACGGTATTAGACGAACAGACCTCTTTTATAGAAGGACGCCCCGTCAATGCCGAAGAAGATTCTTACTATGACCTGCCCCGTCGCTCCGAAGAAATCGCCAGCCTTTACCAGCATTGTGTTCGCGCCATTATTAACGGCCTTAACTTTGGTGAGCACGGTCTACCGCTAATGGGCACCGGCGACTGGAACGACGGCATGAACTTAGTGGGCATGGGCGGTAAAGGCGAGAGTATTTGGCTGGGCTTTTTCCTTTGCGAAGTGCTTAGTCAATTTGCCGAACTTGCACGGTTGCGCGGTGATGTTGATTTTTCTGAACGTTGCCACGCCGAGCGTTATCAGCTGAGTAACAATCTTGAGCAACACGGTTGGGATGGCGACTGGTATCGCCGCGCTTACTTTGATGACGGCACGCCGCTGGGCTCGAAGAGTAATCAAGAATGCCAAATTGATTCGATTGCCCAAAGCTGGTCGGTACTCTCCGGGGTAGGTTCGGCTGAACGTACCGCCAAAGCGATGCAATCGCTGAATGACCATCTGGTCCGCCGCGAACATGGCTTGGTGCAGTTGCTCGACCCGCCTTTTAACACCTCAAGCCTAGACCCCGGCTATATCAAAGGTTATGTGCCGGGCGTCCGGGAAAATGGCGGCCAATATACCCACGCGGCAATCTGGGCCACCATGGCCTTTGCACGCCAGGGCGACAACGCCAAAGCCTGGGAATTGATGACCATGATCAACCCGGTCAACCACGGCAAATCACCGGAAAGTATCGCCATCTACAAAGTGGAACCTTATGTCGTCGCTGCCGATGTTTACGCCGTTGCTCCACACACCGGTCGCGGCGGCTGGACTTGGTACACCGGCTCTGCCGGTTGGATGTACCGGTTAATCACTGAATCGCTACTAGGGATTAATCGCGAGGGCGACACCTTACGAATCGAACCGTGCTTACCTGAACACTGGCCGAATTTCAAAATGCGTTATCGCTTTAAAGACACGACTTACCATATCGCCGTCTCGCAAACGACCGGCGAACGAAGTGGCTCAAGAGTGATTCTGGATGGCGCGGAACAGCATGACGGTAAAATTCCGTTGGTCGATGATCGTGTGGAGCATCATGTTGAGGTGAACATTGTTGTAACTGTTCAGCATTAGGAATTTTCTGTGAGAGCAACGCCTATGTCGCGACCGACTAATCGCAGTGTAGGCGTCGCTTGGATTAATAACCTCAGGGCTCACAAGTTCCCTGTGGCGAAGCGCAGGGTTATTCGAGGTTCCAATCCAAGTGGCCGCTAATGACAGCGACTTCAAGGGCTGTTCAGTTTCTGCATACATCACAATCACTTTGGCCTTATGAGCATGAATGGATTTAGGTAATTGCAAATGAATTTGCTGATTTTGGTCAAAAATCAGCGGCTAATTCGATGGATTGCATGGTAATTTCCTTTTCGTCAATCGAGGACAATTACAACTCCCAATCTTCTAACAACAATCCGCTGACTCGGCTAAATTCTCGGGTGTTGTGGGTAATTAGCGTGACATCATTGGCTAATGCTATGGCGGCAATCATAAAATCATTAGCACCAATAGGTGTGCCTATTGCGCTTAACTCGCTGCGTATTTTGCCGTAAAACTTGGCTGCATTATCATCAAAAGGCAAAGATTGAAAATGGCCGCAGAAATTTTCAACTTTGAGTAGGCTAGCCTGTGAATTCTGGCTTTTCATTGCGCCATAAAGCAGCTCCGCCTTGACCACCGAACACAAGACAATTTGTTGCGGCTCGCACAATTCCAACCGTTGTTTTAGCTTGTCAGAACGCTTGTTTAGAAAGACGATGCACGCGTTGCTATCCAGTAAATAGATCATAACAGTGGGTCAATTTCATTCAACGCCGGTTGCTCTGGACGCTCTAAAGGATCGTCCACCAAACAGCCATAACTTTGATTGATAAATGCCAACCAATTTTGCTGCTCAATGGTCTGTTTGAGCCGCTGAATAATCACCACCAGCTCGACATCTTGATTGGCATATTCAGCAGGTAGCGATAAGTGCAGTTGGGCATTATTTTCGATGTGAGCGGCGAATTGTAGTGTTTTCATGGACTTATCCTATGAACAATTAATCAAGTTAAGGCGTGGTTTTGTTCGTTATGATTCCAATCAAGGTAATCTTTATAATTTTCTGACAGGTTTTCATCATTTTCCACACAGCCTATAAAGCCAGATTGCTACATGAGTTGATAGGCATTTTGCGCTGCTGTTTTTGCTGCTTTTTTTTGTGAAAATTTCATCAATAGCAAATGCGATTAACTCAGACGTATTTTTTAGAGCTTTTTCCAACGTGTGTAATTTATCTAAGTGTTGACTGTCTAGTTCGGCGGTAATTTGCATGACACTCTCCTATAAATACTGTTTCAAGATGGCTTGTTTACTGGCGGCTGCCTCGCACACTAATTCTACAAAGCCACCCGTTTAGCGATTTCAATGTCTTTGCGTAACAAGTCATTCACTAATGCTTGCAAGCTTTCTTGTTTAGACAGGCATTTTTCATTTAAGTATTGAACAGTGTCTTTATCTAAATAAATTGGAAACGCAATATCTTCAACAGGCACATAAAACTTAGCTTGTTCGGCGTTGGAAAAGTCATATTCTTCTTTCATTATGCAACCTCTTTGTAATTCTCGGCAGTCGCAAACCGATACACGGTTTTAGGTTCTATATCAATATTGCTTCCAGACATCCCCATTCGGGGTCTATACGGGCAGTATTTAATGCATCCAAGTGACATGATGACCAATCAAATCCATTAAATCAGTTCCCCATTTTCAAATGTCAGCAAAAAGAGGTAAGCATTTTGCAGTGTTCAAAATGTTTGAGTTTCATTGCCTTGACTCCAAAGGGGAAATCGTGTGATTTTTTAACTTACGCTTTTAATAACAAAGATTTTATAGATAACTCTCTTATATTCAGCAGCTTAATATCATTAGTAAACAACTCTGCATTTAAACTATGTGCAGTCGCCACAATCAGGGCATCGGGTAATTTAAGCCGATATTGGCGACGAAAAGCAATTGCGGATTGTTTGACTTTTTCAGTTAAATCAATAATCGTCACATCGTTTAAAAAAGCACGAATCTCAGCTTCATCCTCAATCTTGAGCAATGGATAAGACAATAATTCGATTTCGGTAATCACTGACACATAAAAATCAGCCAACGGCAGAGGTTCAGCTAAACGCCCCGCTAAAAAATACAGCACTGCGTTGGTATCTAAAACAATACTCATGCCCACTCATCTCGGATATTGTTTTGAAAGTCTAAAGGGTCTTGTGTCAGGGTGACTTTTCCGGCGTGGCGGTTGATGGATTGCCCCTTTCTAGGTTGTACGCTGTCATCCATATTTTCATCAACTAACACGATGACTTTAACGTGCTTGCCTTCTTGCCAATGTTGGTAAGAAACAGGCAAGTGAATCAAGCCATTTTCCAGATGCGTTTCAAATTCTATCGCTTGCATGGGTTTCTCCTATAAATACTGTTTCAAGATGGCTTGTTTTTTACTGGCTGCGGCGTCGATTATGGCTTGTGCGGCGGCGATGTTGGCTTCTTGGGCGGCTATTTCGGTGATGAGTTGTTGTTGGGTAGCAAGATCAGGAACGGGTATTTTTATTTTATTTATATCGCGTACTGGTAGCTGAGGCTGAGATGTTCCCGTTTTTAAATTCGCAATTTGCGATTGAACAAAATTTGAGCGAAGTATTTCATAAACGTAAGCTGTAACAAGATGTGTTGAGTTATTTCTGAAAATAACCATCCCTGAGTTTATGCGGATATGTTCATATTTTATTTTTTCATGAAAATAAGCAACTTTTCCTAAAGTGCCTCTAGTAGTTAAAACAATATCTTCTCTTGTTAGCTTTCCTTTTCTTAGTAACTCATCTTTTTCTTTCGTAATGAAATCACAGACACCAAATACAAATTTATTATCAATAATATTTCCGGCATTTAAAAACAAACAATAACCTGTTACTGAAAATTCCTGCTTATTAGGGTAATTAGAACCTCTGTCGCCATCAATGATGATTAGTTCAGAATTTGCTAAAGTTATTAACTTTTCTGATTCAATAGATTTAATTTTATTCTCGATTTCTGTTCGAGCATTGCTAATACTCTGTTTGGCAGTAATTACGGATAAATTAATAGCCTCACATGCCTGCATAATTTGGTTTTGGATTTCTAAAGGTGGTATAGGGATTTGTATTTCTGCAATAGTCGGAATTGTTAATTCTATTTGCCCACTCAATCCCTGAGCCATTTGCTCTATAGCTTTAAAACCAATTTGCGCGAAACATTGAAGTGCATATTTAGATAAAATCCTTTCATTTGGTCTAAAAATCGTAATGTGGCTATCCACTACAAAATCGCCATCCAATTCAAAAAGCGTCACACGTCCAGCCGTGCCAACTCCAGTAGAATTAATTAGTAAATCACCTTTTTGCAAATTTCTTTCGTCTGATTGAAAACCATCAATAGCAAAATATTTTTCGGTAAAATCAAATTCTGTGAATCCTCTTGCCTGCCCAGATTTAATTACTTGAATACTTGAACCTCCGTATTTAGTTGATTTTCCACGCTTCAAAAGTGTATTCAGGTTCGCAATTTTCGCCAATTCCCATTTGCTTTCAATAGTGACGTTTTTCTTAATCGACAAAGTTATATGCTTATCGAAATCCTTGCGTGAAAAGTCGAGTAAATCGACAAGATGGACAACTGAAACCATTGCTTCAAGCTTTTCGGGTATTACAACTGTATTGCCTAAAAAATTGTCCTGAATTAGCCCATTAATCTTGTCTGGGGTATAGCGATTTTCGGGGTCATACAACGCAGTAGAGTGTTTGCCTTGTGCGTCAGTCGTCAACTTAATCCCTTCATTGCCTTTGGCCGCCGACCATTCGTAACCTAAAAACTGCTTCTGTTCTTTATTGTCGCTGGGGCTTTTAACCACCAGCACTTTTTGTGGATTGGTATATGCCAGCACAAAGTAAAACAGTTTGTCTTTTTCGATTTTGTGCAGATAGGCTAACAAGCGTTTAGCCAGTTCGGCCTGTTTTTGCTCCGGACTGAAATCCTTAAAGAATTTTTGCGTGGCGAGTTTTTTGATGTCGCTGGACTGATCAAAGTCTTTTTTGTAATCCTGAAATAACTCGCAGGCCAACAGTTCGGCGCAGGGTTGGCCGTTTAACAGGGTTTGGTAATGTTCAAACGCCACACTGATATGCCCGCAGTATTTTCTGATTAAGTGCAGGTCTTGATAGGTGTCCAGGTTTTCATTGGGCGCGTCTTCGTCGCTGCCTTCAAACCAGTCTTCCACGCGATTGCGGTAATGTTCTGCGGGTTCCGGCAGTTGCAGTTTGCGGCGGATAAACAGCACCACGGTGTTGGTGCCGGTTTTGCCAAAGGTGCCGCTACCGAGTTCCACCAGCGCGACAATATCAAAATACTGCAACAGGATTTCCCGGCTGCCGATGTGGGTGGCATCAGAATTGGACAGCACTGATGACGGCACGATAATCCCCGCCACGCCGCCCGGCGCTAACAGTTGTTTGGCGCGTTCGATAAAGAAGCATTGGATATTTTTGTTGTTGGCGACATCGTTAACCGTTTGGGTCAGGTTGTATTGTTCGCGTTGGTCTTCCGGCAGGGTTTCCAAAAAGCCTTCTACCGCAAACGGCGGATTCGCCACCAGGATGTTAAAGCTGCCTTTTTGCACTTTGGGGTGCTGATCCAAAGCATCATGATGCAGAATCTCGATGCCTTCCTGCCCGTACATAAACGCCGCAACTTTTGCGACTTTGGACAAACGGTATTCTTTTTCGATGCCGATAATTTCTTGAAAAAAGGCTTTAGGTTCGGTTTGTTTGTATTGACTGATAAACGGCTTGAGTTGCGCGGCCAATTCGTTCAAAAAGTGCCCCGCCCCACAAGCATAATCAATAGCTTTAGGCGCTTGAGCGCTGTCTTTGATGATGTTTTCCAGCGGTAAGGACATCAGAATAAATTTGCAAATCGGCATGGGTGTAAAAAACTGCCCTTCGGATTGTTTAATGCCTTGATCGAGAAAATACTCGAACATATCGCCTAAAAACTGGTTTTGCTCCTGGTCTTTCAGACGTAAGTCTTGCCACATCTGCACCACTTCCAGCAACACTTTGGCGTTTTGATAAAACAGGGTTTCGTTGTGGACGTCGATAAAACCAAAGTCGTTGTTGGTAAAAAATTTCAGCTGGCGGAAGTAATCTTTGATTTGCGCTTTGGTGGCGTTGCGTTTTTGCTTGACCGCCCAAAAGGCGTTGTCGATTTGATCGTTGCTGATGTACACAATATCCTGGTCTAAATAGCGTTCCATGCCGCTTTTATACAGGGCTTGCAGGCGGTCGATCAGGTCAAAAAAGGAATCGTAGGCGATGCCTTTCCAGTAAAACTTCAGGTCGGTGGTGTTTTCGGCTTCATCGACGATTTTACATAAAAACAGATTGACCAACACATCGAAGGCATTTTCCCGACCTGAGACATTGTGCTTGCGCAGGATGGTACGGAATTTATGGTATTTGCCTTCCTTGTCTTTGGCGTCAATCGAGGTGAGATCATCTAGCGTGTATTTGTCTTTGCCGATTTGATAAGGCTGAATGTTGGGCTCAAATATGCCTTGGGTGGTGAATTCTTTTTTGTAGGTTTCACTCCAGACGTTAAAGCGCTTTTTGGCATCGCCACCATCTTTAAAGGCTTTGAGGTTTTTGCCTTCTTCCAATACCTTGGGGTTGTCTTTGTGGGAAATGATATGCGAGACGTAAAATAAGTCGCCCTTGTCAGTATTGCCGGATGTATACAGGCAAAGAAACTGGGTATCAGGGATTTGTTGGGCATAGCTAAACAACTGGTCACCGTGCAATTCGGTATTTTTCCAAGCTTTGTTAAATTCATTGCCTGGGGTTTTGCATTCGATAATCAGTAAGTGGTTGTCTTGATTGTCTTTAATCAGAATGTCAGCTCTACCACCACTGGCACCGTGGCCTAGCTTCCATTTGGGTTCCAGTTCGATATGTTCGGGTTTATAGCCTTTGTCCAGCAGCCGATGCACGCACTCGAACACCACGAAATTTTCATTCGCTGAAAAATTACAGGTTTGCCGTTCGTGGATTTTTAAGCCTTGGTCTTCTGGGTAAACAAGTAAGTTTTTATCGAAATCAACTTTTAAATGAGCGTCTGAATTAACAAATTGCTTGCTGTATTGATTGCCATTTTTTTCAAAACTTAAGCTTAGTAACAGGGCTTTTAGATTGTCTTTAGTTATCATCTGGAATGCTGTTTTATGAAAATTTGACCATATTTACTGGCATCGTTTTCATCGGGTTAAAATGTTTTGTATATGATTAAGAATACTAACATGGCGGCATTGTTTACAGCAGGCGATTAGCATTTAAAGCGTATTCAACAACTCAAGCGAAAATTTTTTATCTAAAGTGACCCTTGGCAATATCAATAGCTAAACACCAGGTAAGGTTTTATGCTCTTTTGACGACTTATAATTATTTCGTAGATTCGACAAAGGAGTTCTCCCATGCTCACAAGCTTTTTATTCCTTAGCGTTTGCTTTCTGGCCTATGCCAACGGTGCCAATGACAATTTTAAAGGCGTCGCAAGTTTGTTTGGCAGCGGCACCCTCAATTACCGGTTGGCTCTGGCTTGGGCGACACTGACAACCTTAGCTGGTTCGATTGCAGCGTTGTTTTTAGCGCGGACGTTACTGGTCAAATTTTCCGGCAAAGGCCTGGCACCCGATGAGCTGATTCACATCTTACCGTTCATGATTGCTGTTGCGGGTGGCGCGGGTATGACGGTGATTTTAGCAACACGTTTCGGCTTTCCAATTTCCACCACGCATGCTTTATTGGGTGCCATGGCTGGTAGTACTTTGCTTGCGACATCGGGCAACATTAATTTGTCACCTTTGCTGAATAACTTTGTTCTGCCTTTGCTGCTGAGCCCCTTTGTGGCGTTGCTGTCGGCCGGGTTATTGTACCGAGCATTTAATATGTGGCCCCGCCATCGGGGCATTGATGATGCAATGTGTTTATGCGTGGAAACCGCCGACACTTTTGCGCTGGCAAGTAGCGCCAATATGACATTATCCAACGATTCGGTACTGAGCATCGATCAGCAAACCGCCTGTGCCGAGCGACAAGCCCGCGTGATTTTAGGTGTTGAACTTGGCCGCTTGCGTGACAGTCTGCATGTTTGCAGTGCCGGGGCTGTTTGCTTTGCGCGGGGCCTCAACGATACCCCGAAAATAGCCGCTTTATTATTACTGGCTCCCGGCTTTGATAGCCAATGGATCATCATTACCGTAGCCTTGGCTATGTTGCTGGGTGGTGCGTTCAACTCCCGACGAGTGGCTGACACCATGAGTCTTAAAATTACCTCAATCACTGAAAGCCAAGGGCTGTCGGCCAATCTGGTAACGGCGCTGCTGGTGATTTTTGCCAGTAAATTCGGTATGCCGGTGTCGACCACCCATGTCTCGGTCGGCTCCTTGTTTGGTATCGGCTTGGTCAGCGGCAAGGCCAATTCTGGTGTGATGGCATCGATTGCCTTATCTTGGTTGTTGACTCTGCCATGTGCAGCTATTTGTGCCGCTGTAATCTATTACATTGCACTTACTTTTAATTAGAAACACCCGAGGCATTTAATGACTAAAAATATCGCCGAACAGCGATTAAGCGAACAAGTATTGGCCGAGCATCGCCCCGTGCTGTTCCGTTACGCGCTGCTGCAATTGCGTGACCACGAATTGGCTGATGATGCGGTGCAGGAAACTTTGCTGGCGGCTTGGCAAGCTGCGTCGAACTTTGAAGGCAATGCCAGTCTGCGCAGCTGGTTGATCGGCATTTTGAAGCACAAAATTGCCGACCACTGGCGACGTAGCGTCCGCGAAGTCGTCACGCCAGAATTAGATCAAATCGATGCCGACAATAGCGCAGTAGACGAAGACGATTTTTTTACCAGCAACGGCGAATGGCATAGCGGACCCAGCGCTTGGAACGACCCGGAAGCCGCACTCAAGCAACAGGAGTTCTGGATAATCTACGAGACCTGCCAGAACAACCTGCCGCCGCAAATGGCCAAGGTGTTTATGCTGCGCGAACTGGTCGGCCTGGACGCTGATGAGGTGTGCCGTGAAACCGGACTGAGCACGGCCAATTACTGGGTCACCATGCATCGAGCACGGCTACGGCTGCGTGAATGTTTGGAAATCCGCTGGTTTAATGATTCGAAAGCACAACAGGAAAATCACCATGCGTAACTGTCGAGACATTACATTGCTTATTTCCAAAGAATTAGACAACGAATCGACTTTAGCCGAGCGGTTCGCTGTGGGTTTGCATGTACTGATGTGTAGCCGCTGCCGAAATTTCCAGACCCAGTCCAAGTTCATCAGCAAAGCGGCTCATCGTTTTACCGAGCAGCTAGAAGATCGGATAGGGAAAAAATAGTAACCGAATTGGATAAGTTTCCGAATTCGAGACACATCGTCCCCACGCTCTACGGTTCGGAACACTGGAGCATGTGAACCGATTGTAAGGAATGCTGCTGTATAACGACTAACTGTTCGTCAGCCGACCGAGAATGCTTGGTTCTGCTTTCAACAGATAGGTAATTAAATCTACGAATCAAAAACTTAAGGAAATTTATGTCTACTTCAAAAAACACATCCGGGTTGATATTGGCTACTGCGGCAGCCGCATTATTTATATCCGGATCAGCAATGGCTGCGGAGCAAGGCGCTGCGCAAGAAGCAAAGGTTAATTGCGGCGGCATCAACGCCTGCAAAGGTCAGTCAGAGTGCGCAACTGCCACCAGCGCATGCAACGGTCTAAATGCCTGTAAAGGCCAAGGCGTAAACACCGTGACTAAAAAAGAATGCGACGAAAAAGGCGGCAAGGTGTTACCTACGCCAGCAAAGTAACAGGCGGTTTTTACCTGTAAAGGGGCAATAATCTGCCCCTTTTTATATGGGAACATCGAAAAAACCGTTACGATCATGGCCTTCGGCTACGCTCAGGATAGGCTTCGACAAACCCATACGAGCCTACCGGATTAATTTATAAAGTACCGTTTGCGCTGAGCCATGAGTTTGTCGAAGGGTAGGATTTTTCAAGTTTCTCAACTAATACCCACCAGAAATCACCACGCTACTCCGCCCGCCTCCGAGTTTTTCAACGACCACTTTGGCGCCAATCCGCTCGACCAAAATAGGCACGTGCGAGATAACGCCGACTTTTCTACCCAGGGCTTGCAGGGTGTCCAGGCTGGCGATGGCGATGTCCAGCGTTTCCGGGTCCAGACTGCCGAAGCCTTCGTCGATAAACAGAGATTCGACCTGGGTTTTATTCGATGACAACGACGCCAAACCCAAGGCCAGCGCCAGAGACACCAAAAAGCTTTCGCCGCCGGACAGGCTATGAACGCTACGCACGTCATCGGCCATATCGCAGTCGATGATTTGCAGCTCCAGATCGCTGCCCGGCACACGTTGCAGGGCATAGCGTTTGGCAAAATCTTCAAGATGCTGGTTGCTGTGCGCCAGCAATGCTTCCAGAGTCAAGCTTTGGGCAAAAGTACGAAACTTGGCACCGCTTTTTGAGCCTATCAATTCATTCAGGCTTTCCCATTGCTCCCAGCGATCTTGTTGGCTGTCCAGCTCCGTTTTTAGCAACCGTCCGGATTCGATTTTTTTATCATCCTCCCGTAGCAATATGATTTGCTCTTCTTTCTGACTATGCACAATCTGTCTTTGTTGCTGCAATTCGGACAACAGTTTGTTGGCATCTTCTTCAGGTATTTCGACAGGATTATTTCTGTGCTTAAGGCTATCGTCAGCCTTCACTTTTACTAAGGCCGCGGACTCTTGCAGACTGCGCTCCAGCGCCGCCATCTGGGTTTTCTGTGCGGCCAGCCAGCGTTCGTCTTTTTCCAACAATTGGCTTAACTGCTCAAGATCAATGCCCTGCTTTTCCAGCGACTGGCTCAACTCGCTTTGGACTTTTTCCAGGTTACTGTAACGTCTGGCTGCTTCAGTTTGCCAATGCAGCTGATTTTGTTTATGGCTTGCCAGCTCCGTTTCCGCCTGACTGACCGCGTTACCGGCCTGCTGGTGGGCCGCTCTTGCGGCCTGTAGGTTTTGGTTAAGCGTTTGCTCATAACTGTCGGCGGTCACTTTTGGCAACAGCGCCTCGCGTTCTTGTGACAGTTTTTGCTGTTCTGCTGTTTGGGTGTTTAATTCAGACAGTTTGATTTGGTGCTGCTGTTGACTTTGTTGCAGCACCTGCTCGGCAAGCTTTTCATCATGGTTGATTGTTTCCAGGGCTTTGACGGCAAGGTCAATCTGCTGTTCAGTACGCTGGAATTGCTGCGCTTTTACGGCGCAATCTTGCCTGAATGCTGCGGTGGCATCATGCAAATCAGCTTGCCAGTTGTCCAGTTGCCGGAACGGTATCGCCAACAAATCGACAATCGTTTGCAGCTGTTTTTCCAGCTCCTCAAGGCTGATTGCGACATGCTCCAGGTCGGCTTTATTTTTGGCGTGTTGCTTATCCAGCGCGGTGTGTTCGGCAGATAAGCTTTCCTTTTTCAGCTTGGCCGCATCGAATAATTCCTGCGCCGCTTTAAGTTTTTTTTGTAATTCAAACGCCGCTTTTTCCTGCTGCTTGATTTGCTCCAGCGCGGAATTGATTTGTGCTTCGTGGCTTTTAAGTTCAGCTAACAGCTGGCTATCGGTGACGGCAAAATCTGATTTTTCATGCATAGCTAAAGCGGCCCAATCATCGCCGCACTGTGCCAGTTGTGTCTGTGCCTCGGCCAGCTTTTCGGTCAAGATTGCTTTTTGTTCCTGTCCTTGACTGATGGCATTGGTCAATTCGGCGATAGTTTTAATCAGCGTTGCATGTTGGTTTTCCAGCTCGGCGACCCGCGCTGACTGCGCTGCCGCATGTTCATTACCTATGTCGGCATGATCTTTCCAGGGATGCTCAAGCGCCCCACAAACCGGGCAAGGCTGATCATCCTGTAACAAAGCGCGGAATTGTTCGGCGTTTTTATGCGTGGTTGCCTGTATCAACTCCAAGGCTTTTTTTGCCTCGCCCAGAGTAATACCGTTAGCCAGTTGCTGCTGGTTGAAAGTTTGCAGTTGCAACGTGCTGTCATTAATCGCTTGTTCGGTTACTGCGAGTTTGTCCGTATCCTGCTTGATAGTCTGTTGCAGCTCTTGCGCATTGTTCGCCAGGATCAGTGCTTGGGCGACCTGTCCGCGCTTATTTTCAAGCTCATCTTTGGAGCGGTGCAGGTCTTCAAGTGACTGGCGGCTGTCCTGGTTTTTAAGTTGCGAAAGCGTCTGTTGATGCAATTCCAGATTTTTCTGGCTGTCATCAATCGCCGATTTTAGCTCCGCCAGACTGCCTACTTCCTTATCAACCGCCAGTCTTAACTGATCCGCGTTAAATGCAGCCTCAGTTTTCCTGGCGTTAAAGGTTTGATAGCGTTCCAGCTCGGCATCCCACCGGCTCCATTCGGCGGCGATGGCTTTAATGTCCTGATTTTGTTCCAGCCAGATATTTAGCTGTTGCAATGCCGAAGCTTGTTCAGTTTGCCGAGTCAATAAGAATTGATGGTCTTTTTCGGCGCTGTCCAACGCTATAAGCAATTGGTTTTCTTCAATAGCTAGGCCGCCGACAGTTTGCCGAACAACATCAATTCGGGTGTCCAAGGCCCGCGCTTTAATTAATACCGGTTGCGCCTGCTGCTGTTGCTGATCGGCTTCGACCAACGTTTTCTCGCGTGCGCTTAATAGCTCCTTTGCCGTTTGTAGTTTTGTTTCAGTCGCTATCTGCTGTTCGCCGCTGTCTTTAAGCTTTTGCTGAGCATCTTGGTGTTCAGTGTTCGCCGTTTGGAACTGAGCCAACAGCGGTTTTAAAGGCTGCACGGCTTCGACTTTTTGGATTAACTGCCTTTCGGTTTCTGCCGTATCCCAGGCCTGTTGGCTGCCAGCAAGAACGTCACGGGCAACTCGTTCCGCCTCTTGCAGCTTTTTCAGTTCGGCATACCAGTCGATGATTTTCTGGTTATCTGCGATTTGTTTGTCCAGGTCGGCCAACTGGCTAATGAACTGATCACGTTGTTGTTCCAGCTGCTGACGGGCTTCGGCATCCAGCGGGATTTGATCCTGCATCCGGCTTGCAATCTGGTTTAACGCGTCTTTTTCCTGTCTGGCCCGATCAAAAGCCGCAATAGACAGCTCGGAATAAAGTTCGGTGCCGGTGATGCGCTCCAGCAAACTGGAACGCTCGTCTTTTTTGGCTTTTAAAAACGCGGCAAAATCGCCCTGCGCCAATAATACCGAGCGGCGAAATTGGTCAAAGTTAAGGTCGATCAAGTCACTGATTTTCTCCAACGTATCTTTTTTGCCCTGCCCGATGCGTTGTCCGTCGTCAATTTTACTTAAGGTGACTTCCTGCGCCTGCAATCGGCCGTCCGCTTTGCCGCGAGCTTTGCTGACTTCCCAACGCGCTCGGTAGTGATGCTTGTCTTTACCGATAAAATCTACTTCGGCATAGGCGTTACTGGTGCCGCGGCGTAGTATCGAGCGCACGTCATTGCTGGTCACACGCAGTTTTTCATCCTCGTCTTTATGGCCTACTGCAAACCCTTGACCGCTCGGCAGACGCGGAATTTCGTCATACAGCGCCAGACATAAGGCGTCCAGAATGGTGCTTTTACCGGCACCGGTTTGTCCGGTAATAGCAAATAATCCGGCCTGTTCAAGCGGCCCGGCATTGAGCAAAATCTCAAACGGCTCTGCCAAACTGGCCAGGTTTTTCCCGCGTATCGCTAAAATGCGCATTAGTCGCCTCCTTGCAGGCTTTCAACCAACTCGTTAAACAACGCATTGATGGCCTCGGGTGCATCCTGGTCATACTTGTTTTGATAACAGCGCTGGAAAACATCCAACGGATGCAGTTCTTCCAGGCGTTCTTCGATTTTTAAATCGGCCAGGCTTTTTTCGCTGCCGCTGTAAGCCGTGGAGATTTTCAATAAGCGCACCGGCAATTTGGCGATGACTTCTTCAATCTGCTGACGCAGTCCGGGCTCGGGTTTTTCCAGCCGGATGCGCAATTCAAGCAGCGGTCTTTGCTCGATCGGCAGATCGTCGAGAACCAGTTTTTCCAAATGCTCGATCACCTCTGACAACGCGGCAAAATCTTTGCCGTTCGGAATCCTGAGTAATTGCACGCTACGGGGGATTTTAACGGCGACGGTTGCAACGGGCTGCCCTGCCCTTACGTCAACCTGAACAACTTGATGTAAATAATTAGTTTCATCAAACGACAGTGGAATCGGCGAACCGCTGTAGCGAATATGCTCGTTCGCGCCGACTTTTTGCGCCAAATGCAAATGGCCTAACGCCACATAAGCAATCTCATCGGGAAATAATTCAACCGGCAGCGCATGCTGGTTGCCGCCCAGTATTTTGCGCTCGCTTAATTCAGACACCGCGCCGTTGACCATATAACAATGCCCGGTCAGGATCAGGCTTTCGGCATTGCTTGCCTTTTGTTGCAGTTGCGCAAACAACTCGGCATACAGTGTTTTTATGCCGGAGATTAATGGATCACTGTCTTGCTCGTCAGTACCTTCTGTATCGTCCGCACCATTCCTGGCAGTAGGTAAATCAGCATTGCGCAAAAACGGCATCGCCCCGCACCAGGCTTTGATTTCGCCAGCGGCATTGGTCAGCGGCACCAGCAAACGCTCCCAATCGATATTGCCCTGCTCGTCGCGCGACAAGCCGCCGACCACGGTAACACCCAGCGCATTGAGTATCGGCGATGGCGCATCCAGTCGTGACGCGGAATCGTGGTTACCGCCAACTAACACGATGTTCAGATTCGGCAGCCGAATTTTAGCTTTGACCAGAAATTCATAAAGCTGCGACTGCGCGGCAGAGGATGGATTGGCCGAATCAAAAATATCACCGGCCACGATGAGGGCGTCGGCGTGTTTGTTGTGCAATTCAGCCAATAACCAATCCAGAAACTGCTGATGTTCCAGTTGCCTCGATACGCCATGAAGATGGTGTCCAAGATGCCAATCTGCGGTGTGAAATATTCTTAACATTTTTTTGAAAAATTATTGAAGTTGACTAAGTTCAAGCTTTCTCAACCGAGGTGCTTTTTTAGCTGTTACGCCAACCACAAGTAGCGTCATTATTCCGCCAAAGATGACGGATGGCACCAGGCCCATCATTCTGGCAGCGACACCCGATTCAAACGCACCTAGCTCATTAGATGAGCCAATAAAAATGCCGTTGATTGCCGACACTCGGCCACGCATGGCATCTGGTGTTGCCAATTGCAGAATAGTGGTGCGCATGACCACCGATACCCCATCAAAAACACCTGAAAATATCAGCAAGACACCGGCAATCCAAACATTGGTGGATAAGGCAAAACCAATAATGCACAAGCCAAAGCCTGCCACTGAGATTAACAGTATCCGGCCCGCATGAAGATTGATGGGATAACGGCTCAAGATAAGGCCGGACACAATGGCGCCCAGGGCAGGCGCAGCGCGCAAGATGCCCAGGCCTTCAGGGCCGTACTGAAAAATTTGTTGAATGAATGCAGGCAACATCGACACCGCACCGCCAAACAACACGGCAAACATATCCAGACATTGCGCGGCCAAAATAATCTGACTACTAAACACAAAGCGCAGCCCTTCTGCAATGCTGGCAAATACCGGGCTACCGGCAACAGGTTTGGGTTCTTGCACACTTACTGAAGCCATGGCGATTGCCGCGCCAAGGAATAACAAACTGGCTAATGAATAGGCCGCCGTTTTACTGGCGTAGGCGACCAGCATTCCACCAAGCGCAGGTCCCAATACCAATCCGGTCTGAATGACCGAGCTGCCGAAACCTGCAGCTTTTGCATATTGTTCTCGCGGCAAGACCATCGCAAACAATGAGTTATAAGCGGGCGCTATAAACGCGCGGGCAAGGCCGGTAAACGCAATCGAGGCATAAATCCAGTAAACCGGGTTACCGCTTATCCAACCTGTTGATACTGCCGACAGCGTCAGAGCATTGCTAAATAACATCACCGACGCAAGCGCCCCCAATAATCGGCGCGAATAATGGTCAACCGCATAGCCGGCAAACAGCGCAGTGCTGAAATAAGGTATTACTTCGGCGAGCCCCACCAAGCCCAACGCGAGCGGATCATGGGTGAGTTCATAGATATGCCAGCCCACCACGACCGCAATGATCTGATAGGCGAGTACCATTTGGACACGGTAACTAAGTAGCTTAAGAAAATCGCGGTTTTGGAAAATAAATTTAGCGTTCAACTGAATAAATCATCTTTTAGAAAAGCAATCATGATAACGGACAACCAGCGGTTTTCAGCAAATCGTGCTTGTTTAAATTGCTGCGGTATAATTTGCGCGCCTGGATAGATCATCCAATTCCAGATGTAATTTTTAACTACTTCCATAAGGGTTTGATCATCATGAAAAAATTATTACCTTTGAGCATCTGCTCAATTTTATTAACCGCTTGTGTGACGGATCCCTACACCGGCGAATCGTCTATCGGCAATATGGGCAAAGGTGCGGGCATTGGCGCCGCCGTTGGTGCCGGTGCCGGCACGTTGTTTGGCGGTAACGATTTAAAAAATGCCGGTCTTGGTGCATTGGCAGGTGCCGCCGTAGGCGCTGCTGTAGGTGGTTACATGGATCATCAACAAGAAGAAATGCAACAGTCATTGCAAGGCACCGGCATTGAAGTACAACGCACCGCAGAGAATACTCTCAATTTGACCATGCCCAGCAGCATCACCTTTGGGCTGGATTCTGCCGAATTAACACCGCAAGCGAAAACAGCCCTTGATTCGGTAGCCAGAGTTTTAAATCAATATCCTGAGTCAACTATTACTATCACTGGGCATACCGATGATTTGGGCTCGGATAGTCATAACCAGAAATTGTCGGAAAGCCGCGCCGCCAGTGTGGCCGGTTATCTGTCTCAACACGGCGTCAACTATGCTCGTTTGACTCAGCAAGGCTTAGGCGAAAGAGCGCCTAAATTCCCGAATACCGATGAAACTAACCGCTCGCAAAATCGTCGTGTGGAATTGGCTATTGTCGCCAATCAAAATGCCGGTAGTCAGCAAGGTGCGCCCCAGCAACAGCAGAACTATCCACAACAAGGCTATCCTCAACAGCAGACTTACCCGCAACAAGGTTATCCTCAACAGCAGACTTACCCGCAACAAGGCTACCCTCAACAGCAGACTTACCCACAGCAAGGCTATCCGCAACAGCAAAACTACCCACAGCAAGGTTATCCTCAGCAACAGACTTACCCTCAACAAGGCTATCCGCAACAACCTAATTACTATCCTCGATAGTTATTGCGCGCCATCAATTGCTCGGGAATGTACGAACGATTCCCGAGCAGCTAAATCCATAAGATCCACCCAACTCATTCCGCTTATTCATGTCAAAATAAGCGTTTTTATTGTCTGAAACTGAGTATCTTTAATGAAAATTGCTGTGCTATCCCGCAATCCCAAGCTTTATTCCACCATGCGTCTGGTTGAAGCTGCCGAGGCTCGCGGTCATGAAGTCCGTGTACTGGATGTGTTGCGGTGTTACATGAACATCACCTCACATAATCCATCCATTCATTATCGCGGTGAAGATTTAACGGGCTTTGACGCCGTTATTCCACGCATAGGCGCATCGGTGACGTTTTACGGTACGGCCGTACTCAGACAATTTGAAATGATGAATGTGTTTCCATTAAACGAATCCGTGGCTATTTCACGATCTCGGGACAAATTGCGCTCTACCCAGTTGCTCGCCCGCAAAGGCATCGGCTTGCCGGTCACCGGTTTTGCCAAAAATCCTGACGATATTGAAGATTTGATTGCTCAAGTCGGCGGCGCGCCGCTGGTAATCAAGTTGCTTGAAGGCACGCAAGGCATTGGCGTAGTGCTGGCTGAAACGCATAATGCCGCAGAAAGCGTAATTCAAGCGTTTATGGGCCTTAAAGCCAACATCATGGTGCAAGAATTTATCAAAGAAGCCGAAGGCAGTGATATTCGCTGTTTTGTGGTGGGGGATAAAGTGGTCGCGGCGATGAAACGGCAAGCTATCGCTGGTGAATTTCGCTCGAATTTACATCGTGGCGGTTCTGCAAGCTTAATACGCTTAACCCCTGAAGAGCGCTCAACTGCGGTGCGCGCGGCGAAAATCATGGGGCTTAATGTCTGTGGTGTTGATTTACTGCGCTCCAATCATGGCCCGGTAATTATGGAAGTAAATTCTTCGCCAGGACTTAAAGGCATCGAACAAGCCAGCGGCAAGGACATTGCTGAAATTATCATCAAGTTTATTGAAAATCGCATTGCTGCCCAAGAAACCGCCAAAGATAAAACCCTGACGCGAACTCGCGGTAAAGGTTAATTGCTCTTCGCAAGTCAAGCTGCGCTAGCAAACAAGCATTCAAGCTTTACCCTACGCGAAAAATATCCCAACGCAATATTAATTTATCTCAGGAATCAGGCCTCGCCAAAATGAAAGTATTCTTGGCAGCCTGCTCTTCCTAAAACTCAATAACTGCTGATTTTTTACCGCTTACTTTCCTGACATATTGATCATAAAAAATCAGCCATGAAACCAAAAACAACCGAAACATCCATGGCGGACAATAAAATTAAAGCATCTGTTTCCATTCTGAAACCGGTGCTTATTTATGTCGTCTTTTCCTGCCTATGGATAGTATTTTCCGATAAATTGGTAATGCGGCTATTTAGCGATCCTGGGCAAATTGCCTTCGCTAATACCTCAAAGGGCTGGCTGTTTGTTGCCATCACCAGCGCATTATTGTTCTTACTGCTCAAAAGCCGCCGCACACTCCCAGAGACATCCAGTCCAGAACAAAACAAAACAAAACACCGTAAATGTTACTTCGCAAAAAAACCGGCTAGTGTTGCTTTTTATTGCACTGGCGCTGGTAGTACCGCTGATTGGTGCTTTGTTTGTCAAATTACAAACCCCGCAAATCGAACAGGCGGCTTTCAACAACCTACAAGCCATAGCGCAACTTAAAGCGACTCAAATAGAAAACTGGCTGAACGAACGAAGCGGTGATGCCAATATATTGGCATCAGAAACAGGATTGGCCGCCAAAATAAACAGCCAACTACAAGGCAAAGCGAACCCGCAAACGACACAAGAAATAGTAAGCCGATTCCAATCTTTGATTGATTTTTATGCTGTTAATAGTGTGCTGTTGATTGATAACCACGGACATTTAGCACTCAGCCTCGGCAAGCATCTGGACATGCCGCCTGCAACGCAGAATTTAGTGTCCCTATCAATCAGCACTAAACAAGTGCAACGCAGTCAGCTGTTCCGTGACGAATCAGGTAATGTCCATATAGATTGGGTAGTGCCAATCGTTATTCATGAGCGCCAGATAAACCGGCTGTAGCCGCCGTTATCATTCGACATCTGGCCAGCCAGTTTCTGTACCCGCTCATTCAAATGTCAGCCTCCGCCAGTGCCAGTGCCGAAACCCTGCTGGTTCGTCGTGAAGGCGAATCGATCCTATATCTTAATAATCTGCGACATCGTCAAGATACTGCCTTGATAATGAAGCTGCCGTTAAGTAACACTCCCGCATCCGTTGCAATTAATGCCGCTCAGCCTGGTATCGCTCAAGGTAATGACTACCGTGACACCCCAGTTTTAGCGGCTTATCGCCCGATAGCAAACACTGACTGGCATCTTGTTACCAAAATTGACCGCGATGAAGTATTACTGCCTCTTTGGGACACTTCATTTTGGATCGGCTTAATCGCTTTTGCCGCCGTATCAAGCCTGATGCTGTCACTATTACTGTTTTGGCAACAGCAGAAACGAATGCAACTGCTTGCTTTGGCGGCACAGCAAAACAAAACAGATCAACTGCTCAGCTATTTTTATGATTTGCCCTTTATCGGCATGTCGATTACTTCCCCAGAGTCGAAGTACTGGCTGAAAGTTAATGACTTTTTGTGTGACATTTTCGGCTATTCCAAAGAAGAGCTGCTCACCAAAAGCTGGATGGAGATGACTCATCCTGATGACCTTAATGCGGATCTCGTGCAATTTGAGCAAGTCTTGCGCAATAAATTAAACGGGTACACCATGGAAAAGCGCTTCATCCGCAAGGATGGCGTAGCCATTGACACTCGCCTTAATGTTAAATGTATTCGTAAGCAAGACGGCTCGGTCGATTTTTTTATCGCGACAATTGATGATATTACCGAACGCAAGCAGGCTGAAGCGATTCAAGCTTTCTTGGCGAATGTCAGCGGCAGATCTTCGGACGAATCCTTTTTTTACTCACTCGCCCGCTTCTTGGGTAACCTCCTTGATATGGAGTTTGTCTGTATTGATCGCCTTGAAGGCGATGGCTTGACGGCACGAACATTAGCTGTTTGGTCCGATGGCAATTTCCAGGACAATCTAACTTACGCGTTAAAAGATACGCCCTGCGGACAAGTGGTGGGCCAAACTATTTGTTGTTACCCGGAAAACGTATGCCAATTATTTCCGCACGACCAATTCCTTCAGGATCTTAATGCCGAAAGTTATGTGGGCGTAACGTTATGGAGTAGCACCGGCCAGCCGATCGGATTACTTGTAGTGATAGGACAGCGTCCGATCACAAACCGCTTGAAGACAGAAGCCGCAATCAAACAGGTCGTTGCGCGCGCCGCCGGTGAACTGGAACGCAGGCTTGCCGAAACTAAGCTCAAGCTCGCCGCCAGCGTCTTCAGTCATGCGCGTGAAGGCATTCTAATCAGCGATGCCGATGCCAAGGTCATTGATGTTAACGATAGCTTTACCCGCATCACCGGTTACCCGCACGACGAAATAGTAGGAAAAAACCCCAGCATTCTCAAATCAGGTCTTCAGGACAACAACTTCTACGCTGCCATGTGGAAGGACCTAAAAACGCAAGGCCACTGGGCTGGCGAGATCTGGAACCGCCGCAAGAACGGCGAAATCTATGCAGAGATACTCACCATCAGCGCAGTGAGCGACTCCGAAGGCAATACCCAACATTACGTTGCGCTGTTTTCTGATATTTCTTCAATCAAAGAACATGAACAGCAGCTTGAACATATCGCCCACTACGATGCCCTGACCAACTTGCCTAACCGCGTCTTATTAGCCGACCGCTTGCGTCAGGCAATGACGCAAGCACAGCGGCGCGGCCAACGGGTGGCGGCGGCTTTTCTGGATCTGGATGGATTTAAGGCCATTAATGACAATCATGGCCATGATGCCGGTGATCAATTACTCATTACTTTGGCGACTCGAATGAAGCAAGCATTGCGCGAAAGCGACACACTTGCCCGTTTGGGCGGTGACGAATTTGTAGTGGTGTTGGTAGACCTGGTTGATCCTGAAGCCAGTGTGCCGATGCTCGCTCGTTTGCTGGCGGCGGCAGCTCAGCCGGTGCAGTTTGGCGATATTTCGCTGCAAGTTTCCGCCAGTCTGGGCGTCAGCTTTTACCCGCAAGCAGAAGACATCGATGCCGATCAACTTTTGCGGCAAGCCGATCAAGCCATGTATCAAGCCAAGCTGTTAGGCAAAAACCGTTATCACCTTTTCGATGCCGAGCAGGACAGCAGCATCCGCGGGCATCACGAAAGTTTAGATCGCATTCGCCGCGCGTTAATTGAACACGAATTTGTGTTGTTTTATCAGCCCAAAGTCAATATGCGCACGGGTAAAGTTATCGGTGCGGAGGCCTTGATTCGCTGGCAACACCCCGACAAAGGCTTGCTGCCACCGGCACTGTTTCTGCCGATGATTGAGGATCATCCACTGGCTGTCGACATCGGCGAATGGGTAATCGACACAGCGCTCAAGCAAATTGAGCAGTGGCAGGCGTTGGGACTGGACCTGCCGATCAGCGTCAATATCGGCGCTCGTCAGTTACAACAAACCGACTTTGCAAGCCGTCTGCAAACGCTGCTGGCAGCGCATCCCGGCGTCAGCCCAACGTATTTGGAGATAGAGTTGTTAGAAACCAGCGCCCTGGAAGATCTGGCGCATATCTCCCAAATTTTGCATGCCTGCCGAGAACTCGGTGTGAAGTATGCGCTGGATGACTTCGGCACCGGCTACTCGTCACTGACTTACTTAAAACGCCTGCCGGTCACCATGCTGAAAATCGATCAAAGCTTTGTGCGCGATATGCTCGATGACCCGGAAGATCTGGCAATTATTGAAGGCGTGGTGGGCTTGGCTGCCGCTTTTCATCGCCAAGTGATTGCTGAAGGCGTGGAGACTGTGGAACATGGCAGCCTATTGCTGCAATTTGGCTGTGAGCTGGCACAAGGCTACGGTATTGCCCGCCCCATGCCTGCCAGTGCAATGTGCGTTTGGGCGGCCGGTTGGCAACCCGAAGCGGTGTGGGCTAATTTGCTACCGGTAAAGAAGGAAGATTTAGCGCTGCTTTATACTAGCGTCGAACTCCGTGCCTTGGTTGTTAACCTAGAAAATCTCCTTAAAGGCAAAAGCACAGCAGCACCGAAAATTAGCCACCAGTGCCATTTTAGTAAATGGCTGGATACCGAAGGTCTGGAACGCCATAAAGCACAGCCCGACTTTCAGTGCATTGAGCCCTTGCACCAACAAGTGCATGAGCTCGCGGCGAATATACTTGATCTTCAAACCCTAGGTAAAAACCACGAAGCACTGCTACAGCTGGATGAACTTTATAAGCTAACCGATAGCTTTCTTAAATTGCTGCAGCCGTTGCTGCAAAAAAACTAGCAGCGAGATTGCCTCGCTGCTTTTTAAGCTTATTTTTCTTCGGTTGCCTCTGAAGTAGTGACTTCAGCTTGATCATCAGAGGTTACTGAAGATTCCTCTTCGGCAGCAGCCTCGGTTACTGCAACATCAGGCTCTGCAACCGTTTCAGCTTTTTCTTCAGCGACGACTTCAGGCTCTGGCGTTTTAGCGGTTAACGAATCGATAAACTCCAAAAACCAGGCGGCACTTTTTACTTTGCTCATGTCTGGATCGTTCAGAATTTCCGCTGCATCAGGCAAACTGCCCCTGCTTTTAGAATCTTCCAGCGCTTTTAAGCTGGCCTCATGCTCACCAAGCAAAGCATAAATACAGGCCAAGTTGTAAGATGCAGAACCGGCTTGAATAGCATTGGCTTGTTCAAAATAGGTCTTGGCGTTTTGGTACAGTTCATCATGCAGCGGCACCGCTTTGATTCTGGCTAAATCCATGCAGGCAACACCACCATCGATGGCTGCCCCTAAATAAGAAGGTTGAATCAGCATGCAAAATGCAAATTTGATAATCGCCTCTTGATAAATTTTGATGGATTCAACTTCAGGTTTGGTTTTAGCCTGGTTTAGCAGCGCAAATCCCCAGTTGTAGAAGGCTTCAGCACGCAATAAATCGCCACTGACCACCTCGGCATAGTCTTGATAGGCTTTTTTATACATTTGCTCAGCGGTATTTGCCTCAGCTTTACGAGCATCGCTACTGAGTTTGACGGCTTCTTTTAATTTAGAGTTCTTTTTTATCGAATCAAAAATTGACACACTTTTCTCCTGTTGGGTTAGCTTATGAATAGTTTGCTATAGAATAACAGCCTCAAACTTATAATGACTACCTAACCGCACCATGACTCACACTATCCCCGATCTCAGCAAAGAAAAAGTCAACCTGGAAACCTCACAAATCGCCTGGAAAGAATTACAGCGATTTTTTGCCAATGGCTCGGCGGTGTCCGTCTCGCCAGAGCTGGATCTAGTAGAAGTTGCCTATCAATTTTCTATCGATAACAAAGACCAGGTAGCCGAGTGGCTGCAAAACAAGCAAATCGGTTTAGTGTCCGATCAACAGGCACTTGAATGGCTTGAAAAAAATGCCGAGGTTTGGGCAGTGGTGGTTAAGCCTTGGATTTTGGTGCAAGAATAATAGTTGTAGGATTCTTTGCCCACCTCATAGCCGCGACCAAATTGACCACTCATAGAACAATGTTTATACTTATGTTTAAACATTTTTATGAAGGCCGCTATGACTACTGAAGCCATTCTTGACATCAAACAATGGGGAAACAATCTGGGAGTTCGCTTACCTGCCGCAATCGCCCGTGAAGCGCATTTGCAACTCAACCAGCGCGTGCGTATTTCGGTCGAAGGTGACCATGTGGTAATCGCTCCCATTAACGATCCCCCTCTGACACTGGAACAGCGCTTGGCAAGTTTTGATCTGGAGCGCCACGGCGGCGAAGCCATGACAACCAGCCAAGCTATTGGTGCGGAACGTTGGTAACTCGCCAAAGCCAGCGCCCTTGGGTGCCGGAGCGCCAAGACATAATATGGATAGATTGTAATCCGCAAGTTGGACAGGAAATGCGCGATGTCCACCCGTTTCTGGTCCTTTCGCCGCGCATATTTAACGAAAAAACCTCGCTGGTTATCGGATTACCGATGACAACAGCAGAATACAATGCCGATAATCCATTTGCCGTGGCAGTCGGTAAAGCTTCCGGTCGCAAGGCCGAAAAGACTAGCTATGTACTTTGCCACCAGCCCAAATCATTCGATTGGCGTTTACGCGGAGCCAAAGCGCATCCGCTGAAATCGCTGTCGGATAGTTTATTTGTACAGGTATGTGAGCGGTTAAATCAGATTATTCAGGTGGGTTAACTGAAAATGAGTAAATACGCTTTTTGCCAGGCCATTTCTGCTTTTGACTTAGCAACGAAATTTCCTTGCTATATCAAAACTACCAATATTCTCAAAGCCACGTTGGATTGCTGAATCCACTAATGCTGCCATGTAAAATAGCGTTTTACATTACACGATGAATAACATTTCACAGCACCATTCTCCACTGTATTAATAAAAATGGTCTTTGCGATATCTAATCTTACTACGCTACTATTAAGTTAGAGCAGCCTTAGTTCTGCATTAACTTTCGCACGCGGGGGAATGGTGCAGAGCATGTCCCGTCCTATGTGCTTTATTTTTAGACTAAATATAAAAAATCATGACTCAGGAAATATTGAATTCTAATACCGAAATTGAAGAAGAACTTACTTCCGATGGATTGCATAAAAGTGGTATTGAACGTGAACTTGACGATGACGATAGCGAAATTAGTAATCCATTTGACCCAAACGATATTGCAATTGTCACGAAAAACCCAAGTATAGATAGTGTTATCAAGAGAATTGAACACAAAGAAATTGAACTTAATCCTGATTTTCAACGTAAAGGTGGAATTTGGCAAATTAAAGAGAAAAGCCGTTTAATTGAATCCTTGTTGTTAAACATTCCTTTGCCGGTATTTTATGTGGCCGCTGATAAAGATGATAACTGGATAGTTGTCGACGGTTTGCAACGATTGACAACTCTTAAAGAATATATTGAGGATAAAACACTCATACTTAAAAATTTAGAATTTTTAACCCAATTTGAGGGCTTAAAATTTGAATCATTACCCCGCAATATGCAACGACGCATTTTGGAAACCGAACCGGTATTTCATATTATTCAACCTACGACACCAAAAACCGTAACCCGAACTATTTTTAAACGTATTAATACCAGTGGTTTACCTTTATCGGCACAGGAAATACGCCATGCGCTATATAACGGCAAGTCAACAGCCCTGTTAAAAGAATTATCTGAATGCGAAGAATTTAAGATGGCAACTAATAATAGTATTAGTGATGACCGTATGGCAGATAGAGAGTGTGTATTACGCTACCTTGCTTTTTCTCATCGTTCGCCAGGAGATTATAAAAACAAAGACCTGGATGGTTTTTTATCAAGAACTATGGAAGTTTTTAATGCCATGCCTGATGAACGTATAAATTATTATCGCCAGCAGTTTAAAAAAGCCATGCTTAATTGCCATACAGTTTTTGGTATTGAGGCATTTCGTAAACAGGCTTTCAATAAAGATCGCTTATTCCCCATTAGCAAAGCTTTATTTGAAACATGGTCAGTTATCCTCAGTAATTGTAATGATGATGAAATCGAAATATTAAAAGAACGTTACGAGGATTTACAAGATCGTTTTATTAAATTATTAAATGGGCAACATTTACCTTCCGCAGTAAATGATTATGAATATATTTTTTTAAATTTTGCTAAAGCAATTCAACAAACTGCTGATGTTAAAAGTGTACATTTTCGCTTTGCGGCAGTTAAAAGTTTAGTTGATGATGTTTTACAGGGAAAACCTGTATATCCTCCTAAAGACCTTATTGATTTTTATTCATAAAAAGCATTTTTAACTATCAAACATCATGTTAACCGCAATACAAATCAAAAACTTCAAATGCTTTCAACAAGCAGAGCTCAGACTCGCCCCATTAACATTACTTTCCGGCTTAAATAGCACAGGTAAAAGTTCGGTACTGCAAAGCTTGTTGTTATTGCGTCAATCCTATAAAGAAGGCGGTAATATTCGATTAAATGGTGATTTAATCGAGCTTGGACAAGCACTAGATGTATTCGCAGTCGATGCTAAAAATGACGAAATGGAATTTCAGTTAAGTAGTTCTGACTGGGATACTGTAACTTGGGCTAATTATTTTGATGTATCGAAAGACTTATTTACATCTACGACTGCCTTAAAAGACATTGAAAAATTAGCTTTGTTTAACGATGACTTTCATTACATAAGTGCTGATCGCTGGGGGCCACGGATCAGCGTCCCACTATCCGATTTCGATGTTAACCATAATAATCTAGGAAAATATGGTGAATACAGCATCCACTATTTGCTTGAACAGGGCGATAAACACTTAAAAAATCTGAATATTGGCTTGCTTAACGAAGATGCAGGCACAACCCTATTGCCTCAAGTTCAAGCTTGGTTAAATGACATTTCGCCAGGAGTAAAAATTGATCCTAAAGAATTTAAGACCGTCAATGCTGGAACTATTGGTTTTTCATTTCCCTCTGAAGTTGGTTTTTCACGTCCTTTTCGCCCCACACATGTGGGTTTTGGCTTGAGTTATACGTTGCCAGTTATAGTAGCTTTGTTATCGTTACCTAAAAGTGGCCTGATTATATTAGAAAATCCCGAAGCGCATTTACATCCTCGTGGACAATCATTAATGGGGAAATTAATAGCACATGTTGCTGCTGCTGGCACTCAGGTCATTGTCGAAACCCATAGCGATCATTTGCTAAATGGTATTCGTATTGCAGTACGTGACGGCTTATTAACACCTGAACAAACGGCTTTACATTATTTTGCCCGTAAGGGTAGCGCCATTGAAATTACCACACCGCAAATTGATGCTGATGGCAAAATCGATAAATGGCCCGAAGGTTTCTTTGACGAATCAATACGCAACTTAGCTGCACTTTCTTCTCGTCGTCGCGAACGTAACACGAACAAAACATGAGAGCCGCCTTAATATTTAATGATTTATCAATTCAAGAAGCTCCGACAAGAAACCAAGCTCAATATTGGTTTTCTGAAATGATAAAAACCATTGCTGATTTAATTGATGAAGAAATTTGTGAGAAAACGCTACATTCTAAAATTAACTTGTACGAAATTAATCTCATAGAAAACGACTATGGTTTTCAGGAATGGTTAGATGATACTCGTAGCATTAACCGTGAGTTATATGAGTTTGCTTTACAATTAAGCACCCAATCTCCCGTTTTTGATCCTCTAAAAAGCCAGCAAGCGCTTAACAATGAATACTTTCGTTCTGAATTTGTTTTAAAAAGCACAGGTACAAAATGCGAAGCATTAGGCGTTGCTTTGTTGTCGGATGGTATCGCAGTTAGCCTGCCATCCTGCGAAGAATGGCAGGTTGACTCAATTTATATTGAGCAGTTTTTATATGATGAAACGGATGAAACCTTAGATTGCCCTAATCGCAGCTTTCATCAAGTGCGCCATTCCTCACAAGCCGATCATGTTGATAACGTTATCCGGCATTGGCGCCATGGACTTTTAAATCAAATAAACAACAGCCAAAAACTGTTAGATTATTGGAATAACGCATTTCCAAATTTAGACCGATCCAAAGAAAACTCACTGGACGAACTTCAAGGTGAAACACTTGCAAGCACAGTAAACCGTTTATGGCAATTAAATACCACTTGCTCTGAATGGAAGACAACAAATGAAAATGAGCCAGCTTACCCAATGAAAGCCCGCCCTGAATCTACAGCAACTATGCAACAAAAAAACCTAGCTGATATGCGTCTGTCGACTTGTCCGCACCAAAATCAGAAATATTTTGTGATGCACTGTGACATTCGACCAAAAGGCTTCCGCTTATACTGGCTAGAAAATCAACAACAAAAACGAATCACGATTGGCTATATTGGACCTCATCTACCGACAGCAAAGATCAAAGCCTAAACCAATAAGGATAATGCTTGATCGTAAACTAAATCCAAAATATTGCTCAACTGGGTAAACTCGAGCCGCTAACTGCTTCAATTCACTCTACCGAAATATTGCAGTAAGGTACTTTCGGTTGATGGTCTTGTCGCGAAATCCTTAAGTTTCCCTCACTTACAACTTATCCCCAGCCATCGGCTCACGTTTCGGCACTTTTGCCAAAATGGCCTGAAAAGCCGATTTATCTGCACGCTGCGCCCGTTCCAACAAATAATCTTCTGTAGCTATCGCCGACACTTTTTCAGCAACCGCACTGACAATGAATTGATTAACGGAAACCCCTTCTTTGCGAGCCAGCTCCTTGATATGCCGATGGATAGAATCCGGTAAACGTAAACTTAATTCAGCCATGTAAAACGCTCCAGAAAAGTTTTAGCGCGATCACATCGACACCATAAATATCAAAGCCGGTATCTAACGCGTCTAATTATCCCCTACCTTTACTTGCCGGCTTACGCTTATTTTTTGCTCCATCACGTGGACCCGCCGCGGGTTTAGCTCCACGCACTGCCGGTTTTTTACTGTGCCTAAAGTCTTTTTTACCGGTGTCTTTGTTCGGCGCATTTTTCTTGGGGGCGTCAATCACTTTTAACGATACCGGTTGATAGCCGGTATCAGCGACGCGCGGAATTTGTCTTTTCAGTAATTGTTCTATAGCTACCAGTAAATAAGCATCCTCAGGACACACCAACGATAGCGCCACACCGCTAGCGCCTGCCCGACCGGTTCGGCCGATACGATGCACGTAATCTTCCGGCACTTGCGGTAAATCAAAATTTACCACATGCGGTAAATCGTCAATATCCAGGCCTCTTGAGGCCACATCGGTTGCCACCAACACCGACACTTTGCCGGTTTTAAAGTATTCCAACGCCTTGTTACGCGCACCCTGAGTTTTATCGCCGTGTAGCGCTACCGAGCGAATGCCGTCTTCAATCAATTGTTTTTCCAGACGATCGGCGCCGTGTTTAGTGCGAACAAACACCAATACTTGCTTCCAATTATTACTGCCAATCAAATAAGACAACAACTCGCGTTTTACTTCTCGAGGAATGCCGTAAACGCGCTCGGACACGGTATCGGCGGTCGCATTTTGTTTAGCGACTTCAACTTCAGCCGGGTTGTTTAACAATTGCGACGCCAATGACTTGATGCCATTGGAGACGGTTGCGGAAAACAACAGGCTTTGTCGTTGTTTTGGCAGCAGCGCCATGATTTGTTTAATATCGGGAAGAAAGCCCATATCCAGCATACGGTCGGCTTCATCCAATACCAGAATTTCTATGTTAGCCAGACTTACCACGCGTTGGCGAATATGATCGATCAAGCGTCCCGGCGTCGCCACGACAATGTCACAACCTCGGCGTAACTGCCGAACTTGCAAGCCGACACTGGCCCCGCCTACGACTAACTCGGTATGAAAAGGTAAATGAGCTCCATAAGTTTTAACGCTTTCATAAACTTGCGCAGCCAATTCACGGGTGGGCACCAAAATCAGCGCCCGAATGCGCCGCGGTTTTTGCGCAGGATTATGATTTTCAGCCAGTCGTTGCAATAGCGGCAAGGTAAAGCTGGCAGTCTTGCCGGTACCGGTTTGCGCACCGGCCAACACATCGCGACCTTCAAGGATTAACGGAATGGCCTTTTGTTGTACCGGAGTCGGCGTTTTGTAGCCTTGATCGGTGACCGCTTTAAGAAGATCTTCGGTTAAACCGAGTGTTTGAAATGACATGAATACCTCAATAGTGTTTGTTTGATGAGTTGCCAAAGGCAAAAACGTGGGAGCTATGCCGACGACATGCACCCTTAAGGGCATAAAGGGGTCGCTCCCACGTGTTATTTATGAATTTTTACCCGCCGGTGACACTCATGTGCCGCAGGATGATGGGTTGCTCGTGCAGATTAAATTCGTGTTTTTCCGGCTTAATTAGCATAGAGTCAATAATGGCTTGTTTTAATACTGCCAAGTCGCCCGGATGCTCTCTAAGCACTTGCTTTAAATCAACCGAATGTTCGTTACCTAAACATAGTAACAGTTGGCCTTCAACCGTTAATCTTACCCGGTTACAACTGCTGCAAAAATTGGCACTATGCGGCGAGATAAAACCCACCCGGGTTTGAGTACCGATCACATTCAGGTATTTGGATGGGCCGCCGGTATTTTCGGTGGTCGCCATCAATGAAAACTGTCGCGCCAAGTCTTTTTTGATTAAATCGCTGGAGTAATAAGACTCCGATCGATCATGGTTGCTGACCATGCCTAAGGGCATTTCTTCGATAAAACTGATGTCTATGGCGTTATCGACAGCAAACTGAACTAAATCATTCACTTCCAGATGATTTCGGTTTTTAAGAATGACCGCGTTAATTTTAATCCGCTCAAAGCCTTGGGCTTTGGCCGCCTGGATACCGCGCAGGACTTGCTGTAAATCACCGGTCCGAGTGATGATTTTAAATTTGTCAGCATCCAAGGTATCCAGGCTAATGTTGATACGCTTAACCCCGGCTTGTTTTAAATCTTTCGCCATGGATTCAAGTTGCGAGCCGTTGGTGGTAATCACCAGCTCTTTTAACGACTCGATCTGGCCGATGTTGTGTAGCAATTCCAGAGCACCTTTTCTGACCAAGGGCTCACCACCGGTGATGCGAATTTTTTTTACGCCCAACTCAGCAAAAGCTTTGGCCAAGGTATAAATTTCTTCCAGCGATAGAATTTGGGCGCGCGGTAAAAACGTCATGTCTTCCGACATGCAATACACACAGCGAAAATCACAACGGTCGGTGATGGATATTCTTAAATAATCCACTGTTCTACCGAAACGATCGATCAATTGCGCTGGTAAGTGCGCTGGCAAGTTGGTATCTGTCATAAGGCTGCGCCTAAAAATCAAGGCCTCAATATTACCATACAGTGACAACAACCGACTAAGCGACTATGGAATTGCACCTCACAGATCCCAATCGCTTTTGCCGTTGCGTTTTTGTTGTGCGGCAACTTTTGCCTGATAGCGAATGAGCCATTGCTGCAACGCCCGATAGCCGATTGTTAAACTGGGCTGTAACCTTTTTATCAGCAGCATAATGTAACCAGCAAGCCAAGAAGATGTCTTTTTGAGCAACCGGCTAGCTATCGGTATTAACGCAGACAAATCCATCGATCGATCCTTAATCTTGCCGATTCGATACAGCCACCGCACCATTCCTGTGACATACAGCAAAAATAAGCTTTGTCCGGCAATAAACCAAGTTAGTCGTCCTTTTGGCCCCAACGCTTCGCCGGTATGTAACGGCCAAATCCAGGTGGCAATGGTGGGTCCGGTGGAAAATTGGGCAGGATTACGCACTTCCCTAGTCTGCCCACTCCAACGATCTATCCATACGGTAGTAAAAGGATGTCGTTGATTAATTTCACCCGGTTGACGCAAATTGATGCGGTAAATACCTGAGTCACCGGCTGGTGTAGTCACACGTCTAAGCACCGAGCGAGGAAATGAACCGCGCGCAACAAATTCCGCAGCTTCAAGACTGGTGGGGTGATTATTGGGGATCGCGGTGCTGACAATATCCCGGCCCGTTTCACCATGAGCCATACCGGAGCCTCCGGCTAAACTTTCCAATATTCCAGGATAGCTTAACAACACGCCCGTCGATGCCAGCATGAGCAAAGCCGGTGCGACTAGCAAACCAAGCAATCGATGGAAATCGAAGTTCAGTTGCATAACACCGGCATTAATATTAATTTTTAATGCCTGCCCAATGCCGCGCCAACCGGGCCACCATAAACCCAAGCCAGTAACGACAGAAACAATCAGTATCACACCCAGCACGCCCACGGCCTGCCAGCCAACGCTACCTTGCTGCAACTGCGTGTGTAGATCCACTATCCATGTGGTCACTGTTTGCCCCCAAAATCGACTCGTGACGACTTCAGCGGTATAGGGATTTACTGAAACCATCAATGGCGCATAAAGCTCAAAGTAGGTCTCTCTGGGTTTTTCGTACCAGGCTGTGATCATGCCATGCGGCGATTGCGGCATTTCTAAGGTCCAGGACCCATAGCGCTGCGGATGTGCAATTTTTACCGCCGACATTATCTTATCTAACGATTGATATTTACCTTGTGGCTGCTCTATCACCAAATGCGGATTTAATAAGCCGTCTAGTTCTTCGCGATAAACGCTGACACTGCCGCTTAAGCCCAGTAACGCAAAAAAGAAACCGCATATTAAAGCTAGATAAAGATGAACCTTGAGCCAGATGAGGCGGCTTTTAGACAACGTAGGCATGCTTTTGTAGAGGAAGGTGATTATAAAAATTCTTAGCAAGTGCCCACTCAAACGCTCCAGGAATGGGACGTTTGAGCTTTAACCCGCTGCCAACTTACTGATAGCGAGTCGGATCGGCAATGCCAGCTTCAATAAATCCAGTTTTTCTTAGCCTGCAAGCATCGCAGACACCACACGCCCTACCCTGTTCATCGGCCGAGTAACAAGACACGGTCCGTTGGTAATCCACGCCAAGCGCGACACCCTGCTGAATAATTTGGCCTTTGCTTAGCTTCATTAAAGGCGTATGTATTGAAAAACGCTGGCCTTCTACACCGGCTTTAGTCGCTAAATTTGCCATGTTTTGAAAAGCATTGATAAATTCCGGCCGACAATCGGGATAACCAGAATAATCGACCGCATTGACGCCGATAAAAATGTCCTGCAAATTTAAAACTTCAGCCCAACCCAGAGCAAACGAGAGAAAAATAGTATTTCTCGCCGGCACATAAGTCACTGGAATGCCTTGCTGGAGGGTATTCGGCACGGCAATATCCGCGTCCGTCAACGCAGAACCACTAATCGAGCCAAAGCCCAATTTTATGACTTTGTGCTCGGCCACCTGATAATCAGAAGCGATCTGGGCGGCGGCTATTAATTCTGCATTATGTTTTTGACCATAATCGAAACTTAACGCATAACAGGTAAAACCTTGCTGCTTTGCCAAGGCCAGCACGGTAATCGAATCTAATCCTCCCGACAGGAGAACAATGGCTTTTTTGGGCATGGGTAACTTAGCTGTTTATTTGCCTTGGGCATCATCCCAAAGCAGTTTATGCAATTGAATTTGGAAACGCACCGGCAAATAATCGGCGAGAATTTTTTCGGCAAGCTCGGTAGGATTTTGTTGCCCCATCACTGGCGAAAATAAAATCTGGCAACGATCAGCAAGAGTGTATTCCGTCAGTATTTGTTTGGACCATTGATAATCTTCGTCGCTGCCGATCACAAATTTGACCTGATCATTAGCCGTTAGATAGGTGATGTTTTGATATAAATTTTTACTTAACTCACCGGAACTGGGCGTTTTAAGATCCATTACCTTTATAACGCGTGGATCAACTTTAGATACATCCAACGCGCCACTGGTTTCCAGTGATACCTGATAGCCCTGATCGGCTAATTTGCTCATCAACTCAATACAGGCAGGCTGAGCAAGTGGCTCGCCGCCAGTAACGGTAACGTAGAGTGTTGGGTATTGTTTAACTTGATCAAGAATCGCATTAATGTCCATCTTGCTACCACCAGTAAAAGCATAAGTGGTATCGCAATAAACACAACGGAGCGGACAGCCGGTTAGTCGAATAAATACCGTCGGTAATCCGACGGTATTGGACTCACCTTGCAGTGAATAAAATATTTCGGTGATGCGTAACGAACCCACAATTAACGAGGGGGTTCATTTTTTGGTGGATCAATAAGAAGCAATTTCTTAGCGGCCAAATGCGCAGCAGTTGAGTTTGGATACGCAACAGTCACTTTTGTTAAATAGTCACGTGCCTTAGCCGGATTTTTTTGCTCAATCTCAATGTAACCAAGCTTCAGCAAGGCATCCGGTACTTTGGCGCTGGCCGGATAATTATCCACCACTGCCGAAAATGCCTTGCGAGCAGAGTCAACATCCTGATTAACGCGATAAGCCTCACCTAACCAATATTGAGCGTTGCCTGCATACTCTCCTTTCGGATTTTTACTTAACAAGTCTTTAAATTCAGTAATTGCTTGACTGGTATGGCCGTTTCGCAATGCATCATAAGCATGTTGATAAGGTTCTTTGGAATCGCCAGCAGCGGCAGGAGCTGGCTTTTGTTCTGCGGGTTTATCCACAGCCGCAGGCGTCGCTGGTGCAACTGCTTTATTACCTTCAGTTTTATTGGCTTCAACTGCAGCAGCCGGTTCAGCAGCGGCGGCAGTCTCACTTTTTTCCTGATTGGCAGCTTGATCGCCAGCTTCACCAGCAGCTGGTTGAGCCGTACTTTCAAGCTTCTTTTCCAACACCTGTACACGCTCATCGAAATCGGCATACATAGTGTTCTGCCGCTTTTTCATCTCAGTGATGAGATAGGTTTGCTCCTCCACTTTGCCGGTTAATTGTTGCACTTCAGCCTGTAATTGCTCCAGTCTGCCCATCAACTCATACAGAGTAGTCGCCGACGCGGGTCTTGAAGAAGCAGGTGGTCCCGCTGGATAAGTTGCATTATCAACTGCAGGCGGCAACGGTAAAGGCTCAGCGTTGACGCTGCTACAAGCAAGTAAAAGGAGGAGTAACCGGGATTTCATTTATTGGCCTTGGTAAACCACTTCAACACGACGGTTCAATTGCCAAGCGGATTCATCATGTCCCGCCGCAGCTGGTTTTTCTTCACCGTAGCTGACAATTTCCAATTGAGCATCAGAAGCGCCTTGAGATTTTAATAAATTAGCAACTGACTTAGCACGTTGTTCGCCCAAAGCAATATTGTATTCACGCGAGCCACGTTCATCGGAACTTCCTTCCAAAACCACATGCTGTGCAGGATGTGCCGCCAAATACTGTGCATGTGCAGCAATCACAGGAATAAAATCGTCCTGAACTTGGCTGCTGTCTAACATAAAGTAAATTGTTTGTTTGGATAACGGATTGTTAGGATCGCTAAACTCAGGACCTAATCCACCCGCGCCATTACTGCCGTAACCACCGCCAATTGCTGAGCCATTGACGCCTGCGCCACCATTGAGTCCACTGGTAGAAGCGTCATTTAAACCACTTGCACTATTTTGGCTTCCGTCAGTCAGACTCTCGTCTTTATCATCAGAACATGCCGTTAACATCATGGCACTTATTGCCAGTACTACTATTGTTTTGTTGAATTTCATCATCTTTCCAAAAAATTAATTACTAAAAAACCAATTCGACTAAGGTGCCCATGCGGGTTCGCGAACTTCGCTACTATCAAACACCAATTTTTGTTGCATTTTACCATCTATCGACACAGCCGATAAGTAACCCGTGCCGCCTTTTTTAGAAGCGTACAAAATCAAACTACCGTTGGGTGCGAAACTCGGGGACTCATCAGATGGCCCTGATGTTAATACGTTGATAGACCGAGTCGCCATATCCATGATAGCAATACGATAACCACCACCGTTAGAATGCACCATCGCGATATTTTTACCATCGGGTGAAAAACTAGCCCGAGCGTTATAACTGCCGGTAAAAGTCAGACGTTTTTCTTCGCCGCCTTGGCTAGGCACGATATATAACTGAGGTTTGCCACCTCTATCCGAAGTAAACACAATGCTGCCGCCATCAGGTGACCAGGTCGGCTCAGTATCAATGGCAAAGCTTTTGGTCAATTTAACCAAAGAACGTGTTGCCAAATTCAATACATAAATGTCAGGACTGCCATCTTTTGACAATGTTACCGCTAATTTTGAACCATCAGGAGACCATGAAGGCGCGCCGTTGATGCCACGAAACTCCGCCACTCTCTGCCGTTCACCGGTCGCCAGTGTTTGGATATAAATTGCCGCATTTTTTTTCTCGAAAGAGACATAAGCGAGTTTTCTACCATCGGGCGACCATGCAGGAGACATTAAAGGCTCTATTGAAGAAGCAATAGTTTGCGCATTAAAGCCATCCGCATCGGCAACTTGTAATCTATGCGTGCTTTGCTTACCTTGCTTACTGGTAGTAATGTAAGAAATACGCCCGCTAAATACGCCTTTTTTTCCAGTTAATTTTTCAAAAATCAAATCGCTGATATGGTGAGCAGTACGACGCAAATCTTCCGCAGATGAATTCATCCGGTAACCCAGCAATTGCGTGCCTTTATAGACATCAAACAACTGAAACTGAACATTATATTGACCGCCGCTTTCCGTGACTTGGCCGATCACCATGTAATTTTGGTTTATCGCCTGCCAATCTTTGAAATTAATCGCCTCAGCAGTACTGGGCTTGCCGGGCATACTTTGGCGATCCAACATTTTGAAATAACCGCTACGCCCCAAATCGGCATTAACGACAAAGCTCACATCGACCGGCACACCTGCTGCACCTTGCAACGCAAAAGGCACCACAGAAACGGGTAGTGCGCTTTCGATGCCTTCAGTAATTTCAATGGTCAACTCTGCCGAACTATTGACGCTATAAAACGCCAACAAGACGCTCACAAACATTATTCTAAAAAAATTCACGGACCACCTCTGGTAAACCTACCGAAAAAATAACAACTCCATAATCAAAACCAACTAACCGCTATAAAAGTATGCTCGGTTATCTGGGCTTAAATTCGAACACAAACGATCTAAAATCTTTACCAAGCTCTTTATCTGACGGTACAGGTAGTGGCGATGCTTTATTGACCGCATTTTCAGCAGACCTGTCGAAAACCTCATCGCCACTGCTTGTTACTACTTGTGCATCGACAACGGTACCATCGGACATTAATTTAACGCGAATGGTGCATTTGATTCCAGTCGCTTCAGCAGGGCGAATCCAGCTATTCTCAACTTTACGTTTAATAGCCGCCATTGCCTCAGCCATCACTTGTTTATTTTGTTCTGCTTTAATTTTCGCAGCTTCGGCTTTTTCAGCTGCAGCTTTGGCAGCTTTTTCCGCTTCTGCTTTTAATCTTGCAGTTTCTGCCTGCTCAGCGGCAATTTTAGCAGCCTGGGCTTTCTCAGCCTCGGCCTTGGCGGCGGCTTCCGCTTTGGCTTTCGCCGCGGCCTCGGCTTTAGCTTTTACAGCAGCTTCCGCCTTTTCAGCCTCTGCCTTAGCTTTTGCTTGGGCGGCCGCTTCAACTTTAGCTTTCTCGGCATCGGCTTTTGCTTTGGCCGCTGCCTCAGCTTTTGCCTGAGCTGCGGCCTCGGCTTTTTCTTTGGCTGCTTCTGCTTTTTCAGCCTCTGCCTTAGCTTTGGCTTGGGCGGCTGCTTCAGCTTTAGCCTTTTCTATTTCTTGCTGTTTCGCTTCGGCTTTAGCTTTCGCGGCGGCATCGGCCTTTTCAGCCTCTGCCTTCGCTTTGGCTTGCTCGGCTGCTTCGGCTTTAGTCTTTTCTGCTTCAGCCTGCTTTGCTTTAGCAGCAGCTTCTGCTTTTTCTTTAGCCTCTTCAGCTTTAGCTTTCGCGGCAGCCTCAGCCTTTTCTTTCACTGCCTCGGCCTTTTCAGCCTCCGCTTTCGCTTTGGCTTGGTCGGCCGCTTCAGCTTTGGCCTTTTCTACTTCTTGCTGTTTCGCTTCAGCTTTAGCTTTCGCAGCGGCCTCAGCTTTTTCTTTCACTGCCTCGGCTTTTTCAGCCTCTGCTTTTTCTTTAGCCTCTTCGGCTTTAGCTTTCGCGGCAGCCTCAGCTTTTTCTTTGATTGCCTCTGCCTTGGCTTTTTCCTGGGCGGCTGCTTCAGCTTTAGCTTTCTCCACTTCAACCTGTTTAGCTTTAGCTGCAGCTTCTGCTTTTTCTTTGGCCGCTTCGACTTTTTCAGCTTCTATAGCCTTGGCTTTTGCAGCGGTGACTCTCTCAGCTTCGGCTTGTTTAGCTGCCTCTTGGGCCTTGGCAAGGGCGTCGGCTTTTTCAGCCGCTGCTTTGGTCGCGGTGTCTTCCTGCTCTTGCACGACAGGCTCTTCTACTGGCGGTTGCTCTTGCTTCGCAGGCTCTGTCGCCGGCTCACTCACTGTTTCTGACTGAGTTTCCTCAACAACAGACGCATGAATAATTTCTGTCTCTGGTTGAGTGTCTACTCGAGCCGGCTTAATTAAGGCACTTAAGGCAAACAAACCTAAAAGCGTAAGATGCAGCGTTAACGCTAAGGCAAATGGCTTCGATAATTTTTTGGGGGAACTATCCGGATTCATTATTCGTCAGACTTAGTCATCAATCCAACACTAGGCACGCCTGCGTTTTTTAGTTTCGCCATCACTGTCACTACAGTTCCATAGTCAACAGCTTTGTCAGCATTGATCAAAACCTGCGTTCCAGGCTTGCTAGCTATAGTGGCGGCTACCCGTGGGTAAATGTCTTCAACTTGCACAGATTCATCGTTACCATCACCTACATTTAGGAAGTACTGACCACCCTGCTGTATCGACACAACAATAGGTGGCTCATCTTTGGATTCAACTGTTGCAGATTGTGTTTGCGGCAGCTCGACTTCTACGCCGGTTTGCAGCATGGGCGTGGTGATCATAAAAATAATCAACAACACTAAGGTGACGTCAATGTAGGGAACGACATTGATTTCAGCCATGGGCTTTCTGCGATGGCCTTTTCTGCTCATTTGCTATGTGCCTGTCTTTGCAATAAGACTACAAATTCTTCGACAAATAATTCATATCGGCCGGTCAATCTGTCTAAGCGCGTAGAAAAGCGGTTATATGAAACGACAGCGGGGATCGCAGCAAACAAACCAATCGCGGTGGCAATCAAGGCTTCGGCAATACCAGGTGCCACCTGCGCTAAGGTCGCTTGTTTGACGTTACCGAGTGACATGAATGAATTCATAATACCCCAGACAGTACCGAATAAACCCACATAAGGACTAGTAGAACCGACAGTGGCCAGAAATGCCAAATGCTCGTCTAATCTTTCCAACTCCCGAGACAATTCAATACGCATTACTCGTTGCGCACTTTCCACTTGCACTGCGGGTTCAACATTGCCCGCTTGACGCATGCGCGAAAATTCTTTGTAACCCGCCAAAAATATTTTTTCTATGCCTTCTGGCTCAAAATCGTTAGCTGCGAGTTTTCTGTACAGTTCAGCTAATGGCACGCCAGACCAGAACTGCTCTTCAAATTCGTCGGTGATTTCAACTGCACGATTGAGTACTTTGCGTTTGGAAAATATGAATGTCCACGATGCCACTGAGGCACTGAGTAAAACCAACATTACAAACTGGACAACAAAACTGGCTTGAGTAACTAAATGGAAAATAGATAAATCAGTGTTCATGGGTTAACTGCTCTAATAAAATTTCAGGAATCGCTTTAGGACGCATGGTGTTTGCATCCAGACAGGCAATGCGAATAACGCCGCTTGTCAAAACCGCGTCGTCGCGGGTAATAATTTGTTCAAAAGTCAGACTGGCCTTTTTAGCGACACTGACTTTTGCGGTAACTTGCAATAGCTCATTGAACCTAGCAGGCAATAAATAATCCACCTGCACCGAACGCACCACAAAAATAATGCCTTGCTCAGCTATCAACCGGTCTTGCTCATAGCCCATGGCTCTAAGCATTTCGGTTCGGGCTCTTTCGAAAAACTTGAGATAGTTGGCGTAAAACACCACACCACCGGCATCGGTATCTTCGTAATAGACCCGTACTGGCCAGCTAAAAGAATGCATCATTCCAGGTTTAACCGTCAGACTATTCAAATAAGTCCTCAGAAACACCCAACTGCTTTGGTGCTTGTAAACCAAAATGCAGATAAGCGTTCTGAGTCACCACACGGCCACGGGGAGTCCGCATAATAAAACCCTGTTGCAGCAAATAAGGCTCCAATACATCTTCAATGGTGCCGCGTTCTTCACTGATAGCCGCTGCCAAGGTATCCAGCCCCACCGGCCCACCGGCAAAGTTTTCAATCATTGTCATCAGCAGCTTGCGATCCAGCGCATCAAAGCCATGACTATCGACTTTCAACATATCCAAGGCCTGAATCGCGGTAATTTCGGTAATTACACCATTACTTTTAACTTCGGCATAATCGCGTACTCGCCGGAGCAGTCTGTTGGCAATACGCGGCGTTCCTCTTGAACGGCGAGCAATGGCATAAGCGCCATTTTTCTCAATCACCATACCCAGTACGCCAGCGGAACGAGTAACGATACCCGCCAACTCTTCAACCGTATAAAATTCTAAGCGATGGACAATACCAAAGCGATCACGCAACGGTGATGTTAACAATCCAGCTCGGGTAGTTGCGCCGACCAACGTGAATGGCGGCAGATCCAGCTTGATTGAGCGCGCCGCCGGGCCTTCGCCAATCATTAAATCCAGCTGATAATCTTCCATCGCGGGATATAAAATTTCTTCAACAGCTGGATTTAAACGATGAATCTCATCGATAAACAACACGTCATGAGGTTCGAGATTCGTCAACAAAGCGGCAAGATCACCGGCTTTATCGAGCACTGGGCCTGATGTTTGACGAATTTTAACACACATTTCTGCCGCGATGATATTGGCCAAGGTAGTCTTACCTAAGCCGGGCGGACCAAATATCAGCACATGATCCAATGCTTCCTTACGGGCAATTGCCGCCTGGATAAAAATCTCCATTTGTGCACGTAATTCTTGCTGTCCGACGTAATCGGCTAAGCGTTTAGGCCGAATAGCCCGATCTTGGCGCTCTTCATCGGTATGGCTTTGCGCGGTAATCATGCGATCACTTTCGATCATTTCACCGCACCTTGCAGGGCAAAGCGGATAATATTCTCACAACTCATGTCGTCATTACTAACCTGCTGCACCATTTTGGCCGCGTCCAAAGGCTTGTAACCTAATGAACATAAGGCGCTGATAGCTTCTTGCTTGGGATTACTTGCAACTGTAGCAGCAGCCCCAACAGTAACCGTGTTAACTGAAGATTCACCAAGATCCGGCAAACGATCACGCATTTCAATGACTAAGCGCTCTGCGGTTTTTTTACCAACACCGGGCAAGCGCACCAAGGCCTGGGTATCATTATTATGAATGCAGCGATGAAATTCTTCCGCACTTTGCCCGGATAAAATCGTCAGCGCTAATTTTGGCCCAACACCGTTTACCTTGATTAGCGTTCGAAACATAGCCCGGTCAGCTTCAGCCGCAAAGCCAAATAAAATATGCGCATCTTCCCTGACCACCAGATGAGTGTGCAGTTTCACGTCTTCGCCAACAGCAGGCAAATTGTAAAAAGTAGTCATAGGGGCTTCAACTTCGTAGCCTACACCATTTACATCAAGCATCAACATCGGCGGTGCTTTTAGCACCAATTTACCGCGTAAAAATCCGATCATTGTGAAAGGCCTCGCTGCAGTCGTAATGCTGTTTGCTGATAATGGGCATGACAGATACTAATACCTAAAGCATCGCTGGCATCCAATGACAATGTGCCTTGAATGTTTAGCAACATTTTCACCATATGTTGCACCTGTATCTTATCGGCTGCGCCCTTACCTACCACCGCCTGCTTGACCTGCCGCGCCGCATATTCAAACACCGGCAAACCGGCTGTCTGCACCGCACAAATGGCCGCACCGCGGGCTTGCCCGAGTTTTAACGCAGAATCGGCATTTTTATGCATGAACACTTGCTCAATGGCCATTTGTTCGGGTTGATAGAGCCGGACAATCTCAACAATGCTGTCGAAAATCTGCTTGAGTCGATCAGGAAAATATTCGGCTTTAATATTGATACTGCCGCTGGCAACGTAACTGTAACCACGCGACGACTCTTCGATAATGCCGTAGCCGGTTAATCTTGAACCTGGGTCTATACCTAGAATTCTCATTAATTACTCAAGCCCGACAATAAGAAAGCAGCAAAAGTTATCAATTCATCCCTGCCATAATTTCATCACTGATTTCGGCATTGGAATAGACATTTTGTACGTCATCGAGATCTTCCAAACGCTCGATCAAGCGCATCATTTTTTCAGCAGCTTCGGCATCTAAGTCTGTAGTTGTTGCGGCTTGCATTGTCACTTCAGTATTTTCCGGCTCAAAACCAGCCGCCACCAACGCTTCTTTAACTGCCAGATAATTTTCCGGCGTGGTCATGACATCTTTCGTGCCATCTTCATGACTAGCCACATCGTCTGCGCCTGCTTCCAATGCAGCTTCCAGTAAAGCATCTTCATTGACACTCTCTCCAAAACTGATGATGCCGACTTTACTAAATAAATATGCCACCGAGCCATCGGTACCCAAATTGCCGCCCGCTTTAGTGAAGGCATGACGCACTTCGGCAACGGTACGATTGCGGTTATCGGTCAGACAATCAACCATCACCGCCGTGCCGCCAGGCCCGTAACCTTCATAGCGAATATTTTCATAATTAACGCCTTCCAGCGCGCCGGAGGCTTTTTTGATGGCATTATCGATTGTGTCACGGCGCATGTTAGCGCCCAATGCTTTATCAGTGGCGGCACGCAATGCAGGATTAGTCGCGGCATCTGGGCCGCCCGCCTTTACGGCGACGGAAATCTCACGCAGTACTTTGGTAAAAATCTTGGCGCGCAAGGCATCCTGCCCCGCCTTACGGTGTTTGATGTTCGCCCATTTACTATGTCCAGCCATCGTTTCTCTCTAAAATATATTTAAAAAATATTACTAATCTACTCAGTGCTTTTCATCAAAGCCTATAAAACATGTGTGAGCACAGCTTTAAGATTGGATTCAGCGCAATACACATCAGCCAGTTCCCTAACGATAGCTCTGTCAACCACACCGCCAAAACCCACAACATAAGCCCCGGCTTGCTTGGCTTCCATATCAGTGTTGCCGTCACCAATCATGACGAGCGTTGCATTCGGCTTCAGTAATTGCCGGCAAATCTCAGCTTTGCCGCCATTTCTTGCCAAAGGCGAATTCTCGTCGAAATCTTGATAACTGCCGTCTTTATTAAAATACACATCAACGGCATGCACCTGCTCTTCCGACAAACCTAAGTAAATAGCCAGTGGCAAGATAGCCTGACGCAAGCCACCACTGACAATATGCACCGTTTTACCCAATGCCAACAGTTCAGCAAATACCTCTTCAACACCATCAACACGTTCGGCAATGTAAGCCTCGGCTAGCCAATCGATGCTTTGTTTATTGGGTCTGATTGCCGACAGTCGCTGCCCGTACACCGCTTCCAACTTCACTTCACCATTCATCGCCGCGTTGGTAAGACGCGCCATCTCGGCGCCCAAACCCTCTCGCCGCGCTAATTCATCGATACCCTCAATCTTGCTTAAGGTGCTATCGCAATCAAAACAGATAATGTCAAAACTCATAAATTAATCTGAACAGCTTGATGTACTTGAGGAAGTGCGCCCAAAGGATACTGGACGCATACATTCAAAAATTAATCCCTCGAACGTGGAATTACAATCTTGGCGCTGTGTGAATCTGAGCTTTGCAGTCTCCACACTCCGCCAGACTTTATAAAGAGCCGCGATAATATCCGGGTGAAGAAGCTTTACTTGCAGTCTTAGCCGTGGATTTAGCTGTTTTGTTAGCGGATTTATTTGTAGGGGCCGACTTAGCAGTTTTGTTAATAGCTACCGCTGTGGGCTTTTTCGAAATCACTGCCTGCTTAGCTGTTTTATTGACTGCTAACTTGGCAGGCGTTTTAGATACGGGTGTTGGTGCATTTACAACGTCTGGCACCACTTCATCTTCTAATGGCGGTAGTCTTTCATAAATTGCCGTTGGAATTCCGCGTAATTCAGTTAACACCTGATCCAATGCTGCCTTATCAAAATCCGGCAATTCACCTTTATTAGCTTTCATTATCAATGAAAGCGCTAAGGCAAACCGCTGTTCATGCGTTGTTTCATCACCTTCTAAATCGGGATGGGCTTCAACATAAAGCTTGTTATCCAGCCAGCCGACTTTGATCGGTTGTTTAACGAGATAAACCGGCGTTCCTTCTGAAACCAAGTCATATAACGCTTCAATGTTTTCAGGATATAAACGTATGCAGCCATGCGTTATTTGCATGCCGATACCATAAATTTTGTCTATATCGGTGCCGTGGATACGGTATTCGCCTTTAAGCGCCAAATGCAATGCACGTGACCCCAGCGGGTTATTCGGTCCAGGCCCAACGATAGCGGGTAATGGGTCACCGTTAGCGGCATGTTCTTGCCTGATTGACTCAGGAGGATACCAAGATGGATTTTTTACTTTTTTGACGATTCTTGTCTCACCCAAAGGCGTTTTCCAATCTTGCCTTCCTACCCCATGTGCATATGAACGCACCTGAACAGGGGCACCGTTTTTTCCGTTGGGTTGATAAAAATACAAACGAAACTCGGAAAGATTTAAGACAATGCCGTTGCGAGGACCTTCCGGCAAAATACGTTTATTGGGTAACACTATGATGGTGTCTTTTTTGATCAACCAACGGTCAAGATCGGGGTTCAATCTGACAATTTCAGTTTGCCCAAGCAAAAATTGCCGCGCAACGTCGATCAATGTTTCGTCTTGCTGAGAACGGGTAAATGACACATCGCCATCTTCTGGGTGCTCGATAATGACACTATCACCAGGGGTTTTCGGCATCGAATAGGTAGTAGCGTTAACAGTGCCGCACACTACGGCCATCGATAAAATACAAAGGAATTGCGAACTAAATTTCATTGAGGAGAGACTTGCAGTTATAAAGATGTTGTGATTTTATCATGCCTGCACCCAACAGGCACCCTCGATGAATATCTCTGCAGATAAGCTGTAAGTTATAATCTTAATAAGCTCCCAACTTTGAGCTTTAAGTTAATTTTTTCATAACGAAACACCAAGGAATCAGCACCATGACATTGCAAATTTTTCGAACCAAGCAGGTCGTTTCGGACGATCCAGAGAGTGCTTTACTTAAACGTTGCCTGTCAAAATGGGACCTGGCCTTTCTTGGCATTGGCGCGATTATCGGCACTGGAATATTTGTACTGACAGGTATAGCGGCCGCCACTCAATCCGGTCCGGCCGTGGTGCTTTCATTTGTTATTGCAGGCTTCGCATGTACTTTTGCAGCGCTTTCTTATGCTGAATTATCTGCTGCCATCGGCGGCTGCGGCAGTGCCTATGGCTACAGTTACGCCGCTTTTGGTGAGCTAACCGCTTGGATAATAGGTTGGGATCTACTACTGGAATACGGCATTTCAGTTGCCGCTGTAGCGAACGGTTGGTCCGGCTACTTTAATAATGCCTTAACCGCAATCGGGCTGCCGTTACCCGACACACTAACCAAAGCACCCAAACTTGGCGGTTATATTAACTTACCGGCCTCCGCGATCATTTTATTGCTGATGGTGTTACTGATAATCGGCGTAAAACAAAGCGCCAAAGCCAATAATGCCATGGTGTTTGTCAAACTAACCACCATCATCATCTTCATCGCTGTGGCATTTTTTAACGTCAACCCGGATAACTGGCACCCGTTCATGCCATTTGGTTGGTTCCAATCGTTGCCGGATGGCAAAACCACAGGCGTGCTAGCCGGTGCATCTATCGTATTTTTTGCTTATGTCGGTTTCGATGCAGTATCTACTGCCGCCGAAGAAGCGCAAGATCCACAACGCGACCTGCCCTTTGGCATTGTGACCTCACTGCTATTTTGCACTGTTATTTATATTATCGTCTCGGCCCTACTCACTGGCGTCGTACCTTACACTGAGCTCAATGTTTCTTCGCCGGTTGCGCATGCTCTAACACTGCTTGGTCACACATGGGCATCAGCGTTAATCTCAACCGGTGTTATTGCCGGTCTCACCACTGTCATGCTGGTGCTTTATTACGGGTTAACTCGTATTATTTTTGCCATGTCTCGAGACGGACTGTTATCGCCATTCTTTAGTGAGGTTAACGAAACAACACAAACACCCGTGCGCGTTATTGTGATTTGCGGGGTCATCATGGCGCTGATTGCCGGCTTTATGCCGCTTGGTGATTTAGCTGAGCTGGTCAATATCGGTACCTTGGCCGCATTTGTACTGGTCTGCTTTGGCGTTATCGCGCTTCGGATCACTCAACCAGATTTACACCGCCCATTCCGTTCACCTTTTAGCCCATTATTTCCAGTATTAGGCATGTTGTCTTGTGGAGCATTAATGGCTTTTTTACCTGGACTAACTTGGCTGCGTTTCATTATCTGGTTAACACTTGGTTTGATTGTGTATTTTGTATATTCCATCAACCACAGCAAATTAGCCGCTGACAAAAATTGATAGCTTAATTTCCAGATAATTTGCCTTATACTTGAACGCCAACATATCTAGCTTTCAAGTCACATCATGCCAGACAGATTGATTGGCCTAGCAGAACAGCTAGGCCACTTCTTAAAAACCAACAATCAAAAAATCGCTATTGCGGAATCCTGTACTGGTGGCTGGATTGCCCAATGCATTACTGAAGTGCCAGGCAGCTCCGCTTGGTTTGATCGCGGCTTTGTCACCTATAGCAATGCAGCTAAGATGCAAATGCTGGAGGTTCTCCCTGAAACATTATCAGTGCATGGTGCGGTAAGCGCAGAAACAGCGTTAGAAATGGTAAGCGGCGCCTTGGCTCATAGCGAGGCCGATTGTGCAATCGCAGTCACTGGCATTGCCGGGCCTGACGGGGGCTCTGCAGAAAAACCGGTAGGTACTGTTTATATTGCCTGGCAGACCAAAAACCAATCCGCCAAAATTAAGAAAATATTGTTTACGGGTTCCCGTCAACAGATTAGAGAACAAACCGTAATAGCCGCTATCAAAGGAGTTTTGTTATGACCGAGTCTCCGCCATTAGCTATCAAATCGGCTGAAAAATATATTGAGTTACTACTGAATAAAACCAAAAACAACCGCAGTCTTGCCCTGACCATTTTCATCAAGTTATTCGCTGAACTTCCTGTACAACTGGTTAACATAAGCACAGCCATCAAGCATCAACAACTAACCACAGCGAAAGATATTACCCACATGCTACATGGCTCGGTCAGTTTTTGCGGCTTAATGGATTTGCAAGAGCCCGCTAAAAATTTGGAAATCAGCTTGCTAAACAATGATCAAAAAGCCGCCCAGCAACGTTTAAACGAATTAAAACTAAGCATTGCCGCGTTTCTCAGTCAACAGCAAGCCATACTGACGCTATTGAGCTAATCCAAGAGGTTAGCTTAAGCGCCAAACGTCTCAATCTTCGCCTTAATCCCCTGCACATCCAATCCACACAACGCCAACAGTTCTTCACGACTGCCTTGTTCGACAAAGCTATCCGGCAGGCTGATGTTCAGCACCGGCATCAAGATGCGTTGCGCTTGCAGGAATTCATTGACGGCACTGCCGGCACCACCAGCAAGAA
>Ga0208883_100096_pt1 | contig 77785 bp, 69 predicted proteins | sample LakWasMet43_HOW7_2_FD_183881 | JGI IMG/M metagenome (GOLD analysis project Ga0208883, IMG submission 183881) | Freshwater sediment methanotrophic microbial communities from Lake Washington under simulated oxygen tension - Sediment Metagenome... | ecosystem: Environmental > Aquatic > Freshwater >...
GCCCTTGGGCCCAAGTCCACGTGAACGGAATGGAGCCCCGCTGAGCGGTTCGTATCTGGGTCCGCAGCGCCGCTGTGGCGACTGCAACAAGGCCGTCTGTAGAGTGGCAGTCTGTTCTCTGTTCAGTCCTTCAATACGCCGGCGTGCATGACGGCCCTTGGCAAGGGTCAGGTCTTGATGAGGAAACTTCAATGCGACGGTGTCGACGCGGCGGGAAGTCCCTGTAACCGGTTAGACCACATGGTTCTGACTCCCCACTCCGCGCGCTTGAATGGCAAGGCAGACGGAAAACAGGCACAACAGCAACGTGAATCCGGCAGTTCCAAAAATCGCTAGCTCCCAGTTAAGTTCGCTTGCTGTTTCTAGCGATGAATACATGAGGTCAAGCTCACTGTGCTGCCTCTGAACAATGCGAAACAGACCATCTGTTTCCGGTGTATTGGACTGAAACCCGGCAGCTTGTGCACTGATTGTCTCCGCGCTCGCCGATTGAAGGATCGAAATGCCACCAACAGAATTCAGGGAGTACACCAGCATCGCGCCACGAGCGGCGCAAAAGAGGCTGCCTGCGAACCCGGCGACGAGCAGCCAATGAAGCAACGTCCTGCGCGTGTTGGATTTCATGGGGTCTAACGTTCGACGCAAGGGGCGGCTTGCGCCCTGGCGCAAGACGTCTCTTTGACGGAGGGGTTAGGCATCAGTTACCCCGCCAACCCAAAGTCGTAAACAACGGGATCACCTTTCAGCAACTGGACCCAGTTCAGCCAGTAGTCGGGCCTCGATCCCTGCAGGCATTCTTGCCGACCAAGAATTCAGCCCGCCAGACTGAAGCCGCAGAAACGGACGGAGAAGTTGAAACGGGCCAGCTAGGAGCTTGCAGGGCGCCATTCCGCGTGCTCAAGCTAGCCCGAGCGTCACGGTTGTGACTCAGCTACCGATGCAGGCCGACTGTCCATAACCTAAAACAACACGGGCTGCCCTTGCGCGAAGGACTCGGCAGCGGCGTCTGCCAAGCGTTGCGCAGCGACACCATCCTCGATGGTGGTTCGAACCGCCCTGCCCGCCTGCAGTTGCCCGAAGAAATGCGCCAACTCCAGCCGGTAGGCCTCGCGGTAGCGCTGCAGAAAGAAGTTCTCCGGCAGATCGGTGCGCACGCCCTGGCCGTCCATCTGCAGCACCTCGGTGGGCCGGTGGTTGCCGCAGGCGAGCAGGCCCTTGGAGCCGAGTAGCTCGAAGCGCTGGTCGTAACCGTAGGCGGCGCGGCGGCTGGTGTTGATCTGGCAGAGGCGCCCGCTGCGCGTGCGCAGGGTAACGGCGGTGCTGTCCACGTCGCCAGCGGTGGCTATTGCCGGGTCGGTCAGGCAGGAGCCGGTGGCGCTGAGCCAGACCGCCTCATCGCCCTCCTCGCACAGCATCCAGCGGAACACGTCGAAGTCATGTATCAGCATGTCGCGGAAGATGCCGCCCGACTGCTTGATGTAGTCCACCGGCGGCGCGCCGGGGTCGCGGCTGGTGATGACCAGCATCTCCGGCGTGCCGATCTCGCCCCGCTGCGCCCGCGCCTTGGCTTCATTGAAGGTGGGGTCGAAGCGGCGCTGGAAACCAATCATGCAGGCGACATTGGCGGTGGCGATCGCATCCGCGCAGGCCTGGGCGCGCGCCACCGACAGGTCCACCGGTTTCTCGCAGAACACGTGCTTGCGCGCGGCGGCGGCGCGCAGTATGAGGTCGCTGTGCGTGGTCGTCGGCGAAGCGATCACCACCGCGTCTATGGCTGCATCGGCAAACACCGCGTCGATATCGGGGGCCACGTCGGCACCGTGCAGGGCGGCAACCTCACGGGCCGAATCTGCCATCGGGTCACTGACGGTCTTCAGCCGTATGCCCGGCAGGGCCGCGAGATTGGCGGCATGGATGCGGCCGATGCGGCCTGCGCCGAAGAGGGCGACGTTTTTCATCGAGATTCCTTGGATGTGGATGGGAAAGAAGGGGAAACAGAGGTCTGGGCGAGCTTGAACACCGCCACCGCCTGCAGCAGCTGAGCTGCCTGCTGCTGCAGCGACAGCGCCGCGGCGGCGCTCTGCTCGACCAGGGCGGCGTTCTGCTGGGTGGCGCGGTCCATATGCGTGATGGCCTCGCCGACCTGGGCCACGCCGCTGCTTTGCTCGGCGCAGGCGCGGCTGATGTCGGCCACCAGGCCGCTGACGCGCTCGATGGCCGCAACCACCTCCTGCATCGTCGCGCCGGCGCGATCGACCAGCAGGCTGCCCTGCTCGACACGGCCGACGCTGGTGTCTATCAAGCCGCTGATGGTCTTGGCCGCCTCGGCGCTGCGCTGCGCCAGGCTGCGCACCTCGCCGGCGACGACGGCGAAGCCGCGGCCCTGGTCGCCGGCCCGTGCGGCCTCGACGGCGGCATTCAGCGCCAGGATATTGGTCTGGAAGGCGATACCGTCGATCACGCTGGTGATCTCGGCGATGCGGCGCGAGCTGTCAATGATGCCCTTCATCGTCGCCACCACCTCACCCACCACGGCACCGCCGCGCAGGGCCACGGCGCTGGCGTCCTGCGCCAGCCGGCTGGCCTGGCCGGCCTGCTCGGCGTTGTTGCGCACCGTGCTGCCCAGCTGCTCCATCGCCGCCGCCGTTTGCTCCAGCGCACCGGCCTGCTGCTCGGTGCGGCCCGACAGATCCTGATTGCCCTGGGCAATCTCCTGACTGGCCGCTGCCAGGTGCTCGGCATTGCTGCGCACCTGTCCGACCACGCCGGACAGGCCGACCTGCATCTCGGCCAGCGCCTGCAAGAGCTGCGCGGTCTCGCTGCGGCCCGGCGCGGCTATGGCCAGGCTCAGATCGCCGGCCGCAACGCCCCGCGCCAGCAGCACCGCCCGCTGCAGCGGCCGCGTCGTCGTGCGGACTATCCACCAGGCCAGCAGCAGGGCCAGCAAGAGGGCGAACAGGGCGCCGGCGGCAATACCCCGCTGCAGCCGCGTCGCGCTGGCGGTGGCCTGCTCCGCCGCGGCCGCCATCGCCTCGGTCTCGTGGCGCAGCAACTCCTGCACGCCGGCCTGGAACACCGCCTCGGCCGGTATCACCTCGGCCTTCAGCAGATCGCGACCATCGTCGCTGGAGCCGGCATTCACCAGGTCCTCGAAGCGGCGCTGCAGCAGCAGATAGGTCTTGCCCGCCTGCTGCATGCGGGCCAGTATGGCCAGGCCCTCCGCGGTCGTGATCCGCGCCGCCACCGCCTCCAGGTCCTGCCCCAGCTGCTTGCGCGCGGCCTGTACCCTGGCCGTCTCCTGCTTGATCTCGCGGATGTCGTTCCACAGCAGCAGATTGCGCAGCGAGCGGCCCATCTCGCGCACATCGCGCTCGACCTCGCCGACCAGGGCCATGCGCGGATACTGGCCCCGCACCAGCTCATCGACCCGCGCATTGAGCGCGCCAATGCCCAGCCAGCCGGCGGCGCCCAGGGCGGCAATCAGCAGCGCCACGCTGCCGAAGCCGGCACTGAGCAGGGCCTTCAGGGACAGCTCGTCCAATCGCCTTGTCTTCATGTCCTGTTCAGCATCCACTCGTGCGCCGGGTCATTCATGAACACCCAGTTGCGTGTCGGCCCGGCCATCACGTTCAGGTAGTAGAGGCTGTAGCCGTGGGGTGCCACGACCGGGTGATAGCCACGCGGCACCATCACCGTGTCGCGGTCCTCGACGGCCATCGCCTCGTCGAGACTGCGGTCGTCGGTGTAGACGCGCTGGAAGCCGAAGCCCTGCGGCGGATCGATGCGGTGGTAGTAGGTCTCCTCCAGCTGCGTCTCCAGCGGTGCGGCGTCGCGGTCATGCTTGTGCGGCGGGTAGCTGGACGAATGGCCGGCCGGCGTCAGCACCTCCACCACCAGCAGGTGGTCGGCGCCGGGGTCGGTGTGCGGCAGGATGTCGCAGACATGGCGCAGATTGCTGCCCTGGCCGCGCACACTGCGCTGCATCGCCGCCGGGTCGATCAGGCGCAGCGGATGGCGGCCACTGGACGGCGCGGTGGCCAGCGCGATCTCGGCCTCGCCCTGCGCGGTGATGACCAGCGGCTGGCCCGGTGGCACGTAGAGCGCGGCCGGCGAGACCGGATCGAACACATGCTCGCGCGTGCCCAGGCCGACAAAGGTCTGGCCACCCACGGCCACATCGACCTTGCCGCTGAGCACCACCAGGCACAGCTCGCGCTTGCCGGTGGACAGCGCCTCGCGCTCGCCGGCGCCCAGCCGCAGCGCGCGGAAGCCAACGAACTGCCAGCCGGCCGACTCCGGCGTGATGTTGACGATCTCGCGTCCGGTCTTGTGGGCTTTTTTTAGCAGACTCACGGTGTCTCCTTGGGTTCGGAATAGGGAATCAGAGGGGTCACGCCGATGGCAGGCGCAGCCAGTGGTTGTCGAGCCGCAGCGCGGTCTCGGGCAGGGAGCTTGATCCGTCAGCCAGGCCCGCACGCCAGCGGCCGAGCGCACCGCCGCCCGACCACAGTGCCTGCACGTCGCCGGCCAGGGCACAGGCCCCGGCCGCGGGCTGAGCGCCCAGCCAGCGACCATCGGCCTGCCACCAGGCCAGGGCGTCGGCGCGCGGGCAGCTGACGGCCCAGCGCGCGCCGTCGAAGGCGATGTCGCCGCCATAGCCGGCCAGCACAGCCGGCTGCGCACAGGGCGTCAGGCGCTGGCCATCGAACAGGGCCAGCACCGGCGCTGCCGCGCGCGCGGCCACATCGTCATGCTCGGCCTGCAGGGCGATGCCGAGCAGGCGGCGCCCGCTGGTGCCGGTGCCGGCCCAGGCCAGATGGCGCGGGCTCAGCCGCACATCGGCCAGACGCCACTGGCCCAGCAACGCACCGCTGCCCCCATCCAGCCGCACCAGCGAGGCATCCATCGCCGCCCGCTGCAGCTTCAGCCGGCCGGTCTCCGCCTGCATAGCTACGCCGCCGTTGGCGACCAGCAGATGGCCATCGTCGTCCAGCAGCAGCTGGTGCGGGTCCAGGCCCTGCGTCGGCCATTCGTCCAGCTTCTCCAAGGTCGCGGCATCGCGCACACCGATCAGGCCCTGGCCGCTATCGAGGTCGGTCTCGCTGCTGAACAGCCGGCGGCCGTCCGGGCTGAGCAGCAGATGGCCGTTGAAGCAGCGCTGCGGCTCTATCCACTGCCGCGCCATCACCTGACCATTGGCCCGCCAGCGCAGCAGCCAGTCACCGGGCCGCCGGGCGACGGCCAGCAAGGTGCCGCCCGGCTCGACCAGCAGGCCATGGGCGCGGGTGGGCAGATCGATGGCGGCGGCAACCTCGGCGCGCCCCGCATGCACCCGCAGCACGCCCAGCTGATGTTGGCCACCGCTGGCCCAGCTGGCAGCCAACAGGGGCGCATCTGCTCGCGCATGGGCTTGCGGCAGCGCCAACGCACTGGCCCAGATCAGGCAGTCACGGCGGCGCATCGCTCAGTCTCCGTCTTCATCGAAAAAGCTGATGACGAAGTGCAGGGCCGTCGCCATCTCGCCCTCGGCAAACTGCTGCAACGCCTTCAGCGCGGACACGGCCGCACGGGCCTGCGCGGCCTGCGCGACATTCGCCGGCAGCTCCAGCGCCGCCATCGCGCGATCGACCTCGATCACCTTTTGCCGCAGCCGGTCGGCGGCCTGCTGCTGGCCGCTGGCGCGCAGATAGGCGCTGATCGACGGGCCATCCGCCTCCACACCCAAGGCCAGCTGGCGCAGGCCCTGCCACTGCCCGCGCCAGCCGGCCAGGCTGTGGCCGCTGAGCGCGCGCGAGAACAGCGCGGGCCGGTTAGGCGCCGCCTTCCGCAAGGGCCGGTCCAGCTCCTCCCACCAGAGTTTTTGCAGGCCGGCGTCCCAGAGGTTGAGGAACTCGTACATCGCGTACTCGGCCTCGCCGTCGTCCCAGCCGCGCGCCAGCGCCAGCTCATAGGCCCGCTGCAGCAGCTGCGCCTCGGCGGCCACGGCGGCGGCGGCCTGCTGCGCATAGCGGCAGGTCGCCGCATCGAGGGTAGGCGCGCCGGACCACAGCAGCCACTCCAGCGCCGGCAGGCCCTTGGCCGGCGAGCCGATCTGGTCCATCGCCGCGGCATCCGCAGGCGCACGTCGTATTGCCTTGGCAATCGCCTCGGGCCGGGTCGGCATGAAGTCGATCTCGCGCGGCGAGCGGCGCGCCAGCAGGGCACCGCCGCGCACCGCCGAATAGCGCTCCCAGCTGGCCACCGTCTGCAGCCATTGCGCGCGCAGCGCGGTGGTGTCGGCGCAGTCGCCCTGCAACACCGCGGCCAGACGTCGGCTCTGCCCGGCGAACTCGGCGCTGCGCGGCACATACCAGTGCTGGTGCAGCTCGCGCACGAAGGCCGCGTAGGCGGCATAGGGCAGCGGATCGGCGTGAACGGCTGGGCCGGCGAGCAGCAGGATCAAGCAGGCGACGAGGCGGCGCATCACAGCGACTCCACGAAACGGATGAGGGCCTGCCGTTCGGCACGGCTCATCGCCAGCACCTGCGCGCGGCTGGCCCTGGCCTCACCGTCATGCCACAGCACGGCCTCCAGCACGCCGCGCGCGCGGCCGTCATGCAGCAGGCGCTGGTGGCCGTTGACGCCCTGGATCAGGCCCAGGCCCCACAGCGACGGCGTCTTCCACTGCCTGCCGTTGGCCAGAAAGTCGGGCCGACCATCGGCCAGGCCCTCGCCCATATCGTGCAGCAGCAGGTCGGTGTAGGGATGAATGGCCTGGCCGGCCAGAGCCGGGCTGCTCAGACGCGGGAACGGTGCCTGCGCGGTGGTGTAACTCGGCCGGTGGCAGACCGCGCACTGCGCCCGCTGGAACAGCTGCTGGCCACGTTGCACCTCGGCATCGCCCACATCGCGGCGCAGCGGCGGCGCCAGCGTGGCGGCGTAGAACACCACCTCGGCCAGCACATCGTCTTCGATCTCCGGCGCGCCGCCGTTGGGCGCGGCCAGGCATGCGTGCTGGGCCGCTGTGCAATCGGTTTGCGGGAACAGGCGGGACGTGATGCCCATATCACCGGCAAAGGCCGCGGCGGTCTGGTGCGCCAGGGTGGCGACGTTGGCCTTCCAGCCGAAGCGGCCGATGCGCTGCTGCCCGCTGGGCGCGTCCCAGACCCGGTTCGCCTGGCCGCGGATGGCATCGCCACGCGCGGCCTGGGCAGCGGCATTGGCCTCGATGTCGGCCTCGGCAATGGCCTCCAGCAGGCCCAGGCCGATCAGCTGCGGCGCGATGCGCGGGCCCAGCAGTGCCTGGCGGTCCAGCGGCCCGTGGCTCAGCGCGGCAAGGCGGTAGCGGGGGCTTTGCAGCGTGTAGCGCATGCCGTCGGCGAAGCGGCCGTGCAGGGCCTGCTCGGTCATCAAGAGCCGCCCTTCGACCGGCACGCCCGGAATGGCCTGCGTGGCCAGCTGGCCGCCATAGCGCGGCTCGGGCAGCGGGCCGCCATGGGCGTCGCGGCCCGGCACCGACAGGCGCAGCAGCAGGCCGGCCTCGCCCGGCGCGGCGCGGCCGTCGTTGACATGGCAGCCGCTGCAGGAGCGGGCGTTGAACAGCGGCCCCAGGCCATCGCGTGCGCCGGTGGAGGCCGGCGCCGCGACCCAGTTGCGGCGGAAGAAGGAGTTGCCGACGGCAAAGCGCGTCTGCTCCTCGGCCGTCAGATTGGCGGCGGCCAGCGAGAACGCGCGCCGGCCATCGACCTCCACCGTGGTGGCGCCGCCGGGGCGCTGATCTTCGATAGCCGCCTGGCCCAGCGCCGCACCGGCCAGGGCGGCTGCCAGCAGCAGCGCCATGCCGGCCCTCATGGCTTGCGCACCCAGTTGAGCTTCTGTATGCCCAGCGCCCGCGCCGCCTCGACCAGCGAGGCCGACTGGCGCAGCAGCGCATCGATGACGCGCTTGATGCGCTGCCGCCCCGGGGCATCGCTGCCACCGAGGATCTCGCGGTCGAACGGCGGCTCTATCGCCTCGGCCGCTTGCAGCGACTCGGCCATTTGTACGGTCAGACGATCGGCCAGGGCCGGATCGCGGGCGGCCACCAGCTGCCGCAGCGCAGGCCCTTCGAGCCGCTGGCCATCGAGGCGCACATAGCGCCCCAGCCAGGCGTTCTGGATGCCCAGCGCGTCGCCGACGATGTCGCGGTGCGTGCTGTCCGAAAAGCAGGACTGTTCATCCTCCTGGTCGCGGCTGGCCAGCGCCACCTCCAGCCGCTCGCCGGCCAGCTCGGCGCGCGACAGCGAACCGAGGCCGACGATGAGGCCGCGCAGTGACCCCTGATCGCCCGACTCGAAGCGCCGGCGGTAGTTCGCGCGGGCCGGTGCCCAGGCCTGCTCCAGCCAGGCCATGTCATCGACCAGCAGGGCGGTGACGGTGGCGAGATACAGGCGGCGCCGGTCGGCGTTGGCGGCCCGGCCATCAACGTAGTCGGTGTGCGGCCGGTCGCCGGGGCCGTCGGCGCTGAGGTCCTGCCCCCACAGCAGGTACTCGATCGCATGCCAGCCGGTGGCCACGTTCTCCTCGCCGTCGCGGGTGTTCAGCGCGCTCAGTGTGCGTTTGCTGATGGGCTGCCGGCGCCGGGCGATCAGCGCATCGATATAGGTCTCGTCGACCGGCCAGGCGTTGAGCCGGGGCTCCGGGCCGTCGTCGCCATCGATGGGGCCGCCGTGGAAGCGGAAGGCCTCGGTCAGCGCATAGCGCTCGCGCGCCTGCAGCCAGGAATGGCGGGCATTGGCCAGCGCCTCGGCCGAGGGGGCACGCACAAAACGCTGCACCGTCTGCTGCAGGCGCTGGGCCAGGGTCAGCGTGTCGGCATAGGTGGCGTGGACCAGCGCGGCATGGTGCTGCAGCACCGGGCGCAGCTCCTGCGCCGTCGGCGCGGCCGGTTGCGCCAACGCCGCGGCGCCGGCCAGCAGCCCTGCGACGAGAAGTGCCACCCGCCCACGCATCGCCGTCACACCGGGTTGATCTGGGCCACCAGGCGGGCCAGTGTCTGATACCCCTTGCTCGCGTACTCGTAGCTCGGCGCCACGGCCGGGTCCTGCTCGGCCTCGACGACCAGCCAGCCCTCGTAGCCACCGCCATGCAGCGTGCGCAGCACGCGCTCGAAATCGATCACGCCATCGCCGGGCACGGTGAAGGTGCCGTTGAGCACGCCGTTCAGAAACGACCAGCCGTCGTTGCGCGCCATCGCCACGACCTGGGCCCGCACGTCCTTGCAATGCACATGGACGACGCGCGACAGATGCTTCTTCAGCAGCGCCACCGGGTCCTGGGCGCCGCCGTAGTAGGCATGGCCGGTGTCGAACAGCAGGCCCACGGTGGGGCCGGTCACGGCCATCAGACGGTCCACGTCCTCGGGCGATTCGACATAGGCGCCCATATGGTGGTGATAGGCCAGGGTCAGGCCGTAGCGGGCCTGCAGGTGCTCGCCGAAGCTGCTCAGGCGCTGGCCATAGGCCTGCCACTGCGCGTCGTCGGCAAAGCGCGGGCGCTGGGCCAGCGGCACATCCATCGCACCCTGGATGGAGCCCGCCACCTCGCCATAGACGACCACCTTGCAGCCGTTGTGCTGCAGCTTGGCCATATGCTGATGGCAGCGCGCTATCTCCTCCTCCAGCCCGCCCTCGGCCAGCCGGCCCGAGTACCAGCCCGACACGCAGGCCACGCCGTACTCGGCCAGCTTGGCCTTCAGCGCCTCGGGCTCGCGCGGAAATTTGTTGCCCAGCTCGAAGCCCTGATAGCCGATCTCGGCGCCCTCGCTCAGCGCCGTGTCCAGCGAGGTCTCGCCGCCCAGCGCCGGCAGATCATCATTGCTCCAGGAGATCGGGTTGATGCCGATGCGGACGTTCCAGGGTTTCATCTTCTGCTGCTCTTTCATCATCATCACGGTCGCTGCTGCGCCTTCTGGGCGCGGTAAAGAATCTGGGCTTCGCGCACCTCGGCGCGCGTCGAGACTTCGGGAATGGCCACCTCCCACCAGCAGCCGCCATCGGGGGTGGTGCGCTCGGCGGTGGTGTCGATGACGATGACCTGGGTGCGGCTGGCGGCGCGGGCGCGGACAAGGGCCTCGCGCAGCTCGGCCAGATCGGCCACATGGCAGGCCTCGGCGCCCAGGCTGGCCGCATGGGCGGCGAAGTCAATCTGCGGCAGGCTGCCGCCCTCGGGCACGCAGTCGTCCAGCATATTGTTGAAGCGCGGCCCGCCGCTGGCCCGCTGCAGCCGGTGGATGCAGCCATAGCCGCGGTTGTCCAGCACGACGACGATCAACTTGTGGCCCAGCATCACCGAGGTGGCGATCTCCGAGTTCATCATCAGATAGGAGCCGTCGCCAACCATGACGATGACCTCGCGCTCGGGCAGGGCCATCTTCACGCCCAGGCCACCGGCAATCTCGTAGCCCATGCAGGAGTAGCCGTACTCGACGTGGTAGCTGGCCGGTGCACCGGCGCGCCAGAGCTTGTGCAGCTCGGCGGGCAGGGTGCCCGCGGCGCAGACGACGACATCGTGGGCCGGCGAGTCCGGCGTCGACTCGCGCACCGCGCCAATGACCTCGGCGTCATAGGGCAGCTGGTGCTGCGGCTCGGCCAGGGTCAGCTCGGTGACGCGCCGGCGCCAGAGGTCCGCCAGGCGCTGTGCGTGGGCAGTCCAGGCCGGCGCCGCCTGCCAGTCGCGCAGGGCGGCATCGAGCTGCAGCAGGCCCTCTCGGGCATCGGCCACCAGGGCCTGACCGTTCCATTTGGCGGCGTCCAGCGACTGCACATTCAGGCTCAGCAGCGCGGCCTGGCTGAACAGCGCATGGGAGCCGGTGGTGAAGTCCTGCAGCCGCGTGCCCACGGCCAGCACCAGATCGGCGGTGCAGGCCAGCTCGTTGGCCGACGGCGCCCCGCTGACACCGATGGCACCCAGGTTCAGCCCATGGTCCCAGGTCAGGCTGCTCTTGCCGGCCTGCGTCTCGACGACCGGAATGCCGTGCCGCTCGGCAAACTGCCGCAGCGCCTCCCAGGCCTGGCTGTAGAGCACACCGCCGCCGGCGACGATCAGCGGCCGGCGGGCGACACGCAGCTGCTCGACCGCGCGCTGCAGCTCGCGAGCGTCGGCCATGGGGCGGCGCAGGCGCAGCAGGGCCGGTTGCAGAAAGTCTTCCGGGCAGTCGAAGGCCATGGCCTGGACGTCCTGGGGCAGGGCCAGGCAGACCGGGCCGCACAGCGCCGTATCGGTCATCACCTGGATCGCGCGCGGCAGCGCCGTCAGCAGCTGCTCGGGCCGCATCAGCCGATCGAAATAGCGGGTCACCGGACGGAAGCAGTCGTTGGCCGACAGATCACCGTGGTGAAAATCCTCGATCTGCTGCAGCACCGGGTCGGGGGCCCGCGAGGCGAACACATCGCCGGGCAGCAGCAGCAGGGGCAGCCGGTTGACGTGAGCCAGCGCCGCGGCCGTGACCATATTCGTGGCACCGGGGCCGATCGAGCTGGTGACGGCCATGATGCGCTGGCGGTGCTGCGCCTTGGCATAGGCAATGGCCGCATGAGCCATGCCCTGCTCGTTGTGCGCGCGGTAGGTCGGCAGCGCCTTGCGTTCGGCCCACAGCGCCTCACCCAGACCGGCCACATTGCCGTGACCGAAGATGGAGAACACGCCGCCGACATAGGGTTGCACCGAGCCATCGGCCAGCTCGATGCGCAGTGCGGCCAGATGGCGCACCAGCGCCTGGCTCATCGTCAGGCGAACTGTCTTGCTCACGCTGCCACCTCCGCACGAGCGTCACGCCAGGCCTCGACCAGGGTGGCGAAGTTGCCGCCGACTTGCCGCATCAGGCCCTCGTCATCCAGCCCGCCGCGCAGCCAGTCCAGCGCGGGCCCGGCCCACAAGCTGCGGCCGACCATGAAGCCCTTGACGATGGGATGGCGGGCCCGGCCAAAGCCCTCGGCCAGCTCGGCCAGCGGCTTGTTCAGGCCCAGTATCACGGCGCCGCGGCAGTGCGGGTCGCGCTCGGCGATCAGCGCGGCCAGTGCCTCCCAGCCGGCCGCCGACATCGGTGCGAGCTTCCACCACTCGGGCTTGAAGCCGAGGTTGTAGAGGCGCTTGATGCTGCGCAGCACGGCCGTATCAGCGGTGCCGGCCGGCGTCATGGCCGGCGGAGAGATCACCTCAAGCAGCAGCTCATGGCCGCTGGCCCGCGTTGCGTCCCAGACCTGGCGCAGCTGGAGCTCCTGGGCCAGGCGCAGGTCGGTGGCGTCGTCCGGGTGGTAGTGCACCAGGCATTTGACGACCTGCTCGGCCGGCCATTGCTGCAGGCGCGTGGCCAGCGAAGCGCCATGCTCGAAGCGCAGCGGTCGCGAGCCCGGCAGCTCGACGGGCCGGCCCACCCACCAGCCGCGACCGGTGGCCGAGGCCAAGGCGTCCTCGCCATAGACATCGTCGATCAGCACGCCGACCTGGCCTTGCAGGCGATGGCTTTGCTCGATGCGCTCGGCCGCCCGCACCAGCAGCTGCTTCAGTGCCGGCAGGCGCGCCGGGTCGGCGCCGGCCTGGCGCGCCAGCTCGAAGAACTGGCTGCGGTGGTCGAAGGCCAGCACGCACAGCTGGGGCCAGGCCTTGCGCGCCGCGGTCGTGCGGTGCAGATGGGCCAGCTGCGCGTCGGCATCGACCCGCGGCAGCCGCCGGCCGCCGAACCAATGATCCAGCTCGGCCGGCGTCGGCATGGCCGGCGCGCAGCCATGGCGCGAGACGACGATGGCGCCGCAGGCATTGGCCAGCCGCGCGGCCTGCTCGAAGCCCTGGCCGCGCAGCAGGCCGGTCATCAGGCCGGCGGCGAAGGCGTCGCCGGCGCCCAGCACATTCATGACCGCTATGCGCTCACCGCGCACGGTGACGGCGTCGGTCAGGCGCGCCGGGATCTCGCCGTCAATGAAGCAGCAGCCGGCCGCACCGAGCTTGACGACCAGCGCCGCCTGGGTGACGGCCCGCACCGCCCGCAGCGAGGCCAGCAGATCGCCGGGCACGCCACCGGCAATCAGGAACTCCTCCTCGGTGCCTATCAGCAGATCGAACTGCGGCAGCACCGCCTGCAGCCGCGTGGTCACGGCTGCATCGGCGACGAAGCGGTTGGCGCCCTCGCCGCGGGCCGTCAGCCCCCACAGCACCGGGCGGTAGTCGATGTCGAGCACGCGCAGCACGCCGTGGCGCTGCGCAAAGCCCAGAGCCCGCTCCGAGGCGGCCAGCACCGTGGGCGTGCTCAGGTGGGTGCCGGTGATCAGCAGCGCGCGGCAGCCGGCGATGAAGTCTTCGTTGATGGCGGCGGCATCCAGCGCCATGTCCGCGCAGTTCTCACGGTAGAACAGCAGCGGGAAGGTGTCGCGGTCCTTCAGGCCCAGCAGCACCAGGGCGGTCAGGCGCTGCGCATCGATCTGCAGCTGCGAGGTGTCGCAGCCCTCGCGCTGCAGCGTTTCGGTCAGGAAGCGGCCCATCTGCTCGTCGCCGACGCGCGAGATCATCGCCGCACGCAGGCCCAGCCGCGCCGCACCGAAGGCGATGTTCGCCGACGAGCCGCCCAGGTATTTGGCAAAGCTGCTCACGTCTTCGAGGTGGCTGCCCAGCTGCTGGGCATAGAGGTCCACGGCCAGACGGCCAAGGCAGGCCAGGTCATGGCGGCGGCCTGTAGGGAGGTCGGAAAGTCTCATGGCGGGGCGATACAACAGAGGGTCGGACGGCGGCGGGCACGGCTGCACCCGCCGCCGGGGTCGGAACGATCAGAACGAATGCCGCACGCCCAGCTGGTAGGCGTTGACCGTGGCGGCGTTGTCGGCCCGGGTGTCGGACAGCGAGGCGTACAGCGCGGTGCGCTTGCTGAGGAAGTGGAAGTAGCCCAGGCCGTAGACCTCGGTCTTCACATTGACCAGCTTGCTGCGGTTGTAGAGCACACGGGCCTCGCCCTCGGGCGTGAGCTTGTAGCCGGCGCTCAGCTGCAGATCGGTCTGCTTCTTGCTGCCACCGACACGGGTCGAGCTGGCCCAGGTGCCGAGCAGGCGGAACTTGTCGAAGGTGTAGCGGCCGCCGATGCCGTTGGTCTGCACATTGGTGGGGCTGCGCTGTGTCGACAGGCTGGCGCTGAGGCCACCCTTTTCGTAGATCAGCGAGAAACCCTGGCCGCGCACGGTCTTGGCCACGCCTTCGCTGGGCGACACACCGACATTGATGCTGAAGCCGGCCAGCACGGGCGAGGTGTAGTTGACGGCGTTGTCCCAGATCTTCTGACCGCCAGCAATGCGCGAGTAGCTGGAGGCAACGGTGTCGCCGTCCCAGACCTCGTAGTCGCTGCCGGTGGCATCGTCCAGCGGCGACTTCTGGTGGCCCAGGCGGACGTCGCCAAAGCGGCCCTTGATGCCGACGTAGGAGTAGTACCAGAACGGGCCCGAGCGCGGCTGGCCGGTGTCGCCCAGAAAGCGATGCTGCAGATAACTGTAGGCCTTCATGCCGTCACCGAGATCATCCTCGGCCTTGAAGATGATGCGGTTGGCCGAGCCGTGCGTCAGCTGCCAGACGCCGGGCGAGCTCTTGACCACGCTCTGGTCGATGCGGCCGGTCAGGCTGACCTGGGCCTGGGCAGCACCGAACGGCAGCAAGGCCGCCAGGGCCACGGCGAGTTTTTGATGGGTTTGCATATGTCTCGTTCTTTCTGAATTTGGTTTTAAGTTGATTACAGCTTCAGTGCCCGTGCCAGGCTGGTGGCCTTGGCATCCCGGCTGCTCAGAGGCTTGAGTCCGAAGCGCTCCTCGATCAGCCGTAGGATGGACACGGTTTCGTACGGGGTGTGATCGACATGGCCCCCCTCGCTGAACGGCGAGATCACCAGTGCCGGGATGCGCGAGCCCGGGCCCCAGCGGTCGCCCTTGGGCGGCGCGGCGTGGTCCCAGAAGCCGCCGTTCTCGTCGGTGGTGACGATGACGACGGTGTTCTTCCACTGCGGGCCGTTCATCACCTCCTGCACGATGGCCACTGCCTCGGCGTCGCCATCGGCGACATTGCCACGACCCGGGTGCATGTTCTTGCCGCCGGTCGGCTTGTAGAACGACACCGGTGGCAGGCGACCGGCGCGGGCGTCGGCGATGAAATCCTCGCGGTCCTTCAGGTGGGTGGCGCGCTGCGCCGGGCTGTCGATGAAACGCTTGAAGAAGGTGAAGGGCTGGTGGTGGTAGGAGAAGCTCGACAGGCCCTTGCCCGCCGCCGTGGCCGCCACGGCACGCTGGTAGTCCTGGGCGTAGTAGGCCCAGGCAATGCCCTTGTCGCTGAGCCGGTCGCCAATCGTCGGCAGGGCTTGCGGCGGCAGCAGTGCCTGCTTCTTGGTCGGGTTGTAAAGCCAGCTGCCCTGCATCGTGTTGACCGCATGGCCGTCGGTCGTGACATAGGCCTCCTCATGGCTTCCCGGCACATGGCCGGCCTCGTCCACCGCCTTGATGGTGGCCGGGGCATCGGGGAACACCGGCGTGCAGGCGCAGACCAGCCAGAAGTGGTTCAGGAAGGAACCACCAAAGGCCGATTGGAAGAAGTTGTCGGCCAAGGTGTAGCGCTGGGCCAGCTTCCACAGGCCCAGCTGGCTGCCGTCGTAATAGCCCATCAGCAAGCCGCCGCTATTGCCCTCGGCAACGAAACGGTCGTTGCGTCCACCATTGATCTGGCGCTGGTTGGCGTAGTAGGCGTGGATGGGGCTGAACATCGGCTGATTCAGCGCCACGCGGGGCTCCAGCGCGAACGGGCCGTTGGGGATGGGATCGAGCAGCCGCGCATCGGGCTTGCCGTTTTTGTCGGCCAGCGGCACGGGCAACTGGGCATAGGGCTTGCCGTCCCTGTCCGTCTGCACGGTGCGGCCTTCCGCCTTGGCCTGGACCAGGCCGTTGGCGCCGGGGTAGAGGCCGAACAGATGGTCGAAGCTGCGGTTCTCCATGTAGACGACGACGATCTGGCCGATCTTGGCGAGCTTGGGATCGGGGGCCGGGTCTTGCGCCGAGAGGCCGGTCGGTGCGGCGCAACCGGCCAGCAGCAGGGCGACGGCGGCGGCCAGCGCTGCGGCGCTGAGTCTTGCTTTCATTGAGGTCTCCTTGGTAGCGATGAGTGCTGCGTCGGCTCAGGGCGCCGGCGTGTGGCCGTAGCAGGCCTTCAGCTTGGTGTAGTCGTAGAAGTGGCTGCCCGCGGCATAGCGGGCGCCGTCGCAATCGGCCTTGAAGTCGGTTTCCTTCTCGTTGAAGAGCATCTTCACGAGCAGGGTGCCGCTGGCGTTGCGCACCACGTCCCACTGCATATTGGCCGCCATCGGCGACACGTAGTCGCCGCGCCAGGGGTTGTTCTCGTAGCTGTACATGGTGGCCAGCGGCACCTGCTGCAGCACGTTCTTCAGGCCCAGCTTCGAGGCGAAGGGGATGATGATCTCGGCATGGGCAAAGCGCAGCTTGGCGACCTTGCCCAACTGGCCCTTGGCGATGGCATCGACCTGGTTGAAGAAGTCATCCTCCAGGTGCTGGGCCATCTTCCAGGTGACGCTGCCCTTCTCGGTGATGCCGGGGCCCATCTTGTAGAAGTCGGCGGCGTCCTGGGTGAAGGCGAAGTACTTGGCCTGCTCCAGCGGCATATAGGGCGAGAAGTCGACACCGGCCTCGGCCTTCATCGCCGGAGCGATCACATACAGCTCGTAGATGCGCGAGGCCGCCTCGGCCAGATTGCCGATTGGCGTTTCGCCGTCACCGCTGAGGGTGCTGGTGAACTTGCCATCGGCACTGCTGTAGGTGAAGCTGCCGGTGTTGGCAAAGCTGTAGGCGCCCGATTCGATCTTGTCGACAAAGGCCTTGGTGAACAGCCGCTCCAGCACGACGCGGCCGGCCGTCTTGGCCGCCGGATCGGCGAGTATGGCCGCCTGCTTGGCCGCCAGGTCGCTGTCCTTCAGCCACTTCTGGAAGGCCAGGCTGTCCTGGTAGGTGGTGTAGAGCGGGTCGCTCGCGCTGCTCACCAGATCCGTGGCCGCCACCAGCTTGTGGAAGTAGAGCAGGAAGCGGTCGGTGCCGGCCGGCTGCGCCACCGGTGCGCTGGCCGGGTAGGGGCCGGGCGCGGCCGGGTAGCTGACCAGGTCGGCCAGCTTGGGCTGCGTGGCCAACATGCCCTTGACGAAGAAGGCGCCGCTGTCGACGGCGCGGTCCACGCCCGAGGTCACGACCTCGATGCGGCGCGGGCTGGTGGCGGCCGCGCCGACCACCTGCTCGAACAGCGCCGCATGGCGGCTCAGCAGGCGCTTGGCCAGATTCGTGTGCTCATCGATGCCGACCTGTGTTTCGTTGCCATAGCCGGGCTTGCTGATGCCGGGCACGCCGTAACCGAGCAGGAAGTTGGCCTTCATCAGCTTCAGCACATCGGGGCCCAGCTTCAGGCCCAGATCGGTCAGCGCGCCCTCGGACGCCGCCTTCAGCCACATGTTGTAGACGGCCAGGTCGTACTTCAGGCTGGACAGTCCGCGCGAGCCATGGCGCGCCACCAGCTCGGTGTAGACGGTGCTGTAGCCGCTGGGCGGCGCTTCGTAGCTGGCCGCGTCCTGCTGCGGCGCGTAGGGCGTCTTGGTCTGGTAGTAGAAATTGGTCGGCGCGGCGGGCGGGGGGGGCGGTGCCGGCGTCGGCGCTGGCGCATCGTCGCCGCCGCCGCAGGCCGCGAGGCCCAAGGTCAGCGAGGCGATCGCCCAGGTCTGCAAAAAGAGTCTGGCTGTGGTCTTCATGGTCTTGTCTCCGTTGGGACCGCCTTGGTTTTTTGGCTCGGGCGGCATCGAGGCACTCAATTCATCTGCACACGTGTGCACTCATGGGCTCAAAAAATCGCCGCCGTTGCGCTGGTCTGCAGCAGGCCGGCGGGCTCGGGCGAGATCAGCGCCAGCAGCTGCGGGTACAGCGCCGGGCCGGCGGCGATGATGGGATTGCCGCGCTGCAGGCCGCCATCGGCGAGGAAGTCATTGACCGCCCCGCCGGCCTCCTGCAGCAGCACGATGGCGGCCAGGCAGTCCCAGGCGTTGATATGCGGCTCGTAGTAGCCGATCAGCCGGCCGGCGGCCACATAGGCCAGCATCAGGGCGCCCGAACCGTTGCGAATGAACATGCCCCCATCGGCCAGCACACGGCCGAGGAAGGGCACGAAGGCCTCAACCGGCACGCGGTGCGAAAAACCGACGCCGAGCACACCCTCGCTGACCTGGGCGGCCGAATGCACCTGCAGGCGCTTGGCATTGACAAAGGCGCCCTGCCCTTGCGCGGCATGGAACATCTCGTCGCTGTTCGGGTCGTAGACGACGCCGATGACCGGCCGCCCCTGCTGCAGCACGCCGATCGACAGGCACCAGGCATGCATGCCGTTGACGAAGCAGGCGGTGCCGTCGATCGGATCGATGACCCAGAGGAAATCGGCGTCGGCGCGCTCGAGGCCGCCCTCCTCGCCGAGGAAGCCATCGGCGGCGAAACGGGCCAGCACTTGCTGGCGGATGAAGGCCTCGGTGTCCTGGTCGGCGGCGCTGACCATGTCCTGCAAACCCTTGGATTCGATCACCAGCTCATCGCGGCGGCGGAACATCTCCAGCGCGCGCAAGCCGGCCTCGCGGGCCACGCTGCGGGCCAGTTCATAGCGATCCTGCAGCAGCATCATGCCTGGCCTCCGACAACGCACAGGCCGTGGTCTGCGAATTCGATGGCGACCGAGGATCCGACCGCCAGGGGTCGGCGCACCTCGGCCTGACGCACGAACAGTTCGCCCAAGGGCGAGGCCAGGGTGTATTGCATCTCGGTGCCGAGGAAGGCGGCGTGCAGCACCGCACCCACCAGTGGATCGTTAGCGGCAGCCGGGCGCAGGCGCATCGCATCGGGACGCACGGCAACGCGCACGGCGCCGCGGTAGTTGCGCGGATTGGGCAGTTGCAGCCTGATGCCGCCGATCTCGCAGGCCTCGCCCTGCAACTCGCCCGCCACCAGATTGGCGTCGCAGATAAAGTCGGCCACGAACTCATCGGCCGGGGTTTCGAACAGGTCACGCGGGCTGCCCTGCTGGGCTACTTTCTGCTTGTTCATCACAATGATCTGGTCTGACACGGCCAAGGCTTCTTCCTGGTCATGGGTTACGTAGACGGCGGTCAGCCGCAATCGCTGCTGGATCTCGCGGATCTCGTCGCGCACACGGCGACGCAGCTTGGTGTCGAGGTTGGACAGCGGCTCGTCGAGCAGCAGCACCTGGGGTTCCAGCACCAGCGCGCGCGCCACCGCCACGCGTTGCTGTTGCCCACCTGAGAGTTCGCTCGGCAGGCGTGGGCCGAAGTCGGCCAGACCTACCAAGCGCAGGCCCTCGATGGCGCGCTCCTTGGCCTCCGTCTTGCGGGCTCCGCCCACTTCCAGGCCATAGGCCACGTTTTCCTGCACCGTCATATGAGGAAACAGGGCGTAAGACTGGAACACCATGCTGACATTGCGCTCTATGGCGGACTGACGGGTCACGTCCTGTCCTCCAATCAGGATGCGCCCACGGCTGACGTGTTCCAACCCGGCGATCAGTCGCAAGGTGCTGGTCTTGCCGCAACCGCTCGGACCCAGCAAGGTGACGAGATCGCCCTTGGGAATGCTGAACGAGACGTTGTCGACGGCGGTGACCGAGCCGTACTGCTTGCTCACCTGATCGAAGACCAGGGCCCCCGAGGCCAGGCCGGCCGTCATCGCGGAGGAGTTGTCGGCTTTCATGATTGAACCTTCTTCAAAACGAATTCACTGGGGGTCGCCGTGGCTTGAGGCGCCGCGCCCTGTACGCGCTCGACACGCCGCAAACGGCGCTGGCCGACCAGCTTTTGCGCAACCAGCACGCACAGCAGCATGACGACGATCAGCGCGCTGGCGTAGGCAATGGCAATGCCGTACTGGCCGTTCTCGACCAGGCCGACGATGTAGGCCGTGGCCATGTTGTATTTCGCGCTGACCAGGAAGATCACGGCGCTGATGGAGGTGATGGAGCGCACGAAGCTGTAGACCAGGGCCGAAGTCAGCGCCGGTCGCATCAGCGGCAACACGACCCGCCGGGCGGTGGTGAAGCTGTTGGCACCCAGCATGGTCGAGGCCTCGTCGAGGCTGCCGTCCAGTTGGCTCATGGCCGCAACGCCACCGCGCAGTCCCACCGGCATATTGCGGAACACAAAGCACAACACCAGGATGGCGCCTGTACCGGTCAGCTCGATCGGTGCCGCGTTGAAGGCCAGGATGTAGCTAATACCGATCACCGTGCCCGGTATCGCGAAGCTGAGCATGGTGGCGAACTCGAATGCTGCCTTGCCGGCAAAGCGCTGACGCACCAGCAGCCAGGCGGCAAGCAGCCCCAGGGCGGCGGTCAGCGGGGCGGAGATGCCGGCGATGGCCAGCGTGGTGAACAGCGAGTCCCAGGCGGTACCGACCCAGCGCAGGCCCTGCTCGCCGAAGCTGATGCCGAAGGCGTCGCTGTAGTGGCGCAGGGTGAAGCTGTTGTCGCGGCCCCATTGGTGGACGAAGCCGCCGGCCAGGATCATGCCGTAGAGCACCAGGGTGAAGGCCGTCCACAGGCTCACCAGCAGGGCCAGCGCGATGGACATGCGCTTGTCCAGGCCGGCATGCTGGCCGTTGTCGGCCTTGCCGGTCACCGTGGCGTAGGACTTCTTGCCGACCCAGCGGCGCTGGGCGATGAAGGCGGCGACGGCGAAGCTGAGCAGGATCAGGCCCAGGCCGGCGGCACGACCGGCATCGTTCTGCGCACCGACGATGGCGAAGTAGATCTCGGTCGACAGCACGCCGTAGTTGCCGCCCAGCACCATCGGGTTGCCGAAGTCGGCCATGCTTTCGATGAAGGCGACCAGGAAGGCATTCGCCAGGCCGGGGCGCATCAGCGGCAGCGAGATGCGCCAGAAGGTCGTCCAGCGCGACCCACCCAGGGTCTGCGAGGCTTCCTCCACCGAGGGGCTGACCCCCTCGACAACGCCGATCAGCACCATGAAGGCAATCGGCGTGAACGACAGCAGCTGGGCCAGCCAGACGCCGTAGAAGCCATAGAGGCCGCGCCCCGGTGCCACATCGAACCAGGCCGAGATCCAGGCAGTGACGACACCGCTGCGGCCGAACAGCAGGATCAGCGCCAGCCCGATCACAAAGGGCGGCGTGATGATGGGCAGCACCGTCAAAGCGCGCAGCACCTTCTTGAACCGAAAGCCGGTGCGCGTGACGACCAGGGCGAAGGCCAGGCCCAGCAGGGTCGCACCAGCGGCGGTAGCCACGCCCAGGAACAGGGTGTTCCAGGCCACGCCGCAACGCTGGCCGCCCGCCACGCAGGCCATCGACCAGATGCGAGCGTCGGTGCTGCGCGACCATAGCGCCGCCAGGCTGAAGGCGCCGTCCTGCTCGAAAGCACCGGCCAGCACGCGCAGCACCGGGAACATCACGAACAGGCCGACCAGGGCGAGCAGCAGCGCAATCACGCCGCAGACGAAGACGTCACCGCGGCAGGCACCGCGCCAAGCCGCGCCGGTGCTCAGCATGAACAACGCGCAGACGGAGAACAGCAGCGCGCCCCAGCCGAGCCCCGGCTGATCGGCCGGCGCAAGGCCCCAGCTCAGCCAGCCCAGCCAGGCCAGGGCGGCCGCGGCCAGGGCCATCAGGATCGCACCGAGCGCCGGCCGCGGCAGCCTGGCCAGGCCCAGCAGCGCGGCCACGACCGGCAGCAGCAGCAGCGGCAGCAGTTCCAGCCGACCCAGCCCCAGCACCTGCCAGGCCGCCGCGGCGCTGGCCCGGTCGCCGGGCCAACCGGCAGCCAGCCACTCGCCGGCCCACAGCCCGGCCTCCTGCTGGTGCCAGGGCAGCAGCAGGCTGCTCAGCAAGGCCAGCAGCAGCCAGGCACGCAATGATTTGTCCACGACGACGCTCCTTCTGGCTGCTCAGCGCGGCAGGGCAAAGATCTCGTCGTCCCAGCGCTTGAGCAGGCGCTTGCGCGTCTCCTCGCTGCCGTACTTGGCGAAGTCGTAGTTGATCGTCTTGACCGTCTCCAGGCGCGGCGCGCGCGGCGGTATCGTCGCCGCCTTGTTCGACGGCACCTGGAAGGCGTTGGCCTTGGCCGCCAGCGACTGCACATCGGCGCGCAGCGCGAACTCGTAGAAGCGCTTGGCACTGGCCATGTTCTTGGCGCCCTTGACGATGCTCATCGAGCCGACCTCGTAGCCGGTGCCCTCGCAGGGCGAGACCACCTCGACCGGGAAGCCCGCGACGGTTTCCTTCAGCAGGTCATGCTGAAAGGTGATGCCCACGCCGATCTCGCCGCGTGCCAGCGCCTTGGCCGGCGCCGATCCGCTCTTGGTGTACTGATTGACGTTGTCGTTCATCTTCTTCATGAAGGCGAAGGCCTCGGCCTCGCCCTGCAACTGCACCAGGGTCGCGATGGCGGCGTAGGCAGTGCCCGAGGAGTTCGGATTCGGAATCTGGATCTCGCCCTTGTAGGCCGGGGTGAGCAAGTCCTTCCAGCACTTTGGCACCGGCGCGTTGTTGCGCTTGAGCACCTCGGGGTTGTATCCAATGCCCAGCAGGCCGGCATAGACGCCTACGGTACGGTAGCCAGCGATCTCGGCCTGCTTCTGCGCCCAGGGCTGCAACTTATCAAGTTGCGGCGATTTGTAGACCTCGGTGTAACCGGCAGCTGCGGCTTGCAGATGTGGATCGCCCGTGCCGGCCCACCAGATGTCGGTCTTCGGGTTGCCAGCCTCAGCGCGGATCTGCGCGAAGATTTCGCCAGCGCTTTTGCGCACCATCGACACCTGAACACCGGTCTCGCTTTCGAAGCTGTTACGCATCAATTCGCACCAGTCGTTGTCTGCGGCGCACAGCACGTTCAATCGCTCTGCGGCCTGGCTGCTCAGCGGCACGGCCGAAAGGGACGCGAGCAACAGCCCGCAGATCCATTTGATCTTCATCTTCGTCTCCGGAAAGGGGCTGGCATCGCTGGCCAGCGTCTGTTTATCTTGCAGGTTCTTTTGATTGCACACGTGTGCACTGCACACGTGTGCAATGTACTGCCCAGGCCCGGATCAGCAAGTCAGGGTCTTCCCTAGACGGGTGGCGAAACCAGCCGACGGCGGCGCACCGGCGCCTTAGCCGGCTCCGTAGATTCAATGGGCGGAATCTGGGTCGACCGGCGCTCGACCAGGTTCACGGGAAGTTCCAGCGTACGGCTTGGCATGTCCGGCGCACCCATTCGTTCAGCCAGACAAGCCACGGCACGCTCAGCCAATGCACCAATGTCCTGACGAAAGGTCGTCAGCGCGTAGGCCTCGTATGCGGCCATCGGGATGTCGTCGAACCCGACCACTTTCACGTCTTCCGGAACGCGCAAGCCATACAGCGCGCGTACGCCATCGATCAAGCCACATGCCAGCGCATCGTTGGTACAGAACACACCATCGGGCCGCGCCGAAGGCTCGGCGAACAGTTGTCGCGCGACTTCGAACCCATGGGCATAGGAAACACCTCCTGCCGTGGCCTGGCGTAGCTTCACAGCGCCGCGCCTGACCTGCCCCGCGAGAGCTTTCGCAAAAGCAGCACCACGAGCACTGGGGCTTAGCGTGCCGGTCACCACGTTCAGAAAGACCAAGTTGCGCGCGCCAGCACGACACAAGACCTCGGCAGCCAGTGCCCCGCCCTGCCGGTTGTCGCTGTTGATGACATCGACACCTTCGAGCAGCGGCTCGCGGTTGATCATGGCAACAGGAATGCGCAGGCGCAGATACTCCTTGGCCAATTGAATCGGCGGCGTGCCGGAAGTCAGAATCACGCCAGAAATTCGATACTGCATCAACTGGCGCAAGCTGTTCGAAAGTTGCTCCGGCTCGCTCGCATCCATCAGCAAGGGCGCCTGCGACCGAAGTGCCAACTGGTGCGTCAATGGGCCAAGCAAGCTCAGCAGGAATGGGTTGTCAAACCCCGACACCACCACACCAACCAAATTGCTTTGCTGCTGGATCATGCTGCGCGCCAGCATATTCACTTGGTACCCTAACGCTTCAGCCGATTTGAGTACCTTGGCTCGCGTCTCGGGGGCGACGCTTGCCCCTTCAGTGAACGTGCGCGAAACGGCTGATCTGGAGACGCCGGCGTGGCGCGCAACGTCGGCGGAAGTAACCCAAGCAGAACTTTTTCCAGAACTCATAGAGCTGCCAGCAGCCTCAAGCAAATCACAGATGCCCGTCAGCTTACACGCTTGCGTTGACTGGCACGGAATCTGAGCGCCGGCTGCTTCCTTCTCAGGCGCCGCTCAACTACCGCGACTGCACGGTCGCAACCAACCTGATGCCGAAGTTCTTCGGACTTCGGCTCCGCAGCGATTTCTGTCGATGACGAAGGCATCAACCGAGCACTCACTGCTAGAGGCGCTTCAGCACGTCGCCGTCCAGGTGTGGCACTGCGCGCTGATCAACCAGCTCGACGACAAGTCTGGCAAGCCGGGACAACCCTTCTGCGGCGCCGCGATCTGGCGCTGCATCCCACGGCAGCCACGCATGTGGCCTATCGAGCTCCGGCAGCTGCCACTGGAATCGCGCGACTCCGTTGGTTTTGGTCGCGGATTCCAGCAGGCGTTCGCCATGTGTCAAGCAGACCCAGAAGCCCGGGTACTGATGATCAAGGTGCCACCAAGCCCACCCGTAGGTGGTACGGTCCTCGGCGATACACGCTGCGCAAGCCTTCAGCGGGTGATGCGCTCGGAATCGGCTCGTGAGTAGGCCCAGGCGGAATTTGAGGTGCGCCACGGACGGGCCGGCCATCGCGGCGATGGCTTCATCCACCTTGGCTGAGCTCAGGAACGGGCGATAGAAGCGAAGAAGCGTTCGCTCGAGCGCGATGGCCTTGACGTCGCCGAGCAGTCCTGCCGTGTTCTGCTCGAACTCATGCAGGCCGCTCGGGAAGTCGTGCTGATAGCCCTGCCGACGACGCCCGAAGAGGACGTCTGCCGTTTGATCTGCCAATCGATGGCCCCACAGGCGGTGGAGCCGGCTGACAAGGCTGAATAGGGTCTCGCCCGGGAGCCACTGAAGCAGATCCAGGTTCAGGCGTTCGGCGCCGACCGCGGGGACGAGCTTGTTCCCGCAATCCGGCTTTCGGTCGCCAGGTGTTCCGGGCAATTAAAGTCGTAAACAACGACACAGCGTTGCTGCGGGTTTGCCGGGAGGCAATCAGCTTCACCGCCAACCCAAAGCCGTAAACAACAGAATATGGGCCAGGATGATCCATGCCCATTGAGTCTTACGCTTTTGGCGCGTAAGCCATCCCGTCCTGCCAGACCGGCTCCATGAGTGCAAGTAAGTCCGGTGGGATGCGCGCGTCCCCCTTCGCATCATCCAGCGTCTCCTGCATGGCCTGCGCAATGCGCTGCAGTACTGGGCCTGGGCGCACCACGCCGCACACCTCTGTGCCGAACTGCATCAACTCCTCGGTCGTCGGGTAGGCCTTCGTGTGGTGTTTGCCAGCGAACAGCTTCAAGGCCATCGTGCGATCCGTGTGCTCGACATCGCCCACGTAGCGTGTGTATGTGTAGATGGCAGTGGTGACCACGTCGAACAGCGGTGACAGCGATGGAACCTCGTCCTTGCCGTAAGTCACTGCGAAGTTCTTCAGGTGGCCGTCCCCGTTGCGGACCATCACGCTCAAGGCCACCTGCTCAAAGAAGCGATGGAGGTTTTCAGCTGGGAGCTGCAGGTAGGACAAAAGCTCCGCGATGCGCTGGTAGCTCCCGTGGTACTTGCGCTCAGACAGCGCGTTGCGCACTCGCAGGTTCATGAGCGAGGCAATGTCCTCGAAGCCTAGGCGCTCTACCGCCCCGTCCGGACCTGTTGCCAGGTCAAAGCGATCAACCACCAGCATCTGGCCATCGTCGGACAGGTCAAATCCAGGAGTGGGGATGCCCGCGCGCCGGGCGGCCGACATGCACAGGAACTCGTTCGCGGCCAGGCCCGGGTAGCTTGCCGAACCGGCTTTGACGATCAGCGAGGGAATGGGCACGGTGGCTCGATCTGGGACCATGATCTTTGGCTGCACGCCGGCGATGCCCGCTCCCGTGCTCAGGTAGGCATGCACCAACTCGTCAAACAGCGCTTGGCTGAAGGGCAAGGCAAGCAGATCCTTTCGGTCCATGTGTTTATGGATTGCTTGCTGCGCCGCACCTGGCAGCGCAAAGCCCAGTCGGCCGATACCGTTCTGCCCGACCATCGCCAGCAGATGCATGTGCTGTAGCTGCTGCTTCGGGTACATCGTCGTCAGGCGCAGGAATAGGTCTCCCTCGGGCAGGTTCTGATCCATCACGGCGAACAGGTCGCCGTCCTGCCACGTAGGCATCTGCTCCGCTGGCATCAGCAGGGCGACTCGCGCCTGGTCAGGGCTGGGACTGCTGTACCGATACTCGAAAATCGAGTGCTTGAGCAACTCGCCTGACGGTTTGCCGTCGATGGACACATTGAGCTGTGGGATCTTCAGCGGCAGGGCCATTACTCGTCATCCTCCAGCGTGCCAAAGCGGGCTTGGACCTGCTCCAGCGTGGGCATGCCCTGCTTCTCCAGGCGCAGCTGCAGTCGCAACACCGACAGCACCGCGAACAGCGACGCGACGGACGTGTCCTTTCCGGCCTCGATGCGGTAGATCACGTCGCGCACTCGCCCAGCCTTCGCCGCCACTTCTGAAACCGACAGGTTGGCGGCCAGCCGTGCCGCTTTGATGGCACGGCCAAGGTCAGAAGGAAGTCGCAAAGTGTCTTTCATAGACGACATTATGTAATCCAAGCGTGGAGGTTGTCGAGGCGCTGTCGACCATGAACGACACAAGCACTGTAAGGGAGGGAGGAAGATGCTGTTTTGGTCTTAGAAGCCCGACAGGCCAGCCTCATCGAGCACCTTGGCCACATCTTGAACGAAGGGCCACTGGGCGACGTATTGCGAGCGGGACTCGCCAACCTCGACCCGCGGCATGTAGTCCCGTCACGTTCCGGCGGAGCTTTGATCGGCACCGATAGATTCTTGATCGCCACCACAGCCATCTGGGCGGCATCAGTCCCGAGGCGTTTGAACTCGCCGCGGCGTGAGGACAGGGTTTGTCTAGAAGACTAGGGGCAGTCCAATCGACGTCATGCCAGATCATCGAACGTCTTGGGATTCATCATCAATCGACGGCGCCGCCGAAGAGGCAGTACTTTAGGATCGAGGGTACGGAGCAATTCGCGATGTTGCTCGGTGACGTATTGAAGTACTCGCTCCGTTTCCCGTGCTTCGACTTGCCTCAGCCAGTCGTGAGGCTGCGCCATCGACGTACAGTCCTGCAAGAACGAAGCGAGTCGCACGCGTTCCAATGCCGACGGATCGCTGAACACGACCAGCAGGTTCTGTTCGTCCGGGGCCGCCGCTGGATATGGGTCCTCGATGAGGAAAGTGCTTCCCAGTTGCTGTTCATTGATCTCGCGATGCAGATCCCTAAACCTGCCATCCTCAAACCGCCATACTCGCCTCTGCAATTCTTCGAGCAAGCGTTCGTGACCTGCCGCGTCCACGCGTTGATCCCATTGAACCAGGCCATCTTCTTCATGCCCGTGTTTGGGGCCGGAGACAAAACGGTGCGGAATCAGGCGTTCAATCTCTTCATCGACCGCATTGTGGGCGACGTCCAGGGCACGCGACGCCGCCATGCTGAGCGTCAGGTAACACAGACGACCGTCTCTCATGCATCTGGCCCAAGTGCCATGCAGTGCACCGGCGTATGGCGTACGGACGTGGTCCGGATCAATCGCAGAGCGGGCATCCTCCTGAAGCGCGTGGTCGTTCTGGTCGTACGCCAACAGATTCGGAAAGTCGATGAGTGATTGTCCAGGATGGAAGTGCTCATTAAAGCTGAAGGCATCGGCACCTATGCCGATGAGCGGCTGAAGCCATTCGTTGATCTGGTTTTGGAGTTGCACCGCAACCTGGTCGTGCGACTCGCCGCGAGCGAGGACCTCCACCCATGCACGCCGTTGGGCATTCAACAGGGCTGCAACGATAGCTTGCCGATCGGCCTCTGGAAGCTTGACTCGGTAGCGCAAACGATCTTGCGCAGGCAGCCCGAAAAAGTCCGGCCGTACCGATATCACGGCCCGTCGCAGTTCGGCGGACCAATCGCTGGGATTCAAGTCCCCAACCTTCGCTGTCGTCATATTGAACGTCAGATGCAGATCAAAACGGCGAAGGGACCACGGCCGCCCTTCGCCTCTCACAATTTTGAAGTGCTTGCATCTGGTTGTCACCAGCGACACGTCATGGCTCCACACGGGCGCCCAAATGCTTCGCTCGGAAGCTGACTGTCAGTGTCCGGCCTAAAGCGCAGCAAAGGCGCCCCGCGTCATATTCTCTGGCGCACCATCGACACGACAGCCCCCGTCACCAGCCGCCGCTCCAACTGCGTCTGTCAACAAGGCTGACGCAATTCAATTGGCCGGCGAGCCCGCGTTGACTGTTGCGTCGAATGCTTCCTTTTTCAGCAGCACGCGGCAGCCTGTCTCAGAGTGCCCTGCGCATTTCGGAGATCGCGCGGGCACTCGCCGTTAACCCGTGCTGCTGGTGATAGATGAGCCAGGCCTGCGGCTGGCCTAGCAAATTGCACACGAAACTCTAGCGTCCGTGTCCGCCTTCACGGCGAGCACACCGCCATCCTGCTGGTGGAACACCAAGCGCTGACGGCGCTGAACACTTTTGCCAACCCTATAACCGCTGCCAATGTTCAGTGGCCAAGTTGATAAAGCCCGACTGCTCATAGGCCTTGCGCAGCACCCCCTGACGCCGCAGTTGTGCCAGCCCAGCGTCAAGCGCAGTCTTCCAAGCTTGGCCCTGCTGGTGGCGCGCAGATAACAGGTAGTGCCGCGTGCCGCGCATACTTATCTTCAAGCCGGGAATGGGTAACAGCCGCACGCCCCGCACCTCCAGCGCCAGATCGGTGCCGGGCTGGAAGGGCGCCAGCAGAACGTCGGCGCGCCCGCCAGCCACCATGCGCGGCATCAGGTCCCAATTGCCCGCATGCAGCAACTTGCCGATGCCCAGTTGCTCCAGCGTGCGCCAGTCCACGCGCCAGTCGCGGTTGGAGAGGAAGGTGAGCGCACGCAGGTCCTGCAAGGAGCGCGCGGCCAGCGCCCGCGCATTGCCGGGCGCGGTGTAAAGCCCGACCTCGAACTCGCCCTCACCCAGCAGCGCCTGGCTGAACAGCAGCTCTTGCTCGGCAGCGGGGAAATCTTCGCGCCAGTAGCTGGTGGCGCTGCAGACCGCATGGCCGGCGCGCACCTCCAACTGCAGCCTGGCGCTGCTGGGCATGCTCAGCAGCGCCAACGGCTGCGTCTGGCCGCCCAGGGCCAGGGCCTGCTGCAGCAACAGGAACTCCACCACGTCGCGGCGAGCATGCGGGCCGCCGTATTGGCTGATCGCCAGAGGCTCGCGCGCGCCGACGAAGCGCTCGTAGTCGTGCTGCACATCGCTGGGGATGGCGACCATGGCGCCCGCGCCGGTTTGTGCCAGCGCCAAGCCGGGCAGGCTGAATGCCGCCAACGCACGCAACAGCAGACTGCGGCGAGCAACCTGCGCCTGCAAGCTGGGTGCGGCTGAAAAGCGGTCGACCGGCGTGAACATGACCGGAAGCATGCCCGAAAATCCTGACCCGGAACTGCCAAGTCTGGTCGAGGCCACCCAGCTCTCCTGACGTTGCAGAGCAGTGAGTCGCTTGATATAGGCTTAAGGCTTTCCTTAACGAGGATACCGAACACTCACCTCACCAACCACACCTATCGAACCACGCCAATCTCACCCTTTAACTCATTGACGTGGTTCATCAGATGCTGGGCCAGCTTGGGATCGCGGCGTATCCGGGCGCGAATCTTCAGGTAGGCGGGTATCGGCTTGGGGCTGCTGGTGACAACGATCACAGGCACGTCTTTGTTACAACGGCCAGACTCCCGCACCGCGGCGGTCAGCGCGAGGGCATTCAGGTCCGGCAACTCGCGCGAGGCGACAAGCAGGTCAAAGGGCTCATGCAACAACCGCTCCAGCGCAGACACGCCGGTGTCGAGCACGACCAAGTGCACCGAGGGGCGCGTGGCGAAAATTTGCTGGTACAGCCGGCGCATGGCGGCCGAACCCTCGACCGCCAGGACCGAAAATCGCCCGCCCATATTGCGCGCGCGCAGCTTCTCGAGCAGTTGCTCGATGCCCGCAACACCGGCGGTATCTCGCCCTTCCGGCTCAATCGTCTTGCGCAGCAAGTCGACATACCTCAGTGCAATGCCGGACTCGGCTTGCCTGAAGTCCGTGTGGGCCAGACTCAAGAACGTTTCAAACTGGTGACATATCGTACTGATCACCGTCACGCCGTACATGCCGCCGGTTCCCTTCAAGCTGTGCACTTGCCGATACAGTTCGTCGAACGCGCTCGTCTCGCCTCGCTCCAGCGCCAGCACCTGTGACTCCAGTTGCGAGCAACGTTCGGGCAGTTCGTCGATAAAACCGGCCTGCATGACGGCCAGGATCGACGCGAAATCACGACTCATTGGCGGCTGCTCCCGTTGTCCACACCACATATCTGATTGCGCCCGCCACGCTTGGCAAGATAGAGCGCTGCATCGGCTGCGGCGAGCAGATCCTGTGCCTGGCTCGCGAACGCGGATGAAGCGACTCCTGCACTGAGTGTCGCGCCGAAGGTCTCCTCTCGGCAGACAAAACGAACGTTGCCAAAAGCCTCACGAATGTCCTCAATCAACTCAAGTGCATCGCTTTCGCTGCACTCGGGCAGGATGGCCAGGAACTCCTCGCCACCGTAGCGGCCCACGCTGTCCTGCCGACGCAGGCGGTGACGCAGCAGATGGCCAAGGGTCTTGATGACCTGATCGCCCGTCGGATGTCCCCATCGGTCATTGACCCCCTTGAAAAAGTCAATGTCCGCCATGACGACAGAGACCGGCTTGCCCGAGCGCAGCGCACGCTCCAGTTCATGGCTCAGTCGATCCTTGATGCTGCCATGCTTCAGCAGGCCGGTCAGGCTGTCCTGGCTCATCAGTTCGGCCAGGCGGCGCGCACGCGCAGTGCGTGCACGCACGCCAGCGACCAACTGCATGTCCGAGATGGGCTTGACCAGGAAGTCGTCGGCAATCGTTCCCATCGCCTTCATCTGCAAGTTCAGATCGGCCTCGGCCGACAGGAACACGATCGGCAGGCCCTGCCAGTTCTCGTCATAGCGGATGGCCTGCGCCAGTTCCGCCCCGCTGAAATCGGGCATGTACAGGTCCATCAGCAGAACATCGGGGCGCAGCCGTTCGAGCACTGCGGGAACTTCCAGCGGATTGCTGACCCATTCAGCCAGCATGCCCGCCTTGCTGAGCACCAGTCGGTAGTGTTCGGCCAGCTCGACATCGTCGTCGATGATCAGAACCCGGCAAGGCGGCCGGTCGCGCTCGCGCAGCAGTCGTTCGATGCTGGCCGCCAGTGTCGGGGCATCGACCGGCAACGTCAGCAGTTCATCGCCCCCGGCGTGGGCCGCATCCAGTTTGGCCGCAAACGAGGCTTCGGCGGCCATCAGGACGACGGGGGCGCGGCTCCCCGGCCCTTCACTGCGCAGCAGTGCAATCAACCGCGCCGCCCCGCTGTTCAGTTCCAACAAGACAACATCGGGATTGGCTCCCGCCAGCAATGCAGATTCAGCCGCCGACACATCAGCAAACGGCAATACCGCATACCCGAACTGACTCAGCCCGTTGCCAACGCTGACGCGCAGTGCTTCGTCAGGATGCACGAGAAGCAGCCTTACCTGATCGTCGGTCGGCCGACGAGACCCGCCGTTGCCTCGGCCGCCCTGCATCGGCGCAGCGACATCCTGCTCCTGGATGCTCTGCTTTAGCTCGCTCAAGCCTTGGCGGAACGCCAGCCATTCGCCCGGCACGATGACCGGATACAACCAGCCATGAACCTGCTGCGCCAGGGCTGACGCCCGTCTGGACAGTTCGGAAAACCCGAAGGTTCCGCCGGCGCCGGCCAGTCGGTGCAGGCGCGAATGCAGCTGTTCAAGCACCAGCGGCTCAACCTGTTCACCCCCTGCAAGCTCATGAATCTCAGTCAACGTCTCAGGCAGACTCTGCGCGAACTGCGCACGCAACGCCGCCAGCTTGGCCTCGATGGTCTCGGGCTTCATGCCAGGCTCAGTCATGGGCAGCCTCCCAGCAGGCGCGAACCTGGTCTGACAGCATCATCGGATTGAACGGCTTGGCAATGACATCAAGGGCGCCGAGCGCCTTGTATTGCTCGACCTCGGCACCCTGCACCTTGGCCGTCAAGAACACCACCGGAATCGCGGCGGTTCGCGGGTCTGCCCGCAAGCGGGCGAGCGTCGTCGGACCATCCATGCCCGGCATCATCACGTCCAGCAGGATCAATTGCGGCCCGAAATCGCCAACACGTTCGAGTGCCTCGATCCCATTGCCACAGATCAGCACCTCGAACTTGCCGACCATCTCCAGCGCCAACTTGGCGACAGCCTGGATATCCGGCTCGTCCTCCGCATAGAGGATCTTTTTCAGTTCCATTTGCATATTCCTTCGATTCAATTCGGTGTTCGGTGTTCGAGGGCTCTGCGCACTGCCCGGATCAGCCGGTGCTCATCGATCGGCTTGGGAATCCACTCGATCGGCGCGAGTTCTCGGTTCAGGCTGTGCCTGCCGTCTTCGGTATGGGCCGACACCACCACGACCGGCAGGTCGATGAGGCCTGGCAGATCGCGGATGTGGCGCATCAGCACCAGACCACTCTGGTCCGGCAACAGCAGGTCCAGCGTCATCGCCGCGTAGCGCGCCTGCTGCAGCGATTCGATTGCCTGCAGCGCCGTGCCGGCCACATCCGCGGCAATCTGGGCACGGTTGAGCATCAGGACGATCAGTTGGGCGATGTCGTGATCGTCCTCGACCACCAGCACCCTGGGTGCATCAGGAAGTGGTGCGCCAACGATGCTGGGAAAGTCGTGCGAGGCCTGGACAACCGGCAGCTGAAAATGAAAGCGCGTGCCTGCGCCGACAAGCGTGTCGTAGCCGATCAGCCCGTTCATCCTCTCGATCAATTCCTTGCAGATGGCGAGCCCCAGCCCAGTGCCACCCTTCTGACGCGTATCAGAGGAGTCAGCCTGCGAGAACTTGTGGAAGATTCGCGCTCGGAACTGTTCTGGAATGCCCGGACCATGGTCGCTCACCGTGACCCGAGCCGCAGTTCCGACATGGTCGATGCTGATCTCGACCTGCGCTCCACGCGGTGAGAACTTGGCGGCATTCGACAGAAAGTTGACGATGACCTGCTGCAGCCGGTCGGCATCCACACGGACTCGCAGCTCGCTGTCTGCCCGCGCAACGACGACAAGATGGACTCCGCTTTCGCGAGCCTGGTCCGCGATAGCCTCGATGGCGCGCTCGACCAAAGGCAGCAGCGGCTGCACCTCCATGTCGAAGCGCATCCGTCCCGACGCCAGTTGTTCCATGTCGAGCAGATCGTCGATCAGATAGCCCAGGCGAAGGCTGTTCTTGTGCGCGATCTCAAGCATCGGCAGCACCGGCCCAGGCATCGGCCCACAGGCGCCGCCGCGGATCAGCCCAAGTGCCCCGCTGATCGCCGTCAGCGGCGTGCGCAACTCATGGCTGACCGTCGAGATGAACTCGGCCTTGAGTTGGTCGAGCCGCCGCCGCTCGGTGATGTCCAAGGCCGTACCCACATAGCCGACAACCCCACCTTCAGCGTCGCGGAGTTCGGCCACCGTCAGCAGCGTCGACAACGCCTGACCATCCTTGCACCGCAGTTGCCATTCCTGCAAGGACGGATCCGAGCCAGGCTCCAAGCCGGCAATCGCCTGCCAGACACATGATTGCTGGTCGCCACGCCACGCCAAGAGCGCCAGTCTTGAAACCAGCTCGCTGTCCAGATGCAAGGCGTTCACATTCAATCGACCTTCGACCTCGCCGGCTTGAAAGCCCAGCATCCGCTCCGCCGCCGGATTGAAGCTTGAGATGAGCCCTTCGCGACTCGTGGAGATCACGGCCGCCGGCGTGTTCGCCAACAGGCTCTCAAGGAACTGAGCCTTGCGCGCCTGCTCCTGCTGCACCAGCGACAACTCGGCTGCCCGCCAACGTGCCAGCAACCGTGCCGCGATCTGGCTGCCAATCTTGCTCAATGCCAGACGTTGGTCCCGCTCCAGGCTGCGCCCAACGGTGGTGACAACGCAGAGCTGCCCGATCACACCATGGCCGCTGACGATCAGCGGAACGCTTGCAAAGCTTCTGGCTTCTGCAACGCCGCATACCGACGACAAGGAATCTGAGCGCGGCTCCGACTGGGCGTCGGGAATCTCAAAGAATGCATCGCCGCCGGTTCCTTCAAGGGCACCCAAGAAACGCGCAGCTGGCATATCAGCAATCGTCGCGCCCACCACGTGGCGAAAGCGCCGCATGCCAGCGTCTCGATAGCTCAGGTAGGCAACAGGTGCAGTGCACACATGCGCCGCTAGCCAGACCAGATCGTCAAGTCCTGCATCGGCCAATTCACCCGGGGCAAGAGCCCACAGCCCCGCCTGGCTTACATCCGGCGTCAGAATTTTTTCCATGCGCCTTCATTCCTTGCAGCTGCCACGGGCGTCACGACGTTGTCTGCGGCAGGCGGCCTGGCGCGCGGGACTGAGCGCGCCGCCGCGGGCGGCTTGGCGCTGGTCCTGGGTGGCGCCTTGTGTGCCGGCGCCGCCTGCGCCTGATGGACCGGTCGATCGCCATCGTCGATGCGAAATGCGGACACCGTATGCGCCAACCTGTCGGTCTGCTGCCTCAGGCTTTCGGCCGCGGCAGCTGTCTGTTCGACCAACGCAGCGTTCTGTTGCGTCGCCTGATCAAGCAGGCCGACGGCAACATTGATCTGCGCGACGCCATCGGCCTGCTCGCGGCTAGAGACGTTGATCTCGCCAATCAGGCCACCGACCTTCGCGACCTCATTGACCATCTGCTCTATCGTGGTGCGCGCGTTGTGCACCAATTGGCTGCCGCTCTCGACCTTGGCAACGCTCTCACCGATCAGGGACTTGATCTCCTTGGCCGCTTCGGCACTGCGCTGCGCCAGTGATCGGACCTCGCTGGCGACGACGGCAAAGCCACGCCCCTGCTCACCTGCCCGCGCGGCTTCTACAGCGGCATTCAGCGCAAGAATGTTGGTCTGGAACGCGATACCGTCGATGACGCCGATGATGTCGCCAATTTTGCGGCTTGAATTCTGGATCTCGTCCATGGTTGACACAACCTCACCGACGGCGGCACCGCCCGCCCGCGCGACCTGCGAGGCATGGCCGGCCAGTTCGTCCGCCTGCCGTGAGTTCTCGGCAGTGCCCTTGACGGTCGCTGCGATCTGCTCGACGGAGGCTGCGGTCTCCTCGAGATTCGATGCCTGCTGCTCGGTACGGGCCGACAGATCGCCATTGCCTTGCGCGATCTCGGCAGCCGCCGTGTTGATTTCGGCGCAACCTCGGCGCACCTCACCAACCATTCCCGCCAGCTTTGTCGTCATGTCGTCGAGCGCCGCGAGCAGGCGGCCCATCTCGTCCTTGGTGTCGGCGTAAACACGATGCGTCAGGTCACCAGCGGCCACGCGCGTCACGGCATCGATCGCTCGTGCAACCGGACCGGTGATCGAGCGTGTGATGATCACGGCCGCCGCAACTCCAACGCCGAGCGCGCCGACCGTCACCAGCGCGAACACCCATAGCACCTTGTCGTAGGCCGCGCGGCCCGCTTCGGTGGTTTCGGCGGACAGCTTTTCGTTGTATTCCCACCATTTGTCGACGCTCTCGCGCAGCGGGTTGAAGGTCGCACGCCCAGGCCCGAAATGGCGCTTGCTGGCCGCATCGCCGCCCTCCGCCTCGTTAGCTGCCTCGGCGATCACCAGTTTTTGGGTTTCGAAATAGGCGCCCGAGCGCTCGGTCACCTGGACCAGCAGCGCCTTGTCGCGCTCGTCCGCGACCAGCGGTCCGTAAGCCTTGAGTTGATCGCCAATTGCCACTCTGGCTTTGGCCATGCGGCCGTCAAGCGCCTGACGCTCGCCCGCATCTTTTGTCAGCAGAAACTGCCCTTCAAGGCGACGCGCGTCGCCGATCAGCTTGTCGATCTGGTAGATGATCTTCAGCGAGGGCAGGATATTGGTCGGGTAATACTCGGCAAAGTAGTTGATCCGGCCGACCTGTGAGGCGCCGACGCCGGCCATGGCCAGCAGCAGAGTCAAGACGAACGCAAACGCGATGCCCAGGCGAATCCCAACAGAGAGGTTCTTGAAGTTGTTCATGACTTGTCCTCTTTCTTGTTTAACCAAGCAGCAGGTCAGAGAAATCGGCCAGTTGATACGCCGAATCCTGTCGGTCATGCGCTCGAGCGCCTAAGGGGGGGCCGTGTCGATCGCCGGAAGCGTGAAGCGAGTTCAGCAGGCACGCATGAGCGGCGTGGTCGCAATCGGAATAGTTGTGATGCGCCAAAGCCTCGCGAATGGCACCGTCCATGGCGCTCACTAGGTTCGTTAGCGATCTCTTCAACCCACTCAACATTTGTGCGAAGGCCCAGCTCGGTACGGCGAAACTCCTCCGCATGGGCAAGCCAAGTGGCCGAAGTCGCGAGCGGGTCAGTTTCACGACCCTCACCTCAGCCAGCCGCGTCGTCATGCTGGAGGGTGCCAGCCGCGCGTCGAAGCACGGCGCGAAATAGAGCCGAACGCTGGAGCACGCCCATTCACCTTGCAGCAATCCCAACCCATGTCTGAACACCTGAGACGCTCCTGGCCAGGAATCGCCCCCCTTGTTGTCCCAAGTCCCGCAGCGACGCGCAGTCACCGGAGCCCAGGTTCTTCTTGTTAGTCAAACATCCAACTGTTGAACGGCTGCGGCCATCAATACTGAGAAGACTTGCATCGATGACTTATTATCAATATTCAACACATCAACGATGTTGTCGATGATTTATCACCTTGCATCGCATGTTACATGAGACAAGGAGCTATTTATTCGCCAAATTGACATGAAACACCTCGCCATAATTGGCGCCGGTGGCCATGGCTGTGAGCGTTGCAATTTGATCGGCGTAGACCGGCCCGCCTCGGAACTTCGCGGTCGCACATGAAACCAACCGCCGCCTTGCACGACTCGCTGACTCAGATTGGCCATGCTTCCAAAGACGCTCGCACTTGTTGATGACGATCGCCAGTACACCGAGTTCCTGTCGGAGTACCTACGTTCGCTGGGGATCAAGGTCGACGTCTTTGACGACAGCAACGACCTGCTGGCCCACGTGTCGGCCTTCGACTTCGACTTCTTCGTCATCGACCTGATGCTTCCTGGCGTCGACGGAGTCGAATTGATCAAGGTGATTCGCAAACGAAGCGTTGCCGGTTTACTGGTCGTGTCGGGCCGCCTGGCGCCCGACGCGTTCAACCAGGTCATTCTTGCCGGTGCCGACATGTATCTGGCCAAGCCTGTCCAGTTTGAGCAGGTTGGCCTTGCCATCAGGGCGGTGCAGCGGCGCGTCAAATCGGCAGCGCTGAATCCCAGCGGCTGGCATCTCGACAGACAGGGGCAGCAATTGATTGCGCCGGATGGCGCAAGGATCGATCTCAGTGAGACTGATCTGGCGCTGGTTGATTGTTTTGCGCAGGCAGCGGGTGAGGTCGTACCCCGGGAGACGCTGCGGCAACTGCTTGGCAAGCCGTCAGCCGACGTTGAGACCGGAGACAGCGTAAACGCAGCCATCTACCGCCTGCGTCGACGCATCGAGCGCGCAACCCCCTGCCTGGTACCGCTGCAATCGAAGTCAGGCGTCGGGTACCAATTCAGGGCCCAGTTGTCGGCCAGTTGAACGGATGGCCCGCAACCGTTGATCGGCTCATGAATTTCCATCCGCAGACCGCACTGCAAGTCATCGGCTTCCTGTACGTCGCCCTGCCCTTCGTTGCCTGGAGCATTGTCCGCACCAGCGACTATCGCCAATCCGCCTGGCTCTGGAGCTTGGGAAGCACTCTTTACGGTGTTTCATTCGTCCTGCTCGGTCTACGCGGGCAACTGCCTGACTGGCTGACCTTGACCGTCGCCAATTTGGTCGTGTTTACAGCCTGGGTCCTGCTGGGCTCAGCGCTGATCCGGGCTCTCGGGGAACGGCCGCCCTTGGCTCGCATGCTCGGCCTGTGGCTGCTTGCCTGTGCGTCCTACGTGACCATGCGGATCGTCGACGCGTCCGACGGCACGCGCGTAATCGTGGTCAGCAGCTTCTACGTCTTCGCATCAAGCTGGGTGGCATGGACCGCAGCACGGCTCTACCGGCATACGCGATATCGCAGCGCCGGCTTGGTGTCGGGCGCCTACCTGTTCTTTGCGTTGGCCCTTGTCGTGCGGGGCCTGTCGGTCGCGCTTCAGAAGCAGGAGTACCGGGCCTTCGCGCCAGGAGCGGAAGTCGCCGTCGTCTATATCGCAAGCCTGGTTGCCGCGCTATACGGCAATCTTGGTTATATCGGCATCACACTCGAATCGTCGCAGGCCATGGAAGTGGCTCGTACCGTAGCGCTGACGCGCGAACTCGAGCAGCGCCGACAGTCAGAGCTACGTGCTACCGAACTGGCGCAGCTTCTGCACGAACGCGAGCAGCTTCTGATGCAACGCGAGGCCTTGCTGGCCTCACTCGCCCATGAGGTCCGTCAACCCCTCAACAATGCTTCGGCGGCCTTACAGAGCGCGCGCGCCGCGATCCTCCAGCAGTCGAACGACTGGCGCCGAGCCGGCGCCACCCTACAGCGCGCGGCCGATGTGATGTCGCATGTAACGGCCGCCGTAGACAACACTCTGGCCGATGCTGTCCTGCTTGACGATGCCTTGCCGCTCGAGAAGGACGATGTGGATATCGACACATTGATCGACCTGACGCTGGGCGACTTCGCCCCTTCTGAGCGCGAGCGCATCCAAGTTGTCCGCGAAACCCTCACCCGCACCGCGACCATGCATATGGGGCTGATGCGACTGGCCCTGCGCAACCTGCTGGCCAATGCGCTTGGCTGCTCTCCGGCGAACGCCCAGATAACGATCCACATCATCGAGAGCGAAGAGCCGCTGGCCTTGTTACTCGATGTGGCCGACGAAGGCCCAGGCGTGCCTGTCGAACTGATTGACCGCCTGTTCACCCGAGGAGCACGCGCGGGCAACGCCCGCACCGGCCTCAGTCACGGCCTGGGTCTTTACATCGTCCGTCGCATCATGGAGAGGCACCGCGGCCAAGTCATCTTGATTCGCAACAGTCCCGCCGGCGCGACCTTCAGGGTCGTGATTCCGCAGGGCGCTTGATGAGGGCCCGCGATGATTCGCCCAACCGCTGCCATGCAACTGCAACGACTGCTGATCTCTTCCTGTCGGCCGTCAGGCACCCCAGGCGGCAGCTCCGCTAGGCTGGGCACAAGCGAACGACGAACGCCTCAAAGCCTTCCTGCAACTCGCGGTCTACGGCCGGCTTGCGGCGGGTGATCTCATTAGCCAAATCCTGCAATTGCCAGGTCAACTCGTCCAAGGTTGCTTGCAACTCCGCCAGCAGCGCTGAATCGTCCCGTGCCATGTCCAGCATGGTGCCCAGGTAGTCCGGGTTGAAACCGACCTGGAGCAAGAGAGAATGGATGCGCGCCATGCGTTCAGCAATGAAACCAAGCGGTTGACTTTGCGAAGGCAGCAGTCCCAACGACTTGCTGTGCAGGTCCTGCCAAGATTGAAGGACGCCTTCCACGAACTGGAGCTGCGTTGACGTACTGCCTTCCGAAAGAGGGCTTGCGCCAACGTCATGCCGTGGCTTGAGCATGTCGCGCAACGCGCGGATGGCGGCAGGATCAAATCGACTCAAGTTGAGCCGGTAGACGACGTCCAGGTGCTTGGCATCGAAGCGGCGCAGCAAAGCGTCCATGACTTCGGCCACAGCAAGCACCTTGCCAAGCGGATGGATGTCTCGCCCACGAAGGCCATACGGATAGCCACTGCCATCCAGGCGCTCATGGTGAGTCAATACGGCATGGGCAACTGCTGAGGGCACGCCCGGAAGGTCCTTGATGACCACGTAGCTGGTAATAGGGTGGACATGGACAAAGCGCCGCTCCTGCGGCGTTATCAGGTGCGCAGGTTCCAGCAGACTAGGGTCGGTATGCATTTCCCCGAAGTCATGACACAGGCCTGCCACCAGTAGCTGTGCTTGCTCCTGCACACTCATGCCCAGCCGGCGCGCCGTCGCAAAGGCGATCACGGCCACACGCAAGGAATGCTGGAGCATTTCCAGTCGACTATCGCGCATGACGGTCAGTCGGAAACAAATCGGTGTCGGCAGCACGAGTTGTGCGAACGCGTGCTTCACCACCTCGGCTCCACCGGTTTGTGCCGCCAATATGCTCAGCGAACTGTTGGACGCCAACAGTTCCGCACTGTCAAAGGCAAGCTGCGTTGCAGATACGGCATCAGCCGCACTGAGCATGCTGTCAAGGGGCTCGCGAAGCTGATGTTGAGACAAGCGCTCATAGGTGCCGCGGTTGATCCGCGCCCCCTTGGCCACCAGCTTGATGCCCGTCTGGGAGTAGATGTCATGCTGGACGACGACGTCTTGCTTCTCCCCTAGGTCCGTGACGGCGCGCACATAGTGCGGATTCTCTGCTGGCAACTCAGATGGAAGGTCGGTCTGCTGCTCATTCATAGGTACTGGAAGCCAACTGCGTGCAATCTCCGGGCATGGTCGATCTTATTCGCGCCCAGGCAACGCGACGGCTACGCCCAAATGTCAGGCAACAGACAGGGCGGGCGACGAAGATGGCGTCCGGCCGGTTACCCACCAGGCCGAGAACGTCATGGGAGCAGTTTGGTGCCAACGCAGCGCCATTGCCTGGGCTGGCCGTGAACTCGAGCACCCAATACGAAGCGCCGCTGCAGGCATCAGGCCCACAGCAGTTCGTGCGCATGGGCGTTACCGCGCTCGCCTACTACTTGGCAGCACGCCTGGGGCTGCTGATCCCCTATATCGGATCGCACGTCTCGTTGATCTGGCTGCCCACCGGCATCGCGCTGGCGGCTTACCTGCGCTGGGGCCACTCAATGGCACCGGCCATGCTGTTTTCCGCCTTCTTGATCAACTACCAGATTGGTACGCCCGCCTGGGCTGCTGCTGGCATGGCGGCAGGCAATGCACTGGGGCCGTGGCTAAGCGCCCAACTGCTCGGCCGGCTGGGCTTCGACGCGGCGTTGACACGCCGCGTCGATTTGGGCCAGTACCTGCTGGCCGTGGCACTGGGCATGTTGGTCACCGCCAGCAACGGCTGTGCCTGGCTGCGCATGGCAGGTTTCCTGACGGCCGAACAATGGGCGCCCGCCTGGCTCACCTGGTGGACCGGCGATGCGGTCGGGGCCCTGCTGGGTGGGATTCCGCTAGTTGCTATGTCCCGTGCCAACATACGCACCAGCTTTGCCGGCCGGCGCGGCCGCTTCAACATGGCCTTGCTGGGCCTCGTGCTGGCCTGCGGCCTGCTGACCTTCTCGCCCTGGACGGCGCCCTCGACGGCGTTGACCTTCCCCCTGCTGGCCCTGCCGCTGTTCCTGATGGCCGTGCTGGCGCTGCGTGCAGGCGTGCTGGCGGCCTCGCTAGCGGTTTTGCTATTGTCGGCTACGGCCGCCTGGGGCACCGCCAATGGTATCGGCCCATTCGCTGGACACGATACCCATGCCGGCCTGCTCGCCCTGTGGAGCTATGTCACGGCCCAGGTCTGCACCGGCGTGCTGATCTGTGGCCTGGCCGCCGAGTTGCTGGCCAGCCAGCGCCAGCAGCAGGCGCAGTTCCTGCATGCTAGCGAGGGCATCCTGGTGGTCGATTCCACAGGCAAGCTGAACGCGATCAATCCCGTGGCGCGGGCCATGCTGGAACTGCCGGCGCCTGAGGTGTCCGGCACAGGCGAAGTCCAGTTGTTGCAACTGCCTCGCGACAATGGCGCACGCCTCGCCGAATGTCTGCAACAGCCTTCGGGCGCGCCACGCCTGCTGAGGCTTTGCCGCCGTGATGGCCAGCACATCGAAGTGGAAGCGCAGATTGCACGCTTCCGTGACGCACGCGGCCGTCAGTTGTCGCAGTTGTTGCTGCGTGACGTGACCGACAGCCGCGAGGCCCAGGCCAAGCTGGCCGCCAGCGAGGAACGGCTGCGCGCCATCACCGACAACGCGCCCGCCCTGATCGCCGATCACGACCGCGAATTCCGCTATCGCTTCGCCAACCGCACCTACCAGGACTGGCTGGGTGTCGCGCCCGACGCGGTGCTCGGTCAGACCGTGGCCTCCGTGTTGGGCGACGCGGCCTGGGCCGAGGTGCGGCCGGCCATGGAAGCCGCATTGCGCGGCGAGCCCGCGACCTACGAACGCCACATTCAAGGTCGGGCGGAGGACCGTTGGATTCATGTAGCGCTGGTGCCTCGGCGCGATGTAGCGGGTTCGGTGGAAGGCTTCTACGCCCTGGCCAGCGACATCACGCCGCGCCTTCGCGCTGAGCAGGCCCTGCGGCAGAGCGAGCAGCGCTTGCGCAGCATCACCGACCAGTTGCCCATGCGAATCTCCTATATTGGTACTGACGAACGGTACCGCTTTATCAACCTCGCCTACGAACGCGCATTCGGCAGACCGCGCCAGGAGTTGTTGGGACGCACGGTCCGCGAGGTGATTGGCGATGGGGCCTATGGAGAGGCCGCGCCTCGCATCCGGCGCGCCCTTGCTGGTGAGACCGTAAGCTTCGACAGTGAGATCACCACGCGCGAAGGCTATCGCTGCTACCGCGCCAGCTACCTGCCTCAATTTGCGGACGACGGCCGCGAGGTACTCGGCTTCGTCGCCATGATCCTGGACACCACGGCACAAAAGCAAGAGGAGCGCCGCCTGATCGAGTTGAGTCAGTCGGACAGCCTGACGGGTCTGCTGAATCGCGCAGGCTTCGAACAACGTATGCACGAGGCGGTGCAACGCGCCCGAAGCACAGGCAGTGCCATGGCCTTGATGCTGCTCGACCTCGATGGTTTCAAGCAAGTCAACGACAAGTTGGGGCACCTCGCTGGTGATCTGCTCTTGAAGGCCTTCGCGGGCCGCTTGGCCCGCAGTCTGCGTGCAGCCGACATCGTGGCCCGTCCCGGCGGTGACGAGTTCGCCATCATCATCGAGCAATTGGCCACACCCGCCGACGCTGCCACCATTGCAGACAACATCGTTCAAGCGATGCGCGCGCCCTTCGTGCTGGAGCACCGCTCCGTCCAAGTCAGCACCAGCATTGGCGTAGCGCTGTATCGCGACGAACCTGGCGTTACCCCACGCGATATCAGCAAGCGCGCCGACGACCTGCTCTACGCCGCCAAAGCCGCTGGACGCGATCGTTTCTGCATCGAAGCCGAGGATGCTGCCTGCGCCAGTGAGCGCACCGATGCGGCATAGCCCCGGTGTCGCGCCAGACTCACACAGAGGCTGCTGCGCCTAGGCTAGTCGTGAAATGATCTGCAGTTACAACTAGCAAAACAAGGTCGTTGGGACCGGCTCTGGATTGGCGGCGCCGGCTCACTCTCACAAGATGTCATCTTCTCAGTTGCCCACCCGTCCATCGCGGTGGCGGATTCGCACGGTCCTGACTTGGCTGGTGCTCGCGTGCCTGCTGCCTGGAATGATCGGCACGAGCGTACTCTTCGGGCTCGAGTACGCGGACGGCATGGTTCAGTTGCAGCAAGATACGATCGCCCGGGCTAGGGCCATGACGCAAGCGGTCGACGGGCAGCTGTTCATTGCCAGGGCCACGGCTCAGACGCTCGCCGCGTCCAGAGTCTTGCTCCGTGGCGACTTCAAAGAGTTCCACCAGCTTGCTCGCGATGTACTGGCATCGACAGGTGTCGGGATGAACGTCGTCGTCAGCGATCCAAGCGGCCAGCAGATCCTGAACACCCTACGGGAGCTCGGAGCACCTTTGCCTCAACACGGCAACCCAGAGGTGTTGCGGCAGGTTCTCATCACCGCGCGTCCGGTCGTTTCCGGCCTGTACGTCGGCGGCGCACTGCACAAACCGGTCATCAGTGTCGACGTGCCGGTGCTGGTGGGCGGCAAGGTAGCTTATGTGCTGTCTGTCGGTATGCTGCCCGGCGATCTCAACAGCATTCTGGTGGCCCAGCACTTCTCGACTGACCTCGTTGCGGCGGTGTTCGACCCCGAGGGAACCATCGTCGCTCGGACCCATTCGCCCGAGAAATTCGTCGGGCAGAAGGGTACGGCCGAATACATCCAGCAGATTCGACAGACTCCCGAAGGCGGAATGCGGACGATCACCCGTGAAGGCATACCGACCTTGTCCGTCTGGAGCCGCTCGGCCGAGACCGGCTGGAGCGTCGGCATCGGCATACCGTCGGCTTCGCTCGAACACGCCCTGATGCTCAGGCTCGCCTGGTTGGGTTTCGGCATGACGGCGCTGCTGGCCATTGGCCTCGGCCTGGCCTGGTTCGTCGCCAGAAAGATTGCGGTATCGGTACGGGGTCTGACTGCCCCGGCCTTGGCGATGCGCGAAGGCGATTTGGCGCCCATGCCCCATCTGGAGATTGAGGAGTCCGCCGAAGTGGCCCAGGCTATCAGCGAGACGGCACAGCTGCTGGCCGCACGCGCGGCCGAAATCACGGCGATCCAGCGTGCCGCGGGCTTTGGCGTCTGGCGGCATGACCTGAGGACGAAGGAGCTGGTCGTCTCAGACTCGATCCACGAAATGTTCGGGCAGGAGGTACCGTCCTTCCCAAGTCAACGTGGCACGCTTTTTTCTGTGCCGTGCTGGGAGCAGTTGAAGGCCGCCGGCGAGGAGGCCGCCCGGAGCGGTGAAGCCTATGACCTGGAACTGCAAGTCAACCACGCCAACGGTTCAATCGTCTGGGTCAACTTGAAGGGCAAGCCGCTCTTTGACGCGGCAGGCCGCGTCTGTGAATTGCGCGGCAGCATTCTGGACATCACGAAACGCAAGCAGGCAGAGCTGGCCCTGGACCAAAGCCGGCAGTCGCACATGCGGCAACTGGAGCAGGAGGTCGCGGCGCGGACGGCCTCGCTCAAAGCAGCAAACCAGGAGCTTGAACGCCTCTCCCGCACAGACGTGTTGACCGGCTTGCAGAACCGCTACGCCGCCAACGACAGGCTGCGACAGGAGTTCCTGCGCCAGAAGCGCACCGGCAGCATCTATGCCGTACTCTTCATCGACATCGACCATTTCAAGAAAATCAACGATAGCTACGGCCACGAGACCGGCGATCAAGTGTTGCGGCGATTGGCAGAGGTGCTGCGCGGTACGGTGCGCGCCACCGACTTTGCAGCCCGCTATGGCGGCGAAGAATTCGTGGTCGTGCTGCCGGACACGGATGTTGCCGGCGCTCAAGTCATCGCCGAAAAGGTTCGAAGTGCGATTGCTGAGTCGGTCTCCATCACGGGCGCGCCCGTGACCGTCAGCATTGGCACCTCGGCCATCCGTGCCGAGGACAAGAACGAGGAGGAGGCTGTCATCCGGGCGGACGAGGCCTTGTACCAGGCCAAGGAAGAAGGCCGCAACAGGGTGGCATGGCGTTGAGGCCGATCGGCCCCCGGTCAGACGCCGATGCCCACGCCAGTTGAGCTTGCGATCGTCAGACTAAGACCGGAAGTCATCTCCGCACCCGGCTACACGAAGGGATTCGCTCCCACACTTCTGGTGACCGTTTGACGCTGTGTGTGGCCGGTTGAATCCAGCAGTCCAGCCCGCAGTTCGCCTAGCGAGCCAGCACTCAGGCGGACGGTCAAGCAGACCGCAGTCGTCGGCTGAATCGTGGTGACGGTCACGGGGTCAGCGTCAGAGAAATTCCCGCAAAGCCGATCGCCAAGTTTCGGTGAGTAGGCGTCATGAATTTCCGCCAGGCGAAACGAGCCATCCGCCATGCGCAGCGCGACCTTTCTCCGCCCAGCTTCAATCCACGCAACCGTACAAAAGCTCAGTTCGCCATTCATACCGAACCTCCTGGAAAGGTCTGCTGGATCGTACTGTGGCCTCGGCAGCTAGCGCGAAAGCTGCGGTGCCAGCAAGGACAAACGAGAGCCTTGCTTTTTGATGAATCAACGGGCGCAGCCTAATTAAGCTGCGTCATCGGGCTCGGCGGGATGATCCAAAGGGCTCCATTCGGCCCAGTCCTCGCCCAGCAGTTCGACCGGGTGTTGCGTACGGTCCGAGCCATTGCCGCAAGCCATGTCGCCCGCCGGGCAGTATCTGTCGCAACCCCAACAGATCCGTTCGGGGTTCTTCGGGTGCATGGGAAATCGCTTGGTCATGGCTATGGCTCCGTGTGTGCCGACTCAGGCCAGGGCCATCAGCGCCGCCTCGCGCGAAAGACCATAGGCCTCGACGAAGAACTGGTAGCTGGCACCCGTATCAAGATCGGTGGCGCCGTCGATGCCAACGTCGTCCAACGTCCCCACGAGAACTTGGGCCGCCCGCAGCGGCTTGGCATCGATCTGCTGCGCCAGCACATAGCTGCCATCTGCGGCGCGCAGGACGACGCCGCCGCGCGGGCTCACAATTTCCACGGTGCTCTGCATCTGCACGGCTTTCTCCTTGGCTAGCCACCCCCACCCTCCCCGCCTGCTCGCGGTTTGAGGGCAAGGGCCAGATCAGCTTACTTGGCGCGCTGCACCGTGGTGTAGCTGTTGATCAGGTTGCGGTAGTCGGGGATGTGGTTGGCGAACAGTGCGCCCAGACCCTCGACGTCGTTGCGCCAGTCGCGGTGCAGTTCGCAGGCGGCGCCGAACCAGCCCATCAGCTGCGCGCCGGCTGCCGTCATGCGGTCCCAGGCCGACTGGCGCGTCACCTCGTTGAAGGTGCCCGACGCATCGGTGATGACGAACACCTCATAGCCTTCCTCCAGGGCCGACAGTGCCGGGAAGGCGACGCAGACCTCGGTGACGATGCCGGCAATGATTAGCTGCTTCTTGCCGGTGGCCTTCACCGCCTTGACGAAATCCTCGTTGTCCCAGGCATTGATCTGGCCGGGGCGGGCGATGTAGGGCGCGTCGGGGAAGGTCTCCTTCAGCTCGGCCATCAGCGGGCCGTTGGGCCCGTTCTCGAAGCTGGTGGTCAGGATGGTCGGCAGCTTGAAGTACTTGGCCAGATCGGCCAGCGCCAGCACGTTGTTGCGGAACTTGTCGGGGTCGATATCGCGCACCAGCGACGACAGACCGGCCTGGTGATCGACCAGCAGCACGGCGGCATTGTTCTTGTCGAGACGAACATAGGGCTTGGACATGGTGAACTCCGGTTGAATGACTGAATGAGGGGAAAGATCAGCGCGCCGAGTCGAGCTGCTCGTGGCTCTGCGCGACGGCCTGGGCCTTGGTGTAGCTCTCGATCAGCAGGCCGTACTCGGGGAAGATCTTGGTGTAGATCTCGGCCCATTGCATGGCGTCGTCACGGTTCCAGGTCTTCTGAATCTCGGAGGCCACGGCGGCGGTGTCCATCGGCACGGCGCCGGCCTGCATCACGCGCGCCAGCGTGATCTCCTGCGCCATCTTCGAGTAGGTGCCCGAGGCATCGATGACGACGAAGACCTGGTAGCCGGCCGCGATCGCACTGATCGCGGGGAAGGCCATGCAGACGCTGGTGATGGTGCCGGCAATGATCAGCTGCTTGCGGCCGGTAGCCTCGACGGCGGCGACGAAGTCGGGGTTGTCCCAGGCGTTGATCTCGCCCTTGCGCGCCACGTACTTGGCGTGCGGCGCGCTTTCATGGATCTCGGGGATCAACGGGCCGTTGGGGCCTTGCGGCACCGAGGCGGTGGTGATTACCGGAATCTTGGCCAGCGTCGCCATCTTGGCCAGCGCCCCGGCATGGGCACGCAGCCGCGTGAAAGGCATGTCGTTGACGGTCTGGAACAGGCCGCTCTGGTGGTCGATCAGCAGTATCGCCGCGTTGGCGGGATCGATAACGGGGCGGGCGCCGTTGAAGTTGGCGACTTGGGCAAATGCAGTCATGAGTGAAACTCTCCTTCGGTGGGTTCTCGGGGTGGGGTGGGGTTCAGGGTCAATCTGCGGGCGACTCGGAGTGGGATGCGGCGGACCGCGCCAGCTCCTGCGGCGGGATGCGTCCGAAGCGGCCGCTACGAAAATCGGCGATGGCCTGCTCGATCTGCTCGGCGCTGTTCATCACGAAAGGGCCGTGGCCGACGATCGGTTCGTCGATCGGCTCGCCGCTGAGCAGCAGCACCGTGGCGCTGTTGTTGGCCTCCAGGCGCACGCGGCGTCCGCTGCGGTCGAGCAGGGCCATGGTGGCCTCACGGGCCAGTTGGCTGTCGTTCACCAGCACCGTGCCGCGCAGCACCACGACGGCCACGTTGCGGCCCTCGGGCAGTTCGAGCTCGACGGCCTTGCCGGCATCCAGCCGCAGGTCCCACATGTCGATGGGCGTGAAGGTGCGCGCCGGGCCAATGTGGCCGAGATAGTCGCCCGCGATCACACGCAGCGAGCCGGCATCCTGGCTCGCCTCGTCGAGCAGCGGGACCACCGGGATCGCGGTGTTCGTCAGCGTCTGGTAGCGCGGCGCCGTCAGCTTGTCCTTCGCGGGCAGGTTGACCCACAGCTGCACCATCTCCAGCGTGCCGCCCTGGCGGGTGAAATCCGCCGAATGGAATTCCTCGTGCAGGATGCCACTGCCAGCCGTCATCCACTGCACGTCGCCGGGGCCGATGCGCCCGCCCGCGCCAGTGGAGTCGCGATGCTCCACCTCGCCCTGATAGACCACGGTCACGGTCTCGAAGCCGCGGTGCGGGCGCTCGCCGACACCGCGCCGATGCGAGCCCGCCTTGAAGACGGCCGGACCGGCATAGTCCAGCAGCAAGAAGGGGCTGGCATGGCGACCCAGCGTGTCGTACGAGAACAGGCTGCGCACCGGAAAACCGTTGCCGACCCAATGCTGGCTGCGGTTGCCATAGATGCCAAGAACCTTCTTCATCTCACGCTCCTTGCCGATTGGAGGCGGGCTGCCTCCGTCGTGAATTGAATGTTGGTTTTGACCAATGCGCCCGGTAGTCCCTAATATCGGGCCTCATCGTTCTACGAATAGGACAATGACCAAGAGCCATGCAAGACCTTAACGATCTGATGTACTTCGCCCATGTGGTCGATCACGGCGGCTTCGCGCCGGCCGCGCGAGCGCTGGGCGTACCCAAATCCAAGCTCAGCCGCCGCATCGCCCTGCTTGAAGAGCGGCTGCGGGTACGCCTGATCCAGCGCTCGACGCGGCGCTTTGCGGTCACCGAGGTCGGGACCAACTACTACCGTCATTGCAAGGCCATGCTCGTGGAGGCCCAGGCGGCGCAGGAAGCAGTCGAGCAGGTGTCCGGCGAAGCGCGCGGTCTGGTCAGGATCAGTTGTCCCATCGCCCTGCTGCACGCCCGCGTTGCGGCCATGCTGGTGGAGTTCATGGCGCTGAACCCCAAGGTCGAGATTCAGTTGAAAGGCATCAATCGCCCCGTCGACCTGCTGGCCGAGGGCTACGACATCGCCATCCGCGCACGCACCCCACCGCTGGAAGACAGCAGCCTGGTCATGCGGGAACTCGCGCAACGCGACTGGTATCTGGTCGCCAGCCCAGACTTCTGCAAACGGCATCCCCTGCCCGCCATCCCGGCCGACCTGACCGGCCTGCCCAGCCTGGCGGACGGACACACCGAACGCGAGCACAAATGGCATCTGATCGGCCCCGGCGAGGTCACGGCGATGATCACCCATGCCCCGCGCCTGATCACCGACGACATGTACTCGCTGCGCGCGGCGGCCGTCGCAGGGCTAGGCATCGTGCAATTGCCCGCGATGATGCTGGGCGATCAACTGCGCAACGGACAGCTGGTGCGGCTGCTGCCGGGCTGGTGCTCCAAGGGCGCCATCGTCCATGCAGTATTCCCGTCACGGCGTGGCCTGCTGCCGGCCGTGCGCGGCCTGATCGACTTCCTGGCGATGAAGTTCAAGGAGCTGGAGGAAGACTAGACCAGCGCATGGCGTTTTGCCTCGCGCGTTGACAGGTCGGAAATCTGGGCGCCCGGTCGACTTCACATCCAGCGCGAGATCCACGGCAGCGCCAGCACCGTCAATGCGCCCATCAATCCCATGGCCAGCGCTGCGAAGGCCAGCGCCTGGGGCACCAGTTGCTGAGCCTTGGCTGTTCCGATGGCATGTGCGACGAGCCCAAGCGCCAGGGCCGTCGGCTCCGCGCCCTTACACCTGATCAGACGCAGCAGTATCGGCACCATGCTGCTGCCCAGCACCCCGGTGATGACCACGCCAATCCCTGCCAATGCGGCATTGCCGCCTACTTGTCCGGCCGCAGCCATGGCCATCGGCATGGTCGCCGAGCGCGGCAGCAGCGACAGCATCAGTGGCCCAGGCAATTGCAGCGTGCGCCCCAGCAGCCAGCCGCTCGCCAGGGCGGCCGTGCAAGCGGCCAGCACGGCCGCGAGAACAGGCATGGCGCGGCGCCGCCACAACGGCATCTGCTGGTACAGCGGCACCGCCAGTGCCACCACGGCCGGACCGGCCAGGCGCTGAAGCCAGATGGTGGCTTCGGCATAGTGCTGGTAGCTTGTGCCACCGAGCGCAAAGACAGACAGAAGCAGGGCCGTGCCGCTGACCACGGGCAGCGTGTACCAGTGCGCACCCCATTTCCCCTGCAGGCGACGCGCCCCCGCATAGGCCAGGCCGGTGACCCCGCACCACAGCATCGTCGTTGCGGGGTCACTCATCGCGACCGTCTGGCTGCCGCCGTGTAGGCCACTGCCGCGCAAATCGTCGTGGCCACGACTCCGGCAGCGCACACCAGCAGCACAGCGACCCCATATTGCCGCAGCAGCGCAAGATGCTCGCCAACACCCGCCACCAGCGGGATCAGCGGCAGCATCAGATGCGACAGCAGCGCACCTGCCACCAGCGCAAGGCCACGGGGCACGCAACCAACGAGGCATAGGCCGCCCCACAGCAGCAGCATCCCCACCACAGCCCCGGGCACCGGCCAGGACAAGGCGCGAACCGCAGCCTCCCCGGCCAACTGGCAAGCAAGCAGCAGCGCTGCGCCAAGCAGCCATTGCAGAGCCAGGCAAACACGGATATGAACGCGATCCAGCATGAGCTCCATTGTGGAGGGCGGCACCCGGGGCAAGCCGGATCAGAGCTGGCCTATCACTACCGGATCAGATCGATTGCCGCAACAACTGATATGGTCAATTTGACGAATATCTGAATCTTGGCACCCAGTGCAAGGGCTGTGACGATTCGCTCCAGCTTGGCCATGCTCTGCCCCACGTGGGGTTCTGCAGCCAGGCGCACCGACTGCAGGAGCACATCATGTCTGCCACCCGCCGGGTCATCCCGCTGGTCCCTGTCACCGACCTCACCGGCGGCCCCGGGGTCGAGCCGTCAATCAAGATCCAGGCGCGCCATGTCAACGGCCGCTTTGCCCGCTGGCGCTGGGCCTTCGTGTGGCTCACGCAGCTGCTGTTCTATGGCCTGCCCTGGCTGAACTGGCAGGGCAGGCCGGCCGTGCTGTTTGACCTCGAGGCGCGGCGCTTCTACCTGTTTGACGCCGTGCTCTTCCCCCAGGACCTGATCTACCTGACCGGGCTGCTGGTGTTCAGCGCCCTGCTGCTATTCGCGGCCACGGCCATTGCCGGTCGCGTGTGGTGCGGCTTCGCCTGCCCGCAAACCGTCTACACCCAGCTGTTCATGTGGATCGAGCAGCGCACCGAAGGTGACCGCCTGGCCCGCCTGCGCCTGGATGCCGCCCCCTGGTCGGGTGCCAAGCTGCTGCGTCGCGCCGGCAAGCATGCGGCCTGGGTGGGCCTGAGCCTGCTCACCGGCTTCAGCCTGGTCGGCTGGTTCGCGCCGGTGCGCGAGCTGGCCAGTGCCCTGCCCGCCCTCACGTTCGGGCCCTGGGAGGCGTTCTGGATCCTGTTCTATGGCGCGGCTACCTATCTGCATGCCGGCCTGCTGCGCGAGAAGGTCTGCCAGCACGCCTGCCCCTATGGCCGCTTCCAGGGCTCGATGCTGGATGCCCGCACCCTGGTGGTGAGCTATGACGTGGCGCGCGGCGAGCCGCGCGGTGCGCGTGCCCGCGGCACGGAGGCCAGTGCCAAGGGCCAGGGCGACTGCGTGGACTGCACGCTGTGCGTCCAGGTCTGCCCGGTGGGCATCGACATCCGCCAGGGCCTGCAGGCCGCCTGCATCAGCTGCGGCCTGTGCATCGACGCCTGCGACCAGGTGATGGACAAGCTCGGTTCGCCCCGCGGCCTGGTGCACTTCGGGGCCATGCAGCCGGCTGGTGCAGGCGCAGGCCCCGACGGCTGGCGCCAGGCGCTGAGGCGGCCACGGGTGCTGGTGTATGGCACGGCGCTGGCGGTGCTGGCCGCGGCGATGGCCTGGGGTTGGGCGCAGCGCCCCGAATTGCGGCTGAACGTGATGCGCGACCGCAGCGTGATGGCCCGGCAGGTGGACGATGGCGCGGTGGAGAACGTCTACCGCCTGCAGGTGATGAACGCCAGCATCCAGCCGCGCAATCTGCGCCTGCAGGCCCTGGCTGGAGAAGGGTCCGAGGCCAGGCCGCTGCAACTGGCCTACCGTGAGGCCCTGAGCGTCGGCGCGGCCGGCGCCACCACCTTGGTCGTCACCGTGCGCATGGAGGCCGGGCAGGCCCATGGCCACCGCGCCGGAACACCCGTGCCGATCCGCTTCGTGGTCGATGACGCGGCGCCCGGCGCTGCGGCACAGGCGCAGGCGGTCAGCACCTTTCTGCCTGCCTGAGGCGCCCTCTTCATGAGCAGGAAGAACGCTGCCCTGGGCCGGCTGCCCTGTCTGGCGCTCGGCCCCGACCACCACGTCTGGTCTCAGGGCGCCGCGCCCAGGGGCGAGTTGCTGTTCGTGCGGCAGGGCATCCTGCGCCTGGAGCGGGTGACGGCCGCCGGCGAGCGGCGCATCGTCGGTCTGGCCGGACGCGGCATGCTGCTGGGACTGGAAGCCTGGCTCGGCCAGACCCATGCCGACGATCTGGTCAGCTGCACCGAGGTCCGATTGCTGCGCCTGCGCTGCGGGGATGCGGACCGCGCCATGCGGCGGCAACCGCAGCGCTACACACGGCTGCTGCGGCACTGGCAGCAGGGCCTGAGCGAGGCGCAGGCCTGGTCCGCCGAACTGCTGCGCGGCTGCGCACGGCAGCGCACGCTGCAGCTGATCCAGCGCTTGCTGCTGCTCAGCGCCGCGCGCGGTAGCCATCCGACGGTCTGGCTGCCGCGCCGGCATGACATGGGCGCGATGCTGGGATTGACCGAGGAGACCGTGAGCCGCCAGATCAGCGGCCTGCGCCGGGACGGCATTGTCAAAGCCCTGGACCCGCGCAATGCGCAGGTGGACATCGCGGCCCTGGCCCGGGCATTGGCCGCCACCTGAGCGCGGCGGCAGTTGGCCGGATCCGCGCCGCACGCTTGCGTCGTTAGCGGACGGCAGCCAGTTCCGCAATGGCCAGTTCGCCAAGCCGACGCAGGGCGTCATCCACACGGGCATCGCCAGGGTGGCCGACATTGAGGCGCAGATGGTGCACAAAGCGCCGGTCGGCCGAAAACAGCACGCCAGGTGCGGTGCTGATGCCCAAGGCCATCGCGCGATGGTGCAGTGCCAAGGCATCGACGGCGGGCGGGAGTTCCAGCCATAGGAAGTAACCGCCGGCCGGGCGGGAGACCCGCGTGCCGGCCGGGAAATGCCGCTCGATCAAGCGCCGCGCGCGCTGCTGCTCGCCCGCCAGCTCGGCGCGCAGCCTGCGCAGATGGCGGTCGTAGCCACCCTGGGCAAGGTAGTCGGCGATGGCCAGCTGGGGCGGCAGGGCAGTGGCCAGCGATGTCATCATCTTCAGGCGCTGCACCAGAGGCGCATAGCGCCCGGCGGCCGCCCAGCCCACCCGGTACCCGGGCGCGAGGCATTTGCTGAACGAGGCGCAATGCAACACGCCGCCTGCCTGGTCGAAGGCTTTCGCGGGCGGCGGCCGCCGTACATCGGCATACAGCTCGCCATACACATCGTCCTCGATCAGAGGCACGCCATGTCGAGCCAGCAGGGCCACCAGTGCCTGCTTGCGCGCGCTGGGCATCAAGGCGCCCAAGGGATTCTGCAGCGTAGGCATGAACCAGCAGGCCGCCACCTTCTGGCGCGCCAGCAGCTCGGCCAGGGCCGCCAGGTCCACGCCCTCCTGCGGATCCGTCGCCACCTCGACCGCCTTCAGATTCAGCCGCTCCAGCGCTTGCAGCGCGGCATAGAAGGTCGGGCTCTCCACCACCACCACATCGCCCGGCACGGTAACGGCCTGCAGGCACAGATTGAGCGCCTCCATCGCGCCGTTGGTGATCACCAGCTCGTCCTCGGCCAGCGGCACGCCCTGCAAGGTGTAGCGGCGGCGCAGTGCCTGGCGCAGGGCGGCATCGCCGGCCGTCAGCGCCCCCGTGATCTGCGCGGGCTTGACGCGCCGCATGGCCCGCGCACCGCTGCGCGCCAAGGCATCGAACGGAAACAGGTGCGCCGCCGGAAAGGCCGATCCCAGCGGTACTACGGCGGGATCGCGGGTGGACTCCAGCAGCTCGAAGGCCAGCGCGCTGACGGCCACCGCGGTGGCCTCGGTGCGCGGCGGTGCCAGCTGCGGCAAGGCGCGCGCCGACCGCTTTTGCGCTCGGACGTAGTAGCCCGAGCGCGGTCGCGCGTCGATCAGTCCGCGCGTCTCCAGCAGGCCATAAGCCTGGAACACCGTGGAGGGGCTGACGCCGCGGCGCTGGCAGGTCTGGCGCACCGACGGCAGGCGCTCGCCGGCCTGCAACAGACCGTCGCGCATGGCCTGTGCCATCTCATCCGCCAACTGCTCGTAGCGGGTGTTTCCCTGGTCGGGCATCTGGTCTGGTCAGCGTTATAGATGGCGGGATCTTACCGACCAGAGCGCGCTTGAGCAGCATGCCGCCGCGCCCTAACTCAGCTGGCGTCTTGCTGGCCTTGCCCGAGCCTCAGAAGCTGCCATGCAGGCTGGCACGGAACGCCCGTGGCGAACCAGGGGTGATGTTGTTGTCGCCATTGGCCAAGGCGTAGTACTTCTTGTCAGTCAGATTCTCGACGTTCAGCTGGACCTTGTAGTTCGCGCTGAGCGCCATGAACAGCGCCGCGTCGATGCGGGTATAGGCGGGCAGGGTGACGGCATTCGCCGTCGAGGTGTAGCTGTCGCCGCGGTGGATCAAGCCCAGGCCCCCACCGAGCGATGGCGTGAGGTCGTAGCGATTCCAGAGCGACAAGGTGTGCTTGGGAACGTTCTGCACGGTGGCGCCAGCGAGGGCCGTGGCTGAGGCCTTGGCGGTCAACTTGGCGTCTTGGTATGCGAAGCCGCCATGGATGTGCCAGTTCCTCGTCACGTCGCCGCTGATACCGACTTCAACACCCTTGGTGCGCTGGCCATCGACCAGCTGGTCCACGATGCCAGTGACAGCATTGGGGACCGCCACGTTGGTGCGGTTCAAGCGGTAGATAGCAAGGGTGGCCAGCAGCTCGGGCTTGATCTCCCATTTGCCGCCGACCTCATAGTTGATGAACTTCTCTGGCTTGAGCCCCTTGTTGACGTTGCTCAGGCTGCTCAGCTGGTCTCCGCCGCGCGGGAAGGATGCCACGCTGTAGTTGGCGTAGAGCGACAGAGCCGCTTCGGGCTTGAAGAGAATGCCGACGCGCGGTGAAACCAGATGATCGTTGCTCGACAACTCGGCCGGGGCCGACGGCGTCGGTGCAAGGATGCCGGTAGCGACGTGGTTGCGATAGCGCAGCTTGAAGCTGTCGTAGCGCAGACCGGCAATCAGCTGCCACTGCGGCGACAGCTCAAGCTGGTCCTGCATGTAGATGCCGGCAATCTTCGCCTTGCTCTGGCCGTCGCGATCGGAACTGCTGCCGCCCAGGACGTAGGTGACGGGCAGCGGACCATCCGGTGCCGCCAGCGGGACGTTGACCGACGTGACCGTTGCATTCGCGAACTTGCCCGTCATGCGAAGGTAGTCGGTGTCTTGCAGACCGAGTTCCACCCCCGCCAAGATTCTGTGCTTGATGCTGCCGCTGGCGATGTCGAAGGTCAGGTCGGTCTGGTTGAACAGATTCTTGCGCCATTGGTGGTTGTTGTAGGCGCTGATCGGCACCTGCTTGGTAGCGACGTTCACCGCGCCAGCGTTGTAGTTCTGATAGAACTTGTCGTAGTCGGTGTAGCGCGTCTTGTTGCTCACATGCACGCCGCTGCCAAGGTCGTGCTCGAGAGTGGCACTCAGTGCGTTGGAGATCAGCCGCGTCGGACGGCTGTCCGGGTTGGCGTCACCAAAGAACGCATCAACCGGCAAATCGACGGGGCGGCCCTGCAAGGAAGGGACGCCACGGTCTGTGGTGCGCCGATCCTCAAGATGCTCAAGGCCTAGGACCACGGTCGTGTCCCTGCTTGGGTGAAGGGCCACCGTTGGATTGACGCCGGAGCGCTTCAGGCTGAAGTTGCGTTGATAGCCCCCCGAGTCCTCCACCATGCCCGTCACGCGCACGGCCGCGGCATCACTGAGTGCTTGGCCAAGGTCGGCGACCAGGCGCCGATTCTGATTCGAGCCTAGTGTCAAATCGAAGGCGCGAACCTTGCGCCAATCCGCCTGCTTGGTCACGCGATTGATGACGCCTCCGGAACCACCCCGCCCGAAGATCATGGCATTGGGCCCGGGGAGCGCTTCCACGCGCTCGACGTTGTACAGGTCCCGGTAGTACTCGACGTCGTCGCGCACACCGTCGATGTAGAAGTCGCCCGAGGCGCTGTTGCTCCCCCGGAAGACGGGCGAGTCACGATTGCCCTCACCATTGGCCATGCCAATGCCTGGCACATAGCGGGTGACGTCCGCCATGCTTTGCATCGCCAGATCCTTGATCAAGGCTTCGGTCACGACAGTGATGGTTTGCGGCGCGTCGAGCACGGCCAACTCGGTCTTGGTGGCGCCCATGGTGCGCTTGACCGCGTACTTGTCGCGTTCGGCCTGTGCTGCCGCCCTCACGACCGGGAGCACGGTGTCTTCAGGCGTCGTTTGCGCACGGGCAGATGCCCATTGGGAAGTGACTGCGAGGGAGATCACGAGGCGGACGGCAGTGGCGGTTCTGCGGCGAACAAACGGCGTCTGGCCGAGGGTGCTCAAGGCATGGTCTTGGTTCACGGATGTATCTGAAATTGAGGTGTGTAGATTCGGACCGCTGGAAGTTCGCCCAACGCGACCAATGAGGCATCAGATGCGAATGATTCGCATTGCGTGCCAATGTAGGAGCCCTGCCAAAGAGCTGTCAACGTCTGTTCCAGGCGCTGCGCTCAACATTGCTCGGTTTGTTGAGGGCCATCAAACTCGACGCATCCGCAGGCCACCTCCAACGCGCCTCCGGCTTCAGTTCGGGCGCAAATGCATGCGCTTCACGCTCGACCAAGTGGCGCCTCTCTCACGGTGGCCCAGTAGCAACTTCCAAGGTTGACTTCCGCCGCTGACTGATCTCGGCCGGGGCTGTGTCCGTGGGCGCCAACGGCCCCCAGTCATCCATGGAAGTTCCAGCCCTGCCGTGAGATCAAACGCTCATTCAGGCAACGCTGGCGGGAAGTTTTTACAAATCGCAAATGCGAATTGATATCATTCGCATCACAAAATTGATTGCAATGAGCAGATTCACAACATGAGGTATCGATCACCATCGACCCGCAGCACAGGCTACATGGCCGCGCTGGCGACACTGCTGGCCCTTGCCCTCCAGGCCTGCGGTGGCGGCTCCAGCGCCCCTGAGACCGGGCCCGGCGAAACCACGGACGGCGCGCTCAGCGCCCGCGCCAGCCTGGGCAAGCAAATCTTCCATGACGCCTCACTGTCAGCGTCTGGCCGCCAGTCCTGTGCCAGCTGCCATGCGGCCGAAACCGGCAATGCCGGCCCGCGCAGCACCGGCGTCACCGAGCCTGGTGGCGTCGCGCTGGAACTGCAAGGTGGCCGCACCTCCCCCAGCATCCGCTACCTGGCCGGCAACAAGGCCTTTGGCTTCGACGCCGAGGGCACGCCCAACGGCGGCTTCTTCTGGGACGGCCGTGCTGCCAGCCTGCAGGATCAAGCTGGCAAGCCCTTCTTCAACCCCAAGGAGATGGCCAACGCCAGCACCGAGGAACTGATCGCGCGGCTGGCCAAGGCCCCCTATGCGCCAGCCTTCCAGCAGGAGTTCGGCGCCGACATCCTGCGGCGCCCGGCCGACGCCCTGGCCCGTATGCAGCTGGCCCTGCAGGCCTTCCAGCTGGAGGATGCGAGCCTGCGCGCCTTCAGCAGCAAGTACGACGAGTTCCTGCGCGGCCGTATCACGCTCAGCGAGCCCGAACTGCGCGGCCTGGCCCTCTTCAATGCCAAGGACAAGGGCAACTGCGCCGCCTGCCACCCCTCGGCGAGGGGCGCCGACGGCAGCTTCCCGCTCTTTACCGATTTCAGCTACGACGCCTTGGGCGTGCCGCGCAATACCGCGCTGGCACAGAACGCCGACCCGAGCTTCTATGACCTGGGGCTGTGCGCCCGCGAAGGCGGTGACATGGCGGCGCGACGCGATCTGTGCGGTGCATTCAAGGTGCCTTCGCTGCGCAATGTGGCGCTGCGCAAGGCCTTCTTTCACAACGGCCGCTTTACCGATCTGCGCGAGGTGCTGAGCTTTTACGTGCAGCGCGACGTCGCCCCGGAGAAGTGGTACCCACGCCTGCCTGACGGCAGCATCGACAAGTTCAACGACCTGCCGGTCGAATTACGCGGCAACGTGAATGTCAGCGAGGGGCCCTACAACCGCCGGCCCGGCCAGGCCCCAGCGCTCAGTGAGGCTGAGATCGACGATCTGCTGGCATTTCTGCGCACGCTCAGCGACGCACGCTGAGTCCGCTCCCAAAGTCCCTCTCCAAGCAAACCCGTCATGAACAAGAAACTCTCTCGCACACCGCTGCTACACACCCTCAGCTTGAGCCTGATGCTGGCGATCGGCACGGCCCAAGCCCAGACCCCTGCCGAACAGGAGTTGCTGCGCCGCGTGGACCAGCTCGCCGCCGAGTTGGCCAAGCTGCGCACCGAGCTGGCGCAACTGCAGCAGCAGGCGCCTACGCAGCCTTCGGCGCCGGCTGCCAGCATCGCAGCCCTGGTGGAACCCGCACCCGCGGCTCAAGCCCGCACCGTGCTGGGCGGCTACGCCGAACTCAACTACAACCGCCCCAACAACAACGGCAAGGACGCGCAGGCCGATCTGCGCCGCCTGGTGTTGGGGGTCCAGCATCGCTTCGACGAGAAGACCAAGATCGTCACCGAAATCGAGGTCGAGCATGCCGTGGCCTCTGCCGGGGACCCCGGCGAGGTGGCGATCGAGCAGGCCTATGTGGAGCATCAGTTCCACCCCAACTGGGCGCTGCGCGGCGGCCTGTTTCTGATGCCCATGGGCCTGCTGAACGAGAACCACGAGCCCACCGCCTACTACGGTGTGGAGCGCAACTTCGTCGAGACTGCCATCATCCCCAGCACCTGGCGCGAGGGTGGCATCCAACTGGTCGGCCAACTGGACAGCGGCTGGACGCTCCAGGCGGGCATCGCTACCGGCTTTGACCTGAACAAATGGGATGCCGCCAGCAGCGAGGGCCGCGAGTCGCCGCTGGGCGCCATCCACCAGGAGTTGGCGTTGGCGCGCTCGCGCGACCTGGCATTGTTTGGCGCTGCCAACTACCGCGGTATCCCCGGTCTGCTGCTGGGCGCCAGCGTCTTCAGCGGCCAGGCGACCCATAGTCAGCAGGCCGCCAGCTCGCGCATCACCCTGTGGGATTTGCATGCGCGCTGGACGCCCGGCCGCTGGGACCTCTCAGCCCTCTATAGCCGCGGCAGCATCTCCAACACCGCAGCGCTCAACATGCCCCTGGTGGGCAGCGACAGCCTGATCCCGGCGCGCTTCGATGGCGCCTATCTGCAGGCCGCCTACAAGCTCTGGGAACAGGGCAGCTATGTGCTCAAGCCCTTCGCGCGCTGGGAGCGTTTCAACACCGCCAGCCGCTATGCCGAACTGGGCGCCGGCCTGACACCCGAAGCGAGCGACAGCGAACGCGTCGTCACCCTGGGCGCCAACTTCGAATTCGCCCCCGGCGTGGTGCTGAAGGCCGACTTGCAGCGCTTCCGTCTCAACAAGGATCTGAACCGCGTCAACCTGGGCCTGGGCTGGAGCTTCTGATGCGCCTGGCTCTGACGACGGCCATTTGCAGCGTCGCGGCCATGGCGCCCAGCGGTGCCTTTGCCGTGGACTACATGACGGCCGAGGCCGCCGCCAAGCTGATGTTCGCCGAGGCCGACCGTTTCGAGCTGCAGGACTGGCTGCTCGACGCGGCTCAGTTGCAGGCCATCGCAGCCCTGGGCGTGAAGCCACGCAGCGCGCGTTGGCAACTGCGCCTGGCCTACAAGGGCAAGGAGTTGCTGGGCGTGCTGGTGGCCGACGAGGTGCTGGGCAAGTTCGAGCTCATCAGCTACGCGGTGGGCGTGGGCGCCGACGGCCGGCTGCGCGGCCTGGAGATCCTGGCCTACCGCGAAAGCCATGGACACGAGATCCGCAGCGCCGCCTGGCGCAAGCAGTTCGTTGGCAAAGCCCAGGGCGCGCCCATCAAGCTGGGTGAGGACATCGCCAATATCTCCGGTGCCACGCTCTCCTGCAGCCATGTCACCGACGGCGTGAAGCGCATCGTCACGGTGGTGGAGCAGGCGCGCCGCTCCGGGCGCCTGGGCTGATATGCAGCTGCAGCGCCGCGCCCAGCCTTGGCTGGGCACGCTGCTGGAGATCAGCCTGCGGCATGCCGATGCGGCCGCCGGCGCGGCGGCCCTGCAGGCAGGCTTTGCGCTGGTGGCTCGGCTGCAGGGCGAGCTCTCTCGTTTCGAGCCAGACAGCGACATCGCGCGCTTCAACGCTCTGCCGCCGGGGCAAGACCTGACCCTGAGGCCTGCGGCTCAGCATGTGCTGGCCGTGGCGGCCTGGCTGCGCAACCGCAGCGGCGGCGCCTTCGACATCAGCCAGGGCAGCGGTTGCCGGGGCTGGACCCTCGCGCGCGGCCGCCTGTGCAAAACGGAGGCTGGCACCCATCTTGACTTGGGCGGTATTGCCAAAGGCTATGTGGTGGACCGCCTGATCGCCCAGCTGCGCCGCGCCGGCTGCGCCTGGGGCGCGGTGAATGCCGGTGGCGACCTGCGCGTGTTCGGACCCCTGCCCCTGCCGCTGTACCTGCGCGACGAGCACCACGGTGGGCTGCGCGAGATCGGCAGCCTGGCCGACGGCGCCTTTGCTAGCAGCTATTACGGGCCCGACAGCCGCAGCCGCCTGACGGGTGCAGCACCTGGCCTGGACGTACAGGTGGCGGTGGCCGCACCCAGCGCGTTATGGGCCGACGCGCTGTGCAAGCTGGTGGCACTTGGGCTTGAGGGACAATCCGCCCTCCTTGATCGGCTGCGGGCCCTGGCCTGGACCTGGCACGTCGACCCCGCAGTCTGAACCATGCGCCACCACCACGCACTGAAGATTCCTCGCTGGCAAAAACGCTGGCTCTATACCGGCTTTGCGCTGCTGCTGTTGAGCGGCCTGCCCTGGCTGCTGCTGCATTACGGCCGCGATGCCGATGCCCTGCCCACCACCGGGGAGGCCTGGTTGATGCGCCTGCATGGCCTGGCCAGCATGTTCTGCCTGCTAGGGCTTGGCATGCTGACCAGCAGCCATCTGCTGCCTGGCTGGCGCTTGAGTGGACGCATGGGATGGGCACAGCAGCGAAGCACTGGTCTGTGGGTCAGCGTCAGTCTTGCGCTGTGCGTGCTGCTGGCTTATGGGCTCAGCTATATGTTCCCAGAATCGCTGCATGCAGGCGCCGGGTGGGCGCATGCCGGAACGGCCGTAATGGCGCTGTCTTCATGGTGGCGGCATCGGCGGCTCGCTCGACGCCATGTCGCAGCCAACGTAGCGGCCGCACGAGTGCAAATGCCCACGAGAAAGTGAACCGCAGCGCCGGGCTCGTCGCGCCGTGGTTCGTCTTGCTCACCGCTTCATTCCGCTGATCGACTTGCTGGTTTCAACGGCGTCGCCACCACAACCAGATCCCGCTGCCACACAGCGCTACAAGCGCAAGTCCGAGCAAACGGCTGACCGCCATGGGCTCTTAAGCCGTCGGTCTCGAGGCGGGCCCCAAGGACGGCAACCGCAAAGCTGTTCCTCCCCAAGCTACGGCTTCTTCAGGCTGAACTCGGTCATTCGTTTCGGATGGGCTGAACGGCAGCTTTGGTCATAACCAGTCACTGACGCAATTTGCCAGCCTGCGGCTTGGAGCGGGTCAGCCCCTTCCCGACTTCACGGCGCTAGCGTGCTCCTTTTATCGCCAGGCCGTCCACGGACCGCGTGATCGGACAGTTGACGACGATGTTCGTCATCTCAAGCGACACTTCATTGGCGTCAACGGCACGCAGGATCTGCTCCTCCGACTTCATCTCTCGGGCCTGCGCTGACTTGTTCCACCGTACCAGCACCATGCGCCACAGCGGACTGTAGGAGGCGTCTGCGTTGCTCGGGCCTGTCGGCGAGGGCGCCGACTGGAAAACGGTGATCTGCGAGTCGTCCACGAACTTGTAGACCCGCTCGACGAGCGAGGGCCGGCCTTGCGCCGGGACGGCCTGGGCCAAGCGGGGAACGAGGTTGACGCCCAGCGCTTTCGCCATCGCTGGATCGGAGATGTCCGTGGTGACGTATTCGACCTTGCGACCATCCACCCAGGCAAAGTTCAAGGGCAGAGACACCACGGGGTGTCCGCCAGGGTCGGGCAGGCTGCCGCATGCGCAGACGAGTGCGGATGTCAGGATGCCGACGTACAAGTAGAAGCAGCGCATATTTTGTGTTCTCGAAATCGTTGAGCCGGCACCTCTAGTTGCCTGCGATTGCGTCAGCCCAATCGAGTACCAGGGCTTCGATCTGGGCGCGGTCCAAACCAGGCTCCAGCTCTTGCGCCGGCGCGTGCTCGCCAGTCGGCACGGCTTGCAGCCCCTGCTCGGTGCTCGTCCACGTGAAGCGCGCCGTGCAAGCCGGGCAGCCCAGATGGTCGCCAGCGCGTGCATCGCGCGTGCGGACCAGCGTTGGGCCGCATGCCGGGCAATGTTGCAGCGGAATGCCGTCGTCGCTGTGGCCGACGATGGCGTCGAAGGCTCCGTCGCGTCCCATGCGCACGAACTTCGCCCCCAGCACCTGATCGAACTGCTTGCCCAGTTCGGACTCGATGATGTCCAGGGCCTTGGCGATGGGCATGCCTGCGCGGTAGGGTCGCGTGCTCGTCATCGCATCGAATGCATCGCAGATGCCGACCAGGCGGGCATCGTGCGGAATCTCAGCGCCCTCCATGCCCATGGGATAGCCGTGTCCGTTCGGCATTTCGTGGTGGTGATGAATCACGCCGATGACCAACTCGGCCAGCGGATGGCCCGACAGCATGCGGGCCCCGACCCGTGGATGGGTCTTGATCGTCGCGAACTCCTCGTCGGTGAGGCGGCCCGGCTTGCGCAGGATGGCGTCTGGGATACCTACCTTGCCCAGGTCATGCAGAAAGCCTGCCATCGCGATGCGGCTCGCTTCGCGCGGCGTGCTGCCGGACTCCAGGGCCAAGGCGTGCGCCATGCGCGCCACGCGCCAGAGGTGGCCGCCGGTATAGGGGTCGCGCGCCTCGACCATCCAGGCAGAGACCAGCAGGCTGGCCAGCAGCGCCTGGCGTTGGCCCGCCAGTTCCTGGCGCAGGCTCAGTACTTCATTCAATTGCGGTTCAGTACTCGTCATTTCTCTGTGCGTCATGTTGCGGGCCAGAGCCGGCAACCATGGTAGTCCCAAGCCTGCTCGGCTGGGATCGTTCAAAGCCCCAATTCGCTGAGGCCTGGATGGTCGACGGGGCGTGGACCCTGGGGCCAATGGAACAGGCGCTCCTGCGCCTGGATCGGCATGTCGTTGATGCTGGCGTGCCGCACGGCCATGAAGCCGCCCGCATCGAATTCCCAGTTCTCGTTGCCGTAGGAGCGGAACCAGTTGCCGGCGTCGTCATGCCATTCATAGGCAAAGCGCACAGCGATCCGGTTACCTTCGTGAGCCCAGAGCTCCTTGATGAGGCGATAGTCCAGCTCGCGCGCCCACTTGCGCGCGAGCAGTTGCCGGATCTGTTCGCGACCGCGCGGAAACTCGCTGCGGTTGCGCCAGCGGCTGTCCGGCGTGTAGGCCAGTGCCACGCGCTGCGGATCACGCGTGTTCCACGCGTCTTCGGCCATGCGGACCTTCTGTGCCGCAGTCTCGATGGTGAACGGTGGCAAGGGCGGGCGTGGGGCTTCGTTCGTCGTGGTCATGATGGCAGCGAATGGGAAATAGTGTGGGAAAGGACGGCCAGGCCGTCCTTCGGGTGCTCAGGCCGCCAGCTTGGCCGTGACCAGGGGGAAGTCGACGTCGGTCTGCGCCACGTTGTTGACGTAGTTGGTCAGCACGTTGAGCGCCACGTTCAACACGATTTCCAGCACCGCGGCTTCGTCGAAATCGGCGGCGCGCAAGGCAGCCAGGTCGGCATCGGAGACGCGGCCTCGCGACTCGGCCACGCGGCGGGCAAAGTGCAGTGCTGCGGCCGTGCGTGCATCGTCGGAGCGGGCGTCGCGGGCAGCGTCGATCTCGCTGGCGCTGAGCTTGGCGACGTTGGCGGCCAGATAGCTGTGCGCCGACTGGCAATAGTCGCAGCCATTGAACTCGGCGATGGTCAGCGCGATGCGCTCGCGCAGCTGCGCGCTCAGCTTGCCCTTGGCCAGGGCGCCGCTCAGCGACAGATAGCCTTCCAGCGCGGCCGGGCTGTGGCCGACCAGCTTCATCAGATTGGGCACGACGCCCAGTTGCTTCTCGACCGCGGCCAGCAGGGGCTTGGCGGCTTGGAGGGATTGCTCGACGGTGGGGATGCTGAGACGGGACATGTTCAAACTCCGGTGGGGTGATGGGTGATTCGGCTGGCATTCACTGGGTGTTCAGCGAATGACTGAACTGTCGTTGAATCGGCTGATGATTAGAATCACCGCCAGATCCAATACACCGTTACGGCTGGAGGAACAGTTGGACCGACTGCATCTCATCAATGTCTTTGTGGCGGTGGTCGATGCCAGCGGCTTTGCCGGCGCGGCGCGCAAGCTGGGCATTTCGCCCCCGGCCGTCACGCGGGCCATCAGCGAGCTGGAGGCGCACCTGGGCGCACGTCTGCTGACACGCACCACGCGGGTGGTTCGCGTGACCGAGGCCGGCGCGCGCTATGTGGAGGATTGCCGGCGCATCCTGGCAGAGCTGGCGGAGGCCGATGAATCGGTCAGCGGCCTGCACGGCGCGCCGCGGGGGCGCCTGACCGTCACCGCGCCGGTGCTGTTCGGCGCGCTGCATGTCACGCCGGTCGTGACCGAGTTCCTGCAGCGCTATCCCGAGGTCACGGCCTCCTGCTGGTTCCTGGACCGGGTGGTGAACCTGACGGACGAAGGGGTGGATGTGGCCGTGCGCATTGGCGAGTTGCCGGACTCCTCACTGCAGGCGATCCGCGTCGGCAGCGTGCGCCGCGTCATCTGTGGCGCGCCGGGTTATCTGGCCGAGCACGGCGAGCCGCAGCTGCCCGAGGACCTGCTCGGCCATGCGCTGATTTCGGCCAATGCGGTCACGCCGGCGCCGGAGTGGCGCTTCAAGGTGGAGGGGGAGGTCAAGGCGGTGAAGCTCGCGCCGCGCATGTTGACCACGACCAATGATTCGGCCATCGCGGCCGCCGTGGGCGGCTTCGGGCTGACACGCCTGATGTCCTACCAGGTCGACGGCCTCGTCCGTAGCGGCGAGCTGCGCCTGGTGCTGGAGCAGTATGAACTCGCGCCTCTGCCGGTGCATCTGGTGCACCGCGAAGGTCGCCACGCCTCGCACAAGGCGCGGGCCTTCATAGACCTGGCCATCGAACGGCTGCGCGAGCGGCTGGCGCCGCCCGGCTGAAGCGCTCGCAGCGGCCTCAGGCCGTCTTGCTGACGATCAGGTTGCACACCTGTTCGTGCAGGTCCTGCAAGTCTTGCGGTGCCTGCGAGAAGTTCATCTTCTGGTCCATGCGAATGCGCGCTTCGGCCAGGGCCGCCTTGGTCGGGCGATCCCATTGCGGACCCAGCAGTCCCTTCATGATGACGGTGGCATGGTGCTCGGCCTGATCGTCATTGAGCGGCTTGCCCAGCAGCGCGGCACCGCGCTTGAGCGTCTCGCCATGAATGGTGACGAAGCAACCGAGCATGGCGTCGCGCGCCTCGACCGGGGTGATGGCAGCGTCGGAACGGGCCTTGGTGAGCATTTGCTTGATGTGCATGGTGGAACTCCTGGGGTTGAGGCGGGACGAGTTCGCCCGCCCCGGCGGCCTCGCGCCGGGACTGGCTTGACAGTGGGTCGACCGACTAGGGCCGATGTGGCGACGCGGCCCGCAGTCGGGCCAGTTCGCTGCGCGCTTGCTCGAGCGCGGCGCGCAGCGGCAGCACGGCCTGTTCGATCTCGGCTTCGGTGAAGCGCGGCGTGATGTGCTGCGGGCAGTTCCAGTCGTAGGCGTCGACCGTGATGACGAAGGCCCGTTCGACGTGCGCGCGGTACTGCGGCGGCCTGAGCCTGGCCAGCAAGGCCTGATCCTCGGCCTCGCTCACCAGGCGCACCCTGCCAAGAATCTTCAGGCGTCGCTGGTTCGCATAGTCCATCAGCATGAGCGAGACGCGATCGTTGCCTTGGAGATTGCCGACGCTGATGTACTGGAGGTTGCCGCGGAAATCGGCGTAGGCCAGCATCATTGCCCGGTATGTGCCAGCGTCAGCACAAAGACGGCGAGTGCAAAGTACTGAATGGTCTGATCGGGCACCGGGTGCCTGGTCATGACAGCACCGCGTGGTGGCCCGACCAGCGCGAGCAACCTGCTGCCCCGGGGATAGGCTCAGTACCAGGCGGGAGCGTAGCCAGCTGAGGGCTCACCTAGGTGCCAGCGCCCGCCGCGATGCAAAGTTGCCGCCCTCCCGCCAGGGATGTTGACTACTCACCCAGATGGGCATATCGGTGATGTCTGCCAGGGTGCTGGCAACTGAGGTGCCGAACAATCGGCGCCACCAAGTGCGCTCGCTGGAGCCGGCAACGATGAACTCACAGCCTTCTTCGCGCGCGAATTCGGAAAGAGGCCGGGCAATCGAGACGCCACTGATTGCGGCGCACCTGGCGTCAATGCCGTGCGCCTTCGCTTGCGCCATTGCGGAAGCGAGGACGGCCGCCGCGGCGGCACCCAGCCCAGCGCGCAATTCATCGGGCGTGAGGTAGGCCTGGGCAGGGGCCTCGACAATCGGCAGATCGAATGACGTCACGACGTGAACAAAAGTGACCTGCGCATTCAATTCGGCCGCCAGGCGCAGTCCATCTTCGACAGCGACGCCTGTGCTGCGACCGAAACCGACGGCGACAAGAATCCTCGCGAACATGGTCCCAGGCCTCTAGCGATGATCAATGGCTGCTGAGCATGCGGCCTCTGCGACACAGGGTCGCGGCGCTCTGCAAAAATGCATTTGTACAAATGTAGCAGGTCAGCGGTGGCGCTCACCGCAGGCAGCCGCCGAGCTTGCGGGGCACTCAGAGATTGCCGAGGGGAATATTTCCGCCGCGCTCGTCGGCGTGCAGCACATCGATCAGACGCGCCAGATCCGCTTCCAGCCGCTCGAGCGACTCTGCATCGAGAGCGGCGAGCGCCTCCGGCAACACGCCCGTAAAGGGACCGGGGCTGCGCTTCAGCAGCTTCGCACCTTCCGGCAGCAGTCGCAGGCTGACGGCCCGACGATCGCTGCCGGTCTTGGCGGCGACAACCAGATCGCGCTCTACCAGCGACTTCACCAGGTTGCTTGCCGTGGACTGATGAATGTTCAAGGCTTTGCCAAGTTCGCCCATGCCAATGTCCGGCCGGTCTCGGATGACGCCCAGTGCCCACAGCTGCGCGCCGCCGAGGCCCACCTTCTTCTCGACGCGCTGAAAGTGCGTCTTGACGGCATTAAAGATCTGCCTGAACTGCCGCAACACACGAATCGCCGCCTCGTCTTCGACGTCGGGATTACTGAGTCGGGTACGTGCCTTCTTCGTCATACGCAGATCATATTCGGCAAAAAAATGGCGCCCCAAGAGGCGCCCAAATCCCGTTAGGACTCCCACTGCGGGAGACCCGCTTCGCGAAGGCTCGAGTCATCGCGAGGCTGCCTCACGCATTACTTCAGATAGACGATGTCCGCGCGCCGGTTCTGGCGCCATGCTGCTTCGTCGTGACCCATGGCGACGGGCTTCTCCTTGCCGAAACTGACGGCTTCAATCTGCGCGTCCTTGGCGCCCATCAGCTTCAGCGCCGACTTCACGGCTTCCGCGCGGCGCTGGCCCAGAGCCAGGTTGTACTCGCTCCCGCCGCGTTCGTCAGTATTTCCCTGAACGGTCACCTTCAGATTGCCCTGCTGCGCCAGGTAATGACCATGACGCTCGGTCACGCCAGCGTAGTCGCTGCCGATGATCGAACTGTCGAAGTCAAAGAAGACGCTGTGCTCCCGGCTGAGCGCGCTGCTGGGATCCAGGTGCAGGGGCACGATGCGCGACACCGCCACCGGTGCAGGCGCGGCTTTGGGTGCAGGGGCTGGCGGTGCCGCCGCCGGAGCCGGCGCCACAGGGGTTGGGGGCGCCGGAGTTGCGACTGGGGTGCTCGAGCAGGCAGCCAGAAGGGCTGAGATCAGGCCAAGGATGAGTAGTGAACGACGCACGATGTCTCCAGTAGTTTGTTTGGTTGTCTTGACCGGCGCTCGATCGGCCGGCGCGCAAGCTTACACTAATTGCATTTGTGCCAATGTTATTGCTTTTGTTGCCGAAGGCAAGACATGTGCATGTCGTGAAGGGCTCCGCAACGGAGCCCTGCAACTACAGGACGCTAGTGCCGCCCATGCAACAACCTGACTTCGTGACGGCACTTCGCCGTGACCTCGCCGACTGGCGTCAGTGGGTGGGCCGCGTCGTCGTGCTGGCCTATGCGGCAGGCGCCGGCCTGGCCGTGGTGGCCTTCACCTGGCTCAGTGAACAGGCGCTGGGCGGATTCTTTGCACTCAGGAGCTGGAGCCCGTGGCTGCCGCTCGTCTGGGTTCCGGCATGCACGGCGAGCCTCGTCTGGCTGACGCGCCGCTTTGCGCCGGGCGCGTCCGGGTCGGGCATTCCTCAGGTGATGGCTGCCCTGTCGCCCATGGTCGATCGCGAACGTTGCTCCTTGTTCGTGTCCTTGCGATTGAGCATGGCCAAGATCCTCTTGACTGCAGGCGGCTTGCTCGGCGGTCTGGCCATAGGGCGAGAAGGCCCCTCGGTCCAGATTGCCGCCGGCGTGATGCAACATGCTGGCCGCTGGCTGCCTGAGCGTTCAGCGATCAACCACCACGGCCTGCTGGTGGCCGGAGGGGCCGCGGGCATTGCAGCCGCTTTCAATGCGCCGCTCGCCGGCGTGATGTTCGCCATCGAGGAATTGTCACGCAAGCTGGAGGAGCGCAACAGCGGGCTCATCGTGGCCGCCATCGTGCTGGCTGGCCTGATGGCCGTTTCGGCCTATGGCAATGCCAGCTATTTTGGCGAAATCCATGTGGGGCTGCTGAGCTGGCACTACCTGCTGCCCGGTCTGCTGGTGGTGCTGGGCTGTGGCCTGACCGGCGGCCTGTTCTCGCGACTGCTCCACACAAGCATGGTCGGCGGCCAGGATTACTTCAGCCGCCTCAAGCACCGCCATCCGATCCGCTTCGCGGCTGCCTGCGGGCTGGTCGTTGCGGTGGTCGGACTGGTGAGCGATGGTGCCACCTTCGGAAGTGGCTACGGCTACACGCGCCGCCTGGTTGAAGGCCATATGGACATGCCCATGCTCTATGTCACGCTGAGACTCGTCGCGACCTGGCTGGCGGTCTGGTCAGGCGTACCTGGCGGCATCTTCGCGCCCTCGCTGGCCATCGGTGCCGGCATCGGCAATGACATGGCGCTGCTGGCCGGCATGCACGAGGGCTCGGCGCCACTGATCGCGATCGGCATGGCGGCCTTCCTCGCGGCCGTGACCCAGGCGCCGTTGACGGCCTTCATCATCGTGATGGAAATGGTCGATGGTCATGCCATGGTGCTGAGCCTGATGACCGGTGCGCTCGGCGCCAACCTGATCTCGCGCTGGATCAGCGTGCCCTTGTACTCGGCGCTTGCACAGGCGCAACTTTGCCGCCTTGATGCTGCCCCGGTACAGCGCGAGTCAGCGGCCGCGTAGCCAACAATCGTCAAGGGCTCCGCTCGCCGAGCAGGACGATCATGCGATCCAGGAGCATGGCCATCTCGTTGGGGCTGTCCAGATAGAAGCGTGCCCTGGAGGGTGGATCGGTCCGGCCGACCTTGATGGTCAACCAGCTTGGCGGTGCGCGCTCGAAGACGGGTTCGTCATTGAGGTCGTCGCCGACGAAGACCGCCGCTTCGCGTTGCGCCAGCAGGGCCAGGCGGTGCACGGCATCTGCCTTGTCGGGAGCCATGGCGGCGACGACATTGAAGACCCGCTTGCCGCCGAACACATGCAGCGCAGGGCTGGCTCCACGCAGGATCTCTTCGAGCCTGCGGCTCGCGCGTTCCGGATCCGGGGCCAGGCGGTAATGCAGGGCGATGGAATGGCGCTTGTCCTCCATTTGAACCCCGAGCTGCTGCAGCTCGGGCCGATAGGACTGCAGCCAGACGCGAGCGTCCTGTAGCGCAGAACGCCATGGCGCATCGTCACTGCCGACTTCGCTCTCGGCCCCATGGCTGCCAACGATGAACTCGGGCTCGAATCCCAACCGGGGGCGGACATCGGCGATTTCCCGCCCGGTCACGATGGCCACGGGCAGATGCTCCGACAACTTGCTAAGCCGCGCTGCGACGCCAGGGGCCATGCGCGCCCGGTCGGGTCGGGCCACGATGGGCGCCAGCGTGCCGTCGAAATCGAAAGCGAGCAGAGGTCGGGCACACATCGTGACCGCGAGATGCGCCTCACCCTGGGGACTGAAGACATGCAGCATCGAGACCCGGTCCTCACCCTTCGCCGAGCCGTCGAACCCTGGCTTCCACACGCGCTCGCAGGCGCCAACGGCCTGCGTCCGACAGCATGCGGCCGGCCCAGCGAAATACATTGAATTCCCGCACCGTGCTGCGCAGGCTGGCCATGCGCTCACGCTGTTCGGCCGCCGGCATGAGGGCTGCGCGCAGCAATGCATCGGCCGTCTCCTCGACGTGATAGGGGTTCACGATCAGCGCCTCGGTCATTTCGCGAGCCGCACCGGCAAACCGGCTCAGCACGAGGACGCCTTGCTGGTCATCTCGCGCGGCCACGAACTCCTTGCAGACGAGGTTCATGCCGTCATGCAGGCTCGTGACAACGCAGATGTCAGCCGCGCGAAATAGTTCATTCACTGCTTCCGGCTCATGGTGCTGGGCCAGCAGATGGATGGGTTGATAGCCAGGCCTCGAGAAGCGTGAATTGATCCGCTCGGTGATGCGCTCGACACGCTCCTGGAAGCTGCGGTACTCGTCGAGCGCCGCGCGGGTGGGCGCTGCCACCTGGACGAACACGAAGCGGCCGATCCATTCGGGGGCCTTCTCGAGCATTCGTTCCACGGCATTGAGCCGCTCAATGATGCCCTTGGTGTAGTCAAACCGGTCGATGCCGACGGCCAGCCGCACGACGGCCGGCAACTGCAGGCGCTCAGACACGCGGCGGCGGCATTCGGCGATCGGAGGCCAAGCTGCAGCAACGGCCTCGTCAGGCCATTCGATCGAAATGGGGTAGCTCTCGACCAGGGTTTCCTTGTCCTGGAAGCTGATCGTCGAGTGCTCGTCCTCGATGCGAGCCTCCAGATAGCGATCGACGGTCTCCATGAAGTTCTTGCAGTGAAAACGCGTATGGAAGCCAAGGATGGTGCTGCCCAGCATGCCCTGCAGGATCTCCCGGCGCCATGGGCAGATGCCGAAGGACTCCGGGTTGGGCCATGGGATGTGCCAGAAGGTGAGGATGGTGGCCTGGGGCAGCTTTGCCCGGATCATGGCCGGCAACAAGGCGAAGTGATAGTCCTGCACCAGAACCACAGGATCCTCGCTGCGCGCTTCGGCCACCACGGCATCAGCGAAACGCTGGTTGACCTGCTTGTAGGCCTCCCAATCCGATTCGCGGAATACCGGCCTCACGTGGGCCACATGGCACAGCGGCCACATGCCTTCGTTGGCGAAGCCGTAGTAGTAGCCCTGCTCCTCCTCGGGCGTCAGCCAGATGCGTCGCAACTGGTAGTCCTGATGGCCGGGCGGCACGCCGACACGATCGGCGCGGTCGACCACGTCTCGATCAGCGCTGCCACTGCCATGCGCAATCCAGGTGCCCGAGCAGGCCCGCATGACCGGCTCCACGGCCGTCACGAGACCGCTGGCTGGCCGCTTCACGACGATGCCGTCCGGTCCATGCTCATGGATGTAGGGCTCACGGTTTGACACCACGATGACCTGATCGCCGCGCAGCTGCGTATGCAGCAGCATCCGCAGGCGCTCGCCGGTCCAGTCGACCTCGGGGCCTTGCATGCGGCGGTACTCGTCCTCGAGGTCGCGCAGACTGGCGCGCAGGTCGTCGACGAAAGGCGCTAGCTCGGGCGGCGGTAGCAAAGGGCTGACCAGCCCCTCGCCCCGCATCACGGCGCGCACGCCATTGACCCAGCCGCGCCAGCTCAGCTGCGCGACGATCACCGTTATGAGGGCAATTAGGAAGCCCAGGCTGGCAATGAAGCCGATCAGGTACCGGCGCGTGTCTTGGCTGCGCTTCTCGATAAAGCTGAGGTCGTGAAGCAGGACCAGCCTGCCGACGAGCACGGGCTCCGGCGATGGGCGTACCGGGTCGACCTCGGCCGCCGACTCAGAAGAGGATGCTGCAGGCTCGGCGGCGGCAGATGCAGGCGACACTGGCTCCTCGACGGCCTGTCGCAGCCCCATCACTGCGTGGACGCCGACATGGACCGCCCCCCCAGCCAGGTCCAGGCGAGGGTCCGGGCGGCCTGCAAGTTCCAGGCCGCGTGCGCAGCTCAGGTCTGCCGGGAATGCGCGTGTGCTCTGCAAAACGCGGCCGTCGACGCCGCAGACGGCAATGGCAAACAGGCGCTCGTCCTGAATGGTGCGGTCAAACAGGGCCTCAAGCCGTTCAGGCTTGCCAGCCAGCAGGGCTTCCGCGACGGAGTCGGACAGGGCATTGGCCACGAGCACGCCGCGGCTGTTGAGGTCGCGGGAGAACCAGCGCAGCGTGACCTGGTCGAGCAGGGGCACCGCGACATAGGCCGCAGCCACGAGGGTCAAGGCCAGCGGAAGCAGAAACCTGAGCTGCAGGCGAAGGGTCTTCATCGGGAGGTGTTGGAGTGCGATTTGTCGTGTGTATTTCAAAACTACATTTGTGCCAATATACATGCCTCTAAAGCGACAAGATTTCCTGTGACGTAGGAAGGCCCTCATGCAAGCAACGACAAATGCTCCCGCCCAGCGGGCCTCTTTGAACCTTGCGTTGATCGGCAACTGCAATGTCAGCGCACTGATTGACGAACGAGGCCGCATCGTCTGGTGCTGCATGCCGCGCTTCGACAGCACCCCGGTCTTCGATGCCCTCATGCATTCGGCGCAAGGCGTCGACGCCGAGGGCGCATTCAGCATTGAGCTCGAAGACTTCGAGCGCGCGGAGCAATGCTATGACCCGGGAACGGCGATCGTCCGCACGCGGCTTTGGGATACGCAGGGCCAGGGCATTGAGCTGGTCGACTTTGCGCCGCGCTTCATCACAAGAGATCGTCCCTACCGCCCTGCGCAGCTCGTGCGTCGCATTCACCCAATCTCTGGCCACCCTCGGGTGCGTTTTCGCCTATGCCCACGCGGAGATTGGGGACGGGCGCAACCGAGCATCACGCGCGGCAGCCACCACCTGCGCTACGTCTTGCCTGAGATCACCTTGCGACTGACCACCAACGTGCCACTGACCTATCTGGTCGATGGCACCTGGGTTGCGTTGCACAGGCCGGTCAGCCTGTTGCTGGGGCCGGACGAGACGTTGGGAGAGGGAATCGAGGAAACCGCCCGCAGCTTCGAAGAACAGACGGCACTCTACTGGCGTCATTGGACCCATCGCCTGGCCTTGCCACTTGAATGGCAAGACGCAGTGATCCGGGCTGCGATCACCCTAAAGCTGTGTCAGTACGAGGAGACGGGGGCCATCGTCGCGGCGATGACCACCAGCATTCCCGAAGCGCCGAACAGCGGCCGCAACTGGGACTACCGATACTGTTGGTTGCGCGACGCCTTCTTTGTCGTGCGGGCGCTCAACAGCCTGTCTGAAGTGGGCACGATGGAGAGCTACTTGAACTGGCTCTACAACGTGGTGCGTGGCGCCAAGGGCGGTCATGTGCAGCCGCTGTATGGCATCGGCCTGGAGGCCGAGCTTCCAGAATCCGTGCTGCCCCATGTCAGCGGCTACCGCGGCATGGGGCCGGTGCGCATAGGCAACCAGGCCCAGGAGCATTTCCAGCACGATGTGTATGGCAGCGTGGTGTTGGGTGCCGCACAGGCCTTCCACGACCACCGACTATTCCGGCGTGGTGACGCGAGTGACTTTGCTGCTCTGGAGTCAATGGGGGAGCAGGCCTGGCGCCTGCATGACCAGCCCGATGCCGGTATCTGGGAGTTGCGCACCCGCGCGCGCGTTCACACCTCCTCAGCGTTGATGTGCTGGGCGGCCTGCGATCGCCTTGCCCATGTGGCCGACAGCCTGGCGCTGCCAGAGCGGTCCCGGTGCTGGCGCGAACGCGCCCGGATCATTCACGCCAAAATTGTCGAGCGCGCCTGGAGCGAGAAGCGACAGGCCTTCGTCGAAAGCTTTGATGGCACCGACCTGGACGCCAGCGTCCTGTTGATGGGCGAAGTCGGGTTTCTGAGGCCGAAGGATCCACGGTTTATCAGCACCGTCCATGCGCTGGAACAGGCGCTGTGCGACGGACCGTACATGAGGCGCTATGAGGCCAGGGATGATTTCGGGTTCCCGGAGACGGCTTTCAATGTCTGTTCCTTTTGGCGTATCGACGCACTGGCGCGCATCGGCCGCCATGCACAGGCCCGGGAGGCCTTCGAGGCGATGCTGGCACGCCGCAATCCTCTGGGGCTGTTGAGCGAGGACCTCTCGCCTGCCACCGGCGAGCTTTGGGGCAACTTTCCGCAGACCTACTCGATGGTGGGCATCATCCACGGGGCGGTGCGGCTGTCGGCGCCATGGGAGCAGGTGGTTTGAATGCAGAGTCTCAGCCTGGGCGGCCAGGTCGGCGGAATGCCTTGCGCGTTTCGTCGGCCCTGTTTCGGATCGTGCACCCCACCGCATGGTCATTGATGAGGCCCGTGGCCTGCATGAAGGCGTAGACGGTGGTGGGACCTACGAACTTCCAGCCTGAGCGTTTCAGATCCTTCGACAAGGCCACCGAGGCGGGGGACGTCGATGCCGACTGAGGCGCAGCCAATTGCTCTGTATCGGGTTCGAAACCCCAAAAGTAGGCGGCCAGCGAGCCATTCCGCTCGGCAAGCTGCTCGGCCATGCGGGCGTTGTGAATCACTGCCTCGATCTTTCCGCGATGACGCACGATGCCGCTATCGCCCAGCAGGCGTTCGACATCCGTCTCACCAAACGTCGCGATGCGGCGGAAGTCGAAGCCATCAAAGGCGGCCCTGAAATTCTCGCGCTTGGCCAGGATAGTCCGCCAGCTCAAACCCGATTGGAATGCCTCGAGACTGAGCTTCTCGAACAGGCGCTGATCGTTCGAGACCGGGAAACCCCACTCGGTATCGTGATAGTGGAGAAACTCCGGCGCCGCGGCACACCAGGCACATCGAGGCAGCCCATCGGGACCAGCAATCGTCGACCCCATATCAGCTTGGCTCCAGCAGGAATTGCAGTCGGGCATCTGCCTTGCCGGGCAGGAATTCAGTGATCTCCGCAGTCACCACGTCTTCGGTCACAAAGGGATCGAGCCTGACCCGCGCCTCCAGTTCCTCTCGAGAGGTGTTATGCGCCAGCAGCGCGCCACCTTGCCTGGCTTGCAGGCTGCCGGACATCAAGAACACGCCGTCATCGAAACCCTGCTGCAGCCAGGACTTGTGCCCATTCATGTGCTGCGCTGCCTGCGACTGCTTGCTCGAGAACTTGAGGAACACCACGAACATGAAACCTCCTCGTTGTAAAAATGTCAGGCAACCCTGCGCTTGGTGCTGGGCGCGCAGGACTGGACCCAGGACATGATCTGGTCTACCTCGTGCTGTACGAACTGCTTGTCGTGCAGCGCCTGTGCCAGCGTGGCTACGCCCTGGCTGCGCATCAGCAGGTGAAGCGCCAGCGCATCGGCGTCCTTCTTGCGCCCCATCTGTTCGAACTGCTGGCGCAGCCAGGCCCGGAAAAGGTCAAGGATGGCATTGGCACCATCCTGAGCGGCGTGACCGAGCTTGGACAACTCCATGCACAGGCCGCCAACCGGGCAGCCGTGCTTCATGATCTTGGCCTGGTTGCGAATCAATAACTCCGCGAAGAGCCGAATGCGATTCTGCGGACCCTCGCATTCAGCCTCCCACTGGGCAAGCATGCACTGCGTGCGCATCGTCCGCGCCGCAATGACTGCGTCGAGGATCTCGTCCTTGGTCCTGAAGTGGTAGTAGAAGTTTCCACGCGAAATCTGCACCGCCTCGGCGATGTCCGCAAAGGAGGTGCGCTCAAAGCCGCGTTCGTAGAACAGAGCGTCAGCCGCTTGAACAATACATTCGCGAGTGCTCATGAATATCCGCAGTTAGGACGATTGACCTAGCGTTGGCGAGAATAGGGCAATTGTCCTAAATCGTCAACGCATTGGCCCTCAGGGCGTGGGAGGGTCAGCTCCTTACACCAGACCCAATGGCTGGTTGGTGTCAGGAAGCGTGAGTTCGGTCGCCGTTGTTCAAGGCCCGCTCCCGCTGCGAAGCAGTCGTCGAGCTTGCCAAGCCGACCGAATGCATTGGGTCGGATGCGTAAGTTCGCTGCACTGAACAGCAGCCATTAGCCAGGTCTTAGCTGCGCCGTCTAACACCCCACCGCGGCTGAAGTCGTAGCTCCCGCGCATTTCCGCGATAATCCACACCTGTTGATGCCGCCGCTCCATGAGATTTTGGAAGGTGCATCAGCGCTTTCGCACGGCACGGGTCGGTTTCACCTGTGACCGCAAGTCAATCATAGGAAACCGTCTGAGAGCGTCACGAGTCTCTAGCGAGAGCGTGCGCTGCCAGCGGCTTCCTGCATCTAGGAACGCACCATGGCAGTCGCCGATCTGAACAAAGCAGACATCGTCAAGTCGAACGCTCGCAGCGCCAACGACACCGGTTCGCCGGAAGTCCAAGTGGCCCTGTTGACCGCTCGCATCAACGAG
>Ga0208883_100109_pt1 | contig 66163 bp, 64 predicted proteins | sample LakWasMet43_HOW7_2_FD_183881 | JGI IMG/M metagenome (GOLD analysis project Ga0208883, IMG submission 183881) | Freshwater sediment methanotrophic microbial communities from Lake Washington under simulated oxygen tension - Sediment Metagenome... | ecosystem: Environmental > Aquatic > Freshwater >...
TTGAAACTGGCAATGATTCGTATCGATTTAAACAACGAAAAAAAGCTTCTGAAAAACAATAACCCTACAATCCAAACTGGAAAATATTCGGTGGTGATAGGTGGAAACTTTTGAATGGTGATTGACACGTACCGGTTTTGATACTGTTTTGGCGATAAAGATACTGCCGAGTAATGTAGCAATCAATCCCAAGGCTAACAGAGCAAGTGCTGCGTAAAACATTAACCAATAAGGTAACATGGCTTGCGCAAAATCAATTTGCAACACTGCAAAAATGGTCTGATTCTTAGTGGCGGAGGGTAATGACTGAAGGCGAGTGATAAATGTAGTGCCCCCTAATTGCATTTTTTCCAAACCAGTACTTTCTGATTTCATTTGCTGTATGGATTTAGCTTCCAGTAATTGTTGCATTGAAAGTGACAACGAACTGGTAAAAATGCGGCTTTGATCAGTCAAGTTTTCAAGCAAGGTAATTTCCAAGGGTAGCGCTGATAAATGTTTTAATTGAACCACTCCGTCATTTTTAACCGCAATGGCTACAGCAAGATAGCCTATAGGGATGGGAGCAAAAACCGGTACCACTGTCCATTCATATAGTTCACCCTCCAAAACGCCAAACACCACGACCTCATCTAAGCGGTCAGCTTCAGCCAAGGCTTCGGGATACATGAACGGAGTTCCTTGACGACGGCCGCCGGTATCGGTAACAGTTTTACCTTGCAAATCTACATAAAACGCCCGTTGCCCATGAATTCGCAGTCTCAGGTTTTCCAGTGCAGAGGCTATAGTTTTCGTATCACCATCGCTAACAGTGGTTCGGAAACCAAAATCAGCAACCAGTATTCGGGTTTCGCTCGCTATCCTTTTACCTCTTTCAGTCAGTGCTAAGTTGAAAACTTGTTCGGCATAAACCAGGTTTTGAGCAATTTGTTTGATAACGTTATCGTGGGAAACTTGATATACGCACACCATTGTCAATATTTGAACGCCTAGAAACAAAGCAGAAAAAAACAGGACGATGCGAGTTTGAAAACTCAGGTTCATGACCAACATCCTTTTCTAAAGGTGGTCATTATAATTTTGATTCGGCATACCATGTTTTTTGCTAGGAAAATCCAGTTTCAACCGAAGCTGAGAATTTGTAACCTATTCCCCATACGGTCAAAATTTGCCTTGGTTTCGCCGGGTTCGACTCTATTTTGGCTCGTAGGCGGTTGATGTGAGAGTTAACTGTATGCTCATAACCATCGTGCGAATACCCCCAAACATGGTCAAGTAATTCCATTCGCGTATAAATTTGATCGGGATGGTTAGCGAAGAAATATAGTAAATCGAATTCGCGTACAGTGAGTGTTACCGGCTGCCCCTCAAGCCACACCTTGTGAGCTTGGGGATCAATACGCAATCGTTCGGTAACGATTGTCGATAAGGTCTTTTGTGAGGAATCAATTTTTAGAGCTTCGACTCGGCGAATTAACGCGCGAACGCGAGCGACTAATTCAAGCAAAGAAAAGGGTTTTGTAACGTAATCGTCGGCACCCATTTCTAGGCCGACGATGCGGTTTACCTCAGCTGCTTTTGAGCTGAGGATGATAATAGGCGTATAAATTGATTGGCTCCGCAAACGTCGGCAAACCTCCAGCCCGTCAATGCCGGGTAACATTACATCAAGTATAAGTAAGTCATATGGATAGTTTGCCAGTTTCGCCAAACCGGTTTCCCCGTCAATAGCGAGTTCAACAACGAAACCTTCGTCGGCTAAATTAAGTTCCAACACCTGACCAATACTGAGGTCGTCTTCAATCACCAAAATGCGTTTTCTCATTCTTTCCACTCCTAAGAATATGTTTAAAAAACGTCACAAGCGGTCAAAGTGAAAGTAGCTTTGGGCACGCGCGCAGTAGCTTTTAAATATTCTCTAAGATTCAAAAAATTACCGTAATATTTTATTATCATAGAGTGAAAGATTTTTATCTAATCACATAAATTTGATTTATTTGTGAGAATTACGTGATATTTGACTGGGATAAAAATACTGACTATATTCATAGTATGAGCGGAATGAGCCAGATTTCAGGAAATTTACAGTCAGACGAAAAACTTCTATTTATTTTTGTATTACTCTATTGGATATTATTGGAAACAAGAATATTCACAATTGGTAATAAATCATTACATCAATTGGAATAATACCTGGTTACAGATTAATGGCCGCTGGACTAAATTGCTAGTCTTCGCAGTTTAGTCCAGCAGCCATTTTGTACAGTAGAGAATTATGTATAGTCTATTGTGTCAAGCCGCGAGAGACCGAATCTGTAGGACATTTTACTGCACATACTTTTCAAGTACAGGAATCCATTAAATAAACTGGCACGCCTAAAAATGAAAGTTTTGAGCTTGATTGAAATGCTCTAATTGCTGAGCCATAGTTAAGGCATGAAAGCTGTCATTTGCAACCAATAAATTTTGGCAATGTCGCTAGGCAAGTTGGGGCCCACAGCTGCCGGTCCAGATCTAATTTATCGATTGTCTGGTTTATAATTTAAGGGTGGCATTCCTTAAGCAAATTTCAGAACATTTGTTGTCTTTCTAATTTGCCGTTAAATGTTGTTCGTCAATCCGATTAAGTTGACCGCCAAACAAAACTGTACCGCATCGGCTTGAATATTGCTCGGCACTACCGTCGAAATCTGGCTACCCAAAAGTGAATAAGCCATCCAAATAGCAATCAGGCTATAGGCTAAACGTGGCAGCCATTCAGCTAAAGCATCATCTTGCAAACCAAGGGTTTCAGATTCAATTTTTGTAAAGTGCAAAATGCCGCTGGTAAGCTTACCGCTTTGTTCACTGCTGTATATAACATGTAACATTGTGGTTTTGATAATCGACACATTCGCAAGGGTATCGTGCACGCTGACACCGCTGGCGGAAATCTTTAATCCCGGAATAAAGTGGTCCCTTATAACGCTGATTTTAATGCTTGCTACGGCCTTTGGTAGCGCTTCGGCAAAGACCAGTCCGCTTTCCAGCATCAAGGCCAAGATAAAAAAGAATTCGTTGATTTGACGCTTGATAATCCAGTTAGCAACCACTGGAACTCTCATTAGCAAGCGATGCCAAGCTTTTTCAATGCCTAGACTAATCATGATGGTTGGCAAGCGCATCAATAAAAACACACCTAAGCCGATGCTCACAAGTCGTCCCAGACTTAGTCGTAAATATTCAACTCCACTGATGTCGGCGTTGATAAACGCCGGTAAGGGTTGCACAAATAGCGAAATCATCAACACGAGAATTGGCAAGTACAAGCGAGATTTTACTTTTTTGCTACGGGTATTTTGTCGCGAGTAATGAGTGGCCAGTTGGCGGTAGACAGCAACAAGTTGGCCACTGGCTTCTGCCGCGTGAATTAATGTTTTATGGGTGTCGTCAAAAATACCGGCTTTAAAGCCAGCCTCCGAAATTGGTAGAGCTGCTTGCAAATAATGCTGCATTAACGCCAATGGCTTTTTTAGAGCAATCTCCGACTGTGCCAAAATTGCTAACGCTTGAAAGGTGGGAAGACCTGCCGACTCAAGCTGCGCGAGTTGGGTAAATAATTTCGCTAGTTGTTCGACGCTTAATTGTTGAATTGTTTTGGACATAAAAGTCTAAGAAACCCAAGTAATCTGCATTGCAGCGTCACATTATAAAGATTGTGTCGGCGGTTTATTCAGGAACTTTGTGGCCGCAACAGAGTAAGTATAGGGATATTAATATACTTGAAACACTAATATTTGCCGGTTTCGAGCAAGGTTAAGTAAGGTTCATAAAATATTTTTGTAAGGTTTCTTATTCTCCAGACGACTGATAGGCAATTTTGTAGATTCAACATAAGGAGAATACTCATGCTCACAAGCTTTTTATTCATCAGTGTTTGCTTTCTGGCTTATGCCAATGGTGCAAATGACAATTTTAAAGGCGTCGCAAGCTTGTTTGGCAGCGGCACTCTCAATTACAGACAAGCACTGGCTTGGGCGACGCTGACGACCTTGGCCGGTTCGATTGCCGCGTTATTTCTAGCGCAGACTTTGCTGGTTAAATTCTCCGGTAATTGCTTGGCACCGGACGAGTTAATTCACACTCTGCCGTTCATGATCGCAGTTTCCGGTGGAGCGGGAATGACGGTGATTCTAGCAACTCGTTTCGGTTTTCCGATTTCCACAACGCACGCCTTATTGGGAGCAATGGCCGGTAGCACCCTGTTGGCCACATCGGGCAACATCAGTCTGGCACCTTTACTGAACAATTTTGTATTGCCGTTGCTATTGAGCCCTTTTCTGGCGCTGCTGTCAGCCGGCTTGTTGTACAAGATGATTAATATATGGTCTGGCCATCGGCGAATTGAGGACGGCATGTGCTTGTGCGTGGAAAACGCCGACACTGTTGCGCTGGCAGGTACCAACATGGCTATGTCTATTGATCCGGCAATCAGTCCGGCACTGAGCATCGATCAACAAGCCGCCTGCGCTCAGCGACAAGCCCGTATTATTTTAGGTGTTGACCATGGGAGCTTGCGCGATAGTTTGCATGTTTTAAGTGCTGGTGCGGTTTGCTTTGCGCGGGGACTCAACGATACGCCGAAAATTGCCGCGCTATTGCTGCTGGCTCCTGGCGTTGATATGCAATGGATCATCATTACCGTAGCTTTGGCCATGCTTCTGGGTGGTGTCTTAAATGCCCGGCGGGTAGCGGAAACCATGAGTCATAAAATCACAAGCATTACTCACGATCAGGGCTTGTCGGCTAATCTGGTGACCGCACTGCTGGTGATCTCTGCCAGTAAATTCGGCATGCCGGTGTCAACCACCCATGTCTCGGTAGGCTCCTTGTTCGGTATCGGCTTAGTCAGCGGCAAGGCCAATACCGGTGTAATTGCCTCCATTGCCTTATCCTGGTTGTTGACTCTGCCATGCGCGGCTATTTGTGCCGCTGCAATCTATTACACAGCCGTTGGCACCCCCTTTAATTAAAAATAGAGAGTTTTCATGACTACCAGTATCGAAATCAGCGAATCGGTTCGCCATTACTATGGCCAAGTTCTGCAATCCAGCAATGATCTAAAAACCAGTGCCTGTTGCAGCATCGACGCCATGCCGACCTACTTAAAAGCCTTACTAGCCGGTCTGCATCCGGAAGTGCTGGAGCGTTTTTATGGTTGCGGATCGCCACTACCACCAGCCTTAAAAGGCAAAACCGTGCTGGATTTGGGCTGCGGTACGGGCCGAGACTGCTATCTGCTATCAAAACTGGTCGGCTCCAATGGACGAGTCATCGGTGTCGACATGACGCCCGAGCAACTGGAAGTCGCCGTGCGTCACCGCGACTGGCACGCCGAGCGTTTCGGCTATGCCAATGTTGAGTTTTTACACGGCCATATCGAAAATCTGGCTACGGTGGGCATTGCTGATAACAGCATCGACGTGGTGGTGTCCAACTGCGTGATCAATTTGTCGCCGAAAAAACCCAAAGTGCTGGAGGAAATCTTTCGGGTGTTAAAACCGGGGGGCGAACTGTATTTTTCCGATGTATTTGCCGACCGACGTATTCCGATAGAGTTGCGGCAAGACCCGGTTTTATTGGGTGAGTGTTTGGGTGGTGCTTTGTACTGGGAAGACTTCCGGCGCATTTTACATGAACTGGGTTGCCCGGATGTGCGTGTTGCCAAGCAAAATCCGATCAGCCTCGACGACCCGGAGGTCATCGCCAAAATCGGCATGGTCAAATTTAAATCGGTCACGGTGCGTGCCTTCAAGATGCCACTGGAAGATCGCTGCGAGGATTTCGGCCAAGTCGCCACCTATCTGGGGACAATCGATCAGCATCCACACAGTTTCGATCTGGACGACCATCATTATTTTGAAACCGGCAGGCCACTGCGGGTGTGCGGCAACACCGCCGACATGCTGGTGGCCAGCCGTTATGGCGAACACTTTCAGGTGTTAGGCAACAAGAGCCGTCACTTCGGTTTGTTTGACTGCGCCCCCGGATCAAGCAGCGAAGCCGCAAAGGCAGACGGCGCATGTTGCTGAATTCAGGAACCCTAGTGATTGAAGAGCGATTGAGCGAACAAGTACTCGCTGAGCACCGTCCCGTACTATTCCGCTACGCGCTGCTGCAATTACGCGATAACGAATTGGCCGACGACGCAGTGCAGGAAACTTTACTGGCGGCCTGGCAATCGTCTGCAACCTTTGAAGGCCAAGCGAGTCGCTAAGTTTTGAAGGGTAATTTCCTTGCTCCTGCGTGAAATCATCAAAACTTAGCGACGGTTAGATTGCTACGCAAGCCCCGGCTGTCCTGCTCCAATATCGTTTATCCACGACAAGGTGGCTAAACATCGCAGCAATGACGTTACGCTATCGGCATCGACCGATTGCATTTTTCCATCGCAAACAGCACGCTCGATAAAACGCCGGAACGATATAGCTACCGGCGACTAAGATTCACGCACCTTCCGACTCCGGTTCGGTGCATTCCATGAATCTCAGCGAAGGCCGGTTTACGCACTTGGTTAGTCGGTATTTTGAAACACAAAATCGCTGACCACTGGCGGCGTAGCACTCGTGAGGTTGTTGCTTCAGACTTTGACTATATTGACATCGACGATGTAGAGAGAGATGAAGACGATTTTTTTATGAGCAATGGCCACTGGAATAGCGGCCCCTCCAGCTGGAACGATCCAGAGGCGGCACTCAATCAACAGGAGTTCTGGGCCATCTACGAAACTTGTCATAACAATCTGCCGCCGAAAATGGCCAAGGTATTTATGCTGCGCGAACTGGTCGGTCTGGAAGCCGACGAAGTGTGCCTGGAAACCGGCCTGAGCGATGCCAATTTCTGGGTGACTATGCATCGAGCGCGACTACGGCTGCGCGAATGCCTGGAAATCCGCTGGTTTAATACGACAAAAAAGGGAAAACATCATGCGTGACTGTCGAGACATTACCATCCTTATTTCTAAAGGATTAGACAAAGAATCGAATTTAACCGAACGCTTCGCTGTGGGCTTGCATGTGTTGTTGTGTAGCCACTGCCGAAATTTCCAGACTCAATCCAAATTCATCAGCAAGGTGGCTCATCGTTATACCGAGTACCTAGAAGATCGGTTAGGGAAAGATAGGAATGAGACATAAATTTAATTTTAAAACACCTGTAAGGAATCGAAATTTATCGAGACTAATAAAAGAAATTGTCGACCTCCTTCAGTTTCTAAACGTTTTACCTAGAAGCCCCATCTTCCGGCTTCTAGGTATTTTGGATCATGACATGCTCATCCTTTTCTAACACTAACAACTATTTTAAAGAGGTAAAAAATGCTCAATTTATTCCGTTCATTATTCTTGTTCTTGATGCTGACCGGCCTTAGTTTTGCTGGTGAAGAAGCTTTTAGCCAAGCTGCTTTCGACCAACTGAAAAAAGACGGCAAACCCATTCTTGTTGCCATACATGCCGACTGGTGCCCAACCTGCCGCGCCCAGGCCCCCATTGTTTCCAAATTACTCAAGCAAGATGAATTTCAAGCAATTAACGCCTTACGGGTTGATTTCGATCAACAAAAAGAAATCGTAAAGGCTTTTAAGGCCACGGCACAAAGTACATTGATTGTTTTTAACGGCGGTCAGGAAGTGGGCCGTAGCCTCGGCGATACCACTGAAGACGGCATCAAAGGACTGTTTAAAAAAGCTCTGTTAGGTAAGTAAGCTGATGTTGGTTGACTTAGGCACATACGGACTTAGCTTTGTCGCCGGGATACTCTCGACCTTGTCGCCCTGCGTGTTACCGCTGATTCCGATTCTCGTCGGCACGGCCTTATCTGCTCACCGTTGGGGGCCGGTTGCTTTGGCCTTTGGTCTGGCGTTGTCTTTTACGATTGTCGGGTTGTTTTTGGCTACCGTGGGTAGCGCGATAGGTTTGGATCAAGCGTTATTCCGTAACTTCGCAGCGGTGTTACTAATTGTGTTTGGCGTGGTGTTATTGTCGGGACGCTTGCAACAACAATTTGCTGCCGCCACCTCGGGGTTGAGCGGGGCCGGGCAGCCATTACTCGAACGCATCTCCGGGGACACCTTAAAGGGACAACTGCTGCTTGGCTTGGTGCTGGGCGTGGTATGGAGCCCCTGTGTCGGGCCGACCTTGGGGGCCACCATCACGCTGGCCAGCCAAGGGAGCAATCTTGTCCATGCCGGAGTGGTTATGGCGATTTTCGGCATCGGTGCGGGATTCCCCCTTATCGTTCTAGGCACCTTGTCCCATCAGGCCATGATTCGTTTTAAGAGCAAACTGTCGGCGACCGGTAAAACCGGCAAGCTGGTACTTGGAACGTTACTTACGCTGTTAGGTGTTTCGATTGTCACCGGGCTGGATAAAATCTTTGAAGCTTGGGTATTGAATCATGCGCCGGAATGGTTGATTCAATTAACCACGTCGATCTGAAAGAAAGAGGAAGAGTCCCGTCAATGTTTGCAAATTCGAAAACTAAATTGTAAGGAATGCGCAGTTATCGCGACTAACCATTTGTTAGCAGGGTGAGTAACGTTTCATTCTGCTGCTACCAACCTATATCGACTACAGGATTGCAGGCGATGAGGACGCATCACTTAAACAAAGGTGCGAATTTAAAAGCTCGTATTAGAGAGCTGATGCCGTTAAGCAGGTTGCAGATGCGGCGAATTTATGTAATTTCATTAACTACTTAGGCAAAACTTATGAGCACTTCAAAAAACACATCAGGCTTATTATTGGCGACAGCGGCGGCGGCATTATTTATGTCAGGCAACGTTATGGCCGCCGAGCAAGGCGCTGCGCAAGAAGCAACCGTGCATTGCGGCGGCATTAATGCATGCAAAGGTCAGTCTGAGTGCAAGACGGCGGCTAGCGCATGTAAAGGCCTCAATGCCTGTAAAGGCCAAGGCTTTAACACCACAACTAAAAAAGAATGTGACGAAAAAGGCGGTAAGGTTCTACCGGCACCGGCCATGTAATACGCGTTATTTTTACGGGTTAAGGGGCGGTAATATACCGCCCCTTTGTTTTTAGCAACTTCAGATAGGACCCGCTTATGCCGACTTTAGAACGAAGACCCAATCTCGGCTTTGGTTTGGGCTTACGTACTGACCATTATGAAACCATTCTGGCTGAAAAACCGTCCGTCGATTGGTTTGAAGTCATTACCGAAAATTATCTCGTCCCCGGCGGTAAGCCGCTTTATTATCTGGACAGCATTCGTGCGAATTATCCGCTGGTTATGCATGGCGTCTCCCTTTCTATCGGCGGCACAGATCCTTTAAATTTGGACTATTTACGCCAAGTTAAAACATTGGCGGAGCGAATAGAACCGGCCTGGATTTCTGATCACTTGTGCTGGACCGGCGTTAATGGCGTTAATCTGCATGATCTGTTGCCATTGCCGTACACGCAAGAAGCGGTGCAACATGTGGCTGATCGCGTCAAGACTGTTCAAGATTTTCTTAGGTGCAGAATTTTGCTGGAAAATGTGTCCAGCTACATCACTTACGCGCATTCAGAAATGACCGAGTGGGAATTCTTAAGCGCCGTTGCTGAGCGTGCCGATTGCCTGATTTTGCTCGACATCAACAATATTTATGTCAGCGCCCATAACCATCAATTTGATCCGCTCGTTTACTTGAACAATGTGCCTGCAAAGCGCGTGCAACAGTTTCATCTTGCTGGGCATCTAAATCTTGGCAACATTATTATCGATAGCCACGGCGATACCGTGATTGATCCAGTTTGGTTGCTTTATGAAGAGGCACTGCGTCGATTCGGGCCGGTCTCTACGATGATCGAGCGTGACGACAATATTCCGCCTTTTGCAGAATTACTGGCGGAGCTGGAGATGGCTCGGCAAATTGCCGGATCTTTGGAGTTAGCCTCATGACCACCACTATTTTTACATTGGCGGATCTGCAACAGGCTTTTCAAACAGCCGTGCTGCATTTGCAGGACACGGCACCCGATTTTATCGTTGCTACCGACCAGGCTTCATCCACAGAACGCTTTACGGTCTATACCGAAGCCTATCGCCTGCGCCTGATCGAAGCCTTAAGCGCCGATTATCCAGGCTTGAAGAACCTATTGGGTGCCGAGGATTTCGATGCTATGGGCCGCGCCTATATCGATGCATCGCCTTCTGATCAATTTTCCATCCGCTGGTTTGGCCGTCATCTGCCGCATTTTCTAGCGGAATCATCGCCCTATGCCAAGCAAGCCGGAATAGCTGAGCTTGCGAACTTTGAATGGGCACTTAGCGAGGCATTTGATGCGCCTGATAGCACGGTGATTGATTACAGCTGTTTGGCTGCAATAGTGCCGACGCATTGGCCTTCTTTAAGGCTAACGTTGCATCCTTCCTTGCGGCGCATTAATTTGCACTACAACGCACCGCAAGTCTGGCAGGCATCCAATCAGCAAGAATCGTTGCCAGTGTTTGCCGCAAATTCGGAATCTCAAGCTTGGCTCATTTGGCGGCAACAGCTCAAGCTGTTATTTAGATCTTTATCAGTTCAGGAGGCGTTTGCTATTGACGCGTTCTTACAAGGACAAAGTTTTGCGGAAGTCTGCACCGGACTCACTAAATGGTTGGATGAAGAACAAGTGGTGTTGAATGCCGCCGGGTTTTTACAAACATGGCTCAGTGAAGGCTGGATTGCGGACGTTGAATTTTCTTAGGATTAACCATGCACGATACCAAACCCCATTTGCTCAGCAGCGATTTTCCAAGCATTTCCCGCAAGCCGCTGGCCGTTTTGCAAGTTAATCTCGGCTATCTGTGCAATTTAAGTTGTGTACATTGCCACGTTAACGCCGGGCCGAAACGTACTGAAATGATGAGCCGGGAGACTATCGAGCAAGTATTGGCACTAGCCGAAGCAGCTAATATCCACACCCTGGACTTAACCGGCGGCGCACCGGAAATGCATCCTGATTTTCGCTATTTGGTGCGGGCGGCACGCGATCGGGGGATCGAAGTCATCGATCGTTGCAATCTGACCATTTTGGAAGCGTCGGGTTACGAGGATTTGGCCGAATTTATGGCCGCGCAACAAGTACAAATTACCGCTTCCTTGCCCTGTTATCTGGAAGAAAATGTCGATAAACAACGCGGTAAAGGTGTGTTCCGCGATAGTCTGACGGCTTTGCAAAGGCTCAATAAACTGGGGTATGGCCAGACGAGTAGTGAATTGCAGCTGAATTTGGTGTTTAACCCACAAGATGCGGTGTTACCCCCTGATCAGCAAAATCTGGAACAGGCTTACAAACAGCACTTACAGCAACACTACGGCATCTTCTTTAACCGCCTCTATGTCATCGCCAACATGCCGATCAAGCGCTTCGGCAGCATGTTGATCAGTCAGGGGCGCTTCAATGTCTATCTGACTTTACTGAAAGACAACTTTCGCGCCGACAATCTCGATAATCTGATGTGTCTGGATACGATCAGCATCGACTGGCAAGGCTATGTCTATGACTGCGACTTTAACCAGATGCTTGAGCTACCCCTGGGGGCAGTTGCCAAGCCCAAGGTGCATATCAGTGAATTACATCTGGAGCTCTTGAAGGATGCTTCGGTTGCCACTGCCGCCCATTGCTACGGCTGCACCGCCGGGCAAGGCAGCAGTTGCGGCGGGGCGCTGGTTACTGCTTAACCCCATTCTCTACCTGAGGCGCTAATCATGAACCCCATCACGCAAAACTGGTATGAGCTGATGCCCTCGCTGGCGGCTTACCCCGCACTGGTTTTGGCCGCCGTGGTCTGCGGAGCGATTATTGGCGTCGAGCGAGAGAAGAAAATTAAACCGGCCGGTCTGCGAACCATGATCTTGATTGCGCTCGGTTCGGCCTTATTTACCATCCTCTCCAATCTGATGGCCGAAGGCGAACCGGACAGAAGCCGAGTCGCCGCGCAGATAGTATCCGGAATCGGCTTTTTGGGTGCCGGGGCGATTATGCATGACACCGTGCGAATTCGCGGCCTGACCACCGCAGCGATGATTTGGTTTATGGCGGCGATCGGCATGTTATGCGGCACGGGTTATGGCGGCGTCGCCGTGGTATTGACCACTGTACTAACTTTGTTGATGCACATAATCACCCGCATTGAAACTCGTTATCTCGGGCCTTGCTTTCACACCAAAGTCACGTTGCTGTTCGATGATCAGGGCGGTAAAACTGCCGTTAAGATTGATTCGATTCTGGAAGACTATCAAGTCATGGCTAGCCCACGAAAACTACTGGAAGACGGGCTGACCGAAATGTCGGTGAATTACTGCAACGCCCACAAACATCACAAGGCCTTTTTACTAAAATTTGCCGACCTGCCGGAAATACGTCAAATCATCCGATATTGAGAACCTATAACTTCGTTGGTGATAGCATCTTCGGTTTGACCAATTTAGGTGCCTTAAACCTATCAAGCTAGCTGAGCGGTGTCCAGTCACACATTGAAAGTCATGAGTGTCTAACTACATCGAAGGGTCGAGATTTCCTCGGTTCATAAATAACGATAGGAAAACCATCATGAAAAACTTCGATATTCAGGCAATTTCTCTCAATGTGCCAAAGCAACAAGCGTTCGCGTTCATCGCCGAAGCAACGAATTTACCCAAATGGGCGCAAGCGTTCGCCTCTGTGACAAGCAAGCAGGCTCTGATGCGCACGCCCAACGGAGAGGTTGAAATTGCCCTTGATGTGCGATCCTCTGTGGAGGCCGGAACAGTTGATTGGCACATGACTTTCCCGGATGGCAACATTGCCGTTGCCTATTCGCGCGTGATTGAGTTGAATCGAGACCATTGCGTATACAGCTTCATCCTCACGCCACCGCCAGTCCCTCTTGAACAGCTAGAAGGCGCTTTGGAAATGCAATCCAAAACGCTGACTGATGAACTTGCCAAACTCAAAGAAATTCTCGAACGTGGACAGTAAAACTTTTTACGAACTAGACATCCTTGTAGCGCGCGCTAAGGAGGGCAATCGGGTTGCCTTGGAATCCTTGGTGCGTGCTGTACAAAGAGATATATACAGCCTCGCCATGCGCTTTCTCTGGCATCCTCAGGATGCCGAGGATGCCACCCAAGAAATTCTGATTCGCGTCATAACGGGCTTGTCTGGCTTCAAAGGTGATAGTAATTTTCGTACTTGGGTCTATCGAGTCGCGAGTAATACCTTGCTTACGCTGGGTAAAAAACGTATGGAGCAAACGGCCTTGTCATTCGAGGAATTTGGTGAGACTTTGGCGGCGGGGCTTTCTGATGCCCCGCTCACTGACAGCCAAGATATTGCTGAGGAACTGTTACTGGAAGAGGTTAAGGTTGGTTGCACTCACGCCATGTTGATGTGCCTTGATCGTGACCATCGTTTCACTTATATCCTTGGCGAAATTCTCGATCTGGATCACCGCGAGGGGGCGGAAATCTTGGCGATTACGCCCGCAGCATTTCGCAAGCGGCTGTCACGCGCCAATGCACGTATCGTGTCATTTTTGACATCCCACTGCGGCTTGGTCGAACCCGCCAATACTTGCCGCTGTCGCCTCAGGGTCAATGCAGCCGTTAAGCATGGGTGTATACGCCCTGATGAGTTGTTATTTGCACAGTCTCTCTCGCAGGCCAAACGCTTTCCCGAAGTCTTACAAACCATCCGACAACTCGAAGATATGCGCCGTTCCGCCGCCCTTTACCGCTCTCATCCAGAACAGGAGCCTTCCGATACATTTATCTCGTGGTTGACCAAATTGCTCGACGAAATGCCTGATCTGAGTAACCAACCCATCAATTCCCAACGCTAGTATCATGACTATGATGCGCCGCCCAGAATTTGTGGACTATGTTTTAGAACAAATGGCATCTGTTCGAGGATTGCATGTGCGTGCAATGTTCGGTGGATATGGCGTTTATCAAGACGACCTTATATTCGCAATCATCGTTAATGATGCGCTTTACCTCAAATCGGATGCTGCCGTTCAGCGCGACTTTGAGGAAAAATGTTTGCAGCCCTTCACCTATGAGGTACAGGGCAAGCCTGTAATCATGCAGTATTTCGAGGCTCCGGCAGAAGTTTTTGAAAAACCCAATTCCATGCGCGATTGGGTTGAAAAGGCAATGGGCGCTTCGATAAGGCAGCGCTCACATTCGCCTGACAAGACATTCCAGGCGAGACGCGGCAAAAGCTCGCCCCCTTAGCTTTATAGGCTATTAGCTTTTGAAATCTAATAGCCTTAATCTACAGCTAACCCTAGCCACTTATTAAATAATGGATATAACATGAAAAAATCAACAACACTTTTACTTGCTTCATCAATTGTGCTTTTGTTACAAAACAACGCACAAGCAGCGGGGCTTCCGCTTAGTTTAGCCGTTGAAGCCGCAAACGAAACTATTCGGTCTTGCGAAGCCTCTGGATATAATGTTTCTGTGGCAGTTGTTGATGTGTATGGCCAAGCAATAGTCCAGCTTAAAGGCGATAAGAGCACGCCACATACCAAGGATCTCGCTTACCGAAAAGCTTTTACCGTTATCACATTTGGGCCTAACTACAAACTTGAAACCAGCACCCAAGTTGCTGCTTGGGCGAGCAAGGATCCAGTTTTCTACGAAGCTTTGCTCACTGTTCCCAATATAACCCCATTGCCAGGTGCCGTTGCCGTTATGGTAAACGGAGAAATGATTGCGGCAATTGGTGTTAGTGGCGCCCCAGGCGGTGACAAAGACGAGGCTTGCGCGCAAGCTGGTATTCTCAAAATCGCAAAAAAGCTAATTAAAAAATAAACTTACCCCTTAATTAAAACGTTTGTCATTCTTGCTATGGAGAAATAATAATGTCATTAAACCGTAGGCAACTTCTCAAGCTTATCTCTGGGAGTGTTGCAGCAAGTTTATTATCGAGGTCTGTCTTGGTACAGGCAAAACCTGAAATCAAAGCTATTGCCTTTGATGGTTTTGTCATATTTGACCCAAGACCTATTTTTGGATTAACAAAAAAATTATTCCCAGAACAAGGCGACGCGCTCGCCCAGCTCTGGTTTACGAAAATATTCGGCTATACGTGGTTGCGCACAGTCGGTGCGCATTACAAGAGTTTTGATGCTGTGATAGAGGATGCACTAATATTTTCAGCAGAAAGTTTAAAGCTTGACCTGCCACTTGAAAAACAAAAACAATTGATATCCATCTGGTTGAATTTAGAAATTTGGCCAGACATTAAACCAGCCTTGCAACAATTTAAGAACAATAATATACGGCTTGGTTTTGTTTCCAACTTAACCGAAGAAATGTTGCGAGCCAATGCAAGAAATTCAGGTATTGAGAGTGCGTTTGAGTTTTATCTGAGCACAGACAGAGTTCAAGCTTACAAGCCAAGTCCTCTAGCCTACCAGATGGGAATTGAGGCATTTAGTCTTCCTAAAGAGAACATAACCTTTGCAGCTTTTGGGGGATGGGATGCGGCAGGGGCTAAATGGTTTGGCTACCCGACAGTTTGGGTTAACCGACTAGGGACGCCTATCGAGAAATTAGACTTCAAGCTCGATGGAATGGGGAAAGGCATAGATCAATTAGTTAATTTTGTAATAACCTAAATGGTTATCTCTCAGCTTCAGGTTGGCCTATCCATCAAGCGGATGGCATTATTCAAGCGCTAGATTTCACCAACCCAGGAATACGAGATGCGAATTTTGATACTAGGTGCTGGTGCGGTAGGCGGGTATTTCGGCGCAAGAATTCATCGAGCTGGTGGCGATGTCACCTTCTTGGTTAAGTCGGCACGGGCAAATTATCTGGCTGCCAATGGTCTGCAAGTATTTAGTCCGCTGGGCAATATACACATCACACCAAAAATAGTTACGTTGGCTCAAAACGACGCGACAGGAAAATTCGATGCCATCGTATTAACTTGCAAGGCATACGACCTCGATACGGCAATTGATTCCATTACGCCTGCCCTAGATTCTCAGGGAGTGGTTATTCCCTTACTAAACGGTTTTGCACATCTGGCCCGACTTGATACGCAATTTGGGCGGGAAAGGGTACTCGGCGGTTTCGCTCATCTTGGCGTCACTTTAGCTCCAGGAGGAGAAATTCGGCATCTTAATGACCTTCACCGCCTGGTTATTGGCTGCCGAACCAAATCGGTTTCACCCCTGATACACTCCCTAGCTGAGTTACTAACAAGTTCTGGAATCGACTTTTCCTTATCCGAAAACATTGAATGGGAAATGTGGGACAAATTTATTTTCCTTTCCGCTCTTGCCGGAGCCACATGCACAATGCGCTGCTCTGTTGGCGATATTTTGCAAACGCATTCGGGTAAAGAATTCATTTTCGGCCTACTTGACGAGTGCATCGCCATCGCAAAAAAAATCGGCCATACATCAAGTCCAGAACGTCTTACTGCCTATCGAAACCAACTCACTATGCCAGGCTCTACGAGTACAGCGTCTATGCTAAGAGACATTGAACAAAAGAGAAGAACGGAGGCCGACCATATTCTTGGCGACATGATTCGCCGAGCAGAAGTGCAGGGAATTGACACGCCATTGTTGAAAATTACGTATTCCCATTTGCAGGCTTATGAAATTCGCAGAAATCATGAGCAAACCTAACAAGCCGGTCAAAGGGCCGCACCACCCGTTGGCGGTTTTATCCTGGTTCGAGCTTCGCTTAAGCTCTGTGAGCGGCGTGCCCCTTACCGTAACGTTAGGCGCCGATGTGGTCCAGATGATTAGTCGAATTAGGGGAAAATACAATCAAGACGTCTCATTGCCAGTTGACGCCAACAAATTCGCCACCAACCCAGTCCAGCCGGTTTGGTGCGCAGCGCCAACACCACTGCCGTTGTCGCCGTGAAAGTATTCATGAAACAATAGATAATCTTTAAAATGCGCATCGTTTTGCAGTTTTGCGTTGTCGCCAAACACCGGGCGAAAACCTTGGTCATTGCGGCGAAACAGCCGGGTGAGCCGCACGGCCAGTTCATCGGCAACCTGATTGATAGTCAGAAAACGATCCGAGCCGGTGGGGCATTCGATTTTAAAATCCTCACCGTAATAGGCGGCGAAGCGTTTCAGTGAGGTGATCAGCAGATAATTGACCGGAAACCAGACCGGCCCGCGCCAGTTGGAGTTGCCGCCGAATGCACCGGTTTTTGACTCACCTGGCTGATATTGCACCGTCATCGGCTGGCCGCAACAGTCGAACACATACGGCGCATCGAGATGGGCGCGCGATAGGGAGCGGATGCCGTAATCGGATAAAAACTCGCTTTCATCCAGCATTCGCTTCAACAGCAGTTTCATGCGATGGCCACGCAGTAGCGACAGCAAATGTCGGTTGCCGCGCCCCGGCTCGTTCCAGCGCGACACTAAACCACACAAATCGGGCCGGTAATTGAGGAACCATTCCAGGCGCCGTTTGAAATCCGGCAAGCGTTCCAGTATTTCCGGCTCGATGATTTCCACCGCATACAGCGGAATCAGGCCGACCATGGAGCGCACTTTCATCGGCAGCAAACCGCCATCGGGAAACCGCAGCACGTCGTAGAAAAAGCCGTCTTCGTCATTCCACAAGCCCACGCCGTCGTCGCCGATATGGGTCATGGCTTTAGCGATGTACAAAAAATGCTCAAAAAACTTGGTGGCAATGTCCTCGTAAACACGGTTGTACAACGCCAATTCCAGTGCTATGCGCATCAGATTCAGGCAGTACATGGCCATCCAGCTAGTGGCGTCGGACTGATTGATATGGCCGCCGGTCGGTAGCGGTGCGCTGCGGTCGAACACGCCGATGTTGTCCAGCCCCAAAAAGCCGCCCTGAAATACATTGTTGTCGTCGGCATCCTTACGGTTGACCCACCAGGTGAAGTTGACAATCAATTTGTGCATGACCCGCTCCAGAAAATCGAGGTCGCCGTCGCCGCTGGCTTCGCGTTGGGCCTTGTAAATTTCCCAGGCCGCCCAGGCATGTACCGGCGGATTGACGTCGTCGAACGACCATTCGTAAGCCGGTATCTGGCCGTTGGGGTGCATGTACCAGACTCGCGTCATCAATAGAATCTGGTGTTTGGCGAAGGCCGGATCGATCATCGCTAGCGTCACGCAATGAAAGGCCAGATCCCAGGAGGCATACCAGGGGTATTCCCATTTGTCCGGCATGGAGATGATGTCGGCGTTGTTGAGATGTTGCCAGTTTTTGTTGCGGCCGTGTTGGCGTGCCGCGTCTGGCGTCGGTTGGCCGGGGTCGCCGTGCAGCCATTGCGGAATATCGTAATAATAAAACTGCTTGCTCCAGATCATGCCGGCCAGAGCCTGACGCTGAATCATCCGCGCTTCCGGATCTTGGATGTCGTCTTGCAGATTGGCGTAAAAGGCGTCGGCCTCATTGATGCGGGCCGTGAAAATCTGCGCAAAATCTTTAAAGGCTTGCGGGTTGGCAGTACGGCTCAAGCGGAGCCGTACTGCCACGCTGGACTGGGCGGGGATGTCAAACTGGTAATGACCGCAGGCTTTAGTACCGGTTTTGGCTGGATTGACCGCCTCGCTTTGGCCGTGGATGATGGCGTCGTGGAAAGCATCCTTGAAGCGGCCTTTCGCTTCCGCGCCATACAATTTAGGGGTGTTGGTGTCGTTATCGCAAAACAACAGCGCGGGGGCGCCATCCAGATAGCAATGGTAGTCGCCCAGCGTGTGGTGTTTGATGTCGATAGCCCCGGTTTCGCTTGCCGACAAGCTCGGCCGACGCTGGTCGTGGCCCCAGCTCCAAGTGTTGCGAAACCACAGTTGCGGCAGAATATGCAGCGGGGCGGGCTCGGCTCCCCGGTTATGGGCAGTGATGCGCAGCAAAATATCATCAACATCGGCCTTGGCGTATTCGATGAACACGTCGAAATAACGGTCGTCATCGAAGATACCGGTATCCAGCAATTCAAATTCCGGCTGTTGCTTGCCGCGCTGTTTATTCTCTTCAACCAGTGCATGGTAGGGAAACGCCTGCTGCGGGTATTTGTAGAGCATTTTCAAATAAGAATGGCTGGGGGTGGCGTCCAGGTAGTAATACTGCTCTTTGACGTCTTCACCGTGGTTGCCTTCGCCATTAGTCAAACCGAACAAGCGTTCTTTCAGGATCGGGTCCTGTTCATTCCACAGCGCCACACTCAAACAGAGGCGCTGGGTGATGTCGCTAATGCCGCCGATGCCATCTTCACCCCAGCGGTAAGCCCGGCTGCGAGCCTGATCGTGACTGAAATACTCCCAGGCTTCGCCGTGCGGGCTGTAGTCTTCGCGCACCGTGCCCCATTGGCGCTCGCTTAAATACGGGCCCCATAAGCGCCAAACGGCTGTGACACTGTTTTGGTTGGCTATGCGTTGTTGTTCGGTGGTGTCGGGTTTTGCTTTCATGCGGGTTCCTGATGAGCCTTGGTTTACCGATATGGGATAGTCGGCTTATCGCCGCTGGTTTGAAGACGACACCAGACCCGCAGAATTTCACCGACACTCCAGGCCTGGGCGAAACAGCCACGCGCAGTAAACGGGGGTTGTGCATCGAAAATTTCGCTGATCTGGCCCAGGCAGGCTTCGTTGAGATGCAGGCGAAAAGGTTCCAGAAAAGACAGGGCTTGTTTGGTGTCCCGATACACCCGGTAATGGGCGTCGATAAAGGGTCCGATTAGCCAAGCCCAGACTGTACCTTGATGATAGACGGCGTCGCGTTGCTGAGCATTACCTTGATAATGAGGGGCATAATTCGGCTCTCTGGCCGCCAGACTGCGCAATCCAAAAGGCGTCAGCAGTTCGCGTGCGCAAAGATCAACAATGGCTTTGCACTGCCGTTCGCACAGCGGGCTGTGCGGCAATGATACCGCCAATAGCTGATTGGGGCGCAAGCGGCTGTCGTAGCTTTGGTCGTCGTCATGTAAATCGCCTTCGGGGCCGTCGATTACATCGTAGAGACATTGCCTGCTCTCATTCCAAAAATGTTTGAAGCTGTTTCTGACCTGTAACGCGCTGTGCCGATAGTCTTCGGTTTGTTGCCGAGTGCCGAATTGTCCGGCAAGCCCGGTCATGATGCTCTGGGCGTTGAACCACAGCGCGTTGATTTCCACACATTTGCCAATCCGCGGCGTGACTACCCAATCATCCACTTTAGCGTCCATCCAGGTCAGTTAACAAAAGAACTATTTCTTTGTTGACGATTAGTCATGACTAGGAGGTTTTCCTTACAAAAATATTCAGGAAATTACAGTCTCAGAAATCAAAACATACTTAATCTAAAAAACTCCTCGCCCTTTGTAAGGAAGTGTCCACGCTGACGACTGATGAGTGAAGCCGTTGGCGGCACTGACGCGTATTAACGTATAAACAGCGTGACTACTGCAGCGGATTTTTTTGACTATGGAGAAAAACATGTTGAACACACTATTGATGACATTTTTTACCGCTTTGCTGTGGTTTTCAGGCCCTGTCAGCGCTGAAGAACCGGACTGGAGCGATTATCGTAGCGTGCTGGCCCACGTCAAACCCGGTACTAAAAACGGCATCAAACTGATGTTGGTTGATTATCCGGCGCTCAAAGTCAATGCCAGCCTGGACAAGGCCTATCAAGCGTTATCCAGCTTTGACCTCAAGCGTCTGTCCGGACGTGAGGAGCAATTGGCGTTTTACATTAACGCCTACAATATTCTGGCGTTGAAAACCGTGGTCGACCACTGGCCTCTCGATAGCATTAAGGATGTCGGCAGTCTGTTGAGCCCGGTGTGGGACAAGTCTGCGGGTGAGCTGGGCGGTAAGACGGTGAGTCTGGGCGAAGTGGAACACAAGATTCTGCGACCGATGGGCGAGCCGAGAATACATCTGGTCATCGTCTGCGCCTCGGTAAGCTGCCCGGACTTGCGTGACGAGCCTTACACTGCGAGTCAATTGTCAGCACAATTGGACGACCAAGCCCGGCGTTTTCTCGATAATCCCGGCAAGGGGCTGATCGTCGGCAAAGACAAACTGCAGGTATCGCAAATCTTCGACTGGTTCGAAAAAGATTTTGCAGCAGGCGGTGGGGTGGCAGCGTTCATCAAGCACTACCACGCTAATCTGCCGGATCTTAAGATTAAAACCAATATAGATTACGACTGGAGCGTCAACAGCAGCCGCTAATCATCTAAGCCAACCCTCTATCTTCACATTATCCGGAGAACGTTATGCCAAAGTGTTATCAATCCATCGTTATTGCTGCGCCTATTGAACTGGTTTGGGAAACAGTCAAAAACTTCCATGATTTTTCCTGGGCCGCCGGTGTTATTGATAGTTGCGAAGCTGTCGGCAACATCGGTGGCACAGAAATCGGTGCCAAGCGGGTTTTAAATGGGGCATTTCAGGAAACCCTGCTGGAATACAATGAAACGGCACACAGAGTCCGCTATTCCATTGATGACGGCCCGTCGCCAGTGTCTGTGCAGGAAGTGAAAAATTACATCGGCACGCTGCAACGCCACCTTTGTAGAATGGTATTCAGTCTGGGAATCGTACAGCGAAGAGGCGCAAGATTTTTGTCATCAGATTTATGTAGCACTGTTGCGGACACTCGCTAAGCGCCTGGAGCAGGTATGAGCCGGGATACCGCCTTACGCGGGTCGTTATTGGCGATGCGGCTGGCGGTATTTCTGGTGATGTTAATGTGGACGCTGGACAAGTTTATTAATCCCGGCCATGCGGGCAAGATATTTGAAAAGTTTTATTTCATTGCCGGTCTGGAAAGCACTGTACTAACAGGCTTGGCGGCTTTGGAATTGGCGATACTGATCGGATTTTTGCTGGGTGTTTACAAGCGCTTTTGTTACGGCGTGGTATTAGCGCTTCATTCCGTATCGACGCTGTCGTCCTATCAACAATATCTATCTCCATTTGAAGGGCCGCATTTATTGTTTTTTGCAGCCTGGCCGATGTTAGCAGGCTGTCTGATGTTATATCTGTTACGCGATGACGATGTCCTGTTGAGCCTGAACAGATAGCTTGCAATCGGTTTGTAAGGAACAACGCGTTAACGCGACCAACAGTCATACTTAATGATGTGTAAGGATATTTAAAATGCACGATCGATTAGCCCTGTTCTCACCATTCGACATGCCGCATTTGGCAATTAGATTACCCGCTGAAGCGAGGATGTTATGAATAAGTCAAAAATTGTTTTGCTAATGCTCATCGCGGTGTTAGTTACCGTGTTTTTCGCGTTCGATTTACAGCACTATTTGACTCTGGAAAGCCTTAAATCTCAGCAGACGGCAATAGCCGACTATCGCCAGACCCATCCACTATTGACGATTGCACTCTATGCTGCGTTGTATATCGCCGTCACCGGACTATCGCTGCCAGGTGCGGCAATACTCACGTTAGCTGGCGGCGCAGTGTTCGGCGTTTTGTGGGGGACGCTGATCGTCTCGTTTGCCTCGACCATCGGCGCAACACTGGCGTTTTTAGCCGCCCGTTTTTTGCTTCGTGACTGGGTCAAGTCACGGTTCAGCGCTCGCTTGCAGAGTATCGATGAGGGCGTGAGTCGTGACGGTGCGTTTTATTTGTTCACGCTACGTCTGGTGCCGGTGTTTCCGTTTTTCATGATCAATCTGGCGATGGGGTTGACGCCGATCAAAACCAAGACGTTTTACTGGGTCAGCCAGATCGGTATGCTGGCCGGTACCGTGGTTTACGTCAATGCCGGTACTCAGTTGGCTAAAATCGATTCCTTATCCGGCATTCTGTCCCCGGCGTTGATTGGCTCGTTTGCCTTGCTGGGTCTGTTTCCACTATTGGCGAAAAAAATGCTCGAATTTATCAAACAACGCAAAGTCTACGCACGCTGGATTAAACCGGCTCGATTCGATAACAACCTGGTGGTGATCGGTGCCGGTGCGGGTGGGTTGGTATCTTCCTATATTGCTGCTGCGGTGAAGGCTAAAGTCACTCTGATTGAAAAACACAAAATGGGTGGCGATTGTCTGAATACCGGTTGCGTACCATCCAAGGCGTTGATTCGTTCAGCCAAATTTCTGTCACATGTCAAACGTGCCAAAGAATTTGGCATAGAAAAGGCCGAGGTCAATTTTGATTTCGCCGCTGTTATGGAGCGCGTGCAAGACATCATCAAAACTGTCGAGCCGCATGATTCTATCGAGCGCTATACCGAATTGGGCGTTGATGTTGTTCAGGGCACGGCCAACATCGTTTCGCCATGGGAAGTCGAAGTGACTACTGTAGAGGGCGTCAAGACCATCACCACACGTTCGATTGTAATTGCTGCGGGGGCTAGGCCTTTTATTCCGCCAATTCCGGGCATCGAACAGATCGACTATCTGACCTCGGATACCGTCTGGAATCTGCGTGAATTGCCAAAACGTCTGTTAGTGTTAGGCGGCGGCCCGATCGGCTCCGAACTGACCCAAACTTTCGCTCGTCTCGGCAGTCAGGTGACGCAGGTGGAAAAGACGCCGCGTCTACTGGTGCGAGAAGATAGTGATGTATCGGCAGTCGTGATGGCCCGTTTCGAACAAGAAGGTATCGATGTGCGCGTTAACCACACTGCCAAAGAATTCGTTGTCGAGAACGGCGAAAAAATCCTGGTTGCTGAATTTCAGGGGCAAATAGTCAGAATACCGTTTGATCGGGTGTTGGTTGCCGTTGGCCGTGCCGCCAATATCACAGGCTATGGCGTCGACGAACTGGGCATTGCTATATCAGCGCGCAACACACTGGATACCAATGCCTTTCAACAAACCAACTACCCGAATATTTTTGCCGTCGGCGATGTCGCAGGGCCTTATCAATTCACCCACACCGCAGCGCATCAAGCTTGGTATGCGGCAGTCAATGCCTTGTTCGGCCACTTAAAAAAGTTTCGCACCGATTATTCAGTGATTCCCTGGTCGACCTTTACCGACCCGGAAGTGGCGCGTGTCGGCTTGAACGAACAGGATGCTGAAGCTCAGGGCATTGCTTACGAAGTCTCGACTTACGGGATCGACGACCTGGATAGAGCGATTGCCGACAGTGAAGCGCATGGCTTTGTTAAAGTCCTGACCGTACCGGGTAAAGATAAAATTCTCGGCGTGACCATTGTTGGCGAGCATGCCGGCGATTTGTTGGCTGAATTCGTACTGGCGATGAAATACGGTATCGGTTTGAATAAAATCTTAGGAACCATCCACATCTATCCGACGCTGGCCGAAGCCAACAAATATGTAGCAGGCGTCTGGAAACGCGCTCATACGCCTCACGCTTTGCTGGAATGGGTTGGTCGTTATCATGCTTGGCGGCGTAACGCTTGAGGAATAGTTTCACAGCATGACTTTGCACATTAGTATCATAATTTAAGTGTGCAAAATGCCTGATGCGGCGCCATGGACAGCCCACCGCATCAGGCTTGCCAGTACTAATTACTTCGGCTCATCTCGCGAAGCGCTTCGGTGGTGACAGCTTGTCCACCAACACCCCATTCACCCGAGGCAACATCTTCGATCAGAACCCAGGTAACGGGCCTTAAACCTTCGCCTTCTACCGAGACCACGGCGTCTGTGACTTTGCGGATGATCTCTTGTTTTTGTTCTAGCGATAAATAACCGCTGATGCCTTTGATTTGTACGAGTGGCATGATGTTTCTCCTATAGTTAGTGAATTTACGCGCATTGTTTGCTGGCACACTGCGACGGCTCTTCCCAGGCTTCGGCCTGAAATGCGGTATCCAGCGGTGTATCGATAATATGATTGGTGTAGTTACTAAGGGTTTTAAGCGTCACGCCCAATACCACTTCCAATACTTGCTCTAGGGTGTAGCCTGCCGCGATAAATTTATCCAAGGTTTGGCCGCAGACTACGCCGCGGTTCTTCACGACGTTACGTGTAAAGCTTGCCAAGGCATCCAGTTTGGTATCCGGCAAGGGTTGCAAGTTTCTGATGGCATCGACGATAGCCGGATCGGCCTTGATCATCTGTTTGGCAATCGTCGAATGCGCCGCAACACAGTAGGTGCAATGGTTCTCGACACTGGCGGCCAGCAGTACGACTTGTCTTTCCGTTGGGCTCAACGAGGTTTGATCGAATAACGCTGTCAACTCGATATAAGTCTTCAATGCCGCCGGTGCTTTGGCCATGCCGCCGTGCAGATTAGGGATGAAACCGTATTTTTTTAACGATCCTTCCAGCAGTGGTTGTGCAATGGCTGGTGCGGTCTGGATAGAATGTATTTTGAATTGGGACATGGTGTATTCCTATGAGTTGGAAAAATTACAAATGGTTTGTCGGCGATGCCGACCTTGTCGGTTATCGTTACGACGGTGACAGATTAAGCAAATCGAACAAGTCATCCCATGCTTGTGCTTCCGGCGTAGTTGTCCGATTTTCCGGGAGTGGGCAATGGATGCATTAACCCCGTTGATTAATGGTTTGAATCTGCATGCCAAATTGGTGTATTCCGGAGGTGTGTGCGGACGCTGGCTGATGGACCATAATTCGGAAACCTCGGTGTGGTTTCACCTGGTCAGTAAGGGGCAGGGATTTGTGCACTCTAAGCGCTGGCAAACGCCGCTGGCATTGGAGAATGGTGATCTGATTCTGTTTTTACCTCATGCTGAACGGCATTTTTTGTCCTACAGTGCCGAACATTTGCCGAACACCGACGAAGACACGCGGATGACCCCTTGGTTGGATGGCGACGCCGGTTTTGTCTGCGGAGAAATTGAGTTGGCTGTTCCAAGATCACTGTTGTGGCAGGCGTTGCCAGCCGAAATTGTGATCCGGCAAAATCAGGCCGGCAACGTCTTGGCCAGGCTAATTGAACTGGTGATCGACGAGGCTTCTTGCCAGCGTATCGGCAGTGAATCCGTGATCGAACGCTTGTGTGATAGCCTGTTTGTACTGGTGATTCGTTATTGTATCGAGAAAGGTCTAATACGCGAGGGGGTGTTTGCGGCCATGCAGGACAAGCGGCTGGCCGTTGCGTTGGGTTTGATTCATCAACAACCCTGGCAACCCTGGACACTGGCCGAATTATGTACGCGAGCCGGTGCGTCGAAGTCGGTTTTGTCGGAGAAGTTTTCCGCGCTGATCGGCCATTCGCCGATTGGATATTTGACTGTCTGGCGTTTACAGATTGCCGCCCACTGGTTGATAGAGCCAAATATGAGTGTTGAACGAGTTGCCGAACGTTGCGGTTATGAGTCGGTACCAGCCTTTAGCAAGGCCTTTAAGCGCCATTTTGGCATGCCGCCAGGGGAATTTCGGCGCGGGTAGATATTGAAAAAACATTGTTCGTCAATTTCTAATATCGTTGGATAATATGGAGTTGGAAGTTAATATCCAGAGTAGCTAAATTCCATTAGAATACAGCGCGAAATGAATTGGGGTCCTTATTCACACACGCTAAAGCCTTCATCTAAAAACGCCTCTAATGGTCGTTTTTCGAACATATAGAACTTTCGACATCGTTTTACACTCGCATCAACCCAAACGATCGAGTCTGTCATGTCTATCGCCTATTTTAAAAAACGACGTCATTTATCAAATCAATTTGAACATGGGCAACGATTTGCCTCAGTTCTGGTCATTTGCTGCCTAAACGGGGCTACATGTTTAGCAGCAGAAACTCATCATGCTAAAAAAGACGTTGGTTATGTTTTTCATCCTATAAAAGTCAACACTGCACCAGCAAAATTACAAAATACGCTGTGGTGGCAGGTTGCCAAAAGTCATCAATTGGATCCCTATGTTTTATATGCCGTAGCCCTGATCGAATCAGCCAAAAACAAAGATCCAGACCACATCACTCCGTGGCCTTGGGCTATTAATAAATCCGGACAATCCTTTACACCGGCTTCTAAGCAGGCAGCTAACGTGCTCTTGCATCAATCAATTGCCAAGGGCAGTCGCTATATTGATGTAGGCATGATGCAAATCAACCTTCGCTGGCATGGACATCGTGTTACCAAACCGGAACATCTGCTTGACCCCGTTATCAACCTAACTATTGCTGCCCAGATACTGGCTGAAGCCATTCAATCCTCACCCAACAATCTTGTGTTGGGAATTGGTCGTTATCACAGTTGGCAAAATAACCAAGCATCAATTGCCTACGGGCAACGGGTACTTTCGGTGGCGGACCAAATTAGAACGGTACTATGAGGTTGTCATGACCATCGATAACGTCATCTATAACTTGAATTTGGATTATCTGATGCTCGCCCATGAGTTGATACATACCGGCCAGAAACAGCAGGCAATGGTTTGCCTTGGCTTGACGTCAGATACTGTGGAAATGCTTTACAACCTGCCCATCCATCAATTGAAGGAACTGGCGCGCAATGACGTGCTTAGATTCACTCTCCGATTTCCCCAAGGGAGTCTGTCAACACATCTGATTAACAAATCTGAGGATCAAACGTATTCAGAACACCAGGCCCGGCAATTACGGATGATTGTGTCCAGACAAGCTATCAAATCATGAAAATTAACGCCGGTCTGCCATTTGAAGCGCAGTTACAAGAATACCAACTTGCGGTTGAATTACTGAATCGAAGGCTACGAACTTCTTATGTTACTCAAGTCATCAAAACCATCAGTCTTGATGATCTCCGGGCCATGTATCGAATGATTCATCCTGGCAGTGGCCCGCGACCTGGCATAACACCAACGATACAAGCCATCCCTCGATATCGCGAGTCGTATGTTTACATGTCGCTATTTGCCTCGATTTATCGGTCAGCAAGCTTGCTGGACATTAAGACAAAAATTGATATTCCCGCCATTCTGTTTGCCTGGGATTTCTTTTGTGAAAGGTTTCCCAATCATATCCGCGAACACAGACCCTACTACAAAATTCGTCCTGCCAATTTTAATGAAGCGTGGATTATCGCCCAGTCGCTTACCAATGGATTGGCAGTCATCGAATATTGTAAGGATTGCCATGGGGATTCGCTGATTATCCAAAACAGCGATAGACAACCAATTTGCCAAATTTGTGCCATTGATCGAAAGCGGGAAAAGCGCAAGAGTCGACAAGTAAGACTTTCAGTGCCGTTGATTAAATAGCCCACAACAACGCACTTGGCAAAAGAGATATTTCGCAGTAGCATCAGCCACTGATTCCGACCGGAGATCAGTGATGGCATTGAAACTCTCTAAATCCAATTCCTCAAAATTATCAACTAGGCCGTTGACATCCACGTACCCGAAGCAAGCGATGTTTGGTAATCACCATGCCACGGTGAATTGCAATGTCTGTCATCGGACTATGGTGCCCAGAGTAGTCAGTTATTATGGCCAGCCTCTGCGCTCGATTTGCCCGTTCTGTGGAACGACCTTTATGAAGTTTCCCAGTTGTTTTCAGAGGTGCGTGCAGCGGCTTCAGCCAAGAATACTGACGTTTGATGCCTTCAAGAAGATAGCGATGGCAGCAATCTGCTTTGGATTGCTTTGGTTTATCAGTCTTTGGGCAAAGTTACCGGAAGAAATCAATTTTGTAGGTACTGTCGGAACGATTGCGCTACTCATTATTGCCGCCGCAGAACTGACTGTTCAATGTGTTGAACATTTAGCAGCCAAGCTATCTCACGAAAGCAATTACTATTGGGCGGGATTAGTCTTAATAACCGTAGTGTTAGCGAATAAATACCATGACTTAATTAACTACGTGCTTCTTTTTTCAGCCATCATGCTTGTGCGTTGGGTGGTTGTGGATGTTTTACAAATCTTTCGCACGACAAGATAACCAATCCGCTCAATAATTGACCCGCCCGCGTGAACGGTTGAAGTTACCTATATGATCAATGAAATCAGTTCTATTTTGACCAGCTGCTTGCCTCAACAATTTAGCGATATTTTCGCCATCTGGTAGTCCCTCTTCATCCAATAATTTTTGTTTTGCTGCCCCCATACTGCCATTGTCATCTCCTCCTATGGCAATCCCAGCAAAGCCTTCGAACATGGCTGCTTTGTAATATGCCTGTTGATTTGGAGTGAGTTGGTCTGCAACTTCATTTACTTTTTGGTCCGCCCAAGCTTGGGATGCAGCAATAAACCCAGGATAGGATTGTGAGGCACCATATTTAATAGCGTCCCAGATAGTTGCTCCGTTTTCTTGTGCCTCACTAACATGAGCAACGAACTGATGAATGTGTTCACTGCCTACATCACCAACCGTTTCAATATTCTTGGCCGTATTGTAAAGACTGCCACCCAGCATGTTGTAGGACCACTCCGCAGCGGAAGGGTTGTCATTCGCTGCTGCCGCAATTGAAGCTCTAAAATGTTCAGCCTTGATATGTGCCAATTCGGCAAAGCCGTCATGGGAATACTGTTCCCGCATGTCAAGATTTTGATCATGGCGACCGTCAATGGCCTGCTCACCAGTTGCGATCTTGTTGCTGGCAGCGTTGATTTGACTCTGCACACGCCGAGTAACCTTTTCAGTTTCCGACCGTGGATCGGCGAGGTTAGCTTGTTCAACAGCTGTTTGTACATTTCCCATGGTCGGTGCCATTGTTTTGATGGTCTCGTTCTTGTTGCTATTCCAGTTCGAATCGACTTTGGGTGCATTGAAGGCATCCCCCAATAATTGGTAACCGGCTATTTCAGCACTGCGCGCTTGTTGGTTGTCCAACGACCGGTAGCTGGGTGATGAAAACCCTGTCAGTAAGGACATGCCTGCGGCCGCATAAGCCTGGTCGCCATTACTGATCCAACTGGCTGCTTTCCACTGCGATGCCAAACGTTGCGCATCGCCTCTAAGGCCATATTGATCCAGGGTTTGATCCAGTCGCTCCATCAATGTGCTGTCTCCGCTTATTTTCAGGCCGGTTTCAGCAGCACCAAAGCTGGCCTGGGCACCAAATCGTTGTTGTGCAGAAACGGTTTGCTGATAAGTCTCGGAAGCAGATATGGCATCGGTCGCACTGTGCTGCAGCGAGGACAGCGATTGGTTTTGTAAGCCTAACGATGCGACATTGCGGGTACCGGACTGTGCATCCAAGGCCAGGCTTTTTGCGAGGCCTGCCTGATAGCCTTGGGTATCATTAACGGTTTGGCTGATGTCAGAGGCAATAGCGTCTGACTTATCCTGGCCGACCTTAAAGTCATTCTGCAATCTGCCGGAAAGCACTGCTCCCAGGGAATTTTCGGATAATTTGGCACCGGCATTGGCACTACCTGCCACCAGTGCTGAAAAGTGATCGGCGGAAATCCCCGCGTCACTGTGTTTCTTGGCAAAGGCTTCACCAAACTGGCGGTTGTAGGCATCGGTATGACTACTACTGCTGGCAATTTGATTAGCCAGTGACCGGCTATCGAAGGCATCACTGTTGATACTGGCCGACTTCGAAGCGGCTGATGAGACACTGTGCATGAAACTGCTGGTCGCTTGTTCCGAGGCATTGTAAGCTGATGCCACCGCCGCACTCATATCACGGCCCGCTGAGAAGGTTGGTAGCACCTTGTCGGCGCCGGTCTGCGTGACCGCGGACAGTGGGCTGTACTGATGTTGCGGCTGAGCATTTAATACCGGTGCCGGACTGATGACATCCGGTGTAACAATTTTTTCGTTTATAACATCGCCGCCATCCATTCGTCCCAGAAAATGGGTCGCGGTGACCGCGCCGCGATAGATCAGCATCAAGGTAATGGCAGGGGTGGAGGCCGCCAACATGCCACCGATCGACAGCCATTGCTGCAATTCCATATCCATCTGGTAAATGCCCATCATCGACGGCAAGTTATAGTTGGCTGAGGTCAGAGCCGCCATCTTGCCGGCCGCCGACATGTAGATGAACAAATTGATTACCGCCAAAATCGGCATCCAGAGTTGTATCCATAGCAGCATCGAAAAGTAGCCAATGTTCATCCGCAAACCGACACTGCCGAATAACACCACAAAAGCCATGATCGGTGCGATGGCATAACTTAAGCCCTCAATGAAGGCCATCATTGGCCGGACAATTTTGGAGAACAAGGTCTGTTCTGCCGCCCATTGGGTATTACGTTGCTGGATGGCCTGTTCAATCATTGATGCCTTGGTCCAATGCATGGCATCTTCATGTCGACCAACCACGCCTTTTTCAAACATCGGCATGATCGCAGACATCAACATGTAGTCGGCGGCGTTAATGACACCGGGCCCAGCCAAGGCATCAAATGCTTCCTGAATTTTCGGCACGGTATCGGCGGCGGCCTGTACGCCCAAGGAGGGTTGTAACAAACTTTCAAGTGCGGAACTAAAAGCACCATTGGCCACCACGCCTAAATCCGTCCAAGCGTCGGTACAGGTAAGCGTTTTCGGCTGACCACCCACATAAATTTCGGTCATGTAGATGTCAGAGTCAAAACGGATGGCATTGAGCGGATCGGCATCACGCAAAATGGCATCGACCGACTTCAGATTCAAATCCACGCCCGTTAAGGTACATTCCCGCACGTAATTGGCAAAGGAGGTTTCCATGTCGCTACCGGCGTTGGGAACGTTGGCCGAACCCAAACTGACGCGGGACAATAAATTCTTTCGTACCGCCGTCAAGGTCTGCAAACTATCGGCAAACCCATTACCGGTCATTGACGGGGTGGCAAAACCTTGTTCGAACAAGCGGGTAGTCCGGTAGCCCATATTTGACATGATACTGCCGATTACGGCCGGTCCCAAGGGCACATGGTCGACGGCCACCACACTGCCGGTATAAGCATCTTCAATAAAGACTTTGACTGAAGGTGCGTACAACATCAGCCAGAGTACATACGCCAAAAACAAATCCTGGTAACGAATGCCTCGACCATCCCATTGCAGTAAGGCACGCAGCATCACCATGATCACACCGATCAAGCCACCCACCGCTGCCGCCGTCCGGTAATCGCCAGTCCCTGAAATCATAGCCACCGCATTGAGTACCGCTTGCAAATAGGCTGAATCGCCAACGGAAAAGATTTCGAACATAGTGGTTGCCTTTATCGAGATAAGGGATGGACTAAGGTGTCGGCCAAGCCGTTCCCGATGCCGGCAATTGCGCTACAGTGCCGTAATGCTTAGGTTTCACGGTGTTCATCAGCTGCTGATAGAACGCCATCAAGGTTTGCGGGTTGCCATAACGCCCGGCGATGGTGACGTATTCATCCTGGATCTGTTCACGGGCGTCCTTCAACGCATCCATCAGTAACTTGGCATAGGCATGGTCGTTCATGTGCGCGGCCGTCTGTACGGCATTGAGCAAGTCGTTGACGATCAGTTGTGCCAGTTCCAAGGCAATCACCGGTGCCGCTTCTTCCGCCCAGAGTTTGGCGATACCGACATCCTCCCGCGCCAAGTTATGAATCATGCCGCCGATGGCATCCGGTACGGTTTGCATAAAAGCCTGTTCACTGGCAGTAATTTGGCCGGTGTTGGTGGCAAATTTGTAAATCAGCCCATTACCGTTGTTGGCCGAACCCAGCAATAGTTCCATCACCCGTTGTTTCAGGCCGACCAGATTGACGCTCTGAACAATGGGTTTGAGACACTGATCGGCATCATGACCATCCGAGCAGCTATACATCCGTACCGTTTGGTAACTGTTGCCGGCATCATTTCCGTACAATAAATCCTTGATGCGCAAAATTGGTGGCGGTGCGCTAATGGCATTGTTTTCACCTTTGCCATCGGGCGCGGCTTGTGGTGCGTCGACGATTACCGTGCCGGATATACTCATCGCGGCTTCCAGCAAACTATTGCCGCCAAAGTGAAACCAGGCACCGGCGTTTTGATTGATCAACGCCCGCCAGACTAAATTCCCCTGGATTTTCTGAGTCATGTCATTAGGGGCATTTTGTTTTACTTGTTGCACCGGATCACCCAGGGTGCTGGTGTTGGTCCAACTGGAGAACACATCACTGATGCCTTGAGTAAACGAGGCATTGGACAGATTGGCTTTACTCTGAAGATCAAAGGCTTTAACGGTATCGTTGACCAGGCCTTGTGACAAACGACAGGAGTTGCTGAACATCTGGTTCATTTCCTGGATTTTCTTTTGCAGATCAGTCATTACCGAAGCGCACCAGGGGCACATCGCACCGACGGCCAGTTGAAAGGCATACCCCGAGGCATTGCCGGCAATATTACGTAGCAACTGCACAAACTGATTGAAATTGATAAAACTGAAACTGCCCGCAAATAAATCGATGCCGCCGCAACCGGCGCTGAACGACGGCGGCACGAACGACACCAGATTAGTATTCGTGATGCCATTGCGAGCGACCAGGCTGCCACCGGTAATTACCCCCCGGCGTTGTCCCAAGTGTGCGGTCGGTGCGGTGAAGTTGGTCATGGTGCCAAACATTCCGTCCATTTCCTGTTGCAAGTCAGCATAGGCAGGCACTGAACTCTCAACTATCAGTAGGAAAACGACGAATCGCCGCAACGCGAAAGAATTCATGGGACACTCCAAAATTGCGCACCTTGCTGTAGTGCTTGAATCAGAGACCTAGGATCTTGAGCAGCAGCAGGACTTATGCTGCCGGTAGTCGGTAATAGCATCGGTGTGGAGCGGATACCCTGGGCGGTTTGGTATTGCGAAGGGGCTATCCAACCGGCTTCCTTAGCAGCCAACAGAATGCGTCCGGTGACTTCCTCCAAGGATAACGCGCCTTGCGCTAACGGCACGATTTCACGAGGCGGTTTCATCAGGAATAATGCCGGTGTCTGTTCAACACCCAACATCGCCGCCTGACCTTGATCGCGTTTGAATTGACTAAACAGCCCATTGGGCATCGGTAAGCCATCCAGTGACACCGGGTAAATCTTGAAACCGTAAGCGTTTTCAAGCATGCTCAGGATCGGTGCCTGCAGATGACAAAAAGGACAATCGGAACGAAAGATAAACAAAATGCCCGCTTGAGCAGCAATCTCTTTCAAGGCTTTTTCAGCCATCATACTGGCCTGATGATTGGCTTCATTGGCGGCAAAGGTGGCAACCGGTCTTCGTACAGTTTCATCCAGTTGCGGATCGGACATCACCACATAACGAGCGGCGTTAGTGAAGCGTTCGGCCTTATCCATCATCACCCGTTGCAGGTAATAAAACGCGGCGACATTTTCCTGCGTCGGATCATCGATGGCCTGATTCAGATAACGTTCCATGTTCTGTTTCAACCACGCTGACGAAAGTGGCTCAGACGCTGCTGGGAAAATTGGTTTGGGTTGAGATGCCACTGCCGTAGATTGATTCTGGGTGGTTTCCTGATCAGTCGGGGTGGGCTTAGTCTGATCGGACGTTGGTTCCTCTGGGTGTTTCTGGGCCGGTTCCGGCAACACTTCATACCAAAACCAGCCCCGCTGCTTGTCTACAAAATACGAAACTTCCTTCGTATCCATTTCCTCACCCCAGGCAAAAGTCACCTGAAGTTGCAGGAGCATCAATATCGTCAATGAGGCGTAGTTTCGGTTCATAGCTGCATTGTCTGCCAAACCGAACGCAATTTTGGTGCAGCAGATGGGCGGTTTGGGCTATTAACTGCACCCAAATTACGTCGATTTTTTGCCAGGATAAAAAGGTGTAACTCATGTCGCTTTAGACCATCTGCGGCCGGTATTTGCTTGAGTCAGACCATAGAATGATCATACGGTTTCCTCGTTTCGTCTTGGGATCCGGGTCACAGATCACGAATAGGGTTCATGGCTTTAAATCCCTAATCTATAGGGATTTAAGCATAAAAAAACAGATGGATTGAAAGCTACCGTCCCCAATAGGCATTGAAGAGTATCCACGTTGAATAGAAATTACTGGCGTAACAACTTCGGCGACTTTAATCATTAAATCCCTATGTTTATAGGGATTTAATGATTGGAAACTTAGTAGGAATTGACCGCCAAGGTTGTTTTTTGACTGAGTCAAAATTAGCCCTTTTATAACCACAACACCCCATAGGGATTAACGACCTCAATCCCTACAGTAAGTAATAGGGATTTAGCATGAAAATTGAATCTGAGAATAAGCTGCCGTCTGCGTTGACCGAAGCGCATTTACTGGCTTGGTTAGAAGCCAAGGTCGAGCAGCTATATGCGGAAGCAAAACTGCTCACCGACGATTATTGGCGGCGTTGGAAGGCAGAAAAAAAGAAATATGAACCCGCCCAACATGGCCGGATTGGCGTTCGCGTGCGACGCCGGGAAACGACGCTGTCGTTCAGTATCGAGTGGTTCCGAATGGCGATGATTCGTCAACACGGCCAACAAAAATCCATCGCCCAGTATCTCAAAAAGGGAGCGGGTTACAGTTATCCCTTGGTGCGGATGCTCCATGGCGAACCGGAGTGGGAAGCAAAACTGGTGGAAGAGCTGGAGACAGAATTTGCCGATATTCGCAAACAGATCGATCTGCTGGGGAAAATTCGTGGCGCACTGATCACTTACCAAAAGGCCAAACAGTAATAAATAGCCATTTCTTGCAGTGGTGGTCAATAAGGGTTCTGTTTAAGTGCATTGAGTTAATATGAGCTTACTCATCTTCCCTATAAATCTATTAATCCTGATTTATATATGTTTCAAGGCTAACCAATTAATAAAATCTATTATTACGCATTTATATTGACACGCCGTCATAATGCTCCTATAAATCCATTATTGGAGAATTATATGAAACGTGTTATCGCTACTGCCTTTCCTACCGATCCCTGCGTTGATAGCCCTGTAACATTGGGTGCTGCGATTCGTGCTGCCCGCACCCAGGCCGGGTTGCGTCAAGAAGATGCTGCACTGAGCATTGGGGTTGCCTTACAAACGCTGGTCGATATTGAAGCCGGAAAACCGGGGGTGAGTATCGGCAAAATCCTGCAAGTGGCTCAAGGGGTGGGCGTGTCATTGCTGGTGATTCCACAAGCGCAACGCGATGTGGCACGTCGGCGCTTGGCCGATTTAACTTCTCCGCTGCTATGAAGCTTGACGTTAAAGCCAATGAGCAGAGGGTCGGCTCGCTTAGTCAGGATAATGACAGCGGTCTGTTTGCCTTTGACTATGCTCCCGAGTGGTTAGCCCAGGACGTGCGTTTTCCATTAAGCCCTGCCATCCCACTGGACCGAGGCGCCTTCTCAGCAGAACATCATAGCGCTGCGGTTCGGCAGTTTTTTCAGAATCTGTTGCCAGAGGGCCAGGCACTGGACGATGCCGCGCAAGCCAACAAGGTGTCAAAATCCAACCTGATGGGTTTACTGATTGCATTAGGCCAGGAAACGGCCGGCGCCTTGATTATCAGTTTGTCTGATCCACTTTCTCAATCACCCGCTAAGTCCAATAAGCGCCTGCTCAATCGTGAGGAATTATCAGCGCGCATTTGTTCGCGTCCGGACGATGCCTTTACCGTCTGGGACGGCAAGGTACGCTTATCAATTGCCGGTCATCAGGACAAAATTGCCGTGCTGGAGGAAGACGATCAGTGGTATCTGGTTGATGGGGAAGGCTTGGCGTCCACGCATATCCTCAAACCTGATCCGCTCCGCAGTCGTTTGCAACACATGACCAGTAACGAATTGGCCTGTATGCGGCTTGCCCAAGCCATTGGTTTACCGACCGCAGAGATTCGATTGGAATGGATTCCAGAGCCTGTTGTGTTAATCAAACGTTTTGATAGAAAGATTAACGGCAACAGAATCCAGCGTCTGCATTGCATTGATGGATGCCAAGCCTTAGGTCTGGGCGTCAGCATGAAATACGAACGTCCCTATGGCGATAACCGTGATGTTCAACATATCCGCGACGGTGCCTCTTTGCCGAAGTTATTTGCCTTAGTGGCTCAAGCCAGTGCCAAACCGGCAGCCGATCGTCTGGCCTTATTGCGTTGGGCTATTTTCCAGGTTTTGATTGGCAATACTGATGCCCATGGCAAAAACCTGTCGTTTTTCATGGACGCAGGGGGGGTGAGCTTAACGCTCTCATACGATTTGGTATGTTGCCTGCTGTATGCCGATGATCGAATAGCCGACACCTTGGCAATGGCTGTTGGCGATAACTTCAATCCCACCGCGTTGACCGCCTATGACTGGGCCGTGATGGCTGATGAATGTCAATTGAATCCAAAGCTGGTCTGTCGTGAGCTGAAACAGCTGGCGGATAAAATCATCTTAGTCTGGCCTGGATTACAACATGAGCTCGTGCAAAACGGCGCTGAGAAAAATACGCTAAAGTCGATAGGTGAAATATTTTTACAACAATGTACTCACTCACTGAAGCTGGTAGCTGAAATCACCAAGGTGTCGCGAAACTTGTGATGAGTCAGAACTCTGGGCATTGTCAGCATCTAGCGTTTTGCTTTCCAAGGCTATCCACAGCAGGTCTGTTCCCTATATTTAAGATTAAAAAAAGATTAGATATAGATTAGCGTCGTGTTTTTTACGGTGTTATAAATCTCTGCAAGCCTTGCCAGTTATAGCCTGTAGAGATTTATTGAATCCGGTGCAGCGTCGGTCGAATGCCGTGTCAATCGTCGGTCTAATACCGTGCTTTGTGTCGGCCTACTGCCGTGGCTGTCGGTCGAATGCCGTTACCCCGTCGCTCTAATGCCGTGCCACTGTCGGTCAAATGCCGTATCCACGTCGGCCGAATGCAGTGTCGAAGGAGCTAAAACAGGGTCAAACAGGCGTCGGTCGAATGCCGTGCCATTTAGAATACGTATCCGACGAATGTCTTCACTGATTCCAATCACAAATCCGCTAGGTCTCCCGATTGGAAAACGGGAATCCTTTCCACCAAATTCAGAAGACCCGGTCGGCCAGAAGCTGGCGATTACAATCCAAGAGTAAATAACTGGTCAGAAGATGCAAATGGCTATAAAAACCATCTTCTCTTGCAAAGAACAAAAAAAAAGAAGAAATAGCTTCATTCGGCGATCAGACGCAGCAGCAGGATAGATTAAAAATGAGCTAAATTTCTTATTTGGCTATTTTTGTCCATCACTTCGAAACCGTAAAAATCGGCATTTATCTGTTCGACTGCTTATACCAGTCCAATTGTTGATGAAGAGTGACTACAGAACCGACAATAATCAGTGTTGGTGGTTTGATGTCGGCCAATTCCACACGATTAGGCATGTCCGTTAGTGTTCCAGTTATAACGCGTTGATTAGGGGTCGTGCCCTCCTGAATGATGGCAATGGGGTGATTGGCCGGACAACCGAACTCCATCAGCGATCGGCAGATCGTTGCCAATCCAGCCAGTCCCATATAAATCACAATGGTTTGATTGGGACGCGCTAATTGCTGCCAGTCGAGATTGATACTGCCATCTTTTAAGTGGCCGGTGACAAATGTGCATGATTGGGCATTATCGCGATGGGTCAGTGGAATACCCGCATAGCTGGCACAGCCAGCCGCTGCAGTAATGCCAGGCACAACCTGAAAGCTGATCCCTAATTGTATTAAGGACTCGATTTCTTCACCACCACGACCAAAAATAAAAGGATCGCCCCCCTTTAATCGGGCTACCCGTTTGCCTGCCAAGGCAAGATCAATCAACAGTTGATTGATCGAGTCCTGTGGCAAACTGTGGTTATTACGTTGTTTGCCAACATAGATTTTCTCAGCATCTCGTCTGGCCATATCGAGAACGTCTATAGAAACCAGCCGGTCATAAACAATAACATCGGCCTGCTGCAGCAAACGTAAGGCTTTAAACGTTAACAAATCGGGGTCGCCAGGGCCGGCACCTATTAAATACACTTCACCCTGATTTATTGTAGGATCAGTCTGCTGCAGTTGCGACTGAAGCAGTTCTTCCGCTTCGCTCTGCTTGCCCACTAAAACTAATTCAGCCACAGGGCCTTGTAAAATCTTTTCCCAGAAAACTCTGCGTTGATTCGGTTGTGTAATCCTTTGTTTGACCAATAATTTGAAATTGTCGACAAATTGCGCCAACAAGCCAAATGATGCTGGGATTGCACTTTCTACCCTGGCACGTAGTAGTCGCGCCAATACGGGAGACGCGCCGCTTGCGGATATAGCGATAAGTAACGGTGAGCGATCAATAATGGCCGGAAAGATGAAACTACACAATTCCGGATTATCAACCACATTGACCGGTATTTTTTGTTGCGTTGCTGCTGTTGCGACTTCTATATTCGTAGACCAATGATTAGTCGCTGCAACCACGAGCCTCATACCGTCAATATCATCACTCGTAAATGCTTTTTGACGGATAACGATTTGCTTTAAATTTCTCATAGCGGCTATTGCATTGCCTATTTCCAAAGCGACAACAACAATGTTCGCTCCAGCCCGAACCAGTAATTCAATTTTTCGAGCAGCAATATCGCCAGCACCCACTACTAAGCAAGGCTGGTTTTTAACTTTCAAGAAGAGTGGAAAGTATTCCATACGGATTGGGAGCTGCCGTTAAAGGTCAGTTACATGTCCTTGATGATAAATCAGTTCTTCAACCGGCTTACCCCCAACCAAATGTTCATCAATAATGCGCTGTAAATTGGCTTCATTGACGTTGTAGTACCAGATGCCATCAGGCTGCACGCACATGATCGGACCGGATTTACAGGTGGCGAAACAATGCGTGCGGGTGCGTTTAACACGCAACTCGCCCTTGTCTATCCCCGCCGCTTTGAATTTTTCGCCGAGCGTTTCAAATATGGCCTGTGCTTCGCCGTTTTCGGTGCAGCGCGGCCCGGTGCAAACCAATAAATGCCGTTTGTAATCACCCATTTTGGGTTTTTCTAAGGTTAAAATGTCATTGCTCATGGTGTTGCCTGTTTTAGGTGAGAAGAGTTAGTAAGCTGGCCTTTATCGTGCTGGTATCGTGTCAGCGCATCAGCGTCGAAACTGCCCGCTTGTGCCACCAGCCACAGGTTTAATAAGTTGTCGCCATGAGCATCGACGATTTGCAGGCCATGGGCGGCATCACCTCGGCTAACAAACCAGGCTTGCTGGGCTTTGCGCCAATCGATGTGCAGATGAAAATGTTCATTCACGATGCTGAGCCAGCCTTTATTGAGTTGCAAATCTGCCCCGTTAATTAACAATTCCGCCACCGCGCCACCCTCGCTGCGCAACACGGCGCGCAGTGAACCCCAATTAGAAAACGCCAATAACAGATCATCGAGTTGCCCGGCGTTGATAGCTTGCGCGCTAAACACACCCGCAACATCGTCGGTTGTGGCTTTAGTCACCGCATCGAGAATCTCCGCCAATGGCCGGTCAAAATAACTCGCCGCTTCTTGCAACGTCGCTTTTGGGATTTCACGTAAATAGCCGCGCACACAAGCCTTCCAGCCATCCAATCCCATACTCAACGAGCGTCCGGCTTGTTCGCCAGCCAGTGTTTCACCGCTCAATGCATCGTACTTATTGGCATAACCGCGCGGCGTCACCATCAAACCGGCGCGCACGAAGGTACTGCTATTGCCGACCAGCACGGTAGTCAACATGCCGATGTCGCATTCCGCCATTTCCGCCAGTGTCACTAGCTGAATGTTTTGCAAGCTGCGATAGCCGGATTTAACGATGGCCACCGGGGTATCGGGGCTGCGATGGCGCAATAAAATGTTTTGGGCTTCAACGATATGTTGCGTGCGGCGGCCGCTTTTTGGATTGTAGAGTGCCACGACAAAATCGCCGCGTGCGGCACTTTCCAGGCGGCGAGCAATTACCGGCCAGGGAGTGAGCAAGTCGGACAACGAAATCGAACAAAAATCATGGGTTAACGGCGCGCCAACCAATGAGGCGCAACTTAATAATGCCGTGCTGCCGGGCACCACTTCCACCTGAATCGGGTCGTCCGGAGTCCAGCCGCTTTCCAGTAATAATTCATAAGTTGGCCCTGCCATGCCGTACACGCCGATGTCGCCGGAGGAAATCAACGCTACGATTTTGCCTTGTTTGGCATGTTCGTAGGCTTCGATGCTGCGATCAAGTTCTTCGGTCATGCCTTTCCTGATCACTTCTTTGCCTTCCAGCAAGTCGGTGACCAGTTTGATATAAGTGCTGTAACCGATGACCACATCAGCTTCAGCAATGGCTTGCTTGGCGCGGAAGGTCATATGTTCATGCGCGCCCGGGCCGATGCCGACCAGTAAAATTTTGCCTGTTTTCATTCAATAATTCTCGCAATGGAAATGGTGGCGTTCTTACCGTCCGCCCCTAGGTATTTGTGTTTTTCGACCAGTAAATTTTGCATATCGGTATTGGCTGCAATTAACGCGGCAGCCTCTGCCACGGCTGGCGTCCCCATGTATTTCTGCACCACGGCAGACGGATTGGGCACCGGGATTTTTGCCAGCTGCTCTGCCGAATAAAAATGCAGCGGCCAGCCTTGATTTTGCGCTAGTTGCAACAAGGCAACTTCATCGTTTTTTTTATCAATACTGGCCATGCCAACTACGGTGGACTCATCCAAACCACATTGCTGCAAGGCTTGCGTTAATGCCTCCTGCAATGTTTGCAAACTGGCATTGCGGTCGCAGCCGATGCCGATGACGACTTTGATGCTGTCCGAGCGATCCAAAAGTATATCCGGGAGAAATATTTGTTTACTCTTGATCAACTGGCGGCCGATACACCACCAATCTTTCTTCCAGCTGCTGCCAAAGCGCCGGAGCTATCTCGCGTCGCGTTACCCATAACACCGACCGGAACTGGCTGGTATCGACGTCTTCAAAACGTTCGAACAAATGAATATTGCACGGCAGCGGCGTGGGCCGTGTCCACCAGTTGCGGTTGCCTGCTTCCTGCACGAAAGCAATCGGCTGTTGATTGACCACATCCGCTGACACGCGGGTGATGTTGATTTTTGGTGCCTCCACTTGCCAGCCCAATTCCCGGCCCAGAATATCGACAGGAATAGTTTTGCCAACATCCGATGCAGTAGTTAATACCGGGGTTGCACTCAGCAGCGCCGCGACTTTTTCCGCATAGGCATTGGCGCCGCCGACATGGCCGGAAAGCACCGGAATCACAAACTCGGCAGCATCGTCGATCACCAATACGCCGGGGTCTTCATCTTTAGATTTAAGATGCGGAGCAATCAAGCGCACCACAGCACCTAGCGACACCAAAAATATCAGCTGATCGTAGGACGCAAACAATTCCGCGATTTGCGCGCTCAACGCCCCTTGATAAACGCGGCGTGGATTGCTGAAATCGCCAAGATGTTCGGCCTGCTTTTCTGATACCACCACCTCGGCTTCTGGCAGTTGCGGTGCTAAACGGCTAGCGATAGCGGCACCGTGTTTGGTAATCGCCACCAGTGCGACACGTACTTCAGTCATCGGAAATTTCCTTTTTTTTGCGACAGCCGCGTTGCATTTCTGAACGCTGACGGCCTGGATTTTTAATAATCAGTAACGATAAGTAATTGACCTTTTGCCCATAAAGGCTGGCGAGGTCATGCACCACGCGCTCTTCGGGCGCACCGGCTTTTTCGATAAACCAGCCTTGGTCGAGCAAGTCGCGACGACGCAGCAAATCGATTACATCGTCCAGCAATGGTTTGACCTTAAGCAGCACCAAGGTATCGAAATCCTCGAGCAGGCGTTCAATCTGATCAATGCCGTATCCGGCGGGGATAATGGCGATAGTGTCATCAACATCGGCGAGCGGTTCGCCACTGCGTGCCGCGGCGGCATGAAATGACGACACCCCCGGCACTACTTCGACTGTAATTTCCGGCTGCAAGGCACGAACACTGCGTTGCAAATGGCCGAAGGTGGAATATGTCGAAGCATCGCCTTCTACTAAAAACAACACATCCTCGCCGCGTTGTAATATGGCCAACACGGTTTGTGCCGCTTCCAGCCAGTATCGGGCCAGAATCTCGGCATCGTGAGTCATCGGAAAATGCAGCGCGGTATGTTGTTGTGGCAGCTCAAGACCGGCGCGCAACGCGATGTCCAGCGCATAACTGTCGCTGTTTTTCTTGCGCACCGGATAAGTCCAATGGCCGGAGCCTGTGAGTAAATCCCAGGCGCGACGAGTGATTAAGCCAGGGTCGCCGGGGCCGAGGGAGACGCCGTAAAGGGTGCCGAGATTAGTTTTTGTTTCCATGTATGGCTTTTATTTTGGTATCGCTACGCGATGATTATTTAATCGGGTTCTCGCACCCGACGGCGAGCAGTTGCCGAAACCACCCACACTGGATTTTCCGCCTGTAACCTGTGCATATTCAAAATCGGGCTACTTCGTGACGCTTGAATTTGACAGGCATCCCAGCTTGCTCCGAGCTGTTTTAAGGCTTCCACCGCTGTGGACATATTTTCCAGCGTGACAAAGTTCATCACCAACCAGCCGTTGGGTTTTAAGCGGTTTAGACACAACGCAATCAATTCCGCCAACTCGCCGCCGGAGCCACCGATAAATACCGCATCGGGATCAGGCCAGATTTCCAGATATTGCGGGGCTTTGCCGTGGACAAAACTGTAATTACTGATGCCCCAGGCGGCATGGTTGTATTCGACATTGGCGATGTCATCGACGTTCTTTTCAATCGCGTAGACATGGCCATCGGGACACAAACGCGCCGCTTCCAAACCCACCGAACCGGATCCGGCACCGATGTCCCAGACCACACTGCGGCGGGTCAGTTGCATTCGGGCGAGTGATACGGCACGGACTTCGCGTTTGGTGATCAGGCCTTTTTCTGGTTTGCGCTGCTGAAAACCGTCGTCACTGACACCGAACAATACCGGTGCGGGCAAAGGGGTTTTGCGTTTAAGTATCACCACGTTCGGGTCGATATATTTGTCTTCGGCAACATTTGCGACCGGTAAAAAACCGCTGACCGTTTGCTCAGGTTGCCTCAAGGCTTGCGCCACGGCGATGTCAAAATCATCGGCCAAGCCTTCTGTTTGCAACATTCGGGCGATGCGCGCCGGGTTATTCTCCAGGCTGGTCAAAACCGCCAATAACGCGTGTTGCCGACATTGTTGCAGTAAGGTGTACATACCGTGTTGCGGACTGGCACCGCGCACCCATTCGCCCGCATCCTGACTATGCACCGAGGCGATAGTCGCGCTTTGCCAAGGAAGTTTAAGCTCAGTAAACGCCAGTTGAATGCTGGTGAGATTAGGCAGAATACGTAATTGCTCGGGCGCGAATTTTTTCCCCAGAAAGCCGGCGATGCCATGACACAGCGGGTCGCCACTGGCCAACACGGCAACGGCTTCGTTGTTATTAATTGCTGCACTGATCCAGCCGGGGACTTGCGATAAGTGACCGGTCAAATCGTATGGTTGTGCTTGGCCGATGTCGTCCGCCAAGGTTGCCAGCAAGCGGCTTCCGGCGATCACATGTTTAGCTGATCGGACAAGTTGTAGAGCTTCTTGGCTTAAGCTGGAGGCGCCGTCGTCAAGCACGCCGATGATGCTGCATAATGCCGTCATGTTAAATTCCTTCCGGCTTCTGCCAGTTTGTTGCCGTCAAAATCGCAAACTAACACAGCGATTTCAAAACGGCCGGGGTAGCGGTTTGCCAAGGTGGCAATAACTCGTTTTGCCAGTTCGACATGAAATTCATATTCAAGGCCTAATTCGGCCATGCATTCGCTGGCGTAGCGGGCGGTTTCCTGAGCGGCGATGGCGTTGCAAATTTCTTCTGGTGCGCCGATGCTGCGGGCAATATCGGCAACCAATTCAACATCGACCGGGGCACGACCGGCGTGAGTAATGGTTTCGCCTTGGGCCATTTTAGTTAGCTTACCAACCATACCGCCGATGATGATGGACTGGATACCGCACTTATCGGCGGCATCCAGCGCTGGCGTCAGAAAATCGCCCATTTGCACGAAGCAGCTTTCATCCAGATCGGGCAATTCCTGCATCACAAATTTTTCGGTGCGGCCGCCGGTGGTCAACACTACTGTGCCTTGGCCCTGATTGGCGGCGACTTCGACACCTTGCACCACACTGGCACGAAATGCCGCCGTGGAATAGGGATGGACGATGCCGGTCGTGCCTAAAATCGAAATACCGCCGATAATACCCAAACGATAGTTGAGGGTTTTTTTCGCCATCTCTTCGCCGCGCGGCACCGAAATCATCACCTGCAAGCCCTTGTGTTGCAGCTGTTCGGCGGCAATCAGACGGATGTTGTCTTCAATGTTTTTGCGCGGCACCGGGTTAATTGCCGGTCCACCAACGGCAAGTCCCAATCCAGGTCGGGTAATGGTTCCGATGCCCTGGCCGCCTAGTAGCTCCACGGTGTTAGGCAAGTCTGTCCACACCACATCGGCAGTCAAGCGGGCTAAATGCGTACAATCGGGATCATCGCCCGCGTCTTTTTCCACCACCGCATGGGCGCAGCCATCGTGGATTGAACCTTCTTCAATTTTAAAGCTGACCCGCTCACCGTTGGGAAGTTGGCATTCAATACTGTCCGGCACTTGACCAGTCAGCAAGCCTTGCACCGCTGCGCGGACTGCAGCCGCCGAGCATGCGCCGGTGGTGTAACCTTTGCGGGTGCCTTTGGGTTTGCGTTCGGGCATTGCCATGGTATTAACCAAGGGTACGCAATGTGTACCCTTGGAAATTTTTATCCATGCGTCTGCCTACTCTCGGCAAGACTCAGCAAAGCATGAATCGCCGCGACGACCAAAGTTGATCCGCCTTTGCGGCCACGGGTAATCAACCAAGGGATGTCGCTCAATTCACTTAATAAGTCCTTAGATTCGGCGGCTGAGACAAAGCCGACCGGCATGCCAACGATCAGCGCCGGTTTGATGCCTTCTTCTTTAATCATCCGCAATACTTCCAACAACGCGGTGGGTGCGTTGCCAACCGCAACGATGCCGCCATCGAGTAAACCTAAGTTGTGCGCTTTGCGCATGGCTTGCACCGCGCGGGTGCTGTTGACTTGTTTAGCTGCGTCGATGACATCCGTATCAGCTATAAACTGGCGAGCGCTGATACCAAAATGGGCCAGACGCGGCTGTGATAAGCCGACGCAAATCATTTCCACGTCGGCAACGATCGGCGAACCATTTAGAATGGCTTGAATTCCGCCCTCGACCGCATGCTCGGAAAATTCGGTCAGGCCGTTAAATTCAAAATCCGCAGTGGCGTGGATCATGCGTCGCACCACTTGCCATTGGCCGTCTGAATAATGGTGTTCGCCAACTTCGTGGTCGACGATTGCAAAAGAATCGTGCTCGATTTGTTGCCCGGCCTGGGTCAGTTGTTCGGTTTGAATATTTTGGCTCATGGCTAATCAATGATGGTGATGATGTTCGGCTTGCTCGCGGTATTGGCAGCCGTCGCATTCCAGCATTTTCGGCGCGACCGGGTCGGTGGCTTCGGTAACCCGTTGATCGAGCAATTTAAAAATTGCCGGATCAAAACCAAAATACGTACCGGAACCGAAGGCAATCTGCGGGTATTGGCTTTGCAAGCGTTCGATTTGTTTGCCAATGCGCTCGATCAGCAGGCCGGTGAACAGGTAGTAGGGCAAAATCGCAATCTGGGTCATGCCCAGTCGTACTTGGCGTTGCACGGCGGTTTCCAGACGCGGATGGGTAATGCCGGTAAATGCGATGTCGACCAGTTCATGCTCGGTGGCCTCGAACAGCCAACGCGCCAATTTCGCCAGTTCACCGTTGGCGACTTTGTCGGAGGAGCCGCGACCTAAAATGATTATGCCGGTAGTTTTCGGATCCGGCATGGCCAGGGTTTTCAGTGCGCTTTTCAGTTGATTTTGCAGCACGGCCAGCAGAGTTTCATTGCTGCCCAGATGCGGCGCGTAGATGAATTCGACCACCGGAAATTTTTCGCGGGCTTCTTCGATATGCTCGGGAATCTCCATCTTCACATGCCCGGCGGCACTGATGATCAACGGCACGACAATCACGCGGCTAGATCCTTGCGCGGCGCGGCTCAATCCATCTTCCAGCAGCACCTCGGCGAGTTCGATGTAGCATAAGTCGATACGCCAATCGGGGTGTTGCGCCTGCCATTGTTGCTGAAAGGTTTGAATTTCTTGATTGCCTGCCTGGTTGCGCGAACCGTGGCCGACTAAAAGGACGGTGGTCGTCATACTTGTTCCTTAGGGTTTGGCCGCTCGGCGCGGCGAAAACGATGCGTAAAACCGGCATCATAAAGTTTGGATTTTTTTAACTCGGGCCAGTGCCGCGCGCCCAAGGTGGGGCTGATGACGATCATGGCCTGACTGTTGATTTTGGCGGCTCGGCAGCGTTCGCGAATATCGGCCAGCGTGCCGCGAATAATCTGTTGTTCGTTCGGCCAATTGGCTTTGTGGACCACCAATACCGGGGCATCATCCGCCCAACCGGCGGCTTTTAATTCGCGCTCGATCGTGGATAGTAAAGTGATCGATAAAAACAGACACAGCGTGGTGTGATGACTAGCCAGTTCTTGCAAGGATTCACCGTCCGGCATTGGGGTGCGGCCTTCAACGCGGGTTAAAATCACGGTTTGTGTGACTTCCGGCAAGGTTAAGCTTTCCACGGCGCAAGCCATCGCGGCAAACGCCGACGACACGCCCGGCACCACTTCGACGGCAATATTGGCGGTATCCAGCGGTTGTACCATTTCGATCAGCGCGCCGTACAAACCAGGATCGCCGGTTTGCAGGCGAATCACGGTTTTTCCAGGCCCGGCTTGTTCGATCAGCCAGTCGGTAATCTGCTCCAAGGTCATGTCTTTGGAATCTTTGATCACGCAGCTGCTCGATGCCCATTGTGTCGCGGCGGCTTGTACTAACGAGCCTGCGAACAAAATGGCGTCAGCTTTGGCGATTAAGTCGCGGCCTTTGACGGTTATTAAATCTGGATCGCCGGGACCTGCACCAACAAACCAAACCTTCGACTGAGTAGACTGACTGCTCATAGAAAAAATCCAGCCGCGACCTGCGGGTTGAATGGGAAATAGTTATGCAGATAAGACGCCTGCAATGAACCCACCCGGTAAAAGTTTTCGCTGCGGCTGCGATTGCGTTGCGGGATCGATTCGGTGAACGGCTGCAGTGTCGTTTCCAGTTGCGAGTGATGAAAGCTGTGCCCTCGAATTTCACCTTGTTCCAACTGCAAGCTGTGCATGCCCAGATTCACCAAGCGTTTTTGCATTTGCGCGCTGCCGGGTAGTAATCCTGCCATCGCTGCCGCATTGCCGTCTTTATCGATCAAGCGTTCCAGCAAATATAAAAAGCCGCCGCATTCGGCGTAAATTGGTTTACCGGCTTGATGATGTGCATAAAGAGCTTGTTTCATGGCGACATTGTCGGCCAATGCTTGCAGATGCAGTTCGGGATAACCGCCGGGTAGATAGATGCTGTCGACTTCGGGTAAGGTCTGGTCGGCTAACGGCGAGAAAAACATAAGTTCCGCGCCCATCGCTTGTAAACAATCCAGATTGGCCTGATAGATAAACGAAAAAGCTGCATCGCGAGCTACAGCGATGCGTTTACCTGCCAATAATAATGGTGGCGGCGGCGTGGTGGTAATCGGCGCGAAGGCAACCGGCTCAGGCAATCGGCATGGCGAAAGGCTGCTGAGCAATGCGGAGGCACGCATCAGGCGAAGATCAAGGTCGCCGATTTCGTCAGCCTGCAACAAACCCAGATGCCGCGACGGCAAGCCGACCCCGTCATCTTTCGCCATCGCAGCCAGCAAGGGCATGCTTTCCGGCAAGGCCTCTTCCAGCAGTTTGGCATGACCAGGACTACCGACTTTGTTGGCAATAACGCCGGCAAACGGCAAGTTGGCTCGGTAATGAGCTAATCCATATACCACGGCCGCAAAGGTTTGCGCCATACCGCCAGCATCGATGACAACGGCTACCTGTACACCGAGTGTTTGTGCTAAATCGGCGCTGCTGCTATCGCCGTCGAACAGGCCCATCACGCCTTCAATCAAGATGATGTCAGCGTCGGCGGCTGCGTTATAAAGCATTTCTCGGCAATGCGCTTCGCCCATCATCCATAAATCCAGCTGATAAACCGGTTGTCCGCAAGCAAAGCTCAAGATTTGCGGATCGATAAAATCCGGGCCGGTCTTAAAGACACATACCTTTCGATTTTGCTGGCGATGATAATAAGCCAAGGCTGCGGTGATAGTGGTTTTGCCTTGCCCGGAGGCAGGGGCGCTGATCAACATCGCTGGGCAATGACGTGTTGCGGTGGCGGTCATCATGCAAATGTCACTTTACGCAGCAATCGGCCCGATATGGCGCCCAAGGTCAGCCAGAAAATGGCGTTGTTAATGGATGTCAGTACCACAAAATGCTGCTGTAATTCTTCAGGCGCTAAAGCGTGAGCTACTTCCGGATGCGGCGCACCGATCAGATGCGGTAAAACAAGCAAGCTAGCGCCGCCGATTTGCAGCCAGCGTTGCTTGGTTAAGATCAACCCAGACAAACCCATGGCGGTAGCCGCTGCAGTAAAAAGCCACCACCCTTGGCGACTATGGAGTTCTGCGCTCTCGGTACCGGGCAATTCCGGCGACAAACCCAATGATGGCGAGACAAAAAACACCAAATAACCTGCCAAACCCCAACCCAGTCCATACAGATAACCGCGTTGATCTCGCCAGTACATCGACGCACTGATCAACAAGGCAAAGCCGAAGCCAGTCAAGCCATTGAACAGCAAGGTAAAGCCGTTACGTTGCCAGCCATCAATCGGTTGCCAATCGTGGACATGCTCAGCTGATGGCGTTTCGAACTGTTCGGCGGCCAAAATCAATGGCAAAGATTGATAGTGTTGCAGCACACTAAGTAACAACCCGCCCAATAGTCCCGCCAGTAGCGAGATGGCGACTAGCTTACGAAAATCAGCCATGTTAATGGCAAGGAAATGCAGCGCTGTGGCGTCCGTCGTGAGCGGCGTTATGCAGATAGTTATTGGAATCCTGCAAGAAACCTAAACCTAAAACGACAGTTAGGCCTAAAACAATGGCACAGAGGCCGGGCAAGATTTTTGAGGAAGAAAGGGTGGCAGATGCTGTCAGTGTTTTCATGGTTGTCTGTTCCGAATAAGGTGGACGGAATAACAGAAGGAAATAAAGACAAACCAAAAAACCGATTTGACAGATCGCCCTCCGCAATACTGTGGTGTATCCGTTTTAGGCCTGTCTCCGGGCTCGTGACGAATCACCTACCGTTGCGGGGGCAGCGTCGGCATTTAACCGACTTCCAGTTTCACCCGCAAAGAGCGGGAACCGTAAAACTAAGCATGATTCTATGCTAGCAGAGGCAATGTGGCAAACGATATGTGCCATAGACGAGAAGAAGGAATTACGAGTTCGTGGCTCGAACGGGAGCAAAATTGCGACAGTAAATAAGCGATTTTTTCTACTTCCGTTACTATCAAAAACAGGACTATCAGTATTCATTTAAGCCAACGTCGATGACTGCCAACTTTCTGCTGACATCGGCTTTGACAATCTGCTGACACGGGCTTTGAAAAGTCACATAACTGTATTTCTGAACGACAACAGCTTGTTCGGCCATGTTATTGGCAGCTGCATATTCTTGCTGAAATGGAATGCTTTTGCTCATTTCTACATAATGAGATGTGAGCACATTTACTGTGCGCTGCTCTCTCCATAGCCGGATTGCTATCAAGCGCCTGCTTGAACTGTGCGGCGTATTGATAATCAGCCGGAAGTTGAGTCTTTCCCTCGTTTTCATAGGTAATACTTGATGGCGTGGACGGTATATTGTTATTCCTCAGGAACTGCGACATGGCAGCTGAAATATGCTTGGCTAGCACATTGATATTGCTGGCTGACGACAGCAGTAGTAGTGGGGGCAAGCTACTGTATGACGAGAAATCGGCGTTCGAATCTGGCGTAAAGTAAGTGTCAATATTCAAATTCTTAGCGCCTTGGTTGTTATCAAAACTTGCGGTTGCAGATGAATTTCCACTTGCTGCCGAACCAGAAGATTGAGCCGCACTAAGCGCTATTGCCTCTGGCGACAAACTAACCTTGTCGGTAACAGTTGCCGGTTCGACAAGTTGACTACTGGATACGAGTTAGCTGTAAACACACTGACAACTTGAATGTTCATTGCATTCGCTTAATCGATAGTTATGTCAGGTTGTAAACAGGCAGTTTATGCACCATAACAAATTGTAAGGCAGGCGCCAAACATTCACATGAAGGCTTTCTTGGTTTGGTTCTGCCCCGACTATAACTGCTTAGCTTGCGCACAATTGCTGCCTGCGTCACATCTTTTTGCGCCAACGATGGCGTCAATTTTTTTGTGTAAATCACGGTAGCGAGGTGTAAAGCGATAGCTCAATGTGTGAAAAATCCAAAAGTTGATCTGATTACTGCCATGGGTATCCGTCAACAGTTTGGCAGACCGCCGACATTAAATACGGAGGAATGTGCAGCAGTCTTAGAACGTCTGGCCAGGGGTATTAATATTACCGAGCTTGCTCGTGAATTCAAAACGACTCGACAAACAATTACTTGATTAGCAAGAATCTTCCGCCCAACCTATTTTTATAGCCCAAAGACTGCGTATATTGAAGATGTAGCCTGCCTGTAGCGACCTGCAAACATAATTCATAAGATCTGAAAACATTCACATTCACATTCACATTCACATTCACATTTACGGCTCGAATTATCTGCAAATATCCGGTAGCCTCGACCTGAATTAATTGCAAATAGCCTGAAAACATCGGACAAGACCCACATTAATTGCAAAATACAAATACAGACTATCTAAATGAAAGTAACCAATCGAAATTAATAAATTTATGGTTAGCTTAACTGACGCGAGACTGTTGCCAATTTCAAGTGGATGGCTGGTCAACGGTGTTGCAAGTAATTATCAGGCCATGTAAGCGTTCAAATCCCAATGAAACGACGCCCGCTAAGTTACTATTGCGCTAAGAAATGAAGCTTAACAACAGTGCCTTTTCCAACTTCGCTACTAACGGTCACCGAACCGCCATGTAAGTCCAAAATGGATTTGACAATGGCAAGACCAAGTCCCGTTCCTTCCTCGGAGCGGGCCGGATCTACCCGGTAAAATCGGTCACATAATTTAGGCAAATGTTCTGCTGTAATGCCGCAGCCGTTGTCTTGCACATAGATGTCTGCCGATCCATCGTCAGCAGAACGCAATGTTAAGCAGACTTCGCCACCGATAGCTGTGTGCTGAATGGCATTCAGCAATAAATTACTGAGAACACGTTTCAACAACTGGGCATCGGCATTCAGGAATCCCTGGCCTTGGCAAACTAGCCGAATGCCGTTTTCTTCAGCTAAGGCTTCGTGATAACTGCAAACCGCTTCTAATTCCTCTCTGCCATCCAGTTTAGCGGTGCGTAACGGAATCTCAGTATTCTCCGCACGCGCTAAAAACAGCAGGGCTTCAACGATCCGTGACAATCGACGATATTCTTCAAGATTGGATTCGAGGATTTCACAATACTCATCGGTGCTACGTGACTTAGACAGTGCTACTTCCGTTTCACCCATCAGGTTATTGATAGGTGTGCGCAGCTCATGTGCCAGATCGGCGGAAAACTGATTTAGCTGCGCAAAGGATTTGGCTAGACGTTGCAGCATGGCATTAAATGCCACGGCCACGGTCGATAACTCTTTAGGCCAATCAGCAGGACCAAGTTGTTCATGGAGCTGGTTGGCAGTAATGCCTTCCATGTGTCGTGCTATGTCAGCAAAAGGGCTCAAACCTCGCCGTGCAACCAAAATGGCAGCAATTGTTGAAAACAACAGCCCCAAAAACAGCGCACCAATAAGGTTACGTTGGTAATTAGCCAGAAGCGTCACTTCGTGAGTAATATCCAATGCGATTTGAATAATGTATGGTGGACGGCTCTCATTCCGCACGGTCATCAGTATGAATGTACGTCCATCAGAAATTTTCTGTTCCGACCCTTTTGCTGCGGATATATTGGTAGCTTCTGGAAATAGCACAGCCTTTGGTAATAACTCCATCCCAGGCGTTTCAATCAGGCTATCTCCAGATCCATCAATAATTCTCGAATAATATTGTCCTACAGATAGATCAAGCCCTTCGCCTTGTTCATCGGCCAATCGTTCAAGATTAACCGGTTGCTCTTGCAAGACGGTACGTAACAACTGGATTTCTTTGATGAGAAACTGCCTGTTATCTTGTGCAAAGGTATCCGCTAAGGACTGATACAAGTACCCGCCTATCGAAGACAAAATGATCGACGCCGAAAGAATAGATAGAAAGGTAAGACGAGCGGTTATCGACCAAGGCTTAGCGCTCTTCAAGGACATAACCCACTCCACGAACGGTGTGCAACAGTTTTTGGGGGAATGGATCGTCAATCTTCTGCCGTAAACGGCGCACCGCCACATCGACGATATTGGTATCGCTGTCGAAGTGGACATCCCAAACCTGCTCGGCAATCAGTGTCCGTGTTAACACTTCCCCTGGTCGTTGCAGGAATAGCGATAGCAACGCGAACTCTTTCGGCGATAAATCTAGCCGCTGGTTGTTGCGAAAGGCCTTGTGCCGAACAGCATCAAGCATAAGATCGGCTACCCCCAACTGTTCTGTTTGTCGCACCGGACCACGCCGGAGAATCGAGCGGATGCGGGCCAATAATTCCACAAAGGCAAACGGCTTGACCAAATAATCGTCGGCACCCAGCTCCAGGCCTTTCACCCGGTCATCAATAGAATCCCGTGCAGTCAAAAAAAGCACGGGGGTCAGCTTGCCGCTACGGCGCAGCTCTTGGAGTACCGACCAACCGTCTCGCAACGGCATCATCACGTCGAGAATGATGAGGTCATAGTCTACCGTGCTGGCAAGCAGCAGCCCTTCTTCGCCATCGTTACTAACATTGACGGTAAAGCCTTGTTCGGTCAGCCCTTTTTGCAAATAGGCCGTGGTTTTCTTTTCGTCTTCGATAATTAGGATGTGCATTGGCTGATTTTTACTCGTTGGTTCAGTGTTCGCATCACAAAATACACCGTCGGCGTTGCAACCAGGGACAGCAGCACGGAAAGTGTCAGCGCACCGATGACTGCGATAGCCAAAGGTTTAAGCATATCCGAGCCAGCGCCAATGCCGTAGGCTAAGGGCAACAGCCCCAACGCTGCCGCCAATGAAGTCATCAACACGGGGCGTAACCGCCGTCTGCCAGATTCAGCAAGTGCATCGGCCAGATTTTTACCTTGCGACTCGAAGCGATGCACTGAATCCAGCATCAGGATGCCGTTTTTCGCGACAACACCAATACCAATGATTGCACCCAGTAAGGAAACGATATTGACTGAAGTGCCAGTCAGGAACCAAGCCAACACAGTGCCGCACAAGGCCAGTAGAGAACCGAACACGATGGCGATAGGTTCGTAAAATGAGCCGAATTCGATCAGTAAAACGGTGAACACTAGGAAAACCGATGCTATTAGCACTATCAGTAGATTGTGAAAGGACTCCTGTTGTTGCTGATAGAGTCCGCCGAACTCCAGTACACCTGGCGGCAGCGTTTGATCATGACTAAGTTTAGCCTTGATTTCTTCTATGGCACTACCTAGGTCACGATTCTCCAAGCGGGCTGACACCGCCACAAGTTGCCGTAAATCTTCGCGATGCAGTTCTAATTGGCCGGCTTCGGTGACTACATCGGCCACTTGCGATAGCTTGACGGTTCGGCCATCCAAGGATCGCAACGGCAATTCACGCAGGTCGGCAATCTGTCTGGTCGCGTCGGTGTTCATTCTGACACGGATATTGATGATGCGGTCGCCTTCCAGGACATAAGAGGCTTTTTGTCCAAGCATGGCGGTGCTGACTGCCAATGCTACATCGTTAACAGTCAGACCGAAACGCTGTGCATCAGCATAGCGTACCCGTAAACTCAGTGACGGACCGGTGGTTTCCAAGCCATCAAAGGTATCGACTACCCCTTGAATTTTGCTTAGCTCAGCTTCTATTTGCGGGGCTTTTTGTTTGAGCCACTCGACATCTGTGGAGAAGAGTTTGATTTCAATCGGCCGGGGCGACCAAGTCAAATCACCAATCAGATCGCCGAGTATGCCAGCAAATTCCCAATGCAATCCAGGTACGGCAGCATTAAGCTGTTGACGCAGTTCGGCAACGACTTCATCGGTTTTTCGGTGGCGGTTAGTCTTTAACTTGACCAAGAAATCGCCTTTGTGCGCTTGGGAAATACCCAATGCCAATCGCGCACCGGTACGCCGTGAATAGCCTTCTAACTCTGGGACGGCACGCAGAATAGTTTCGGCTTGTCGCAGTTGCCGGTCAGTTTCGGTCAGACTGGTTCCCCAGGGCGCATGGTAGTCAAGTACAAAACCACCTTCATCCATGAAGGGCAAAAACTCGCTATCCAAGCGTCCGTACAACCAGACGCCCATTGCCAATATTAATGCGCAACCAATCAGTACCCGATTTGCCTGCTTGAGAGCGGTACGCAGCATTTTTTCATAGACTGTAATCAGGCGTTCAAGCCAACTTGAGCGCTCTGCTGGACACGTGGCTGCATCAATTTGTACCGGCTGGATAGGCAAATGCCCGACATCCGGCATCCACCAAGCGGCCAATGAGGGGATAAGCGTAACGGCCAACACCAGCGAGGTCAGCAACGAGACGACCATGGTCAATGCTAAGGCTTGGAAAAAACTACCAGCGACACCATCCAGAAAGGCCAGCGGGATAAATACCACCACGGGTGTCAGTGTCGAAGCCAACAAAGGCCTGAAAATTTCTGCTACAGCTTGCTGGACTGCTGCCAAGCGCTGTGCGCCTGTAGAAATTTTGGCGTGAACCGCTTCAACCACCACAATAGCATCATCAATAATTAAGCCAATGGCCGCAGCAATACCGCCCAGCGTCATTAAATTAAAACCCAAACCCATAATACGAAGAGCCAGTAAGGTCATCAATACCGTCGCTGGAATCACCACGGCCGCGATCAACGTTGCCCCCCAGTTCTTCAGGAAAACGTAAAGAATGGCGATGGAAAGGATCAGCCCTAAAATAATCGCCTCCCAAACACTTTGGATAGAATCGCCGACTAACAGCGACTGGTCGTAAAACACACTCGCCTCCATACCCGGCGGCAACGATTTTTTAAGCGCTTCCAGTTCCTGTTTTAGTTGCTTGGCAATATCAAGAGTACTACCGTCCGGCTGACTGTAGATGTTGAGCAATACGGCATTGACACCGTTAGCCGTCACAACATTGAAAACCGGCTCTTGGCTGCGTTCAACATCCGCAAAATCCTTGATACGGATGGGATGAGGAATCGTGGCAATTGCTGCTAAGCCAGGCGCAGTGGGTGTGTTGCCGGATACCGAGACCGTGAGATTTTCTATGTCTTCGCGAGTATGAACTCTACCATCCACCAGTGTCAGGTAGAGCTTGTAATCTTCCTCCAGCATCCCGGTCGGTGCGATCATATTGTTTCTGACCAGGGCATCGCTGACTTGGCTGAGACTCAGATTTACGGCTTGCAAGCGTAAAGGATCAACAACGATGTGATATTCCGGCGCTCGTCCGCCGACAATGCCCGTGCGAGCAACGCCAGGTATACGTAACAATCGCGGCTGTATCGTATAGCGTGCGGTTTCCCACAGTTCGGTCAGCGAGTGATTAGAACCCGTCAGACTCAGACCGACGACGGGAAAAGCAGCAAACGTCAAGCGCCACACTGCTGAGCTTGCAGTCACCGGTAGCGATTTTTGCACAACGGCCAGTCGACCCTGGACAAAAAGCTCAGCCTGCACCATATCGGTTTGCCAAGTGAAAAACACGTTGATTTCCGCCGAACCTCGTCCGGTTTTTGATCGCACGGTACGTACACCGGGAATGTCTTTCATCGCTTCTTCGACGGGTCGGGTGATAGTGGCCATCATTTCGTTAGCCGGCATCACGCCATTGTCAATCAGGATCACTACGCGCGGAAAGTTCGTCTGCGGAAAGATTGAGGAAGGCATGCCGAGCGCCGTATAAGCACCGGCTAGGCACAGTGCAACACACAGAAAAGCGATTGCCAAACCGTTATGAGTCGCGAACGATCCGATTGGTGAACTGCGCATTATTTTATCACCCGAATCTGTGTTTCGGGCGGCAAGCCATACACGCCTTGGGTAACGATAGTCATGCCTTCTCGCAACTCATCGCCTTCTATCTCAATGAGATTGCCATCCCGTAAACCCGGTTTGATAATCATCTGTTTGGCGTTATCTTCCTCAACCACGGCAATTACACTCACCCCGTCGTTGCTGACTACGCTATCGATGGGGACAGCGAAACGATCTGGCCGCTCTTCAACGAGCAGTCGGACACTGACAAATTGACCAGAGCGTAGACCGGCGTTAGCATTTAAAGATGCCCGAACCAATACAGTATCATTCAATGGATCAATCTGGGAGCCGATAAAAGTCACTGCGCCACGTTGAATCGGTGGAGCGTTCATGGGCGCTGTTACAGGCGAAGAACCCACTGTGATTTCTACGGATTGCCCCAAACGGATGTCGGCAGCTTCGGGGCTAGGTACTCGGATGGCGATATTCAGACGATTGAGATCAATCACGTCTGACAGTACCGTAGCCAGGTTCACCGCCTCGCCGATTTTAAAATGGATAACTGCCACGGTACCAGACAAAGGCGCCTTGATTTGCAATAACTCGCGTTGGGCTTTGGCGTTGAGTAAATCCTTACGGGCGGTTTGAAGCTGTTGTTCCGCTTCATCGTAAAGTTTGCGCGAGACGTTATCGGTCGTATTGAGTTGCTGTTTACGGGCAAAATTCTTTTGGGCAAATTCCACCGCCACCTCCGCCTTGGCGATCAAAGCATCGCTGCTGCGCGTATCCAGTTCGAACAATAAATCACCTTTTTTAACCTGTTGACCTTCCTCACAATGGATTTGGGTAAGTAGTCCCGCCATCGGTGCAGCAATCTTCGCACTGGCCGATGATTTGCCGCCCCTAGCCGCCTCCGGTTCGACTATGCCGTATGCTGAGATAAATCGATGTAAAGTTGTCTTGATAATCTTGCCGGTATGCACCGCCACTTCGGTGGCAAGTTCCGGCTCTTCAGCAAAAACAGCCGAGTTAGTCGAAAGAATGCCGCCAAGTAGAGTGGCGAATATTAGCCAAAGGCCGTGTTTCATTGGAGCGTTTTCCTATTGGCGGAATCGGAGATTATTGTCGTCGTGAGCTTAGAGGTAATGGGATAACGTAAGGTATCTTCCAGCGCATTAAGTGCTTGTTGGGTCTCGACCAACACATCCAGACGCGCACGTTCGGCAACAGCATTTTCTAGTTCCGTGCCGAGCAAGGCTAAACGGTCGGTTTCCCCGGCATTAAATAAGGCTTGCGCTGAGTTCATATTTTCTTGCTGAAGCTGCTTTTGCTGTTCGGCGTCAATCCATTTAGTAAGCACAGCCTGCAAACCTGCCTGAGCGCGATCGACGTCTCCCAAGATGCGCAGTTGCAAAGCTTCAAAACGCGCAGCAAGCTCATGACGTTTGGCCTCGGCTTCAGCAATCGGACCTTGATTTTGATGCAATACCGGCAACTGCATGGTTGCCCCCAATGCCCAACGATGCTCGCCCATTTCCCAGGCGTAACCAGGGTTAGCTTGAATATTCGGGTACTGGTTAGCAATTTCGAGTTGCAGGGCGGATTGCGCAGCATCGTAGTCTGCCAAAGCAGCCAATACATCGGAGCGCTCCCGCAAGGCGATTTCTTTCAGATTTTGCAAGGGCAAGCTCACTAATACTGAGGGCTTGGCAAGATTGGTAAAGTCCAAGTCTATCCCCGTTAACGCATCGACCGGCACGCCGATAGCTGAGGCTAACATCACCCGACTTTCCGCAACTCGCTTTCGTGCTCCGCTAACATTGAGTTGCAACTGGTTCAATGCCAGATGTGAACGCATGACTTCGAGTCGCGACATTTCACCGGCTGACAGTTGCTGTTCCAAGCGTTCAGACATCGCTTTTTGAATACTAACTTGTTGTTGCAGCAGCCTTTCGGCTTCCTGAGCAGCGAACACTTCCAGCATTGCCAAACGTAAACGTCCACGCACTAACCAAGCCGCATCCCTTATCCGCAAACGAGCGGCGTCTGTGAGATGGTCGGCTTTATTGATCCGAAAATCACGTTTACCGGCAGTTTCTATGGGAATACTGATGGCACTGGCCGCAATCCACGGAACTGCGGCTGTCGCTAGATTGCGTATCCAGGTCGGTGTCACTGTGATACTTGGATTAGGTCGCTGAGCAGCGGTGATGTTGGCGGCCTCAGCAGTATCTGCTTGCGCCCGTGCCAGCGCCAAGTCGGGATGGTAATAAATCGCCGCCAAAGTTAGCTGATCAATATCCCAAATTTTGGAAGGCCAAGTGGTTTGCGGGCCAACCACGGTTTCGATAAACGCCTTCAGCTTCTCGCTAGATAAAGTACGCGACTCTATGCTAATCACAGATTCGTCTGGCTTCAGCGGACGATCTTGAAATTGAGCGCAGCTGATAAGCAATAGGCTCAAACAGCTAACAATAAAGGAAAATGGAAATAGTTTGTACATGCCTGGATATTAACAATCCATTCCAAACAGCAGCATGACAAGAACATTACAATTTTGTCAGAATTAAGAAGGTATTTAAGTTTTAAGCTTGGATAGCATTGTAAATGCCCACTAAGATCGATTGTCAGCGCTTAGTTGATACCTTTCCATTTGGAAATACGCCCTTTCAGGGTTGATAACACCAGTTTTGTTACTGCAAAGAACCGACATTCGTTACTTGCGTGAATCTCTATTAAAACGAAGGTTGAATGAATTTCTATCAGAACAGTTAACTGTTTTCAGCTAGTGAACCTAGCTGGGTTTGTATTGGAAATATGCATTTAGTAAGGTTTGCCATCCAGATGGCGTTGCTGCGTCGGGGTTGGACGCCTTTTGATCTTAACCGAGTCCACGTTAAATTCAACGCTTTCGAGGGTACCGATACTGACCAGAGCGTCTAGGGCTTTACGCAGCCGGTATTTGAAATCCCGCATCGTTTTGGCACCGCTGCCACTCAATCGGTGGATAGTGGTGATTTTTAAGGGATAAGGCGCCGCATGGGACGACAAAAAGCCATGCAGCCACAGCGCCAGCGGCTGTTTGCGCAACTTTTGCCTCTGCTCAAACTCGATGTAGGTGTAGCCATTTTCAAACAGTCGCAGCATGGATTCGGTCAACTCGACCACATATCGCTGGGTAGTCTCGTCCCGGTAATAGCGAAGAAAGCCTTTTTCGCCAAAGGTATCGCGTCCCTGAAAGGTCATTTCGACAAAGGCCCCGCCAAGTCTTGCCATCGATTCTTTTAGCCATTCGTGCTGACTTTTACCGGTGCCTTTAGCCAACGCTGACAGCATGGCATGCGCACTAAAACAGACATTAAAACCGGGTAATTGCTGTCGGGACAGATGCACGATTTGCAGCCAGACATCCAGATCGGACTGATTTAGCTGCACGCCTAAATACCGAACTTCAATGCCATCGACTGAGGCCAGTAAGGTGCGTTTCTTGTAAGCAATGCGTTCATTACCCTGAATCCCGGCAAACAAAGCACATCGCAGACAGGCATTCGGTGTACCGCGCATGGTGGCCGGCCAACTAGGCATAGCACTCAGCGGTTCGACGGCTTTTTGTTTGGTTTTTTTGCGATCTATAAGGGATTGGAAGCGCTCGGTGAGATTGGCTAAGGGGTCAATTTCTGTGTTGTCCATGACGTCCCTCACTTCATCAAGCTGCCAGGATTGCAGCCAGGCTTCAAGATCTTGAAGGGAATTTGGGTGATGGCAATCAGCGCGTGATCATCGGCGGACATATCGAGTTGATGGTGGCAATATTTTTGCCAGACTCGATCAATCGACTCCTGGTCAATGGCTTTGGCTGTTACGTTGGCGTCGACAGAGCCACTTTCGGTGATTGGTTCAATTGTTGATCCAGCGGACACGAGGCCAGGCTTCGTTAATTTTTGAGGTGTCAGCGGTTTGGCCTGGGTAACGACATGTTCAATCGACGATGCTCGTAATGCAGCTCCGCTCAACTCACCACCTTGCCAGGCGCAGTGCAGTCGCCACGGCGTCTCAGACGGTGAATTCGGCAATATCGATTCAATCACCGTAGTGCTAACATCGGGAGGAATGGTTGGCGAGATGCCGCTACAACCTGCTATTAGTAACGTACTCAACATCAGGCTGTAGGTATTAGCGGATACCGATTTCATAATGACTCCTGGAAAAAAGCAAGTCATAACCTTAATGTCATTGATTTGATAATTTGCTGCAGCAGATTGGCAAAACGGGCATCTGCTGCTGCAAAATGCAGTAGATTTTTTGTCATGCTCCATCGTTATGGCAAAAATTACCCATGACATCATCAGTCGCCTTGGCAAACGCCTGTTCGGAAATAAAGCCGAACCGCCGCTTGTTCAGGTTGCGCCCGACGAAGAGATCCCTCGTTATCCGCCATTCATGAAGGGGCTGCCTGCGGCATCGGTTGAGCGACTCCTAGAAAGCCAAACTGAGCTGATCAACGCTATTGAGCAAGCCTTGGCATTACCGGATGATCTCTACCGCAACATTGCCGCACCGGTGATAGCCCGCTATGCCGCTTTCAGTCATCTGTTGCCGGCATCCGAATCACATCATCATCGAGGGGCGGGAGGATTGTTTCGTCATGGCCTGGAAGTGGCACACTGGGCGACGTTGGCCTCTCAGGGCTGTCTGTTTGCAACGGATGCCACACCCAGAGAGCGTAAAGCCCTGGAGGTTCGCTGGCGGCTTGCCGTGTGTTTTGCAGGACTCCTGCATGACATTGGCAAGCCGGTTTCGGACATGGCTGTCATTGACAGACATGGCAAACATACCTGGAATCCCTGCGATGAAAACCTCAACGACTGGGCTGCCCAGCATGGCATTGATCGCTACTTCTTACGTTGGCGGGAAAACCGGCATAAACGCCACGAACAGTTTTCCGCGTTGGTCATCGAACGCGTCCTTACCCGAGAATCGCGAACCTATATTCTGGAACTGGGGCCGGAAATCATGCAGGCCATGCTCGAAGCTATTCATGGTCTGGATCGAGGCGCAAAGTTGTATGAACTGGTGTTGATGGCGGACCGAAAAAGCGTCGAGCGCGATTTAAAAAATCATTACCACAACGTCGACTCAGCCTTGGGCATGCCGATTGAAAAATACCTGTTTGATGCCATGCGCCGGTTAATCAAATCTGGCCAGTGGCGAGCCAATGAAAAAGGCGCTCGTCTTTGGCGGTTTCAGGAAGGACTTCATATCGTCTGGCGTAGTGGCGCACAAGATATTGTCGACACCTTGGCCAAGGACAAAGTCCCCGGTATTCCAAGAGATGAGGATACCCTGGCCGATATACTAGTTGAGCGGGGTCTGGCAATTCCAAGAATCTTACCCGATGGCAGGCAGTATCGTTACTGGCGCATGCAGCCTCATGGCTTAAACGTCACACTGTACATGTTACGGTTGTCGTCACTGGAACTGGTCTATAGCGGTGAGCCGCCGGTTGCGGTTGAAGGGGTTGAAGTCGATGAGGCTGTATCCCTCTTGGAGGAAATAACGACTGAAACAACTCAGGTCGAACCAGTTCATGGAAAGCTCGACAAATCGAATCGGAAAGTTTCCCAAGACCAACAAGCCAACCTGGCAGTTCCAGAACTACCAAGCCCCATTCACAGCACTGTTGTTGCCGAGCAATCGTTTCTAAATCACCCCGAAGTGGAAAACACCGTATCCACTCAAATTGACCAAGCAATCTCTACAACTTCCAAGGAAAGGGATGACGGCAATAAGTACAAAACACACAAAAGCACTGATGAGGATGACAAAACCAGTAAAGCCGTAGTTAACAACCCACTTATCGAAGACAACCAGGTCTCAGTCCGAAACTGGCTTACCGATCAAGGCCAAGCGGGTAAATGGCTACTTCAAATTACTGCCAAGATAATCCAAGGAGAATGGCACAGGGGTACCGATCTGGTGGAGATACAAGATAAATGGCTATTGCCATTCCCCGCTACCCCAGAAAAGATCAACATCGACCCCAATTTGTTCATCAACGTACTGAACGATAAAGGCTGGCTGGTGACTGATGTACTCTCACCGATGCGGAAGGTTCAGATGATAAATCAGGTTCGAGGCGTCCTGTTGGCTTCAGAACCCAGTGCCAAAATCAAACAATTATTGGCTGGTGACCATCCTTCGGCTTCTATAACCCGACAACCAGTCAAATCGAAAGTACCAGCAGCGTCTAAACCTCCCAAAGGCAAAACGTTGTCTAACCAAAAAGGTCATTCAGATAAGCAGCCTGTTCAAATAACCATGTCTGGTAAAGGTCAGCAGAAAGCCGTAATTGCTAAGAAGTCTATCATCACGCCCCCGGTCTCTGAGCAACTACCCGCTACTGAAACTACAGAAAACTTAAAAATAACTACCAATGACCATGCCGTCATCAATCCAATAACCGTCAACCAACTTGTCATGACCTTGGTCAAGCAGGTTCAGCAAACTCGACCTACAACTAAACAAACCAACACCGAAAGCGTTTGGAGCCACATCGAAGATGCCGTACTTGATCAATACTTGAAATTGCATCCCAGCGATACTCGCAGCAATTTATTGCGTGAATTTTCCCGGCACCCGGATTGTCGGCTTGTCGATGGCTGTATACAGGTACGCATCAAATCATGAAGTCCGATTACGACTATCAGTTTCCTTGGCGACCAATTTTTGAAGTCACCGCTATTGCCGGATGGACTGTCGGCGCCGGACTGGCCTATTTGACCAGCCGTTGGTCGGGCTTGCCACGCGAGCCCTTCGATTGGTTGATGATCGCTTGCGGTGTCATGGTCGTTTGGCGGCTGCCGACAGCGATCAGCCTTTGGGTTCGAAAACGTCGCTTACGACACTACCAATTTCAGTATCTGGATGCCGAAAAACTCAAGCACTATGTCAAACGCCATCCGGACGATTTATGGTTTGGCTGGGGGTTTGATTGGGTACAAAAGCATGCACAACTGGCTTATGAAATTCTCAAGCGTGATGTATCTACGCTCATTCCAACCGACCACCAACGCATGGGCTCAGCCTGGATTCATGGTCTGGAAGTGACCGAAAACGATGTTCGACAACCGATTCAACATACTGCCGGCCACACGTTACTGGTTGGTACCACCGGTGCCGGTAAAACAAGGGCATTTGATGTGCTGGTGACTCAGGCGGTGTTGCGCGGCGAAGCGGTAATCATCATTGATCCTAAAGGCGACAAAGAGCTGATGACCTCGGCCAAACGGGCATGCCAGTTGGCGCAGCGTCCAGACCGGTTTGTGTATTTCCATCCTGCTTTTCCAGAAGACAGCGTCCGCCTTGATCCCTTACATAATTTTAACCGGCCTTCAGAAATCGCCAGTCGCATTACCGCCATTTCTCCGGGTGAAACCACTACCGATCCGTTTAAAGCATTTGGTCAGAAGTCACTGGATAACGTCATTCAAGGCTTGATGGTGATTGAGGAACGGCCAACCCTTGCCAAACTTCGCCGCTACTTGGAAGGCGGGCCATCGACGTTGGTGATCCAGGCATTAGAACGTTATTACGATAAAACGCTCGGCGACTGGCGGCTTCAAGCAAAACCCTATCTGAAATCCGCGAAGGACACCGATTCCAAAGCAGCGGGCTTGGTGCGCTTTTACCGAGAGTTTGTGCAGTATCAGGCGGCCAACCTGGATTTAGAAGGTCTGTTGTCCTTGTTCGAACACGACCGCACGCACTTCAGCAAGATGGTCGCTTCCCTGATTCCTGTTATGAACATGCTGACCTCAGGACCTTTGGGGCCGTTACTGTCACCCAATCCCAATGATGCCGACGATCTGCGCCCGATTACCAATACGGGTCTGATCATTGAAAAAGCCCAGGTAGCCTATATCGGACTGGACTCATTGTCGGATGGTTTGGTGGGCAGCGCCATCGGCTCGATTTTACTGGCGGATCTTGCCGCCGTTGCCGGTGATCGTTATAACTATGGCGTCTCGGACAGACCAGTAAATGTATTTGTTGATGAAGCGGCGGAGGTCATCAATGATCCTTTCATTCAAGTGCTGAATAAAGGTCGGGGCGCGAAAATTCGCTTGTTCATCGCCACCCAGACCTTTGCCGATTTTGCGGCCCGCACAGGATCTCAAGACAAAGCCCGGCAAGTGCTGGGCAACGTCAACAACCTGATTGCACTGCGCATCATGGACAGTGAAACTCAGCAGTACATTACCGACAATCTTCCTAAAACCCGGCTCAAATACATCATGCGCACCCAGGGTGTTGCCACCAGCGCTACCAATCCCAGTGTATTTTCCGGCAATGTCGGTGAACGCCTAATGGAGGAAGAAGGTGATTTGTTTGCGCCACAGTTGTTGGGACAACTGCCTGATCTGCATTACATTGCAAAATTGTCCGGTGGACGGATCGTTAAAGGCCGTTTGCCCGTGCTTCGATCATCACTGGATGCAGAACAGGGTTGATCGTGCAACGTAACCTGCTGCTAAGCCTGATGATTTGGTTGCTGGAAGTGATCCTGGTGGCCAGTTTTGTGTCGGATCGCTGGACGCGGGAAGTCCAGATTGCAGAAGACCGGATGGTGGTCGCCTATTTCGGCGTCGAGAAAGAATCGGAAATCCGCCACACGGCCCAAAAGTGGTTTGATCAGCTGTTTGTTCGAACCGGCATTCGGCAAAGTGTTTACCACTACTTTATTCCCACTGAGCGAGAACGCCAGCTATCCAAAGGCTTTGAAGATGTCGGTCGAACGGATCTATTTCCTTTCATCCAAAGCCGACTGGATGTGCTGTGGGACACGGTCTTTCAAATGCTCAAACGCTTGGCCATAGCCTGCATCTGGCTACCGTTTTTTGTTGTTACACTGCTACCTTTTGCAATGGATGGCATAATCCAACGTAAAATCAGCCAGACCAATTTTGATTATCCCAGCCCGATGGCCCATCGCTACAGTCTTTATGTGATGTTTGGCGCATTGTATCTTCTATTGATGTGCTTAACGCTGCCATTTCCACTACCGCCACAATCGTTGCCCATCGGGATTTTTATTGTGGCGTGGGCGATGAATATTTTTTTGGCAAATA